>Ga0335074_10002590_pt1 | contig 24685 bp, 21 predicted proteins | sample Lox_Sample_23_FD_206715 | JGI IMG/M metagenome (GOLD analysis project Ga0335074, IMG submission 206715) | Soil microbial communities from Loxahatchee National Wildlife Refuge, Florida, United States - Lox_Sample_2.3 | ecosystem: Environmental > Terrestrial > Soil > Wetlands | place: USA... | reverse complement strand
GATCCTGGGTGGGGCCAATGTTGTTAGGAACCCCTTGAGCGCCTATGTCATAGGTTTGTCCGCTGTGGGTGTACTGCACTTTGGTTGTCAGAGTCAGCGTGGTCGCGCCATGGTTGGTGCTGGCGCTCTGAATGGTGAACACCTCGCTGTCCGCGGGAAGAAAATCCGTGGTAGTAAGAACGATCTGGTCGTTCGCTGCCCAGTCGACCGTACGATCCAGCGTCAGGCTGGTGGCCCCCGTGGTGACGGTCTGTGCCAGGCGCGCCCAACTGGTGCCCGACTGCGCCGGCGTCAGCTGCGAATACGTCGCGCCCTTCTTGCCGTAAAGCTGCAGCGTTCCCCCGTACGATACTCCCAGCACCTTGTACCCGAAGTAGCCCGGTAGCTTGCCCCCGTCGTCGTACTCCAGCGGCATGTAAGGATAAAAGCAGTCGGTGACGTTGCCCGGCAATTGCGAAGACACGCACGACGTCGGATTCAGAGGAAACGGCTGGCTGCAATCGTTGCCGGGACAGTTCGAGGTCCAGATGCTGGCGGGCACACCGCATTCATTGTTTCCATCCGAGAGGCAGCTAATGCCCACCCCTCCGTCGCCATGACCCGTCCCGCCACTCTGTGCCGGACCCCACAGATGAATGGTGAGTACGCCGTTCACGCCGTAGGGCGCACTTGGAGTTCCCGCGAGCATCGCGCTGTTATTTTCCACCAGGATGTTCGCGACCCACAGGTCGGTGTTTCCGTTGTCTTGAAACTGCAGCGTCCCGCCGCCGAAGATATTGATGTTGTGGTAGTAATACGTGCCGGCGTTCACGAAGCACGTCCCCGGTCCGACCACGTGCACATCCTGCGTGCCATCGCCGCCGGTGGGTAGCGAACCGCTGTTGCAGATCAGAGGAGCGGGACGCTTCTCGGGGTTTGCGGCTGAGGAGAAAGCCGCGGTCAGCAGCACGAATGCAATTGAGAAAGCAAGAACGGCGCGGGTTCTCATGAGCGGCCACTCCTTGAGACTTCGACTCGCGGACGAGCTGGATTTTACCTGGTGGAAAAACGCGCATTAGTTTACACGCAGCTGTGCCGATTGCAAGATGGAATTCGCAGGAGGCCCGATTAATTCTGCGTGACAACGGGTGCGGTGCGTTCGAACCGGTTGCCTACAGCCGCACAATCTTATCCGACTGAAACGCCTTCATTGCGTTGCGCGTATCGACGATCAGCTTCGACGAAGCCAGCAGAGCCTTGTAGTCGAAGTCCGAATGATCGGTGACGATCACTACGCAATCGGCATTGGCTGCGGACTCAATCAGGGGTTGCGCATCGAGCGTGATTCCATCCAGCCGCAGGTGCGGCACATAGGGATCGCTGTAGGTAATCACCGCGCCGCGCTTCCTCAACAGCAAAATGACGTCGAGCGCGGGCGACTCGCGCATGTCGTCGATGTTGCGCTTATAGGCAACGCCCACCACGTGAATGTGCGCGCCGTTCACCGGCTTGCTGTGCTGGTTCAGCGCCGTCTGGATCTTGTCGACCACAAAGTGCGGCATGTTACCATTGATGTAACCCGCGAGTTCAATGAACCGCGCCTCGATCCCCGACTGCTTCGTCTTCCACGAGAGATAAAACGGATCGATCGGGATGCAATGTCCGCCCAGCCCCGGGCCGGGATAGAACGGCATGAAGCCGAACGGCTTGGTCGCCGCCGCGTCGATCACCTCCCACACATTGATGTCCATGCCATCGCACATCAACGCCATTTCGTTCACCAGGCCGATGTTGATCATGCGGAAGGTGTTCTCCAGCAGCTTTACCATCTCGGCCACGCGCGTGTTGGCGACAGGAACCACTTTCTGCAGCGCCTGCGAGAAAAACAGCGTGCCCATCTCGGTGCACGCAGGCGTGATGCCGCCGACAACTTTCGGCGTGTTGTAGGTCTGGTAGACCGGATTGCCGGGATCGACCCGCTCCGGCGAGAAGCAGAGGAAGAAATCCTTGCCCGCTTTGTAGCCGAGCTTCTCGAAGGTCGGCAAGAGGAGTTCGTCAGTCGTTCCGGGGTAAGTCGTCGACTCCAGCGTCACCAGCAGTCCGGGATGAAAGTGTTTGGCAATCTGCTCGACGGCCGACACGATGAAGCTCATGTCCGGGTCTTTGGTTTTGCGCAGCGGCGTGGGGACGCAGATGTTGATGGTATCCAGCTCGCGGACGACCGAGAAATCAGTGGTGGCGCTGAAGCGCTTCTCTTCGATCAGCTTGGCGACTTCTTCGGAGGGAACATCCTGCACGTGCGACTGGCCGCGATTCAGGCCCGCAACCTTCGACTCCTGGACATCGATTCCGGTGACGGTGAAGCCGGCTTTCGCGAACTCAGTGGCCAGCGGCAAGCCAACGTAGCCCAGTCCGACGATGCCAACCTTGGCCGTCTTCGTCTCGATCTTTTCTTTCAGTATTTCGAATGTGCCCGCGACCTTCGGTGCAGTCTGCATGCCTCTTGGCCCTCAACCTGATTCCCGTGCCGCCGATCCTGAACCGCTTCATCCTTGCCGGCAAACCTAAAGAGTAGCATGCCGCAGTCAGTTGCCGTCCTTGGAGAAGACGTGCGGCTGCGCCAGCGACATCTGCAGCTTATCCAATCGCACCGCTACTCCGGAGTACACCTTCGACAGAAACGATCTCCGCTGCGGCGCGACCAGCTCCGCGCCGCAGTGCACACACGGTTCGTCCTGCTGATACGTTCCCCAGGGATTGCCGGCCATGTCCATCAGCATCGCGGACACCGCGTTGGTTCTTTCTTTCGTCGAGCCGACGAACGTCGTGCTCCTGATCGTGAGTCCGGAAAACAGTTGCGCGAGTCGCTGCTCGTCGAAGGTATTCACGTGTGCCCACGGGGGATTGGTCCGGCCGCACTTCTGGCATCGCGTGCGTCCGGAGCGCGTATCCTGCCGGTACGGAACTCCGACGATCAGCTCATGCCGCGTGACCCGCGCCAGCTCGCGAGCCGCCTGCGCGACCGCCGGAATATGCTCCAGCACTTCGGCACAAACAACGCAGTCAAAAGAACTGTCGGCGAATTGCAGCTTCGTGGCATCCCCTTTGACTGTGGTCACACGCGGACATTCAAATGTCGGCTTCTCCAGGTCGAGCGCCGTGACCTCGGCAAAACGCTCCGCCAGCAGACGCGAGATGTAGCCGTCGCGCGCGCCAATCTCCAGCACCGAGGTGCGGCCCTGAGGCATGATGCGAAACAAATCGCCGATGCGAGCCTTTTCCGATTCGCTGGCGCGATATTTTTCGAAGTCGATAGCCATCGTGGGTAGTGCTGGCCTTTAGGCCGGCGTCGAAGCGCCTTATTTAAGAGCCTGAGCCGGCTTCACCGGCTGCTGAAAAACTCCCACTTCGGAGGACAAGTGTCGGGGCACGACTTCAGCCGTGCCGTAGCAACTCCCTTAGTTTGTCATCCCGAGGAGGCCTTAAGGCCGACGAGGGATCTGCGGCTCGAGTTTTGGCCGGTGCTGCCGGAGTCTACGATTGCGCCGCCACGCGCTGTCCCTTCGTTCCCCTCGCTCTGCTCGCATAGAACTCGCGCAGCACCTCGCGGCTGCGCTCGCCGGCGCGACCGTCCCACAGCGGCGGAATCTGCTTCTTGCGCGCAGAGCGTTTTGTCTCCTCCCAGGCGGCCAGAATCGTCGCTCGCTCCGTGCCCGCCAGGCGATTGGTGCCCAGCTCAATCGTCACTGGCCGCTCCGTGTTGTCCCGCAGTGTCAGACAGTCGACTCCCAGCACCGTGGTTTCTTCCTGAATGCCGCCGGAGTCGGTCAACAGCAACGACGCGTTCGCTTCCAGGCTCAGGAAATCCAGATAGCCCAGCGGCTCCAGCAAACGAATTGCTTTCGGCAGCAAAACCTCGCCGGAGTTCAATCGCGCCCGCGTGCGCGGATGCACCGGCCACAACAGAGGCAGCGTCTCGGCAATCACGCCCAGCCCGCCGAGAATTTCCGTCAGCGCTTCCACATCGTCAACATTTGCCGGACGATGCAGCGTCACAACTCCGTAAGACGTACCGCGCACGCCAAGCTTGTCCGCGATGTCCGAGCTGCGCGCGCGCTCCAGATGCTGTTGCAACGAGTCGATCATCAGGTTGCCGACGAGGTGAATCCGTTCGGGCGCGATGCCTTCGCGCAGAAGATTGGTGCGGCCGCTTTCTTCCGTCACCAGAAAAAGATCGGTGATCGAGTCGGTGACGATGCGGTTGATCTCTTCCGGCATGGAGCGATCGAAACTGCGCAGTCCGGCCTCAGCGTGCACCACATCGATGCCCAGCTTCTTGGCGACCATCGCAGCAGCCGCCGTGGAGTTCACGTCGCCCACCACGATCACGGCCGTGGGGCGAAGCTGCTCCAGCACCGGCTCGATGCGCCGCATGATCTCGGCAGTCTGCTGCGCATGACTGCCCGAGCCAACATCCAGGTGATACTGCGGCGCAGGGATGCCGAGATCGCGGAGGAACTGGCCGGACATGTTGTCGTCGTAATGCTGGCCGGTATGGATCAGAATCGTCTCGAAGCCGGGATCGCCCGCCAGCGCCCTCATCAGCGGCGCAATCTTCATGAAATTGGGACGGGCGCCGGCCACCATCGCCAGCCGGATTGGAGTTCCTGGATTCGTCACCATAGCTACGTCGTATCGCCTCCGGCTCGTACCGATCAGAATCACCACCGAGGCACGGAGATCACTGCGGTCTTTCTAAGACAAGCTCCGTGTCCTCTGTGTCTCTGTGGTGAAGAAGATTTTCACGAGGGCGGCAGCCTGCGTCATTGTAACCGACCACCGCACGAATGAATTCTGCTAGTCTGTTGCCTCGCGGAAAGAGCATGACACGAGGCAATCACAATGGTGCCTGACGCCAAGCCACATCTGATTATGATTGCCTATCACTTCCCGCCCGCACCGGAGATCGGTGGGATGCGGCCGTTTCGTTTTCGCAAATATCTCCAGCGGATGGGCTATCGCTGCCACGTGGTCACCGCGTCGCCGCAGCCCAACGACGCTGTTGATACGGCGTTCGTTCCCGATGAACTGCGCACCGTGTGGGACGAAGGTCCGCAGGGACGGTTGTCGTTCGCAGCCTGGCAGGAATTGCTGATCCGCAAAACGATGTTCCCTGGGCACAGCGGTTTCATCTGGGCGCGGAAGGCCGCTGTCGCATGCCACAGGATCGTTCGCGAACAGGCACAGCAGCGATTCGTCGTTTACTCCACCTATCCCCCGATCGGCACCATCACGGCGGGACTGCGCGTTCACTCCCACGAGAAGATTTCCTGGATCGCCGATTTTCGCGATCCCATCGGCGGAACGGCGCCCGAGTTATTGTCGCGGCGCGTGCGCTTCTGGATTCCCCGGCTGGAGCATCGCACCTTCCGCAACGCGAGCGCGGTCATCGCCAATGTGGAAGCCGCGGCCGGCGTGTGGCGCAAACAATTCCCTTGGGCACAGCAGAAGCTGCACGTCATCTATAACGGCTTCGATCCGGAAGACGTGCCGCACGCGCGCGCCATTCCGGCACGTACCCACAAGCTCATCGTCCATGCCGGCGCGCTGTATCACGGCAGGAATCCAAATGTCGTGGTGGAATCGCTGGCGCGCTTGCGGGCAGCCGGCGCGGCCGAGGCTGGTTCGGCGCGAGTTCTTCTGCTTGGCGCAACCGATGCCAAAGCCGGCTTCGATCAAACGCTCTTTGACCAGGCGCGACAGGAGAGCTGGCTCGAATTGCGGCCGCAGGTGCCTCGTCCAGAGGCGCAACGCCAATTGGAAGAAGCCGACGGGCTGCTGCTGGTTCAGCCGCAAAGCAATGTTCAGGTGCCGGGCAAGCTCTTCGAGTACATGTGCATTGGCCGGCCGATCCTGGCTCTGGTGCAACGTGCGTCTGCAGTGGAAGATATTTTGCAGAAAGCGGCCGCGGCCCATGTGTGCATCTATACCGACGATTCGCCAGAAGAAGCGGATCGCAAGATGCAGCAATTCTTGCGACTGCCGAGTACGCCGACCGCGCCGAACCAGTGGTTTCGAGCCAACTTCAACGCCGCCCATCAGGCGGAGGAGCTGGCAGAGATCATCGAGCGCATTGCCCGAATCCCAGGTTAAGCCAATGGAAGGCCGAACCTGGGGCACCGGTGCTTGGAATTACGGCGTAATCTCGAACACCACGCCGCAGCCTCCCGCACAGGCTGAACCCGTTCCGCCCCCGGCTGTCATTCCGTAGATGTTGCCCTGCCCGTCGAGTGTCACCCAGTTGCCATACAGATATTCTCCATCCCCGCCGCTGAAGTCGTGCACGGAGCTGAAGGTCCATCCGCCATTCGAGTTAGTCAACTTGAAAACCGAACCAAGGTCGTAGGCTCCGCCTTCGAGAGTGGTGCCGTACAGATTGCCGGCGGCATCAAAGGTCAAGCTGCCTTCCGGGCAGCTTCTGGCGGTGAAGTTGTAGAGCACGGTATGACTCCAGTTATCGCCGGAGGGTGCGAGCTCGAAAACCGTGCCGCCGCTCTGCGAGCCTCCTCCACAAGTTGTGCCATAGAGATTACTCGCCGCATCCATGGTGAGACTTGCAATCGGACCGCTCCCGTCGCTGCCGCCCTGGAAAATGTGCAGCGTCTTCTCCGTCCAGCCTGATGCTGAGGGGCTCAATTCGAAAACCGTGCCATGATTGCTCTCACCGCCCTCGTAAGCGGTGCCGTAGAGGTTGCCGGCGTGATCGAAGATCACTCCGCTGTAAGGACCTCCACCGTCGCTGCCGCCGGTGAAGGAGTAAATAATGTCCTGCGTCCAGCCTTCACCGGATGGCGACAATTCATAAACCGTGCCGTTGCCGCCGGAGCCGAACTCGCCAAAGGTTGTGCCGTACAAATTGCCCGCCTGATCGAAGACCAACGTCCCATACTGCGGGAAGCCGCCATCACTGCCCGCAGTGAATTCGTCCAGGACGGTTTCGTTCCAGCGCGGGAGGGCAGAGACCGGACGAGTGGGCGAAGGCCGCAGATTGAAGACGATACCGCAATTACAGCTTGCGCCGCCCCCAAAGGTCGTAGCGTAAAGGCTGCCGTTGGGGCCGATGGTCACTCCCGACGTGGGGAACGCTCCCGGGTTCTCCCCTATTCCCGTGAAGTTGTTAAACACAGGGTCAAATACCCAGCTCGAGTTGCGCTTGCTGAGTTCGAACACCGTACCGTATGGGTAACCCACGCCGCCCACTGCGGCTGTGCCATAGAGATTGCCGGCCGCGTCGAAGGTGAGACCATCCTCCGGCTCGGCTCCGTCTGCACCGTAGGTGAAGTTGTGCAGCACAGTGAAGGTCTGCGCCTGCGCCGGTTGCGCTCCCCATACTGCGATGGTCGCTGCGATCGCCACGAGCGCAATCGCCGCCGATGAATTGATTACGAAAATCCAACGCTGATACTTCTGTGTGCCCACCATTGCCCTAATGCCTTTTCCCAACGCCCGGATTGGATTGGACCTCGACAAACGGCGGCATTCTACGCCCGCCGTGCACAGCGGTCTACGCTGAAAAAACCTTAGACCGAAATCTGCGGAAGATACCGGGAACGGGCTGACACGTGTTCAGCAGTGCTCGATCCGTATCTACGCGGGAGTGGCGGACTGTTGGTCAGGGTTGGCGCGGGACTCCTTTGCCCTGACGTTTGGGTTGGAAGGCATAGAAATACCACTTCAGGTAATGCGGCAGCCAGTGCATGATGCGGAAGCGCGAGCTGCCTGCCGTGCGGTCGCGCCAGACGCTGGGAATCTCGGCGATGCGATAGCCGTTGAGAAATGCCTTGACCGTCAGTTCCAAACCCAGTTCAAAGCCGGCGACGCTCTCCACTTTGACATCGTGAACCATTGCCGCGTCGTAGAGCTTGAACGCGTTGGTGGCGTCGTGGGTGGGCACACCGCGAAAGTAATGCAGCGTCAGACCGCTCACGCGTGACATCAGCTGCTTGAGAAACGGCCCGCCGATCAGCCGTCCGCCTTTCATGTAGCGACTGCCGCAGACCAGATCGAAGCCTTGCAGGTAGAGTTCGTACATGCGATCGACGGTGGTGAGTTCGTCCGAGAGGTCGGCCATGGTCACCAGCACCGGACCTGATTCGACCGCTTCCAGGCCGGTCCTGATGGCATTGGTGACGCCGCGGCCATAAGCATTGCGAATCAACTTCAGCCGCGTCTCACCGGATGCAATGATCTCCTGCGCGACCGGTAGCGTGTTGTCCTCGTCGAAGTCGTAGACCACGAGCGCGGTGAACGGCGTTTTGATGCCCAAGGTCAGTTCGCCCCACAGCGCGCGAAAGTTCGCGCCCTCGTTATAGACGGGGATGACGATGGTGAGTGGGGGATTGGAGGGCATCGGATCGCTTTAATACTTCGAGCAGAAAGCAGGTCCCTCCGCTCGGGCCGAGGCCCTCGGTCGGGATGACAAATCAATTACAAGACGAGCGACGGCACAGCCAAGAGCTGCGCTTCTTAAAACGGCCTGCATCGGGTGCGATCAATTTGCTAATTGCTAATGGCTAATCGCTAATTGCTTCTTCACATCTGCCCCACCGAGATCTGCTCCTCGATCCAGGGAATGATCTCGTCGAGGATCGTGTCAAGCGGGGTCAGCGCTTCGAAGCCGAGAACGTCCTTCGCCTTGCTCACTTCGGGCGAACGCTCCTGCACGTCGTACTCGAACGGCGGATCGGAGACGTAGCGGAACGGCTTCTTGCCGCCGTGAATTTTGTTCCAAATCTGCTCGGCCAGTTCGAGCACCGTAGTACGCGTCGGCGTCGAAAGGTTGAAGTCGTTATTCTTCGCCGCCGGGTGCTCGATGCAAATGCGAATGCCCTTGGCCAAATCACCGCCATAGGTGTAATGGCGAACTTGATTGCCCTTGCCAAGAATGTGCAGCGGATCCTGGCCTTTCAGGATTTTCTGCACCAGATCCGGCACGACGTGCGACATGGCGAGCTTGACATTGCCGCTCGTGATGTCGCGATCGGCCAGCGCGCGCTTTTCGCCGACACCCACGCAGTTGAATGGCCGCGCGATGGTGTACGGCATCTTGTACTGCTCGAATGCGCCCTGCGCGAAGTATTCGGTCGCCAGCTTCTGGAAGCCATAAGTCGAACTCGGCGGCGGACAGCGGCGCTGCGCGCCTTCCGGCGTGGGATATTCCTTCGTGTTTTCGAACACCATGCTGGAAGACATCACCGTAATCTTCTGCAGCTTGGCGTGCTGGTGGGCGCGGATCGCCGCGTCAAATGCGGCAGCGGTGATGCGCTCGTTTTCGGCAATCAGGTCGTAGGCGAACTCGTGGAAGTAGCTGATGCCGCCGATCATGGCCGCGGACGCGACAAAGTGATCGCAATCCTCCAGCAGCTCGTTCAGCAGATCGATGTCCTTCGCGTTGCCTTCAACCAAACGGTAGTTGGGATGACGGTCGTAACTCTTCTCGAGCCGGCCGTATTTGCTGAAATTGTCGAGCCCGACCACGGTGTAGCCGTGGTCGAGCAGTTCCTGGACGAGATAACCATTGATGAATCCGGCCGAGCCGGTAACGAGTATTTTCATGATCTTCGAACGGTCGCGGCCTTCCGCGTTCCCGATGCAGTTCCTTTGTCTATGTTGTCATCACGAGGAGGCCTTGAGGCCGACGAGGGATCTGCTGTTGTACGCGACGAAAAGCAGATCCCTCGCGGGCTCAAGCCCGCTCGGGATGACAATAGGAGAGAGCTCCTCGGCGCAGCTGAAGCTGCGCCCCTTCAAAACCTTCCTACGCTGTCGCTATCGCCAGCTGCCGCGCCGGAAAGAAGTTCCAGGGATCGATGACAATCTTCTCGCTTGGAATCTCCAAATCGCGATAGACTGCGTGCGGCGCGCCCACGATGAGAATGTCCGCGTTGCGAATGGCCGTCTCCAACGGCACCAGATTGCCGTCGGGAACGTAGGGATCGGTGCAGAGAACTTCGAGCGCTTCCACCTCCAGCAATTTCTTTAGCTTGTAGGACAAGCTGTCGCGCTTGTCGTCAGACTCGGCCTTGAAGCCCATGCCCAGAATCGCCACGCGCTTGTTGGCTAGATCAAACGGGCGCAGCTGCTCGACCAGGAACATCGGCAGGCCTTCGTTGATGAGCATAGCAGCGTGGCCGAGGAAAAAATTGTTCTGCGAGAATGCGGCAAGTTGCAGCGTGTCCTTCAGCAAGCATGGGCCGGCGGCGAATCCCGCCTTGGCGAAGCTGCGCATACGGGGATAGTCGCGCGTGACCGCGTCGTGAATGCGATAAAAGTCGAGGCCGCGGCTCTCGGCCAGCATGTAGAACTGGTTGGAGATGGCGAAATTCGCATAGCGCCAGGCGTTGGTGAAGAGCTTGGCCAGCTCAGCTTCCGGCGGTGTAAGTTCGATCAGCGAAGGCGCGATCAGACCGAAAAGACGGCTGGCAGCGGCGGTCGCTTCGGGCTCGAAGCCCGAAATGATTTGCGGCAGTTTGATCAACTCTTCAACCGCATTGCCTTCGGCGATGCGCTCCGGACAGAAGGCCAGCAGGATGCGGCGATTCAGCTTGCGCAGCCGCTCGTAGACCAGCCTGGTGACTCCGGGATAGACGGTGCTGCGCAGGACCAGCAGCGCGCCATCCTGCATGTAATCGAGCAGCGCGTCGATGCTGCGATAGACGTCGCCAACCGTGGGATTGAGATGACGATCGACCGGCGTGCCCACCACTGTGATGACGGCATCGGCGGACTTGAGACAGCCGGGATCGAGCGTCGCCTTCAACGATTTACCGGCGACCTCGCGCAACAGTTCGTCGGCGCCGCGCTCCATAAACGGCATGACGCCGGAGTTAACCAGATCGACTTTGGCCGCATCGATGTCGAGCAGATCGACCTGCAGTCCGGCTTTGCTGGCCAGAACGATTCCCAGCGGCAGGCCCACGTGGCCGCAGCCACCTACGATGGTGATTCGCTGTAAGGATTTCATTGCGTACCATTCTAACTAAGGCCGGTCTTTCTGCGCGAGGTTTCCCCGGCCAGGCATGGGCAATTCCAGAATGGCATTGTCGACACAGCCTTTCTTGCACGCGCTTTGACCATTGCATATATTGGTGAGGATCAATCGCATCAAGCAGAGCGCGCCCGCGTAATAAGCGGCGTTCGACCACCCCTAAGGTACCCGCACCGTGACTATTACCGAAGCCCTGAGGATCACGCAGAGTGCGTCCCGTGATGCCCGGCCATTCGCCGTCACCCTCGCGTGCGGATTCACGCCTTTGCACCTGCAAACGTTTCTTGCAGCCCACCTGCAGAAGGCGCTGCCGGATCGCAAAGTGACGACCGCATCCGGACTGTATGGGAACCTGGCAGGAACGCTGGAAAGTCTGCCTGATGCGGCGCCCTCTGATGCAGTTGCGATCGCACTGGAGTGGTCCGATCTTGATGCTCGTCTGGATTACCGCGGCGCGGGAGGGTGGGGATTGGCAGCCACGAGCGACATCGTCTCCAGCGCGCGTGCGATGCTGGACCGGATTGCAGCGGCCCTGACACGAATTCCATCAGGCCCGCGGGTGACGCTATCGCTTCCGACTCTTGCCCTTCCTCCGCTGTTTCACACGCCGGGATGGCAGGCCTCGCAACACGAACTGGGGCTGCAGGCTGCCGTGCTTCACTTCGCTGCTGCGATTGCGCAGGACGGTCGCATCGCGGTAATCAACTCGCAGCGCCTGGCGGAAGAGTCCGCTGCTGCCGGCCGGCATGATCTGAAGAGTGATCTCTACAACGGATTGCCTTACACGGTAGAGCACGCGGACAAGCTGGCGGCACAACTCGCTCTGGCGCTGGCGCCGCCAGCTCCCAAGAAGGCCATCATCTCCGACCTGGATGACACATTGTGGGAGGGCATCGTGGGCGAGGTTGGAGCTGATGCGGTCACGTGGGACCTGGCGAGTCATGCGCACACGCACGGTCTGTACCAGAAGCTGCTGAGCTCGCTCGCCGATTCCGGAACGCTAATCGGCATCGCCAGCAAAAACGATCCGGCCGTTGTGGCAAAGGCGTTTGAGCGCAAAGATCTGTTGCTGAAGCCGGAGCAAGTGTTCCCCATCGAGGTGCATTGGAACGCCAAGTCAGGCAGCGTGGCGCGGATTCTGGAGACGTGGAGCATCGCAGCTGATAGCGTGATCTTCGTCGATGACAGCCCCATGGAGCTGGCCGAAGTCGCGGCAGCGCATCCCGGTATTGAATGCGTGCTGTTCCCCAAGAATGACTACAAGGCATTCCTGGCGATGCTGTGGCATCTTCGCGATTGCTGCGGCAAAGAGCGAGTATCGAAAGACGATGCGTTGCGGCTGGAGAGCATTCGCCAAGGCACCGCTTTTCGCGAGCAAGCTTCCGGAGGAGCAGCGCCAGAGACATTTCTGGAACAGATCGGGGCAACCGTGACCTTTGATTTTTCCGCAGCCGGTGAGCCTCGGGTGCTGGAGCTGGTCAACAAGACCAACCAGTTCAACTTGAACGGCAAGCGTTACACGCAGGCCGATTGGCATAAGCTGACGTCCGGCGAGGGCGCGGTGGTGGTAGCAGTGAGTTATGAAGACAAGTTCGGACCGCTAGGCACGATTGCGGCGGTCGCCGGACAGCTTGATGGCAGGCAGACGCTGACGATCGAGACCTGGGTGATGAGCTGTCGCGCGTTCGTACGGCGTATCGAGCATCGGACGCTCAGGATGTTGTTCGACACCACTGGTGCGAGCGAGATCGAATTCCGCTTCACCCCGACAGCGAAGAATGGCCCGCTGCGCGAGTTCTTCTCCACGTTGCTGGACGAGGAGCCACAGTCGGAGTTTCGCCTGACGCGCCAGCAGTTCGAGGCGAAGTGTCCGCCGCTGTATCATGAGGTGCGCGAAATGAGGAGAGCAGAAGCCCATGGATGAAATCCGACAAATGACCCCAGCAGAGGCAAAACCGGCCTCTGCCGGGGACCCCCGGCAACGGCTGACCCGTTGCTTCCAGACAGTTTTTCCCGATCTACCGGTGACGGAGATCGCGACCGCATCGACGGCTACGCTGGCCGCGTGGGATTCGGTGGCGGCGATTACGCTGATGAACGTCATCGAGGATGAGTTCGGCTTCGAGATGGATCTGGACGATCTCGCCGATCTGGATTCGTTCGACAAGGTTTATTCCTATCTGCACAAGCGCCTTCAGGTGGCCTGATGGCCGCGCCGCTTCGGCTTCATCATGTGGGATTCGTGGTGGCCAGCATCGAGCAGGCGATGCCGCGATTCGTGCGCTCGCTGGCGGCGACGTGGGATGAGCGCGTAATTCATGATCCGCTGCAGAAGGTCAAAGTTGCGTTTCTGACGACGCGAGCCGGAGATCCGCAGATCGAACTGGTGGAACCGTTAGGTGACGGCTCGCCGGTGTTCCGCTTCCTGCAACAAGGTGGGGGATTGCACCATGTCTGCTATGAGGTTGCCGATCTGGACGAGCAGCTTCCCGAATTTCGTTCGCGCGGCGCGGTGATTGCGAAGCGGCCCAAGCCGGCGGTAGCCTTCGGCGGAAGACGCATCGCATGGCTACTGACAGCGGAAAAGCTGCTGGTGGAGTTGCTGGAGGAGAAGCTGCCGGCAGGCGACTAGATTTCGGCCGCCCGGATGACAGCATTGGTACGACCACGAAATGGCTGCTATCACAAAGGCTGAACTGATCTAAGCTGGATACAAAATTCATGCCTTCACTGCTGTTGAAATTCCGTCGCGCGGAGACGCCGTTTTTTCGCGGCATTCGTAAGTTTGCGCGCCGCGTGGAATCCAGTCGGCTTCCGTTGCCGCGCTTCTTCAATCCGTTTCTCGGATTCTGCTACAACGTGTGGCAGACGGGATCGGTCGGGCTGCATTGGCTCTGGAGTTACCTGTTGGTCGAGCCGCTCTTCCGCGGCCGCTGCGCCTCGGTGGGCAAGCGATTTCGCGTCTGGCGCCTGCCGTTTATCCTCGGCCACGCCAAAATCTATATCGGCGACGACGTGAACTTCTTCGGCAAGATCGACGTCTTCAGCGGGCGGCTTTTCGACGAACCCAAGCTGGTGATCGGCAATCGCGTCGATCTTGGGCATAACGTCGTTTTCATCGTGAATAAGGAAATCATTCTGGAAGATGACATCAATGTCGCTTCCGGCGTTCGCTTCATGGACACCGATGCTCACCCGCGTGACGCGATGGCGCGCATCGCCGATCTGCCGCCGGAGGCCGATGAAGTGAAACCGGTGCGCATCGGGCGCTCTGCGTGGATCGGACACAATGTCTTCGTCATGAAAGGCGTGACCATCGGCGAGGGCGCTATCATCGGCGTCAACAGCGTGGTGGTCAACGATATTCCGCCGTACTGCGTAGCTATGGGCAATCCCGCGCGGGTGGTGGTGAAGAATACCAGGCAGACAGCCGCTGCCCCTGCGCCATCGCTGCAGGAGCAAAGATCCGAGTGACCAGCAAGACCATCCGAGTCCTCACCCTCATCGAAAACGTAAGCGTCACCGGACCGGCGCGCAATGTGATCGAGTTCGGCAAGATGGCGGCGCATGCCGAAGAAGATTTGCCGGCGGTCGAAGTCACCCTCGTCACCTATCAGCGTGGAGCCGAAGAGAGCGCGCTGGCAAAGGCTGCCAAAGAAGCCGGGCTGGCTGTGTCGACGATTGCCGAGCGCCGGCGATGGGATACCAAGGTTCTTGGGCAGTTGAAGCGAGTGGTCACAGAAATTAATCCCGACATTCTGGAGACGCGCAATGTGAAGTCGCACTTCCTGGTGCGGCTGACACGCTTACATCGCAAGTATCCGTGGATTGCGTGGAATCATGGCTACACGGCAACTAGCAAGTTGGACGAGAGCTATACGAAGCTGGACCGATGGTCGCTGAAGGGTGCGTACCGCGTCGTGACTGTATGCAAGCCGTTTGCGAGGGAGCTCGCCAAGCTGGGAGTTCGCAAGGACAAGATCACGATCCTGCACAATTCGGTGAAGCCATTCGTGGCGCCGCCTGAAGAAGTGGTCGAACTAACCTGGCGCAAGCTTGGCATCGCCGACGATGAAGCGGTGATCCTGGCTGTGGGACGGCTTTCGCAGGAAAAGGGTCATGCCGATCTGATCCGGGCGGCGGCGATCCTTAGCGGCCTGCCCAAGGCTCCGCGCTTTCGCGTCGTCATTGTCGGAGATGGGCCGGAGCGCGAGCCGCTGTTGCATCTGGCATCGGAGCTGGGAGTCGCGCAGCGCATCAAGCTGGCGGGCTTTCAGCGGGATACGGGCCCGTATTACGCGATGGCCACGGTCTTGGCCGTGCCGTCCCACAGTGAGGGATCCCCCAATGTGGTACTTGAAGCGATGGCCGCAGGATTGCCGATCGTGGCGAACTCGGTTGGCGGAGTGCCGGAAATTCTGGAACAGGACGCGACGGGATTGATGGTGATGCCGCGCAGTCCGGATGCGATGGCAAGGGCAATCCTGCGCGTACTTACCGACGACGAATTACGCGAACGAATCGCGGCTACGGCCAAGGAGTGCGCTGCAACCGACTACACGCCGCAAGCCTACCGGAGAGCGCTGGTGGAGTTTTATCAGGAGTGCCTAAAAAGCCGGGCGAAATAGACTCACAGCGTCCTGCCCTGTAGGAGTCTACCGCCGCCGACATCCCACATTGTGGGACTTACAAACCTCGCGATCAGGAGCGCTTTACTGGCTGATCTCCCACACGACCCCGCAGCCCTGCGAGCCGCATCTTTGGGTTCCGCCGGCGTAGGCCGTGCCGTAAAGATTGCCATTGCTGTCGAGCACCACGCCGCCGACGGGATACGCTCCATCGCTCTCGCCGGTAAATGAATATAGCTGCGTGAAGGTCCAGCCGCCATCAGATGGCGTCAGTTTGTAGACATAGCCGCAGCCGTAGCCATCGCAGAGAGACCCACCGCCGGCCGCAGAAGTACCATAGAGATTCCCGGCCGCATCCCGGGCGAGTGGGCTGTAAAACGCGCGAATCGGGATCGATTGATCGACGTAGAGCGCAGTGAACGTCCAACTGGCGCCTGCAGGGCTCAATTCGAAAGCCCCGTTGTCGGGAGAGGTGAAGGTGCCGTAGAGATTGCCTGCGGGGTCAAAGATGAGTCCCGCGACGGAGAGGCCGTAGCCACCGGAGAAGTTGTAGAGGATGTTCTCGCTCCATCCGGAGCCGGAAGACATGAGCTGGTAAACTGTGCCGCAACCGTTATCACCGCCGCAGCCTCCGCCATCCGCCGTCGTTCCGTAGAGATTACCGCTGCCGTCAAAGATGGGCGCACTGAAGGGCCTGGCGCCATCGTTGCCGCCGGCGAACGTGTGGATGGTTGACTCGCTCCAGCCGGACCCGGATGGTGAGACCTCATACGCGACGCCCAACTGCGACGATCCGCCGGCGTACGTAGTCCCATAGACATTGCCTGCGCTATCGAGCACAACTCCGGCGTAGGGATCGTTGCCGTCGGAGCCCCCGGTGAAGCGGTACAACACGGTGTTCGTCCAGGGGCATGATGCCGATCTGCAAAAAGTTGGCTGCGGACGCATATGAAAGACGGTGCCGCAGCCGTCGCCAAACATATCTCGACAATCCTGGTTGCCGCCGGCGTCCGTGGTGCCGTAGATCGAGCCGTCGGAAGCGATGTAGGGAGTACCGATGGGATTCGAGCCTCCGGCGCCTGAGCTGAATTCGTACAGCGTGGAGAAGATCCATCCGCTGCCGCGGCGCGATAACTTGAAAAGGGTGCCGCAGCCGATCCCGTCCTGCGTTTCGCACAACTGCTGGTTGCCGCCGAACGGCGCGACGCCGTAGAGATTTCCGGCGCGATCCATCGCAAGGCTGGAGTAAGGATTCGATCCGTCGGCGCCGCCCGTGAACTCATGCAGGACGGTGAACGACTGCGCCTGCGTCGCCATGGCTTCGAGCAGGAGAAACAGCCCAGCAACTGCGGCTAGCCGTGCGATGCTTGCTTTGCTGCGCTTCTGTGAGCGCGTCATAGCGACACCCTCATGCTCCATCGGCGTCTCGAACAGGCGTGCTTGACCATGGGCGCCTTGCTCACGGCGTAATCTCAAAGATGACGCCACCGGCGTTAACGCCGTACACGTTGCCACTCGCATCCACAACCAGCGGACCGTATGGAGCGGAACCGTCGCTGCCGGCGGTGAAGTCGTGCAGATCGGTGTACATCCAGCTGCCATCCATGGGCGTCAACTTGAAGACATAGCCGTAGTCGTCCGCCCCATTGGCCGGGTCGGCAGCGTAGATATTGCCGGCCTGGTCCATCACCGGTGTGCCCATGGGACCATAAGCAGCATTCACATCCCCCGGGGCAGCATAGATCAGGTTGTATGCGCCGGTGGTGGGGTTGTACTGGAATACGCCGCCATTGCCTTCAGGACCGTTGTCGGCGACCGTCCCATACAAGTTGCCTGCCTGGTCGAAGATGAGATTGCTGGACGGAGATCCGCCGGTGGTATTGTCGAAGCTGTAAACAATATTCTGGTTCCATCCCGAGCCGGACGGCGTCAACTCCCAGATCACGCCACAGTAGTACTCGTCGTTGTAGCCACCGCAGTTTTGATTGTTGCCACCGTAGCCGGCATCCCATAGGTTTCCGGCAGCGTCGAAGGTGACGCCCAATCCGGTTTCGCCGTTGACAAGCTGGTTGTTATAGAGAATGTTGAAGGTCCAGCCGCCGTTGGAATGGACCAACTCCCAAACCGTACCGCCATCGTAGGATGCGCCCCTGCCGGTCGTGCCATAAACGTTTCCAGCCTGGTCAAAGGTAACGGTTTGCGAGGGCGACACGCCATAGGGGACTGTATCGAACTGGAACAACGTAGTCTTGATCCAGGGACAGCTCACCGAACGGCAAGTCGTGGGCGGCGGTTGTAGGCGGAATACGGTGCCACAGCCCCATCCCCCGTTACAGTTGACTAACCCGCCGAAGATCGTGTTGCCGTAGAGGCTGCCGTCGGGACCAACCGCAATGGTCAGCGGCCACCATCCGTCCCCGACACCGGTAAAGCTATAGAGAATATTGAAGATCCATCCCGTGCCGTGCCGCGACAGCTTGAAGACCGTGCCGCAACCTGGATCCGACGAAGGGCAATTGTTAAGGCCGCCCCAGCTGGCGGTGCCGTAGAGATTGCCTGCCCGGTCGGCAACCAGTCCGTTTATCAAGCCCTGGCCTTCCGCGGCAGTGAAGTTGTGCAGCACGGCGAAGGTCTGCCCCTGTGCGGCGACCGCTGTCACCAGCAGAACAAAAATGGTGGTCTTGAAGGCTGCCCAAACGGTTGTCACAGTCGGGCGTGCTTGCGAGCGCGTCATAACATTTCTCCTTTGCCTGCCAGTGAGCGACGAGTGATGGGTCCTGGCGGATGGTTCCTACCGCAGGACGCCGCGTCGAGACTTAAGCATTAGTCCAGGCCGCTGATGGGGTCAACTTAATTTCAGATTACGGTGCAAGATAATGACAGGAATGGACTTACTGCAGTATTACATCCCTGCGATGCTGTTCGACCAGCTTCCACCAGAGGAAATCTTCCCACTCCTGGAGCACGGATTTCGCCCAGCCGCGATGTTTCCAGTAGGCCTCCGCGTAGTGGTAGGGCGTGGAGCCGGCCGCGACCGACCAGCGGTATTGTGGCAGCCGCTTTTGAAACACATCGAGCGTGCGGCGGGTCTGGAAGTCGCCGGTCATAAGGATTGCCGAGCGCGCGCCGACGCGGTCGAGGCAGCGCTTCACATCCACGACTTCGTCTAACGACGTGCCGCCAGTGGTGGGACAGATCTGCGTGGAAAGCTGACCGGTACGAACCAGATATTCGGCGGCCAGTTCCGCTTCCGAGCGGCCGTAGAGGTCGTGGCCGGTGCCGGCATCGAGGAATATGGTTTTGGCATAGCCCTGGTTCTTCAGCAGGACTGCGCGATCATAGCCGGGAGTGTCGCCGGCGGCTTCCAGCACGACGATGGCGTCGGATCGCTGAGGGTCGTCGACCACGAGAAACGATCCAGCGCGGGAGAGCAGAAACAAAATGACGGCGGCGAGGATCAGGAAAATGGCAAACCGCCTGAGGCGCTGGCGCCTTGAGAGCCGCTGGACTTCGACACTGGTTTGCGGTTCAGCGTTAACGCGCTCGCCCGGGATGGTTTTCGCTGTCTTCACGTCGTCCCGAGGCATGCCGCTCCCGTCACAACCAGTTCCCTGTGCAGGCGCCAGAGAATCTCGCCGATGACCGACCAATCGTATTTCGCCTTCACCAGTAGACGAGCGTTGGCGGCGATCTCCTGCCACTGCGGGTTGCCAGCTTGCAGAGAAACCACGGCATCGGCCATCGCTTGGGGCGAATCGGCGATGATGATGTCGCTGCTCCGCGTGACTTCCAGGCCTTCCGCGCCGAGCGTGGTCGAGACGACCGGCGTGCCCGCAGCCATCGCTTCCAATACTTTCAGCCGCGTTCCGCCACCGACGCGCAGCGGAACAACCGACGTCAGCGCGCCCTGGTAATAGGGACGCACATCGTCGACTGTCCCGGTGACCGTGATGCCCTGCTCGCGCAGCGCGAGAATCGGCTTTGCCGGCTGCGCTCCCACAATGACCAGCCGCAGCTCGGGACGGCGGGCGTGAATCAGCGGCCAGACTTTGCCGACGAAAAACAGCGCGGCGTCGACGTTGGCGTGATAATCCATTCGGCCCATGAAGAGCACGTCGTTGCGCGGCTGATCCGGCACGGAATTGACTTCAAAGAATTCGCAATCGACACCGTTGCCCGCAACTTCGATGCGAGCGTCGGGGACGCGTTGCTGCAGGACCTCGCGCTCGCGCCCGCTGCAGACGGTGTGCGCATCGCAGAAACGAAGCAATTCGATCTCGACATTGCGCGAGAGATGCGAAGTGCGCCGCGCGTACCAGGCGCGCAGCGGGTTGGAATCGTTCTCGGCATAGCGGGCGAGGATTTCCGACTCGATGTTGTGCCAGTCGAGGATGAGCCGCGCTTGCGGCGCCAGTTGGCGAATGCGCCGTGCGTAAGCGATTAGGTGCATGCTCTCGATCTGGATAGTGTCGAATGTTTGCCCGCGCATGATGCGATCCACTTCGGCCAGCACGCGCGGCGAGGTGTAGTTCAGAACGTTGAGCGGCGTGGGGCCGATGAGCCCGCGCAGAATGTTCGAACGTCGATAAGTCGCATCACGGCGGAGCGCGATCACTTGCGCGTCGTTTCCGAGTTGCTGGCGCAGGAGTTCCGCCTGCTTGCCGGCATCGTCAGCCACTAGTCCGATGTAGGTAAGCTGGGAATTTTGTGCGAGGTACTGCGCGAAGTAGAAGTCGCGCAGATGCGCGCCCGAGACGATGGGCCAGGCAATCCGCGGCGAGAAGTACAGCACGCGCATGGAGGCAGTGTATCCGATTAGCGATGACGGAAAGTTCCCGCATTGGTTCCCAGGTTTGGAACCCCGCCAGAGTTGAGGCACCCAACCCAAAATCCGCAATTCCCAGGTTGCAAATTAATGCACAATTCTCCTCCAAACTCTTGAATTCCAATGCTATACTTCCTTGCGGCTTTCCCCCAGCCAGCTCCGCATGCCGGGGAATGAAAAGTACATTCAAGACTGTTTTGCACGGGCTGTTCCTGGCGCTGGCGTTGCCTGCGGCGACGCTGGCGGGGTTCGGCAAGTTTGCGGCGATGTTCAACATCGGGGCCCATGCAGCGTCCATGGTCCCTGGCATCGTGGGAGATTACTTTCGCATTGCGTATTACAAACTGACGCTGAAAAAGTGTTCGCTGTACAGCCGAGTGTCGTTCGGATCGTTCTTTGCCCATGCTGAAGCCGTGCTGGGACACGGCGTTTACATCGGCTCGTATTGCATTCTGGGCAATTGCTCGATCGGCGATCGGACACAGATTGCATCGCAAGTACAAGTTTTGAGTGGGCGGCAGCAGCACAGCCGCGATGCCCAAGGGCGAATGACCGGTTCCGATGAGGGAAAATTCGAGGGAATCGAGATAGGTTGTGATTGCTGGATTGGCGCGTCTTCCATCATAATGGCTGACATTGGACCCGGTACCACCATCGGCGCAGGTGCAGTTGTTGTGCGGCCGGTGGCTGCCCAGGTCGTCGCCGTCGGAAATCCCGCCCGTGTGGTTAAAGAACTATCCGTGGAATTACGAGCAGATGGGGTGACTCAGTGAATTTATCCGCAATCCAGAAGATGAACGGACCGGCGGTGGTGGACGACTATGCTATATCGCAAACCGCGGTGCTGGAGCCCGAAGCCAGCACTCCGGTGCCGGCCCGTAGGGTGGCCAGGAAGGTTCGTGGCAAACGGGGTCCCGAGTTTTACAAGCCGTTTCATTACATTCTGCTGCTTTACCTGTTCTTCTACTGCAGCCGTATTCCAGAGATGGTTCCGGCGTTGCACTTCGGCATCATGCTGCAGCCGCTGCTGCTGATCGGCATGATCATGACGAAGTCGACAAAGTGGGTTTTCCAATCCGATATTGGCCGGGCGATGACCTGGTTCACCGGGTGGGTAGGGGTTTGCGTGCCCTTTGCGGTGTGGCGCGGTGGCGCGTGGGATCAGTTTACGCTGGCCCTGCAGGCACTGGCTCTGCTGTTTTTCATGGCGGCTTTTGTCCGCACCATAGAAGACGTCTATCGCGTGATCTACACCATGGCATTGGCGGAGAGCGCCGTCGGAGTGCTGTCGCTGATCATCGGCGGCGGCCGCGAAGGCAGCAACCGCCTGGGACTTGGTTCGGGCAACGATACGCTTTCCGACGCCAACTTTCTGGCACTGTTCCTGTGCATCGGGCTGCCGCTGATCGTCTTCTCCGCTTCCAGAAAGCGCGGCTTCATGAAGATCGTGCTGATTCTGGCAATCTTTCCGCTTCTGGCTAGCGCCGCCAAAACCGGCTCCCGCTCAGGATTGCTGGCTCTGGGCATCGCAACGGTATTTTTTCTGATCTTTGCTTCCGCCAAGGAGCGGATCACCATCATCGCTGGTGGCATGATCTTTTTCGTTTGTGCCGCGGTGCTGCTGCCGCCGGAAATCCAGCAGCGATTCACCACCTATTTCAACGCCTCGTCGGGCATATCGCAGGAGGCAGCGGACTCCGCCGCCACCAGAAAGTATCTGCTGATCAGAAGCCTGGAGTTGACCGCGGAGCATCCGCTGCTGGGGGTCGGCCCGGGCATGTTCATGGAGGGCGAAGCCAAAAAAGCGGCAGCGGAAGGTCATCGCGGTATTTGGCATTACACCCATAATTCCTACACCGAGCTCTCCAGCGAGTGCGGCATCATCGGCCTGGCGTTGTACGGCTTCGCCATGTGGCGCTCCTATCGAGGACTCTCGCGCATTCGTGATCGATATCCTGTCGCCATGGTCCGGCGCGCCGGTTTATTTGTGCAGATCGCGGTCCTGATCGCCGCCGTCGGAGCCTTTTTCCTCAGCATTGCGTACGGCGGAATCGTGTATGCCGTCATAGGGCTCTCCATGTCATTCCAGCTGGCGGCCAGCAAGGAATTCAAACAGATGCGAGCAGCAATGGCCGAACCAGCCGCTGCATGAGCGAGGCACGCGCCCATGCTCCATCACCTTCCATGCTGGGATTGATCGCCCGTTCCCTGCTCTCGCGCAGTTCGCCGGACCGGGTGCAGGTCGCCCGTACCTGGGGCCGTCTCTGGCGCTATCATTCGCGCGCGCTCTGGGGTCTGACGTCGCGCGTCTGCGAAAAAACCGACCTCAAGCGAGTTGAGAGTCTGGCACGGGAGGTTGCGCCAGTGGTAGAACGCGATCCTGCCTGCGCCGCCAAGTACGCCGACTATGCTTTCTGGATTCCGTTCAACGTCAATCGCGTCGGCGCTTTGGGATTGCACCAATCCCGTCCGTTGCGGATTCTGGATATCGGCTGCGGTCCGGGATATTTCCTGGCTGCGGCATCGGCCTGCGGTCACGAGTGCTACGGCATCGATGCTCCCGCTGAGGCGATGACACCAGTCGAGCAGCGGGTGTACCGCGAATTGCTGGCTGCGTTATCCCTGCAGGATCGCGTCTCTCCACTGCTGATCGAGCGTTTCAGGCCGATGGCGCTTTCCATTGGCGAACTCGACTTAATCACCGCCTTCTGGATATGCTTCAATCGCCACGAACAGCCGGATGAATGGGGCGTAGCCGAGTGGCAGTTCTTCGTGCAGGATGCCATGACGTATCTGCGCGACGGCGGCGTTCTGCATCTGGAGCTGAACTCCAACCCGGCGCGTTACCATTCGCTGGAGTGGTATGACCAGGCGACGCTGCAGTTCTTTCGCAATGCCGGCGCCGTCGATCGCAACGTGGTTCGCATCAGCAAAGGAAAGCCGCAGGGATGGCCACAGCCTCAGGACACGGCGCAGGCCCGGGCAGGATGACTGCCAGTCAATCGCAGGCGGATCTCCCACAACGTGGTAGTCGCATCAGCGTTTGTCTCTTGTCTGACACTGTGGGACTCGATGCGGGAACCGAGCGTCAGGTCGTTGAAACTGCCAAGCGACTTAACAAAGACCGCTTCGATGTCCACGTCATCTGCCTGGAAGACAGCCCTCAGCTGCGCAGCCTGGAGGGCGTTTGCAACACTGCCGTCTTTCCCACCGCCAGCGTGAACTCCTGGTCCGGCCTAGTGCAGATGCGGCGATTTCGCCAGTATCTGCGACAGCATCGCATCCAGATCGCCCACGCCTACATGAACAAGACTGGGCTGTTTGCAGTGCTGACCTCGCTTGGCTCCAACCGCGTTGTCATCACCAGCCGCCTGAATACCGGCTACTGGTACACACCGCGCTATAAGGCAATGTTCAAACTGATGAACCTTCGCACCAACGCGATGATGGCCAATTCGGTCGAAGCCAAGCGGATTGCAGTCGAGACGGAAGGTCTTGTGCCGGAGCGTGTGCGTGTGGTTTACCAGGGCGTCGACATGACCAAGTTCAGCCGGGGATTGGGCGATCCGGCGGCGTGCGATCGGCTGGGAATTCCAAAGAACGCGCGCGTGGTGGGGATTGTGGCGAACCTGCGGCCGGTGAAAGATCATGCGCTGTTTCTGCGCGCGGCGAAGATTGTGGCCAGCGAGTTCGACGACGTCGTCTTTCTTCTGGCGGGGCGCGGAGAGTTGTATCAGCAGATTTGCGACTTGGCAAGCGAGCTTGGCATTCGCGACCGCGTCTTCTTCACCCAGGGTGAAGGCAAGGTCATGGATTGCCTGGCACGTATGTCGATCGGATGCCTGACCTCGATCAGCGAAGGATTTTCCAATGCGATCATGGAGTACATGGCGGCAGGATTACCGGCAGTGGCCATCGATGTGGGCGGAAATCGCGATGCGATCGTGGAGGGAGAAACCGGATATCTGGTGCAGGAACGCTCTCCGGAAGCCTTTGCCAAACCTCTGATCGAGCTTCTGCGCAATGAAGAATTGCGTGCCCGGATGGGAGAAAAAGGCTACCAGCGCTGCGTGGAGAAGTTCGAAGTCGGCAAAACCATCGGGCAGCTGGAACAGTTTTACGAGTCGCTGGCAGGTAGAGCGGCGCTTTAGAACCGCGTCCAGGCAATCCTGTTCAACAACTGACCGGCTTCGGCACCGCAGTGGG
>Ga0335074_10002589_pt1 | contig 24695 bp, 25 predicted proteins | sample Lox_Sample_23_FD_206715 | JGI IMG/M metagenome (GOLD analysis project Ga0335074, IMG submission 206715) | Soil microbial communities from Loxahatchee National Wildlife Refuge, Florida, United States - Lox_Sample_2.3 | ecosystem: Environmental > Terrestrial > Soil > Wetlands | place: USA... | reverse complement strand
GTCGCCCGGCAGCAGACGCGGCCAGTTCCGCAGGTAGGTACAACGGGTCAGACCGGGCTGTCGGCTCAAGCGCCACTGCCGTGCCGGCCGCTGCGAGGCGGGTGCAGTGCCCTGGCGTCATTCCGCCAGTACGGCTGCCCGATTCAGCCCGCCAGGAAGAGCTGGTCCAGCCGCACAGCTCGGTCCAGCCGAACGGTCCGGTCGAGCCTGCCGGGCGGATCCCGGCTGGGTTCAGGCCGGTTGCCGTCGTCGAGTGCGTGACGGTGACCTCGGTCAACCACGGTGTCATACGTATCGATCAGCGCCGGCAAGCTGCGATCGCCGGCCTCGGCCGGCTGCTGGCGGCACTGCGCGAGCCCGCGACCGCACGGCCGAAGGGCCCGCTGCCGGCCTGCATGGTGCCTGTCAGTTCCTGGCCCTGGTTCGTGCTGGTCAGCGCCAGCGGGCAGGTCGTCTACCCGCTCCTGCCTCTCGGGCTGTGCGGGGAGCCGATGGGGTCCGTGCTGGCCAGCCTGAACTCATTGCACTGGATCACGCTTAGTACCGTCGCGCTGCACCCGGTCCCGATGCGGCCGCCGCTGCACGGCGGCCCGGTCCACGTGATCACACCGGGAATCACTGCGTCGAACTAGGCTGGCCGCCTGGCTCAGCCGGTGCGTACGTCAGCACCACGACACCGCTGCTGAATGTCCGCGTGCCGGTGAGCACAAGCCTGGCACCGTCGACCTCGTCGAACAGCCGCTGACCGGGCCCGTTGGTCACCGGCACGAGCCAGATCCGGAACTCGTCAACCAGTCCGTGCGCCATGAGAGTCCGGTCGAGTGAGCCCGTTCCGTATTTAAGGAGGTAGCGGCCGGGCCGTCGCTTGAGTTCGCCGACCTGCCTGGCGACATCCTCGCCGAGGAGGGTGGCGTTCCAGCCAACCTCAGTCAGCGTGGTCGAGGCGACGTACTTCGGGATTGCATTCATCGCCGTGACGAAGTCGTTGTCGGGGCCGGGCTCGCCGGCCGCCATTGCCGTGTAGGCGGCCGACAACCCCTCGTAGGTCTTCCGGCCGAGCAGTAATGCATCGGCCCCGAAGAGCAAGTCGCGGGAGTAGGCACCCTGCTCCGGCCCGAACAGGTACGGCGGCCCCCAGTCCTGCGGTGCGCCGATGTCGCCGCCAAGTGTGACGAATGTTGACTCAATCAGCTTGCGCATCGGCACGTCACCGCCATCCCGGTCCTGTCTCTCGTCCTACAGTGACCGCCGCAACAGCGAGTCCAGCTTGGTGAACGAGCTCTCCCAGCCAGTCTTGGTGTCGTTGCCCATCTGCTCGGTGAATGGACCCTGGCGCAGCTCGAGCCGCGTCTTGCCGCCCGGCTCGGCGTGAAACTCCAGTCGCAGATGGAACCGGACTGACCCTGTAGTCCCCGGGATGCCCTGGACATCCTGGTGACCGACGAGCAACTCGTTCTCGACGACCTCGCTGAAGGTGGCGTCGATCTCGCTCCGCATGCTCGGATCGTCGTCGCTGACCATGACGAGCCGCTGGTAGCCGCCCGGCCTGGCATCGACGTGGACGCTCTCGTAAGGCACCGAGAACCCCTCGGGCCCGAACCACTGACCTAGCTGGTCGGGATCGACGAACGCCCGGTACACCAGCTCGGGCGGAGCGTCGAAGATCCGGGTCATGCTGATCTCGTGTGTTGTCGTCTGTGCCATTACTCCTGTTCCTTTCTGCGGGCGCCGTCCTCTCGGCCGGCCGCCTCGGTTCGGTGACTACTGCCCTGACTGGCGTCCTCCTGGACGCGGCGCAAGTGCCTATCCAGCCGGTCGAAGCTGGCATCCCAGAAGACCCGGTAACGCTCCATCCAGTCGGTCGCTTCTTTGAGCGGGGTGGCGTCAAGCGAACTGGACCGCCACTGTCCGGACCTGCTCCGCGAGATCAGCCCGGCATGCTCCAGCACTTTCAGGTGCCGGGAGATCGCCGGCAGGCTGATCGGGAACGGCTCAGCCAGCTCCGTGACGGTAGCGTCCCCGTCTGCTAGCCGTGCGATTATTGCCCGCCGCGTGGGGTCCGCAAGCGCCGCGAAGACCACGCTGAGCTGATCTTCCGCACTCATTTAACCACCTTGTTAATTAACCAACGAGTTAAACGTAGCTGACGCCAGGGGCAGCCGTCAAGCCAGTCGCAGGCGGCATCTACCGCGCTGATTTCGCTCGCACCGCACTAGCGAACGGTGCCGAACGGGCGCAGTGTGGACTCGGTACCCCGATAGCCGCGCTGACGCTCAGGGTGAGAGGAGCACGAGGATGCGACGAAGTCGCGACCTGATTCTGACCACGCATACCGGGAGCCTTCCGAGGCCAGCCGACCTGGACCAGCTGATCGCCGACCGGGAGACCGGCGCGGACGTTGACCAGGCCGCGTTCGGCAAACGCGTCGAGCAGGCAGTCGCCGACATCGTCGCGAGCCAGCTGGCATCGGGCGTCAGCGTGATCAGCGACGGCGAGATGGGTAAGCCGGGGTACTCGACCTACGTCAAGGACCGGCTGAACGGCTTCGGCGGCACCGGCCGGCCGCTGGCCATCGCCGAGATGATTGAGTTCCCGGAAGTCTTCGAGGCAATGAGCGGCCGCAACACAACCAGGCGGGTGATGAATCACCCGGGCTGCGACGGCCCGGTCTCCCTGCGCGACCCCGATGCAGTGCACAAGGACATCGCAAACCTCAAGAACGCGGTCTCCGATGCCGAGCCTGCCGACGTGTTCATGAGCGCCGCGTCACCGGGCGTCATCGCGGCCTTCCTGGCGAACGAGTACTACCCGTCCGACGAGGAGTACATCTTCGCGCTGGCCGACGCGATGAAGCCTGAGTACGACGCGATCGCCGCAGCGGGCATCGTGCTGCAACTGGACTGCCCGGACCTGGCCATGACCAGGGCCATGCTCGGCAACGACGCGCTCACCGACGAGGAGTTCAGAGACCAGATCCGGATGCACGTCCGCGCACTTAACCATGCCGTCCGTGACATCCCGCCGGAGCAGATGCGCATGCACCTGTGCTGGGGCAACGGCGCGTGGCCTCACGTCACCGATATCCCGCTGGCCGCCATCATCGACGTCGTACTCGAAGCCAGGCCGACCGGGCTGGTATTCGAGGCCGCCAACCCGCGGCACGGGCACGAGTGGAAGGTGTGGAAGGACATCCGGCTGCCCGAAGGCAAGGTCCTAGTCCCGGGAGTGATCGACTCGACCACGAACTTCGTGGAGCACCCCGAACTGGTCGCGCAGCGCATCGTCAGGTTCGCCGAGATCGCCGGCCGGGAGAACGTGATCGCTGGCACCGACTGCGGGTTCGGCACCTTCGCCGGGTACTACGCGGTGCAGCCCCGCGTTACCTGGCTGAAGCTTGCCGCATTGGCGGAGGGCGCAGAGATCGCATCACATTACTTGTGGAAACGCGGCCGATAGCGGCCAGCCCTGCCCCTGTCCGCAACCCTTGTGGCCAGCTGCGACCCGGTTGCTACTCGACCATTTCCAGCCAGCCCCGGAAGGCGGCGCCGAACGGCTCGGTCTTGGCACTGATCGCGTCGAGCAGCCATGCGGCGGCGCGCTCGGCTTCGCTGATCACGTCGGCCGGGTAGCCGTAGCGGACCTGGTGCGCGGCGAACTCGTCCTCATCAACGACCACGACCTGCTGGTCGGCGCGCACTCGCAGCACATCCAGGTCCAGGTCGACCATCGTGACCTCGGCCGGACTCGGCCAGCGCGGCGGCGTGCCGATGTCGCAGTAGATCTCGGTCCGTGCCGGGTCGCCGTTGAAGGTAGCAGTCCACCACTGGCCCTCCGGGATCAGCTCGACGAACGCCTGCTCAAGGACGATCGGCGGCTCGTGGCCGCGTTGAGTGGTCGATCCGGCGGGCCCGCCCAGCCAGATACCGTGCTCGTCCTCGCCGAGGTACTGCATGGTCTGGTGCCAGTGCAGGCTGCCGTCATACTTCGTGTACACCACGCGCACATCACGACCGGTCACGGAGCGAACCATATCGGCCGCGCCAGCTAGCTGGCCTGATCGTCGGGTCGTGTCGGCCGCTCAGACGACCTTTGCGGGGTCCACTCCGGTACCGCCGGCGGCGCTGCTCTCGTACGCGGCGAGCGCGAACCTGAGTACGTCGACGCCTTCGCTGGCACTCCAGAGCAGCGGCCCTTCCCCGGTCCGTAGCCAGCGAATCCAGTGCCGGCCGGAGTCGCGGAAGCTGCTGGCCCAGTCATCGTCGAGTGCGTGGAAGCTACGCATCTCGCCGGCCGAATAGATATCGATGCTGGGCTGCTGAATACCGCGTGCGGTGCAGCGGTTGACCCGCGCGAAGCCGCTGTTCCCGGTGATCTCCCATCGCTCGTCGTTGGTGTAATAGTCCGAGCGCAGGTACATATCCGGGGCCAGGGTGATATCCCAGACACCCCGGACGCCGTTCGCGTGCTCCCAGCTGATCGTGGTGGGCGCGTCCAGGTCGATTCCGTCCCCGAACGAAGTCGTGCCGATCCAGGCCCGCACTTCGCGCACTGGCCCGAAGAGCCAGATGGCGGTCGACAGCTTGTGCCAGCCGTCGTCGAAGAGCAGGATGCCCCGGCCCGCCCTGATCTGCTGGAGTTGCCATTCGAAGCTGCTCCAGGGCACCTCCCAGCCGCCGAGGCCGGTACCGACCATCTTGATGTGATAGCCGGCCACCTTGCCAATCTCACCCGCCTGGACTGCCGCCTTGAGTTTGCCAAGTGGCTGGTAGAACAGGTAGTTCTCCATCACCCGCACGGTCTTGCTGCTTGCTTTTGCCGCGTCCAGAATTCGCTGCGCGTCGGCAAGGTCGTTGCACATCGGCTTCTGCAGGTTGACGTGCCAGCCGTAGTCGAGCAACTCGACCACGCCATCGGCGTGCAACGGGATCGGCAGCAGTGCCTCGACAGCGTCGACCTCGATGCCGCTCGCGGCCAGCTCGGCTGCCGAGCCAAAGGTCGCTGCGCCGGGCCAGTCCGCCTGACGCTGGGCGCGCCGTTCCTCGCTCGGGTCGACCAGAGCCACCACCTCGACATCATGGTTGCCCAGGTATCCCCTGACATTCAGGTCATAGATCCGGCCGAGACCCACGAATGCGGCGCGAACGGGCCGGTCATAAGGAATAAAGGTCACTGCAACCGGCCTCCTGGAGTCCCCCGCCGACCGGGACTGCCCGGAAGGACCTGCTCAGTACTGTGCCCGGAATCGTAACTGAGTGTCCGGATTCCGGTGGCCGATCCGCTGAGCTCGTTGCCAAACCGGGATATCCTCCGCGTGTGACCCTGCCCGCGAGATTCCCGTCGGGCACGGTCACGCTGCTTTTCACGGATATCCAGGGCTCGACGCGGCTATGGGAAGCCGAGCCTGAGCACATGGCGACCGCCCTTCGCCGGCATGACGAAATCCTGCGTGCCGCCATCGAGGGCACGAACGGTTATGTATTCAAGACCGTAGGTGACGCGTTCTGCGCCGCGTTCGCGACAGCGCCGGCCGCGGCGGAAGCAGTAGTGGCCGCGCAGCGGGAACTTGGCGCGCAGACGTGGCCGACCAGCCGGCCGATCTCGGTGCGCATGGGCCTGCATACCGGCGTATGCGAGGAGCGGGACGGCGACTATTTCGGGCCGGTGGTTAACCGGGCTGCCCGGCTGGAGGCGGTCGCGCACGGCGGCCAGGTGCTGGTCTCCGGGGCGACGGCCGAGTTGCTGTCGGGCGCGCTGCCGGGCGGCACCGGATTGCGGGACCTTGGCCTGCACCGGCTGAAGGATCTGGGCCGGGCTGAGCAGGTCTTCCAGCTGGAAGCTCCGGACCTGCCGGGCTCGTTTCCGCCGCTGGCGTCACTGGATAACCCGGAACTGCCGAACAACCTGCCGATACTGCTGAGCGCCTTCGTCGGACGCGAAGCCGAACTCGCAAGGGTGCGCGAGCTAGTCAGCTCATCCCGCCTGGTCACGCTTACCGGGGCTGGCGGCAGCGGCAAGACCCGCCTTGCCGCGCAGGCCGCGGCGGAGCAGATCGGGCGGGCACCAGACGGCGTCTGGCTGGTGGAACTCGCTTCGCTGACAGACGGCGAGCAGATACCGGGCGCCATCGCGGCGGTCCTTGGCATTCAGGACCAGACCGGGCCCGCGCTGGCCGAGGCGGTAACCAAGGCGCTGACGGCACAGGACACCCTGATCGTGCTGGACAACTGCGAGCACCTGATCGACGCTGCGGCCAAGTTCTGCGAGCAGGTCATCCGGCGCTGCGCACACGTCCGAATCCTCGCCACATCCCGCGAGCCGCTGGGGATCGACGGCGAGCGCGTCTACCGCGTTCCCTCCCTGTCTCTTCCCGGCGATGTCGAGACCGTCGAGGAGCTGACGACCAGTGACGCGGTCCGGCTGTTCGCCGAGCGAGCCCGCGACTCCGGCTTCGTGCTGAACCGGCAGTCGGCACCGCTGGTGGCGACCATCTGCCGGCGGCTGGATGGCATCCCGCTTGCCCTGGAGCTAGCCGCGGCCCGGTTGTCGTCAATGTCGCTGACGCAGGTCAGCGACCGACTGGACCAGCGGTTCCGGCTGCTGACCGGCGGGGCGCGCAACGCACTGCCGCGCCAGCAGACCTTGCAGGCCACCGTCGAGTGGTCGTTCAGCCTGCTTGGCCAGCGGGAACGGGACACGCTGGCCCGGCTGTCGGTGTTCGCCGGCAGCTTCGACCTGGACGCCGCCGAGGCCCTGTGCACCAGCGATACCGTCGACGAGTTCGACGTCGCCGACATCCTTGGCTCGCTGGTCGGCAAGAGCCTGGTGGTCGCTGACCACACGGCCGGGTCAGTCAGGTACCGGCTCCTGGAGACGATCCGCCAGTACGGTGGCCAGGAACTGCTGCGGGCTGCGGGCGACGAGGCGGTGCTCGCCCTGCGGACCCGGCATGCGGAGTTCTACCTGGGCCTCGCACAGCGTGGCGCACCCGCGCTCATCGGCCACGGGCAGCGCGAGTGGCTGCGGCGCCTCGACGCCGAGTGGGACAACCTTCGGGCCACCTTCGCGCATCTGGCCGCCGAAAAACGCGCGGACGACGTGCTGCGCTTGGGCGTGGCCATCGAGCGGTTCGTCATCACCCGCGCGCAGGTTGATGTGCTCAGCTACCTGCGGCCGGCCATCGATCAGCCGGGCGCGACGCCGAGCGTGCTGCTGGCCGAGGCGATGACGGTAGCTTCTCAGCTCATAGAGCTGTTCCACCGCACCGATGCCGCCGAGGTGGTCGCGGCGCGGGCCTACGCTGAACAGGCGCTGGCGATGGCGCGGGCTCTCGGCGACCGGCGCGCCGAAGCGCGCTCGATCAGCCGACTCGTCGAGTCGACTTATATCTCCGGCGATCTTGCTACCGGACGGGCGCTTGCCGAGCAGGGCGCTGCCATCGCCCGTGAGCTCGGCGATGTGCAGTTGCTCGGCGAGCAGTTGCAGAGCCTCGGCCTCGACGGCGTGGACGAGGAGACTACCCGGCGCATGCGGCTCGGCGAGGCGCTTGCCTGCTTCCGCCAGTCCGGCGACGATCTGCTCACTTGCACCACGCTGAGCCAGTTGTTCAGCCTGGAACTGCACGCGGGCCGGCTCGAGGAGGCTAACGCGCTCCTGGAAGAAGCGGCCGCACTGGCCGAACACGTCGGCGGTGACCTCATGCACTATTACGTGCGCGGCAACCTCGCGCTACTGCGGCTTATCCAGGGCAGGTATGCCGATGCCGCGCCGCTGGTGCGCGGCAGCATCCTGCTCAGCCGGCGCCTCGGCCCTGGCGTTGGCGGTGGCGAGATGATTTTCGCGGCCGCGTGCTGCGCGGCCTGGGAAGGCGACTATCTCAGGGCAGCGCGACTGCACGGCGCGGGCGATGCGGATATCGAAACCTCGCTGCAGTTCCGCATGATCAAGTGGTCACAGGCCGAGCAGGAGCTGCGCGAGCGCGAACAGCGCAGGCTCCAGGAACTGCTCGGCACGGCTGCCTACCAGAACGCGTACCGGTCGGGTGCGCAGCTGACCCTCGAGCAAGCTCAGGATCTCGCGCTCGGCCGCGACTCAGCCGGCTGACCAGCGCGCCGGGCATCCGCGCCGCGTAGCTCGCTTACGTCGGGTCAGGCTCGGGGGTTGCGTAGTAACCGATCAGCACGTCGACGAGTATGCCGTCCGGATCCTCGTCGTCCAGGGTGCCCAGCCACTTCTGGAGTTCCTGCAGCTTCTCCCAGACTTCCCCGGCCCGGCGCGGGCTGATCCGCGCCTCGGCTAGGAGGAGCGTTGGCTTGCGGTACGCCTCGGCATCAGGCATCGCGCCCGGCGCTAGCTGCTTGTCCCGGAAAGCCGCAACGAAGCCGTCCCTGAACCTCTCCAGCATCACCCTCATGGCCGCCTCGGACTCGTCCGCGTGTTCACGCAAGAAGCCGCCGTCGAAGGTCAGGTCGCGCTGGTTCGCTTGATAGCGCTGCTCGACTATGCCCGAAACCAGCCTGGTAGCGGCGACCCTGATCAGGCCAGCGGCCTCGAGCTGGCGCACGTGCCGGTACAGCTTCGTCTGCGGCTGGCCCAGCCGCGCGGCGAGTTCCTTGACGGACATCACCGGCAGGTCGTCATGTCGCTCCATGAGGGCGGACAGGATGGCCAGCCTTGTGGGGTCGGCCATGGCCCTGAGCATGTCGACGCTTGCTACTGAACGCAGGGCTACCGGCTCGGGTCCGGGCGGCTGCTCCTGATGGCTCACACATTCCATATTGCCACATGCTCACGGACGTGTCATCATTTACGTACTCGTGAATGGTGACGAAGGAAAGAACGATGACAGGTGAGCAAATGGCACCCGCGCTGCGCACTCTGCCCGACGATGCCCTCGGGCCGGCCGAAACGCCCGCCACTCCGCTCTGGCGCAATCTGCAGTTTCAGACGCTCTGGGCAGGGAGCGCCGCCTCGTCGCTGGGCGTGAGCGTCGCCGATGTGGCCTATCCGCTGGCGATCCTCGCCCTCACCGGATCGCCGGCAAAGGCAGGGTTGTTCGCGGCAGTCCTGACAGTCGGCATGCTGGCCGGAGCACTGCCAGCCGGCCAGCTGGCGGATCGGCAGGATCGGCGGACCATTGTGATAGCAGCCGAGTCGGCTCGCGCGGCGGTTACCGCGGCCGTCACGGTCGGCCTGATGCTTGGCTGGCTGTCTCTTCCGCTGCTGCTGGCTGCCGCGGTCTTGCTGGGCATCGGTCAGGCCGTCGCCGGAGCGGCAAGGCTGGCACTGGTGCGGTCGGTAGTGGCGGACAATCAGCTCACTGCTGCGCTGGTCCAAGACGAGGTGCGGCAAAACGGCGCCGCGCTGGCGGGACCGCCTCTGGCCGGCTGGCTTTACGAACTCGGAGCGCTGTCGCACGCAGTTCCGTTCCTCTGCACGGCCGCTGCGTTCGCGTTCTCGACGCTGTCCGCCGTAGCTATGAAGGTGATGCCAGGCGGACGGCGTCGCTCTGTCGCTCCTGCGCAAACCGCTGAAAACATGCCGACTTCAGGCCCGGCCACGGCACCGGTCGGGCGGAAGCCTGAGTCGGACATGTTCGTCGGGATCCGCGCACTTTGGCGGGCGCCCGTGGTGCGCGCCGCGATGCTGCTGATCATGATCGCCAACATGATCGGCGTCGGGCTGGACCTCGTCGTCATCGTCATCCTCCGGCATCAGCACGTCGCGGCTGGCACCATCGGCTTGGCCATCGGCGCGGGCGCGGTCGGCGGGCTGGCCGGAGCGCCACTAGTGAAGGTGCTGCACCGGCTGAAGCCGGGCGTCCTGCTGCTGGGGATGGGACTGTACTGGATCCCTGTCCTCGCCCTCCTCGCGCTGCCGTTCGGACCCTGGTGGGTAGCGGGCCTGCTGTTCATGACCATGCTGGGCGTGCCGGCCCTGCGCGTCCTGCTCGACGTGCTGATCATCCGGCAAACACCGGATGAGCAGCGGGGCCGGACAGTGGCCGCGGTCACGATGCTGATCAGCGCCGGCATGCCAGCCGGGATGGCTGGGACCGGCCTGCTCCTTCAATGGCTACCCGCGCAGGCCGCGATGCTCACCCTGGTCGGAGTGCTCGCGCTCGGCGTCGGATACTGCGCCACCAAGCGCGAGCTGTGGCGGGCACGCTGGCCGCACTAGGCAAACCTGAGCCGGACGCAGCTAAGTTCGCAAACGACACTCGCACAAGTTGACACTGTTTATCTTCGCGTTGCATAATGGCTTTAGTAAACAGCGTAAACGCACTACTCGCGAGGGAGCAGTCCAATGACCATCAACATGCAGAGCCTCAACGACGCGATCATCGCCTTGATCACCACCGTCGGCATCGCCGTTGCGCTGTCGCTGGCTTTCGTTGCCGCCGGCGCATTCTTCGAGCGCAGCCGCAAGCAGGCCGGCCGGGCCGTTCGCGCCGCCCACGGGCCGGCTCAGCACCCGACCCAGACCGATGACGTCCGCGAGCTTGTGCTGCGGTAATGGGTCAGCTTTGACCGCCCAGACAAAGAGGGACGACGCCACGGGGGTGCCGTCCCTCTTCGGGTTATCCTGCGCACGTGTCCCCGCCGGCCGATAACCCCTCAGGCACCATCACGCTGCTGTTCACCGACATCGAGGGGTCGACGAGGCTGTGGGAGGCCGAGCCCGAACGCATGGCCGTTGCCCTGCGCAGGCATGACGACCTGGTCAGGACCGCGATCGAGGAAGCGGGCGGCTACGTCTTCAAGACCGTCGGCGACGCCTTTTGCGCGGCGTTCTGGACAGCGCAGGCCGCTGTCGCAGCGGCACTTGCCGCCCAGCGCGCCCTTGCATCACAGGACTGGCCCACCCGCCGCCCGCTCCGGGTCCGGATGGGCCTGCACACCGGGGCATGCGAGGAGCGGGACGGCGACTATTTCGGGCCGGTCGTTAACCGCGTCGCGCGGCTGGAGGCGGTCGCCCACGGCGGACAGATAGTGCTCTCCGGCAGCACGGCAGAACTCGTCTCGGATTCGCTCGGCCGCGACGCCTCGCTGCGTGACCTCGGCCTCCACCGGCTGAAAGACCTGGGCCGCCCAGAGCACGTCTTCCAGCTGGAGGCGCCCTACCTCGAGGCGGACTTCCCGCCGCTCACCTCACTGGACAACCCCGAACTGCCTAACAACCTGCCGGGCGTGGTCAACGCGTTCGTGGGCCGGGAACGTGAGCTGTCCGAGGTGCGCACGCTCATGAGGTCGGCACGCCTGGTCACCCTGACCGGTGCCGGTGGCAGCGGAAAGACGCGACTCGCGCTGCAGGTCGCTGCCGAACTACTCGACACGACGGCGGACGGGGTCTGGTTCGTAGACCTCGCGCCAGTGACCGACGGGACGCAGATCCCGGCCGTGGTCGCCGCCGTGCTAGACCTGCCCGACCAGTGCGGGCCAGCGGTCAGTGAAGCAGTCACGGACGCGCTGGGCGACCAAGACACACTGATCCTGCTCGACAACTGCGAGCACCTGATCGACGCGGCTGCCAAATTCTGCGAGCAGGTGATCCAGCACTGTCCGCGCGTCCGGATTCTCGCCACATCACGGGAACCGCTGGACATCGACGGAGAGCGGGCGTACCGCGTTCCCTCGCTATCGCTGCCGGCGGCCGATGCTGAGAGCGCCGCGGACCTCACCCGGAGCGACGCCGTCCGGCTCTTCGCCGACCGAGCCCGGCTGCACGACCCGGGCTTCAGCCTCGACGAGCAGTCCGCGGCGCAGGTTGCGACGCTGTGCCGACGGCTCGACGGGATCCCGCTGGCGCTAGAACTCGCCGCCGCCCGGCTATCGTCAATGTCGCTGCGCCAGATTACCGAGCGACTGGACCAGCGCTTCCGGCTACTCACCGGCGGCAGCCGGAATGCTATGCCGCGCCAGCAGACTCTGCAGGCAACCGTCGACTGGTCATTCGCGCTGCTGACGCAGCCTGAGCGGGACCTGCTGACCATGCTGTCGGTGTTCGCCGGAGGTTTCGACCTGGAGGCTGCCGAGGCCATTTGCTCCTCCGGCGGCACGAGCGCCGACACACTCGGCGTCCTGGATCTGCTTGGCTCGCTTGTCGACAAGAGCCTGGTGACCGCCGACCGCACGGCGGAGTCAGTGCGATACCGGCTGCTGGAGACCATCAGGCAGTACAGCGCCCAAGAACTGGTGCGCGCTGGCGGTGACAGTGCGATGCAGCGGCTCAGGGACCGGCATGCCGCACATTTCCTGGCGCTCGCCGAGGCGGCGCGACCTGCCCTCACCGGACGCGAGCAAGCCATCTGGCTGCGACGCCTCGACCCGGAATGGGACAACCTGCGCGCTGTCTTCCTCCACCTGGAAGCAGAGAGCCGGGTGGAGGATATCCTGCGACTCGGCGTAGCACTCGAGCGGTTCGCCATCAGCAGAGGTCACGCCGACATCCTGACCGCGTTGCAGCGCGCGATCACCAAGCCAGGTGTGGCGCTGAGCTCACTGCTCGTTGAGGCGCTGGTGGTGACTTCCCGGCTGATCGACCTGTTCCTGCGCAAGGATGTCGGCGAGCTAGCCACCGGTAAGCGCCACGCCGAGCAAGCCCTGGCGCTGGCACGCGAGCTGGGCGATGTCCGCCTTGAGGCCCGAGCACTGGGACAGCTCGCTGGCGCGTCCTATTTCGAGCATGACCTCCCCGCCCTGCGCAAGCTCGCCGGTCAGGGCGCCGAGCTTGCCAGCCAGATCAGAGATATGCAGGTACTCGGCGAGCTGCTAGCGGCCTTTGCCAGGATCGCGCCCACGCCGGAAGACGTCCGCCGGATCAGTCTCGAAGTGCTGGCCTGCTGTCGCAAGTCCGGTGACGACCTGGTGGCAGCCATCGAGCTGCATCACCTGTACGGGCTCGACCTGCACGCCGGGCTCATCGAGAACGCGGCCGCCTACCTGACCCAGTCGATCAGGCTGGCCGAGCATCTGGGCGGTGATCTGTTCCTGTATCTGATGCGGTCCGACCTGGGCACCTTGCTGCTCATCCAGGACAAACCCGAGGAAGCGAACCCGGTGATCAGACGCTGCCTGCTGGTAGCTCGCCGCATCGGCGTGCGGATCGACGCTAGCCAGGTGATCTTCGGCGCCGCGTGCTGCACTGCATGGCAGGGGCACCATGCCAGGGCCGCCCGGCTGCACGGCGCTGCCGACGCGGACATCAGGGTCGCGCTGGAAATCGGCACCATCAGCTGGTCGAAGGCTGAGCACGATCTTCGCGAGCGGGAGCAACGCCAGCTCCGCGAGGTGATGGGTCCGGGTCCCTTTGATGAGGCATACCAGGCCGGATCCCGGCTTACCCCGGCGCAGGCCGTAGAGCTTGCCCTCAGCCGCGAGCCGTCTATCGCCTGACCCAAAGCTCTTGATTGCAATTCTTAGTCGCTAGGCTAATACTTAGCCTCATGACTAAGGAAACTGTCATCGGCACTTTCCGGGTCCGCGCCGACGCCGAGGCCGACTTCACCGCGCTGCTGGAGCGCCACTGGGGCACGCTGCACGAACTCGGTTTCGTTACCGACGAACCGTCAGCGATCTTCCGCAGCACCGACGGCGGGCTGACCTACGTCGAGATATTCACCTGGGCCGAAGGCGGCTATGAGCATGCTCGCGAGCACCCGGCAGTCCTCGCGATCTGGGGACCGATGGATGCGCTGCTCGAGGACCGCGGCGGGCAGCCGAAGTGGGAGTTCCCGCACTACCAGCGCGTCAGTCTCGGCGAGTGACTGTCACCCCTAAGGGCGCCACGGAGCTTGCCGAGTTCGACGCGGTGTTCGGTGCGCTCGCTCACCGGGCTCGCCGCACGATCTTGTCGGCCTTGCAGGCGCACGGCGGCCAGATGACCTCAGGCGCCATCGCTGCCTGGTTCGAGCATTCCTGGCCGACGACATCCCAGCATCTGCGCGTCCTGCAGCACGCTGGCCTGGTCACCGTCGAACTGCGCGGACGCGAGCACGTGTACCAGCTTCAAGCCGATCGGCTGCTGTGCGTCACCCGGAACTGGCTGAGCCAGTTCGGCTAATCAGGTGCCGTGATCACCGTGCGCGTGGTGATCGTGGCTATGACCACCGTGCCGGTGACCACGGTGGCCGGCGGCGTCGGTTTCGTCTGCCATCCGGCAGAGCGTTATCAGCCCCGCCCGAAGTGCCGCGACGCCGTCGGGCGACAGGCGGCTGGCAAGTTCCGCATCGGCCTCGCTGGCAGCCCGCCAGCCCGCGGTCGCGGCTTCTTCCCCTCGCGGCGTCAGGGCAAGCACCATCCGGCGGCGATCCTCGGGATCGGGCGTCCGTGCCAGGTAACCGCGCATCACCATGGTGTCAATCAGCTGGCTGACTGCCTGCTTGCTGATACTGAGGTCGCGGGCGAGATCAGCGGACGCCGAGCTGTCGCCGTACACCCGTGCCAGCACGTAGGCCCCGTGTCGCGGCATGTCGTCGAAGCCCGCCTCAGCGAACGCCTGGCTCACCAGGTTGGCGTATGCCCGCCGGGCTCCGCGCAGCAAGCCGGGGATCCCGAGCGTCTCGTACCGGGATCCGGATTCTGGATCAGTCATACGGCTAAGACTAAAGTACAGTCGTTTGACGATCAGCTTGCTTGACCAATATCCGCCCTCAACCGGACATGGAGGTGTCCGTCGCCCGGAAACTCGGGAAGCAGTGGCGGTAGTACTGCAGACAGCGTGAACCTGGCCTTGTCTGCTACCCGGCAGGATGCGTGGTTGGCGGCAGCGTGGATAAGTTCGAGTCGTTCCAGGGGCCGGAGTCGCGGCACGCGGAATGCTCACACGCATACCGCGTTGAGGGCCCGCGGCGCGACGCCCTGCCCGCGCGCAGACGCCACGACCCAGTAGCCCACTGCGCCCGAGGCAGCCTCACCGTCCGGCCGGCGAATGCTGACACTCCCGACGAGCTCACCGGCCGTGCCATCGGGACCAGACTGCACTATGGCGAAGGCGAAGCCGGTTCCGGCCCGGCGCCCCGCGCGATGGGCTTCGATTCGCCGGTGCGCCTGCTCGTCAGTTGTGACCGGGTGCCGAAGCCAGCGCCGCACGATCGGATCGCGATGTGCAGCGACCAGGGACGGGATGTCCTGCTCGGTCCATGGGCGCAGCAGGAGGCCGCTCGCTGCTGGTGATGACGGCACGGTGAGCATCGGCCCGCTCTAGTGCCGTACGGCACGCACGTGGAGGAACAAGGGAACTCTCATCCACCGGTGCTCGGCCGGGTCACGAGTAACCAGCTCGTCGGTGGACCCAACCTCGCGGAGGGCCTCGATCGGCATTCCCGCGACCTCGAGAGCGCGGCTATAGGACTCCAGAGCCCGATGCTCGCTGTGGAACGTCATCTGAATGCCGCCCCGATCGACGACCGTCGTCACCGGCGCTCGGCCCAGGTAGGAGCCAGAGATTACGAACGCCAGCCCCTTCCGCATCCTCACTCCGCAGAGCCTGCCACATCGATCGAAGCGTTATGGTCGGCTTGCCCGCCAGGGTGCGCGGGCGAGGACGACTCCCTCGACCCGCAGTGCCTTCCCCTCGTCCAATAGGCAGCCAGCGACCGCGTCGAGTTGCGTCCCCGTCGTGCACACGTCATCGAAGATCAGGATGTACCGGCCCGCGGTGCGTGCCGGATCGGGCACCCGTAGCGCGGATCTCAGTTCGGTCCCGGTCGCGCGCTTGGACCAGGCTTGCGCGTCCGCCGACTTGAGCGTCGGCCGGGTCTTGACGACCGCGGCCGGCGACACCGTGTCGAAGGGCCAGCACCTGCGGGCATCGGCCCTGGCAGCCTCCGCCAGGACAGTTTCGGCGTGCGCGAAGTCGTCGCCGCCCGGGCCGGCATAGCCGGGGTTCACCACGATGAGACCAGGCGGATCGGCGGCCATCGTCTCCTCGAGCCAGGCCAGCAGCAGCCTGCCAAGCACGACCGACCAGCTTCGCGTGCCGCGGTATTTGTAGGCGTTGATGACCGACCGCAGCGGCCCGGACTGGTACCCCATCGCGTGGATCTTGCTGATGCGGCGGCCCGGGCTGCGGCAGAGCTCGTTGGGGCACCCGCCGCCAGCGTCGAGGCGTTGCGAGCAGACACCGCACGCGTCCGGACCTGGCCGGGCCAGCCGCTGGCTCGCGCACGTCAGGCATGTTCGGGGCGGGCCGTCGCGGAAGTTGCCGCAGCAGTGACAGCGCGGGAAACCGGCAAGGGCTAACTGATCGGTCATCTCGCGCTGACCGTAGCCTCCGGCGCCGACACTCCTTGGTTGCTGGCTAGCGAGGTTGGGCGCGGACCGGCCGGCCGGGGAGCGCGGTGGTGACCAGCTGGGTGTTGCGGACGACGAAAGTACCGTTGACCAGGACGTGCGTGATCCCCGCGGAGACGGCCGTACTGTCGGTGTAGTTCGCCCGGTCGGCGATCGCCGCCGGATCGAAGATCACGATGTCGGCGTCGCAGCCCGGCTGGAGGCGGCCCTTGCGCCGCATCGCCGGGACGTGATCCTCGAGCAATTGGGCAGGAAGGAGGCTAGACCGGCGGAGCGTCTCGGTCAGGCCAAGCACCCCGCACTCGCCGACGGGCCCGCCGGACTCGGGGTCGCTCGCCAGCATGCGCAGCGCCCGGGCATAGGTGCCGACTGTGCGCGGGTGCGTGACCGCGCCGGCCGGCAACGGCCAGGCCATCGGGTCGGGAACGGGCCCTGGCCAGGTCAGCGGCATCGCATCGCTGGCCACTACGGCATCCGGGAAGGACAGCGACCGGAGCAGGACGCCGCGGTCTGCCGCATCGTCCTCGTCCAGCAGCCGGATAATCGCCAGCCCGGCCGGATCTGCCGCCCGCAGCTCGCGCAGTCGTTCGGCGCTGGCGACCTGCTCGCCGGTCGGCGCGTAGGTAAGATCGGGCGGCGTCAAGCTTCGCTCAGGCAACCGATCTGGCGCGAGGAACGCCGCGCCGATGCCGGTCATCCCGCAGCCATACGGATAGGCCTCGGTCGTGACCCGCGAACCTGCCGCCTGTGCCCGGCCGACCAGGTCGAGCACGCGGTCGATGTACCGCAGCGACGTCGAGTTGATGTGGCAATAGTGCATGTGCGCGCCGGTCTCGGCGGCCGCGCGGACGATCTCCTCGGCACCATCGATCAGCGTGTCCGGCACCTGCTCGATCAGGTCGCGGGCGTGCGTGTAGGTCGAGACGCCGGCATCGGCCGCGAGAGCCGCGACCCGCAGATACTCACCCGGGTCGGTGCCTGGCGAGTAGCCGAGCAACAGACCGATCCCGATCGCGCCGTCTGACAGGTCAGCCGCCAGCCTGTCCAGGATCGCGCTGAGCTGAGCGGGCGAGGCGGCCCGCTGGAAGGCCGGGCTTGCCACGTTGCCGAGAAAATCAAGATTGTTAGTGACCTCGATACCGGCCACAGCTTCTAGCCGGGCGAGCGCCCAGGACGTGGCGAAACCGTAGTTGACCGGCCTGCCCTCGGCTGCAGCCTGGCGGTAGGCGTGGTCGACCGGTACCGTCCCGGCTTCGAGCTCAAGCGCTGTGGTGACACCGTCGAGCACCCGTAGCCGCAAGCCGGGGATCTCGTTGGTATGGCTGTGCAGGTCGACGAACCCGGCAGTTACCACCTGACCCGAGACGTCCAGGTCAACCGGGGCGGGCAAGAGCCCGTTCCCTACCTGGGTGATCTGCTGGCCGGTGATGGCTACGTCACGGACGTCATCCAGCCCGGTCTCGGGATCGACCACCCGCCCCCCGCGCAGGACGACATCAGGACTGTTCACTGGGCAGCTCCGGAATCAGGCTCGGTGGCAGCACAGAGCCTAACGTGCGGCACTGAAGGCACGCTGCGAAGGTTCGCAGGCGGGTATCCTCCGGGCGTGACGATCCGTTGGACGACCGCGTTTCTTGACTTCCCGGCCGCGACGTTCCAGCAGGGCAGCGCCTTCTGGCAGGCGGTCACGGGCGCTGCGATGTCCGCCCCGCGCGGGCCGCACGCCGAGTTCGCCACACTGCGACCTGCCCAGGGGGACGCGTTCCTGCGTGTCCAGCGCCTGCAGGATGGCCCGCCGGGCTGCCACCTGGACGTGCATACCGATGACGTACCCGCGGCCGCGGCTCATGCGGAGCGGCTGGGCGCAGCGGTCATCGGTCGACCAGACGGCTACGTCGTGCTGCGCTCGCCCGGCGGGCTGAGTTTCTGCGTCGTCGGGCACGACGGCGAATCGCGGCGGCCGCTGCCAACGCGGCCGGACGAGCACAGCAGCCTCGTCGACCAGCTGTCCGTTGACATCCCGCCGGAGAGCTACGGTCAGGAACTCCAGTTCTGGTCCCGGCTGACCGGCTGGCCCCAGACCTCAGCCTCGCGGCCCGAGTTCACTTTCCTCAGTCGGCCCGACGGAATGCCGCTCCGGCTACTGTTGCAGCGGCTGGACGAGCCACAGCCGGGTCGCGCCGGCTGCACCGCACACCTCGACCTGGCATGCGACGACGTTCCGGCCGAGCAGGCGCGCCACGAGTCGCTCGGCGCCCAGGTCGTTCGCGTGCTGGCCAGCTGGACGACATTGCGGGACCCGGCCGGGCTGCTGTACTGCATCACCAGGCGCAATCCGGCGACCGGGAAGATCTGACCCGGGCAGCGGCCGGCACCCACCGGATTAGCCAGTAGTAACCGGCGGACCACGCAAGGTACCGTGGCCGGCCGTGCCCGCCGCTTGCGAGCTCCTGCAAAAGGCCGACCAGTAGCCAGCCGCACTGACACCATGTGCAGCGTGACAAATTCCCGGCGGCCTTCGCGGCCCGCTCGATCCTCGGGCAGGACCGCGCTCCGGCACCTGTACGTCGTTCCTGGCGGTGCCGACCGGGATTGGGCCCAGCCGGACGAGGATCAGGCGAGCGAAGCCCAGCCGCCCAATGTGCAGCCAGAGCTCTGGGACAGCCAGGAGCTGCGGCATCTTGCCCAGCTCCGCCAGCTGGCGATCGCGACCGGCGCGTCGAAGGAAACGATCAGGCTCATCGAGAGCGCGGCGACCCCGGAAGAGGCCATGAGCCGGCTGAGCGGGGCCGGGCTGATGCCCGACGAGGCAGACTCGTTCTCCGGGATGCTGGGCTGGTTCGTTCCGCTGCTCGAGCCGGGCTCTGACCAGCTCGACGCCGAGATCTGCGGCAGTGAGTTCGTCGGGGAGATGCGCCGCGCCGCACCGCCTGACCTGGACGTAGCCGATGTCCTGGGTGACGTCATCCGGCAACTGCCAGACCACCAGGGTCCGGCCGCACTGGCCATGGCGCGCGTGCTGGCGGCGGTCGGGCCAGCCGCGATCCGCGAGATCGCTGCGGATACGGCCGGCCAGCTGGCGGCCGCTGGCCAGGCCGACATGCCATGGGCCGCCGGCCTCGGCACGCCTGAGCCTGGTGCTTGCTTCAGCTACGCAGACATCTACGGCGAGCAGCGCTCGATCGTCATCCCCTACAGCTACGGGCGGAAGAAGCACGCGATCGCTGTGCTGATCGACTACGTCCTCGGCGGCGGAATCAAGGACTGCTATCCGGTCGACTACACGACCAGCCTGCGTGATCACTATCGCAAGATCGGCACGCAGCCGGATCTGATGTTCAGTGAACTCGACGGCGCGCAAGCCAGGCAGCTTCTGGCCGCCGCGTTGTCCAGGCAGCCCTGCCCGGCGAACCCGGAACAGGCCGAGGATGTCGAGAACTACATTGACCTGCTCAGTGCGAGGGTAGAGCAGCTGCCGCTGCCGGCCGCGACGGACAAGCCCGATCCCAGCAAACACAGCCCGAGCGGGACCAGCCGCACTCCGGCCGTCAGACGGGCGAGTGGGGCTCGGAACGTCCACCGCCTTAAGGTCACCTTGCGCGGCAGCAAGCCGCCGATCTGGCGCCGGTTCGAAGTGCCGTCTGACATCACGCTGGCCCGGCTGCACTCGGTCATCCAGCTCGGATTCGGCTGGGAAGACTGCCATCTATGGGTGTTCGAGACGCCGGCAGGCCGCTACGGCAGCTCAGACCCCGACCTCGAGATCCGAAGCGCCGGGCACAAGACGCTGTCGGCAGTGGCCGACTGGCCCGGCGACAAGGTGCGGTATGAATATGACTTCGGCGACGGATGGGACCACGACATCGTCGTCGAAGCGGTGCAGCCAGCAGAGCAAGGTGTCGCTTACCCCCGCTGCACCGGCGGCAAGCGAGCCTGCCCGCCCGAGGATTCCGGCGGGATCTGGGGCTACTACGAGCTTCTGAACACCCTGGCCAACCCGCGGCACGAAAACCACGCGCAGATGCTGTGGTGGCTCGGCATCTCGTCGCCAGCCGACTTTGACCCGGATCGCTTCGATCTCGATGAGGCCAATTCGTATCTGGCCAAAATCTCCAAGACGCTGATCAAGCACTGAGTCGCGCGGTCCGGGCGTCACAGCAGCCCCAGTACTCAGAGCAACGACAGCTCTCCGGTGACGGCGTCGATCCGAGCGTCCTGCGCCGGCCCGATCGCGCAGCAGGTGGGCGTCCCCTCCGCGACCTGCGTCCGGCCGGCGTCGTGAATGACCTGCACGGGCAAGCCAGCGGTGCTCGCCTGCTCAGCCATGGCAGCGAGGTGCTCCTCGTCGGCCACCCGCAAGACAACCTTGGGCTGACCGTCGCGCAGCCAGGCGCGGAAATCGGCGGTCCCGATCGCGGCCAGGGCGGCGGCGACTGCGGCGTGCGCGGCTTGGGCGGCTATCTTGCCGCGCCCCATGCCGAGGTCAGCGCGGATAACCAAAGCGAGCTTCATTGGCACGACTGACACCGTATCCGGGCAGAGGCCCAACTACGGCCGCGCCACCACGGGCCGCGTCACCGTCAGCACGCGCAGCTAACGAACCAGCCCTTGCAAGGTGCTGGCCCGCACCTTGCCCGGCCGTTAACTTCCGCAGCCAGGCAATAGCGCAAAGCACAAGGAAAACAATGACCAGGTCCATCTAATGCCACTCCCCCGACGAATCCAGCTGCGCCTGACCAGGCCCGTCCCCCAGGCCAGGCCCCTCGCCACGACTATTACCCTTCCGGCAGGCGCTGCTATCCGGCGACCAGCGGCTTGTTAACTGCCACCGCGCGAGGGCTATTGTCCGCTGCATGCAAACATGGGATGCCATTACTTCCCGACGTAACGTCCGCGCCTTCGCCGACCGGCCTATCCGGCCCGAGGACCTCGATCAGATTCTCGAGGCAGGCCGCCGTTCGCCTTCCTCGCAGAACTGGCAGCCGTGGGACTTCGTCGTCGTGACCGACCGGGCACAGCTTCAGGACCTCTCGCAGGTCTTCTACGGAGCCCACCACGTGGCGGGCTCAGCTGCAACGATCGCGATCGTCGCGCCGGCCGAGGACAACGAGTTCCGGCGCGCTCAGTTTGATCTCGGCCAGGCAACGATGACCATGGCGCTGGCGGCGGCAGATCTCGGGATCGGTAGCTGTCACGCCGGAGTCACCGACATCGAACTGGCCCGCCGAGTGCTCGGGCTACCCGAAGACCGGACCTGGGTGCTGCTGCTCTCTCTGGGTTACCCGGCGGACCGGCCGCTGGCCCCCGTCCGGCGGCCGAACCGGCGGCCGTTCCACGAGGTGGTGCACCGCGGGCACTGGTAGGCCAGGACCATAAGACCGCTGCCGCGATGCCAATCCAGGCAAATGCCATGAGCCGGTCATGGACCTGCGTGGCGATAGCATTCCAGCCAGCCAGGACACGCCGGCTCCATACCTGCGATTCCACCGCACGACGGCGCGATAACCGCAATGATTCTCTTGCGCACTAGGACGTAAAACGTGGGGCGGGAAGCTAGTGACGGACGAAGAGCGCGCCATGCTGAGCGCAGATGACGCGAAACTTCTGAACAAGGTGTGCGCGGGAGAAACCGCGGCGTTCCAAGTTCTTTATCAGCGGCACGAGCAAGCTGCTCGGCGGCTTGCCCGCGACCTTGTCGTGACCATCGAAGAAGTCGACGAGGTCGTAGCCGAGACATTCGACCAGCTCCTTGACATCACCCGACGTGGCAGCGGCCCCGCCGATGCGTTCCGGCCTTACCTGCTGACCGCCTTGCGCCGGGTTTGCGCCCGCCGGCTGGCACAGGCACCCGAGCAGGCGCAGGAGGCGACCGGCGATAACCCGACCGATCCCGCCGAGCCGTACCTCGACCTTGCGGTTGCCAGCCTGGACGACCCGCTCATCGTGCGCGCTTTCCTGTCGCTGCCCGAGCGCTGGATGGCGGTGCTCTGGCATACCGAAATAGAGGGAGCGAGCACCGCTGAGGTCGGGCCCCTGCTCGGACTCAACCGCAATGGCGTGACGACGCTCAGGCGGAGGGCCAAAGACGGCCTCACCAGGGCCTACTTGCAGATGTACGCCTCCGGTGTTGCCAGTGCCGAATGTGCGGCCGTGGCCGTCAGGCTCGGCTCCTTTATTCGGGATGCCGTGTCCGGGCCTGACAGCATTACGGTGCGGGAGCATCTGAGCCAGTGCGACAACTGCCGCGCGGTCTTCGCCGAACTGTCGGACCTGAGCCTGCCGCTGCGAGCGATGGTCGCCCCGGTGTTCCTGGGCGACTCGGCAGCCTTTTACCTGGCAGGTACCGTCCCGGCGCGCGGCGCAACCGCACCCGCGCCGGAGGAAACCGCCGGCGCCGCCGCAGGTATAACGGCCTGGCTGCGGCCGGTCGCACTGGTCCGGGATACCGCACGGCCGCGGCGCTGGCTGGCTGCGGGCAGCGCGGCGGTGATCGCGCTCGGCGCCGTGGCAGTAGCCCTGGCGCTCTCCAGCCATGGCACGCCGCTTAAGCCCGCGGACAAGGCTCAGGCCCAGGCTCCGGCCTCGCTAGCGCCGACAACTGCCGCGCAGCCCTCGGCTTCCCGGCCGCCGTCAGCCAAACCACCCGTCGTGGTTCGGGCGTCGGTGAACCGCAACACGCCGGCTGCCCCGACCGCCAGCCTGCCGGGGTCAACTAGCCCGGCCGAGCCGCCAGGGAATCACCGCCCGCATCCGTCTTCTAAGATCCGGCTCACGGCGGCTGTCGACGTTTACGGCGGGCATCATCACTCCGTGGTGGTCTTCCAGGTGAGCGACACCGGCTCAGCGAAAACTAGAGCGCTGATCGTCTCGGTAGCACTACCAGTCGGTAGCTCGCTTTTCACCTGGCCGCATGGCAACGGAGGCGGCAACGGAGGCGGCGGCTGGCAAGCCAGTGACGGCCACTGGGGTCAGGGTGCCTGGACGTGTAAGGCAACCTCGTCCGGAGCGCGCTGCCGTCACGACCCGATCCCGGCTGGCAGTCAGTCCGAGGATGTGATCTTCATCGCGATCGACGGCTCCTCCGCGTGCGGCCAGAGCGTTTCAGTCACCGCAGCCTCAGGATCGGCTTCGGCCAGCGCTCAGTCGCCTGAGGACATTCAGTGCTAACCAGCCAGTCCGGCGCACCTGGAGTGGAATCCCGATAGTAGACTTCCGCCGTCTACAGCGCGCTGTTGCAGATCATGGATATGCGCGATATCGGCTACCTTGATACGAGATAAGGCCAGCCTGGCTCCCCGGTTCATGGAAAGCTACCGGTAGCAACGAAGGCCTGGCCTGCGGCCGCGTAGGCAATCAAACTATGAACTATGCCGGAGGAATCAGGTGAGTCAAACCACTACGGTGAGCGCGCCAGGCAGGTCAAATAGCCGGCCGCTGGCAATTGTGCTCGGGATTCTCGGGGTCCTGGCGATCATCCTCGGCGTGCTGTACGTCGCCGGTGCGCTGAACTCGGTGCACTTCCTGGTCGGTAAGCACCACACGGGCACGCACACAGTGCGGGCGGCCGTCTCGTTCGTCGTGGGCATCGTGCTGCTGATTCTCGCCTGGGCGGCGGGCCGCACCCGTAAAAGCTGAGGCCGCGCGCTTACTTGCCCGCGGCCGACAACTGCTCCGCGGGCGCACCCGGTAGCCAGTTCAGTGCCTTCTCGAAGCGAACCGTGGTACCGGCCGGGCCGCTGCCGGTCAGTGACAACTCGTCAGTGACGGCGTCAATGATTCTGAGGCCGCGCCCGTGCTCAGGCGTAGCCTGTTCCGGTATACCGTGTTCGGGATCAATTTGTCCGGATATAGGGGCCTGATCTGCGAGCGGGGGCTTGCTTCCATCGCGGCTGCCGTTGTCGACCACCTCAATGACGCACCGGCCGTCTGTGGTGGTGGCGATGACCTCGTACTCCTCCCCGGGGCCTGCGTGCCGGATGACATTGGCGCAGGCCTCGCTCAGTGCTAGCGCGATGTCGGCGCGCGTCTCGGGCATCACGCCCAGGCGCTCCAGGCAGGAATCCAGAACCTGCCGCGTGACCGGCACGCTCGCCACGTCCCGTGGCAACGACAGGGCCACATTCACTTCCACGGCAAACCTCCAGGCTCAGTTACCTGCGCCCCGTTTGTCCTGATCACCGGCCCGACGGCGCGCTCGGCTCCGAGGCGCCTTATAACAGATGTCCATTTCCGGGCTGGCTAAGCGCCGCGACGCATGCTGGCCGGCTTCCGCCGGTGCCTCGCCTGGCTGCCCCGCAGCCGCAGAGCCGCGGCGGCATTCCAGCGCAGTGCGCCCGCCAGGTCGCGTGCGTGCTCGGCTGCCGTGTAGTCGTGCCGCGCCGCCGTCGCGGTGGTAACCCGGTCGAG
>Ga0335074_10002588_pt1 | contig 24699 bp, 20 predicted proteins | sample Lox_Sample_23_FD_206715 | JGI IMG/M metagenome (GOLD analysis project Ga0335074, IMG submission 206715) | Soil microbial communities from Loxahatchee National Wildlife Refuge, Florida, United States - Lox_Sample_2.3 | ecosystem: Environmental > Terrestrial > Soil > Wetlands | place: USA... | reverse complement strand
GGTTGCGGTCGCGGATGCGGCGCGGCTCGGGTAGAGCCAGAGCGCTCTTGTCGATGGCCTTGGGGAGCGCCGCCCGTTTTTGCTTCGGCGTTTTGACGATGGTGCGCGGCCGACCGGCAGGCGCTCGCTGTCGAAGAGTTATCTTTGTCTCGTCAGACGTGGGAGCAAAGGCCGTCAGCCGGGCCTCGAAAGCTTCTTCGACGGCTTCGGCGTCCGACGCCGTCAGTCGGTTCTTGTCCGGTAGCGAACGGTGTGCCCAGACTGCGGCCTCATCGGTTGATCCAAGCGTACAGAGTTCGGCGATCAGCCGACTGCGCAATTGAGCCGAGGCCTCAAGCCCGAGGATCGGGTTTTGAGCACTGCCATTTGCGGCGCTGGTATTGGCGCTGCGACCGGCAGCGACTTTGAGCTTACGATTAAACAATCCACCATTCGATCGACTGTTGCCTTGGCCTTGGGGCCTCTCCGGGATCGCCTTCTGGCCCGTGGGTGTCGCCAGGTCGGGCGCATCGAGGTCATCCTCGCCGGCAATGCCGACGAGCGTGAACAAGGCATATCGGCGGGCATAGGTGAGCGCCGCCCCCATGCGCTGCGGGCTCGCCGTGTCGGCGACGGTGCAGACCGGCCAGTCCGAAGAAATCCACTCTCCGGAGGCGTGCGCCAACACCGTCGTCAGATTGACGGTCCCGGCCGCTTGATCGATTGCAGTGGTCTGGACCACGGCGATCTCATGCTGGCCTAAGGTCTTGCGCACGATGTCGAGGCCGCTAGCTAACGGTGCATAGCGAAACGAGCGCTCGGCTTCGCCACGCGACTGGGGACGAATGGTCGCCACCAGCGACTTTTCCGGGTTGGTGAGTTCGGCTTGGGCTTTAGCCAGAGCACCAGCAAGACTGGCGATCGATTCACTGGACCGGTGCATGACGACCCTCCGCATTCAGGACGTCAAAGCTGATGGCGCCTGATTTCGAGCGCTTGGCGCGAATGCCATGACCGATCGCCTGCTGGGCATCCTCCGGCATCAGGCTCTTGAGCTCGGATTTGGCCTGTTCGTGCTCTATGTGCGCCGCTCGGGTCCGCGAAAAGACACCGGCAAACTCCGCCCAGGCATTCGACGAACTCATGTCGACAATACGCACCGCTTCGATGCGCGGCTTCGGCGGCTCGACCCCAAACAGGGTAGGGGGCTCGCCGTTCTCGACACAGCGCCAGAACTTCCGCTCCGCGGTGACGATGAGGTGCTGGTACAGCGGATCGGCATGGGTCTTGATCTCGACCCATTTGCCGCCGCCGGTGATGACGGAAAGGACCGCACTCCTGGCCGCCACGACCCACATATTGTGCTGCAGTTGCGGGGCGTATTTCTCGGCCGCCGCCTCTTCCGAGAAGTACCAGGGCAGCATGAACTTCGCTTCGAACACTGCCCCGCTCGATTCAACGCGGCCATCCAGCGTTGCCGCCATCCAGCGCAAGCCCGGGTGCCGGATGTGCTTCTGAATATCCGTCACCACCTGCCCGGAATTGGCCTCGTACCAGCGCCGGTTAAGATCCTCGGTCGCGGCGCCAAGCTGCACGACGAGGTTGTTCGACAAGTCTTCCGGTTCGACCTCACCGCGTTTCTCGCGCCAGAGGCGGAGCAGAGCAGCTTCATCGTCGCCCATGATGATCCGGGCGTCCGAGCCGCCGATGAAATACCGGCGAGCCGTCGTTTCACGCTGTCTATCCATATCTTTCACTCCATAGAAAAACATCAGAATCGCTACGAAAGTAGGTAGTGATAGAAAAGCTCACTTCAATATGAAATAGATGGAGTTGCTATGAAACATCATTTATGGTTACTCATTATGGATGGCCGTATCCCCAGCCCAATGCCGCGCTGCCCGTGGTCTTCTCAGCTGGAGCCAGCGGCAACTGGCCCGACAGGCTGGGGTCGGCGTCGTCACGGTGCATCAGTTCGAGGCGGGTATAAGCGAGCCGCGGCGCGCCACCGTCGAGGTCATCCGCCGCGCCTTCGAGGTGGCAGGAATTCTCTTCATCGACGCGGACGATGATGCCGGGCCTGGGGTGCGGTTCCGGAAGATGGAACCACGACATTTAAGCGTCCCAAACGCTGACCCCACCGCAAGATAAGCGGAGTTGCCGTGGGGGGCCGTCAATTAGCGACAGATTTTTCCAGGCGAGAAACCAATGAGGGGCTCGTTGACCGCGGAGCTACAAGCTTCGATCAAATGTCGATTCGGGCGCCGTACCGGTGGCGCTACCGGACGTCCGAACTGAAAGCGGTCCGGGCGTTGGCGGAATCGCTCAGCCTCTTAGTAGATTGCGGATGCGTTCCTTTTTAGCAAATTACGGGCTCTTTCCTCGCCTGATTGCCCAATCCGATCTATTCACCGGGGGGGTCGGTCCGGCTTCCCAAGAACGCACCATGGCTGGAAGATTTCACGGCCGAGCTGCTTGCCTTCCCCGGCCGTCACGACGACCAGGTCGATGCCCTGACCCAAGGTCTCGCCTGGGGTCGGGACCTCTGGAGGCACAGGGCGAGGTTTGGCCGCGTGACAATGTGACGACCGCCGAGCCGCCTATGCGGCAAACCCCAGCAACGCCCGGCGGGTCGACCGTGCCAGAAACCGATCCTCACTGTTTGAGCAATCGGCGCCGGTCTACGTAATCGCCGAACAGTTTCGCCATTCCGTTTCCCACTCGGCGCATCGGGAGCTTAGTGAGGTAGACCGCCATCATAAACAACTGCCAACCGGGCGAGAGGAAAGACGTCTATCCTTCACTAGAGCAGGTTGCTTCTACAGCTAGCGCGCGTTCACCACTTTGCCCGATTCGCTGGGAATCGTGGTGCAAAACATGAACAGCTTTGTCGACTCACAAGGGGGGCCGTCTGGTGAGATACGACCCAACGAGGCAATCGCAGAAAAACTCAATTCGCCGTAGCTGGCTTGTGTCGTGCGAGCACCCAATCGCGCAGGACGTGGCGGCGGATCTTGCCAGTCCCGGTCATCGGGAATTCATCAAAACGCTCGATCGATTCCGGCAGTTTGTAGTCGGCGATCTGGCCTTTGAGGAATGTCACCGCCTCATCAAGCGAAAGATCGCGCCCGGATTTGGGAATGACGCACAGGCAGTTCCGTTCGCCGAGGCGGGCGTCAGGCAAGCCAACTAGCGCCGCGTGCAACACGTTCGGATGGGTGTAGAGGATTTCCTCTACCTCGCGCGGAAAGAATTTCTTGCCACCGCGGTTGATGATCTCCTTGCTGCGGCCTGAGAGCTGCACGTTGCCAGCCTCGTCGACGAAGCGACCGAGATCGCCAGTGCGAAACCAGCCGTCGGCGGTGAACGACGCGGCATTGGCCGCCGGATTGTTGTGGTAGCCAAGATGTACTGAGGGCCCGCGCGCGGCGACTTCGCCAACCTCGCCATATTTTACGTCGCTGCCGTCGGCGTCGAGGATGCGTAATTCCATGTCGCCGACCAGCCGGCCGATGGTGCCGTTGACCTCGGCCGGATCGTCGGTCAAGCGCGTGTAGGTGTGGAATCCGGTCTCCAGCATGCCGTAGAGTTCGATCAGGTGGCCGTTGGCGCGCGACTGGTATGCGCGGATGGTCTCGATCGCCGCCGAGGCGCCGCCGGTGATGACGACGCGCAGCGAAGACAGATCGAAACGGTCGAGATCTGGCTCGTCCAGCATTGAGACGATCGCTGCCGGCGCGGTCGGAATGTAGGTGATGCGCTCGCGCGCGATTGCTTCCAGCGCCAAGCGGCCGGAAAAGCGCTCCATCAGCACGGCGCGAGCCCCCGCCATGATGGTTTGCATGACCGTGATGTAGCCCCAATTCAGTCCGACCGGCAGGAAAATCAGCAGGACGTCGTGCTCGGTCACCTGCATGTCGCGGTTGAGGATCCAAGGAGCATAGAGCGTCGTGTTGAAGCTGTGCAGCACGCATTTCGGATCGCCGGTCGTGCCGGAGGTAAATGCCATCCGGAAGACCTCGTTCGGATCCATTCGCACGCGGTGCTCGGCGGCAAGCGGCGGACAATTTCGCAGCTCATCGAGGCTGCTGGCTCCCTTGGCGGCTGCGCCGGCGATGATCAAATACTCAAGGCCAGGCACCGACGCCTGCAACCCTTTGGCCATGGTGAGATAATCGAAGCTGCGGAATTCGCGCGGGAAAACGTAAGCGCGGCTGCCGGAGAATTTGAGGATGTAATCGAGCTCGCGCGCACGGAAGTCGGGATTGACCTTGTTGGCTATGGCGCCGAGCAATTCGAGCGCGAAGAATGCGACGGCGAATTCGATGCGGTTTGGCAGTTGCACAGTCACGACGTCGCCGCGTTTGATGCCGATGCGGCGATAAAGCTCGGCGCAGCGGAGAATCTCATCCTTGAACGCGCCGTAGCTGATGCGGCGCGTGGCGTCGGCAAAAACTTCACGCTCCGGATGATCGGCGGCGCGTTGCTCGATAAATTCGAAAAAGGTCTTGTCAGTCCACGTCTGCGCCGCTCTGTAGCGTTGCGCAAGATCGGGCCCGACCATGTTTACGTAAGCCATGAATGCACCTCAACGCAGGCCACGGAAGAGCCCGCCATCAACCTGGATCGCGGTGCCGGTGATGTAGTTGCCCCGCGGCGAAACCAGGAGAGCAACGAGATTGGCGATATCCTCGACCGTGCCGATGCGCTTCATCGCAATTTCACCCGCGAGCTTCGCGCGCATCTCGTCGGCGTCTTCGCCGCCGGAGGCGAAGACTTTCTTCAGCCGCTCGGTCTCGATATAGCCCGGGCAAATGGTGTTGACGTTGATACCGAAAGTGCCGAGCTCGAGCGAGAGCGTCTTGGCGTAGCCGATAACCGCGCCCCAGGTCGCGACCGAGAGGCCGAAGCCGGCGATCGGCTGAATAGCCGAGATCGCGGTGATATTGAGCACGCTGCCGCCGCCGCGCGCTTTCATCTGCGGCACCGCGGCGCGGCACATGCGCACCACATACATCAGGTTCCGCTCAATCGCCTGCTGCCAGGCGGCGTCGTCGAAGCCGATGAGATCGCCGAGCGGCGGCGCGCCGTCATTGTTCACGAGGATGTCCAGGCCGCCGTAATGCGCCGTGGTCTTGGCTACGACTTGGGCGCACTCGTCGGCGCGGCGGCAATCGGCCGGTACCGCAAGCGGCTCGTTGCCGGTCTCGGCGTGGATTTTCTCGCAGGCCTCGCGCAAAGGCTTTTCACGGCGCGCATTGATCGCGAGCTTGACGCCTTCGGCCGCCAGAGCTCGAGCAATACCGAAGCCGATGCCTTGGCTCGCACCGCCAACGATGGCGATCTTGTCCTTGAGCTTTAAGTCCATGACAGTCCCACGGTCTGCGCGAAGGTCTCGGCGTTGCGATGGAACAACTTTTCCAGCACTTCCGGCGCGTAGCCTTCGCTGATCCAATCTTTCACCAGCCGCTCATAGCCGAAGAGCGGATAGTCGCCGCCGAACATGACGCGATCCTTCAGCCGGCGTGGGATATCGTGCTTGAGATCGGCGGAATGATATTTCGGCGACCAGCCGTGCAGCTCATACCAGATGTTGCGCTTGTGCATCAGCACGGCAATGGTCTCGGTCTGCCACGGCCAGCCGGGCCGGGCTGCGACGATTTTCAACTCGGGATAATGCGCGGCCACCCAATCGAGATGACGCGGATGACAGTTGTCGAGAATGACGCCGTCACCGCCTGGGAGCCCGGCGCCCAGCCCGGTGGTACCGACGAAAAACAAAACGGGGATGCCAGCCTCGATGCACAGTTTTAAAAACGGATCATAGGAAGGATCACTGCCCGGCGGCGACTTTGAGGCGGAAAGAGCGTACCCAACAAAGCCGATGCGGTTGTCGATGCAGCGCCGCAGCTCCTTGACGCCGGCCGTGCCCGTGCGCGGATCGACGTGAAACCAGTGGCCCAGGATCACATCGGGGTGCGCGCGCTCTATGGCGAACGAATAGTCGTGCAGGCTTTGCATCTGATCGATCGGCAGGAATTTGGCGAAGCCGAGATCGAGAATCACGCGCACGTTGTTGGCGCGGAAATACTGCGCCATTTCGTCTTCGGTCTGGTAGTTCGGATCGGAATGCCAAGTCGCATGCTGTTGCGCGAGTTCGGCCGCGGTCTGCAACACGTAGCCGCGCTTGGTGCCCCAATGCGAATGCATATCGATAATCTTCATTGTCAACCCATCCCCAAATACGATGCGCGAATGCGATCGTCGGCCATCAATCGCTTGCCCTCGCCCTCAACCTCGACGCGGCCGTTAGCGAGGACATATACGTAATCGGCGAGCCGCAAGACGCGGCGGACGTTTTGCTCGGCGATCAGCACCGGGATGCCCTGAGCGTTGATGCGCTGGATCGCCTCGATGATGGTGCCGAATGCCTTTGGCGAAAGCCCAAGCGAAGGCTCGTCCAGCAGAAGACAGCGCGGCGACGACATCAGCGCACGCGCGAGCGCCAGCATCTGCTGCTCGCCGCCAGATAGAAGGGCCGCCATCTGCCCGGCGCGTTCGCGGAGAATCGGAAATAGCGTTTCGACGCGGGCCAAGTGCCTTCGCCAAGTGTCGCGATCGTCGACCGTAAAGGCACCCATTTCCAGATTTTCGCGCACGGTCATGTCGCCGAACAGAAGGCGCCCCTGCGGTACCAGCACGAGGCCTTCGCGTACTAGTGCTTCCGGCGCCCGGCCGGCCACCGGCTTGCCGGCGAGCGCGATGCTGCCGGCATGGATCGTGGCGAGACCGGTGATCGCGCGCATCAGCGTGGTCTTGCCGGCACCGTTGGCGCCAAGGAGCGCGACGATCTTGCCGGCCGGCACGCTCAGTGAAATGCCGCGAAGCACGCGCACGCGGCCGTAACCGGCATTGACATCGCGGACCTCAAGCATTGTCGTCCGCATTGCCGAGATACGCGTCCACCACCAGCGGATTGCTGTGAACGTCGTCCGGCGTTCCCTCGGCGAGGATGGCGCCGTGGTGCATCACTGTGATGCGCGTGGCGAGCCGCATCATGACCCGCATGTTGTGCTCGACGACGAGGAGCGTGATGGCGCGTTCGGCTGCCAGCGCGCGGATGGTCGCCACCGCCGCGTCTGCTTCAGCCTCGCTCATGCCGGAGATCGGTTCGTCCAGCAGGAGCATTTGTGGTCGCACCGCGAGCGCACGGGCGAGATCGACGCGTTTCTGGATGCCAAACGGCAAGTCGCGCACCGGGGCGGCCGCGAGCGTAGTAAGATCAAAGGCTTCCAGCAGCTCTGCCGCCTCGCGCCGCGTCTCTTTTTCGACCCGGCGCGCGCGACCGGCGCCGATCATCGCCGCCACGACACCATAAACATGATGGCTGTAGAGACCGGTCAGGACGTTGTCGAGCACCGTCTCGTCGCGAAACAATTCGACGTGCTGGAAGGTCCGCCCGATGCCGCGTGCGGAAATGAGATCGGGCGGCAGCGCGGCGATTGGTCGATCGGCAAAGACAATCGTCCCGCTATCCGGCCGGATCATGCCGGTAATGGCATTGATCAACGAAGACTTGCCCGCTCCATTCGGCCCGATCAGGCCGCGTATTTCGTTGGCCTCGATCCGCATGGTCACGCCGTTGACTGCGACGACGCCGCCGAAGCTGACCGAGACATCGTTGACGGCGAGCAGGCTCATGACAATTGCGCCTTACCGCCGCCGAGGCGTCTGAACACCGGCGCGAACAAGCCGACAATGCCTGTCGGCGCGAGCACCAACGCCGCAAGCAGGATCGCGCCGTACAGGACGTCACTGTATTCGTCGGCGCCGCGCAGCGCTTCCGGCAAAAGCGTCAGGATGACCGATCCGATGACGGAGCCCCACACCGAGCCTAGTCCGCCCACCGCAATGAAGGTGATCTGACGCAGCGATGCCGAGATGTCGAACTCGGTGGGGTCGATGAAGCCGACGACGGCCGTAAATAGTCCGCCGGCGAGCCCGGCGAAAGCGGCCGCGATCGAAAATGCCAAAAGCTTGGTGCGGCCCGGCGGGATGGCGAGCGCTTGCGCCACGATCACGCTTTGCCGGACCGCATCGAAGGCGCGGCCATAGCGCGAATGCCGAAGGCCCAAACCGGCGCGAATGGCGATGATTGCCACCGCGAGCACGAAATAATAGAGGCCAGCGGTATGCAGCGGAAAGCCGGCCAATTCCGGTTTCTCCAGCTTGAGACCGCGCACGCCGCCGGTCAGGTCCGAGAATTCCTCGATGGCGATCGATACCACTTCGAGGAAGCCCAGTGTTACCAAGGCGAGATACAGGCCGGACAGCCGCCGTGCCGGATAACCGAGACTGGCGCCAAGGAGTGTGGTCACAAACACCCCTGCAGGAAGCGCGAGCGCATAAGTGATCGCGAAACGCGTAGTCAGCAGTGCTGTGGTATACGCACCGATCGCCATGAGCGAAGCATGGCACAGTGAAATCTGGCCGCAATTGCCGGTGAGGAGATTGAGGCCGATGGCGGCGACGATGTTGATGAGGATGAGCTCGACCAGGTAAATCTGATAGCTGCTGCCGAGGATCGGCACCGCCACAGCAAACGCCGCAACGATCACGATGATGATGCGGTGTGCGCGCATCGCGGTCTAGACGCGCGCAGGGGTGGCGCCCCACAAGCCTTGCGGCCGAACCAGCAGAATCGCGATTAAAATGGCGAAGGGAATGATCTCCTTGAGCGCGGCACCGAATAAGGCGCCCGTATAAGTCTCCAGTACGCCAAGCAGAAGACCCCCAAATATCGCGCCGCCCAGGCTGCCGAAGCCGCCGATCACGGCCGCGATCAGCGCCTTGATGATGAGATGCCCCAGTTCGGGATTGATGCCGATCACCGGCGCCAGCAACAACCCCGCCAGCGCGCCGATAGCGGCCGACAACGCCCAGGCCGAACCGAATACCGTGTTTACCCTGATTCCCATCATTCGCGCCGCAGTCGGATCGAACGAAACCGCGCGCATCGCCTTGCCGAGCTTGGTCCGTTGGAAGAACAGGACGAGCAGCGCGGTCAGGATGCCGGTGCTGGCAATGATGACGAGATACGACGGATTGACCCGGAGCGGTCCGACCGCCAGGGCCGGCCCGGCATAGGGTGCGGGCAGGAAGAAGACGTTGTCCTGCCAATGGATGCGGATGAGCGCGCGGATGATCAGGCCGAGCGCGAAGGTCGCGATCACCAGCGTGAATTCCGGTGCGCCGATGATGGGGCGGACGACCAGCCGCTCAATCAGGAGGCCGGAGGCGGCCGCGATCAGGAGTGTCGCCGGCACCATCACGGCATAGGGCAGGCCGTAGGAGGTCAGCACCAACGCGATGTACGCGCCGAGCGTCACCAGTTCGCCTTGCGCGAAATTAAGCACACGGCTTGCCTTGAACGGGATCGCAAGCGAAAGCGCGACAATCGCATAGATGCTGCCGACGCTTAATCCCGACAAGGCGAGTTGCGATGCAATTCTCCAAGTCATGAGCGGCTCTGCACCGGGGTCAATTGCTCGTCGCCTGGCCGCGCGTCTCCATCAATGATAGCGCTGCAGGATGTCGCTCGGCCGTTTGCTTTCCCACGGTACCTGCACCCATTCGCCGTGCTTCACCTGCATCGGTTGCAGTCGCAGATTGCCGATGTGATTAATCTTGGTGAAGGTGCGTGGGGTCGCGATCGGGCCGACCCGATAGTCGTGAAGATTTTCGAGCGCGTTGATCAGGCTGGCGGTGGTCAGATCATTTCCGGCATGGCGCATCGCTTCTGCCAATACGTACATGTCGGAATAAGCGAGCACATCGAAAATGTTGGGCCGGTTCGGTGGCAGGTTTGGATAGTCTGCGCTCCACTTGGCGTGCCAGGCCTTCATCGCCGGATCGCTCGAATCGGGCAGTAGTGGGATGAGCGCGAATCCGCTCACGCCTTCGGCGACGGGGCCGGCAGCGTTTAGGAATCCTTGATCGACCATGGTGGTGCCGACAAAGAACGGTTTGTTGAGGCCAAGCTCTCTGGCTTGGCGCAGCGCAATCGCCGCCTCGGCGGGATTACCGAAGAACGCGATCACTTGCGGATTGGCCTCTTGGAGTCCCAAGATTTGTGGGGTGAAGTCCTTGTCACCGATGTTGAACTCGGCCCGCTTGACCGGCGCGATGCCGTACCAGGATTGCAAATGCCTGGTCAGCGCGTCGCCTTCGTTCTTAGGATATTCCTCGCGGCCGCTGAGGATGCCGATCCTCTTGGCTTTCATCCCGTCGACAATGTATTCGGCATAGAGTTCGCCGTAACGTGGCACTTCGGTGGTGCCGCCGCGGAAAAGGTTCTTGGCAAAGGGCCAAGTCACGCCCGGCGCCGAGGCGAACGACACATACATCACGATACCCTTCTCCTTGACGTAGTCGATGGTGCCTATGGTGCCGTTGCTGCCGGCTACGTTGAACAAGACGAACACCTTGTCGTCATCTACAAGCTTCTTGACCGCGGCCAGCGCCCGGGCTGGCGAGTGGCCGTCGTCCTCGAAAGTCATGTTGAGCTTGCGACCATTGATGCCACCCGCTGCGTTGATCTCTTTGATGGCCATGGCGGCGCCATCGCGCCCGGCAAGTCCGATATAGGCCGCCGGGCCGGTGATCGGCCCGAACGCGCCGATGGCGATCGAATCAGCGGTGACGCCTTGCTCGGCCGCGTGCGCCGCACCCGGCGCCGCTGCCAATACAAGCCCCGTCGCAACTGCCAAAAAAAGCTTGTTTGCGCCCAGCATGTTCCCCTCCCATCTTTCGCTTTGTTATGCGAAAATTCTGACTGAGCGCTCAGTTTATTTGGCGTGAAATAACAAAGTCAAGGAGATTCCTGGCGCTAGTTATGGCATAGACAAGCTGAGCCTTGATGGGAGACTTCGCTGTGACATTTGCTCCAGAGACCGCGTCGGCGGTTCGACGCGCAAGGAAAAACAAACCGCCGGGCGGGTTGCGCGCGCACCGCGAAGTGAAGACCACGACAAAGGATGCCGACCGCGTCCGCGATCGACGCGAACAGCTCATTCGCGCTGCCATTAAGGTTTTCGGCGAAAAGGGCTTTCATCAGACAACCGTCCGCGACATTGGCCGCGCCGCGCGCCTGACCCAAGGTACCATCTACAATTATGTACGCAGCAAAGAGGACATTCTCTTTTTGGTATGCGACCGAGTGGTCACCGAGTATCAGGAACGGGTGCGGCGGGCGCTCTCAGCCAACGGCGATGCGACCGAGCGGCTCAGCGCGGCGTTGCGCGGGATCGTCAGCGTGATGATCGAGCGGCAGGCGACGATCCTGTTACTCTATCATGAAAGCCACAATCTCGATCACCGCTCTCTGCGCGTCATTCTGGCTCGGGTCGATGAGTTCATCACGGCGTTCGAGCAGTTGTTGATGGAGGCAAATCGAAGTCGTCGACGCAAGCCGCGCGATCTTCGTTTACTTGCGAATATCGTGACATTCTTGCCGACCATGGTCGCGCTGCGACGTTGGGCGTTGCCCCAACGAATCTCGCAAGAAGAACTGGTAGACGGTCTGGCCGATTTTATGCTGCGTGGTTTGGAGCTTTGACCCAAATCGGGGTACGCCCACCATCTCGGTTCGATAGAACGGGAGACGGTTTCAGCGACGTTACTATACGGTATCGCGCCGCCTAGGCCTTTCGGATTGATCCCTGCAAGTTATTCGCGGACCTCAGCGTCGATTATGAAAACTTGGGTTTCTGAAATAACTTCCGCGAAGTGGCGGTTATCAGCGTGAATCCGGATTCCGGCAGAGCTGCCAATGGCTTCCCCAGCCAATGAAGATGCGAGCTTAAGCCCATCTTGGATTATTTACAGCTAATATAAGAGACGTCCGCCGCAGCGACGGTTCGGTCCGGCTTCCCAAGAACGTCCCGTGGCTGGAGGATTTCACAGCCGAGATACTCGCTTTCCCTGGCCGCCACGACGATGCCTTGACCCAGGGCCGCGGCCCTGGGGTCGGGGACCTCTGGGGGCACAGCGCAAGGTTTGGCCGCGCCATATTCTGATGACGTTTGGCTCGCCGGGGCCCCCTGCCGTTTCGCCCTTCAGCGTGTGCGCGCTCTGGTTTTTTTCAATTGATGCAATTACGAGGCCATCGACCGCTCAGGTAAAACCCGGAGTATTTGCATAATTTGTCTGCGGTGCTGGATTTTATTCACTGGCGTAGCGAGTCCAACTCGCGATAATCCGGCGGACGATCTGTCAATGGGCGGCCGCGGCGGATGACAACGCGCTGACCGCCTGGACGCGACAGTAGCTCCCACCAGGATCTCGCTTGGAACAGGATCAAGTCGGCGCTTCGTCCTTGTTCCAACGTTCCGCCGACGTCAGTGCCCATGACACTTGTCGGCGTCGCGGTTACTGCCCGCACCCATCCGCCAAGCGGGCTATCCAGGTGTGCAATGCGGACCGCCTGCGCGAAGACCTCGACTGGATCAAGGTCGCCGTAAGCGTAAAATGGATCGCGCGTATTGTCGCTTCCCACGGCGACTGGAACGCCGGCGGCCGCCAGTTCCTTCATCAGCGTTACCCCCCGCCAACGTGGTGTGCGTCCGGGCAATTTGCGATCTTGCAAATACATGTTGCACATCGGCAGAGAAACTACGGTGATCCCTGCGGCGGCAACGCGCGCGATCGTATGCTCTACTTCGCGCTCGGGTCGGTACGCCAAGCTGCAGCAATGCCCCACAGTGACTCGGCCCTGCCAGCCGAAACGGATCGTCGCGTCGGCGATAGCCTCGAGCCCATTAGAGTTTGGATTATCCGTCTCGTCGGCATGAAAATCGAGATCCAGATTGCGGTCACGCGCCAGCGTGAACAGACGGGCGAGGGCCGGACCTGGGTCAGGATCGTTGATAACCACCGCACCGAGAATACCGCCATGATCGGCGACGAGATCGGCGAGCCGGTTCCCGTGTTCGCCGGCGTAATAATCGAGCATGGCCAAGGAAACGCCTTGCAAAGCCATGCGCCCGCCCCAGTGATCCCGCATCCGCGCAAATACCGGCCAGCTAATATCGCACTGCGGAGCCATTGAATCGATATGCGTGCGAACGGCGCCGCTACCGTGGGCAAACGCGCAGCGCAGTGAGAAATCCATGCGCGCGGCGACATCCTGGGTGGTCCAGTTGGCTTCGCGATCTTGGCCGACTATTGCAAGCGCATCCTGCCAATTACCACTGGGGTTTGGCGCGCGAAACCAGATCTGCCCTTTGTCGAGATGCGTGTGCAGATCGGCACATGTAGGCCAGACCATGCCGCCATCGAGGTCGATCATCGGTAATCCGTTGTCCGTCACTTTGCCAGCCTTGTCTGCCAGGCAAAGCTGCCGAATTTTTCCATCGGAAATCGTCAGCGCGGCTTGCATGAGCGCGTCTGATTCGGGATCGCCACCATCTCTGCGGCTGATGAGACATGCCGGGACGGTCGCATTGACGAGGCGATAGTTGCCACGGACAAACAGGCCGGCATTCAGAAAAGGTAACGTGGCTGACAAAAATGGCCTCTTAGTTGATACCGACATGCAGGCGTGAGGCATGCTGGCGGCCGTGCTTCACGCCAAGTGTGATGGTCCGCGCCTCTGAAGCCGGTGCTGAAGCGGGGTTTTTGCCGGTTCCGGGATTAACCGGATAGGCCGGGAAACAGGCGCCGGCAATCGAAAGTCTTAAGCGCTCGTGCCGCTTGATGGCGGCGCAGGTGGCGCGAAGTGGGATCGCAATCGGCGCTGCAAGGCTGGTTCCCGATTCTACCAAGCGATAGCCTTGGGCGAGCGGCATCGATCTGCCATCCGTGTCCACGCGTGACAAAACGCAGCTCACATCGAAGCTCGGTGCATCGGCCGTGAGCCAGAGTTCCGCAGTCACGTCGCCGGCCAGCGTCATCCCGTTAAGCACAGCCTCGCTCGTAAAAGTGAGGACATCGGGACGTGAATCAATCGCTGAACGATCGGCAGGCCCATGCGGTGTGCCGTAGGCGCCGCCGACGGCGGGGACTGGCCGCCACGGATCATGCACGATGAAATCTGTTCCTTGCCGTGTCGGCGGATCGGTATCGAGTTTACCGTCGCTCTCATCGACCGATGCGCGGCCGCCCCCGACCAAATAAAAGGTCGTCGATTTTGCAGGCCAAGAAGGAAATTCTCGCCACGTGTTTCTTCCCAGATCGAAGAGCCTGACAGGCGCCTCCGTCATTAGCCCACTATCCTTTCCCTTGAGCCAATGATCAAACCATCGAACCTGCAGCTGATCGATAGTGCTTACGGCCTCGGGTCCAAAGTCATGTTCGCCGACTTTTCGCGTCCAGGGAAAATGCGTCCATGGACCAATCGTGATGCGCGTCTGCGCGGGCCAGGTTGCAGCAAAATGTTTGAATGCGGCAATGGTGCCGGGCAAGTGCGAATCGTACCAACCGCCGACAAACAGCATCGGCACTGTTGCGGTCGACGCGCGGTAAGCCGGCGATAGGTCGCGCCAGTAGGGGGCGTCGGGCGAATTGTCGAGCCAAGCTTGGTAATGAGTGCGGTGCGCGAAATGCTCGACGTAATCCGGCCTTGCCGCGACCGGCGAAAGAAACGGGGTGCCGCCGCGCGAAGCCCGAAAGAATGCATCAAAGGCCTCTTTGTCGCCCGCAAGCCGCGCCGTCTCCGCACCGATCTGCGTCGCCCAGCCGAGCCCCGCGGCGAGACAGAATGCACCGTTTTCATAAGCCCAGTCGGCGCCGATGTCCCAGCCAATCATCGCCGGCGCCACCGCCTTGAGCGCCGGTGGACAGGACGATGCCGCAAGCAATTGGTTCGTGCCTTGATAGGAAAAACCATACATGCCGACAACGCCGGACGAATTTGCCAACGCGGACGCCCAAGCGATCGAGTCTTCACCGTCCGCGACGTCGTCGGCGAACGGGCGAAATGCGCCCTGAGACGTGCCACGGCCCCGCACATCTTGGATTACAACGATGTATCCCTGATCGGCGTACCACCACGGATGGGCGTAGCAAATAGTGGAAGCGATGCGCCGGCCATAAGGTTGGCGCATGAGCAGAACGGGAAATGGGCCTTCGCCTTCGGCACTATAGAGATCGGCATCGAGCCGCACGCCGTCGCGGGTCCGCATCGAGACGGTCCGCGGCAAGCCCCGAGCCATGCGTCAGTTCTCCCGGCCAATCGCACTTTCGTGCCATCTGCGCAGCAGCGATCTTTCCACCGCCGATAAGCCGAAGAAGATGATGACGCCAAGCGCCGATAGCAGAAGCAGGGCGGCGAACATCCGTGGAATGTTCAGCCGGTTCGAAGATTCGATAATGCGCCAGGCCAACCCGGTTCCCGTCCCTGAGCCAGCCACGAATTCGGCCACCACCGTGCCTATCAGCGCCAGTCCGCCCGAAATCTTCATTCCGCCGAGAAGGTACGGCAGCGCGCTTGGCAATTGCAGGTGACGCAGTCGCTGCCAGCGAGACGCGTGATAGAGATCAAACAGATTAAGGAGATTGTGGTCGACGCTTTTCATGCCGAGCGTGGTGTTCGATAAGATCGGAAAGAATGCAACGATCGTCGCCAGGATCAATAAGGCGCGCTGAGTGTGATCAAGTCCTACCCAAATCAGAATGAGCGGTGCGATGGCCACGATCGGCGTTACTTGCAACACGACGGCATAGGGAAACAGGCTGATCTCGAACAAGCGCGATTGCGTAAACACAATCGCGCCGGTAACGCCACAAATGAGCGCAACGAAGAAAGCGGCGATGGTGATCTCGAGCGTATTCCACATCGACGCGCCCAACGTGCCGTAGTCGTTGATCAGCGATTCAAAGATCAGCGAAGGGGGCGGCAGCACGAATTTCGGAACCTGCAGCCAGCGTACGAGGACTTCCCAAACGCAGAGGAAAAGGACACCGAGTGCCAGCGGTACGACAATGCGGGCAAGGCGCGATATCGCTTCGCCGCCGGTCGGTTCGGTGACCATCAATGGTCATCCGCATCGATCATCGTGCGCTTCAGCTGGGCCGACGTCACACGGCAGAATTCGTTATAAACCGGCGAGGTTCGGAATACGTCGTTGCGCGGATATGGCGCATCGATCGTCAGCACCGTCATGATACGGCCCGGCCGTGCATTCATAACGGCTATGCGGTTCGACAGATAGACTGATTCATAGACGCTGTGGGTGACAAAGATCACCGTCCATTGCTGTTGCTGCCACAGCGCGAGTAAATCATTGTTGAGCTTGAAGCGCGTGATCTCGTCCAATGCGGCGAACGGCTCGTCCATGAGCAGAACTCGCGGTTTCACCACGATTGCGCGGGCAATTGAGACCCGCATTTTCATACCGCCGGACAATTCACGAGGGTAATGCCGGACAAATTTCTCCAGGCCAACCATGCGGATGACCTCGCCGATGCGAGGCTCGGCCTCTCGGCGGCTGACGCCAGCAAGCTTAAGCGGAAGGTAGATATTATCAAATACGGTCGCCCATGGCAGTAGCGTCGGCTCTTGAAACACAAACCCCAAACTACGTTCGGGTTCTCCGCTGAAATCGTAGCGCGACTGCGGCCAGTCGATCACGCCCGTCGAAGGTGCACCGAGGCCCGCGATCATCCGTAACAGTGTGGATTTCCCGCAACCCGAGGGACCCAGCAGGCTCAGGAATTCGCCGCCGCAAACGTTGAGCGTAACGTCGGCCAGCGCTACCGTGCCATTCTGATAGGTTTTGCCGACTCCATCGATACGGATCAACGGGCGTTCGCTGGAGCCATGGTCGAAAGTTTTAGGCGCAAGCACCGAAACGGAATTCGCCATCAGTGTGCCCGCGGCGCCACATTGCTTGTACCTATAATCGTGGGCTTCCTTGGCGCCCCGCAAGAAAACTCGCCCGTTAGATCAAGCCGGCTGGAATCAGTTCGCTCGGCAAGGACGTTTGCTTTTGCCATCATGTCACGCCGTGAATTGATGTCGTTGAATCGCAAATCTCATACCAAGCTCAACCCAATTCGGCAGATGGACGCTTTGTCGCTGCGCCTTAACCGTGACAGCCTGCAATTTGACCAATGTCTGATCAAATCTTAGGCGCTGGCGATTTGTGGGCGCTGTGCCGGGCGAATAATATCAGCGCGATCATTCAGCATATCATTCAATGCTCTCGACGGTCGCCGACTGAAATAATAGACCAGCCCCGCGCGCAGGCAGGGGCCATTCGCCATGTCCCGATTTCCGCTCAAGCAATGGGAAGAGATGACTACGGCTGATTTTGCCGCGCTCGACCGCGAGCGGGTGATCGCCGTTCTCCCGGTCGCCGCAATCGAGCAGCATGGACCGCATCTGCCGGTCGGCGTCGACGCTGCAATCAATCGCGGCATCGTCGAACGCGTCATGGAACTCTTACCCGAAGATTTGCCCGTGACATTTCTTCCAATGATGCCCGTTGGAAAGTCGAACGAGCATACCGCCTTTCCGGGGACGCTGACGTTATCGGCAGAAACCCTGATGAGGCTTTGGACCGAAATCGGTGAAAGCGTCGGACGCGCCGGCATTCGCAAGCTGGTGTTGCTCAACAGCCATGGCGGACAGCCGCAGATCATGGATATCGTCGCACGCGACCTCCGCGTGCGGCTTAAAATGTTTGTAGTCGCAGTGAGTTATTGGGCTGTCGGTATGCCTTCGGGCTTGTTTCCGGCCTCTGAGCGAGCGCATGGCATTCACGCCGGTTCCAGCGAAACCTCTCTGATGTTGCACTTGCGGCCGGAACTGGTGCGGAATGAAGAACGGCGCGATTTCGTACCAGCGTCGCTCGCGATGACGGAACGTTATAGATATTTGCGACCGGAGGGGACTGGCATTGGGTTCGGCTGGCAAACCCAAGACCTGAACGCGTTCGGCGCTTGCGGCAATGCGCTCGATGCCGACGCGACACGTGGATCCACAATCGTCGAGCACGTGGCGACACGGATCGTGGAATTGCTGGGCGAGATCGATGCCTACCCACTTTCCTCGTTGCGCGACGTCTAGTTCGTTTTAGTCCCTGCCGCGCGCCTGTGGCGGTATCGGCTCCCACGGACCAATGCGTCTTCCCAGGCAGTGCAAATAGCTGCTTCGCCGAAGATATCGGCACGTTTTTTGCTAATCGTGGTCGTTCACAAGGACTGATCGGCAGGGGAGAGACCATGAGTTTTCGAAACAATTTTGTCACCGGAACCTTGGCCGCTGCGATCGTCAGCCTCACTGTCTCCGCGCAGGCCAACGACAAGATCGTGTTGGGCACCAACTGGCTCGCGCAAGCTGAACACGGCGGCTATTATCAAGCCAAAGCGGAAGGTTATTACGATGCAGCCGGTCTTGACGTCACAATCAAGATGGGCGGCCCACAGGTCAACACCGCGCAACTTTTGATAAGCGGTGCGCTTGATTTCGCGATGATCTCAAACTCGTTCATCCCGATCAATATGGTCAAGGAGAACATCCCTTTCATTGCGGTTGCTGCAATGTTCCAGAAAGACCCTCAGGTGCTGATGGCGCACAAAGAGCTGGGGCTCAAGACGCTGGCCGATATCAAGGGTCGGCCGGTCGCGATCTCTACCGATGCGGTCGATACTTATTGGAAGTTCCTTAAAGTTAAGTTCGGCTTCACTGACAATCAGATCCGTCCCTACAGCTTCAGCGTTGCGCCGTTTCTAGTGGACAAGTCGCTGATCCAACAGGGCTACCTCACCAACGAGCCGTTTCGCGCCAAAGAGGCTGGCGTCACTCCGCAAGTGTTTCTGCTCGCCGATTACGGTTACGCCTCCTATTCCGAGTTGCTGATGTGCTCGAAAAAGATGGTCACCGAGCATCCCGACTTGGTGAAACGCTTCGTCAACGCTTCGATCAAAGGTTATGCTACCTTCCTGCACGGTCCGCATGAAAAGGCGCTGGCGCTGATCAAGAAAGACAACCCGGATTACACGGATAAAGCGGCGGCCGAGGCTATCGAGGCAATGAACGATTCCGGGCTGCTTGAATCTGGCAGCGCCAAGGAGCTGGGAATCGGCTCGATGACGGACGAACGCTGGAAGGATTTCTTCGATACCATGGTCAAGGCCGGAGTGTACGCGCCGTCGCTCGATTACAAGTCGAGTTACACTCTTCAATTCGTCAATCAGAAAGTAGGGAAGTGACTAATGTCGCTCGTATCCGAAACCGACGCCAGAACCGATCAAGCGGTACCGGTCATCGATATCAGCAGCTACTTCGACGGTTCTGCCGGCGAAAAGCGGCGGATTGCGCACGAAATTGGCGAGGCGTGCAGAACGATCGGGTTTCTCTTGGTCACCGGCCATGGCGTGCCCGATGACTTAATTCGTCGCGCCGAGGCCACCGGACGCGCGTTCTTCGATCTGCCGGATGCGGAGAAGCGCAGATTCACGACTACCGATCCGAACATTTATCGTGGCTATTATGCGGTCGAGAGCAACGCCGTCGCATACAGCCGCGATGATCGCGTTGCTCCTCCGGATTTTCGTGAGCTTTTCTCGATAAACCGGGTCACGATCGACCCGACCGACCCTTACTATACTTCGCCGCTAGGTCAGCGAATTTTCGCACCTAACATCTGGCCGGAAGGAATTCCGGGGCTGCGTGAAGCCTGGACCGAGTACTACCACGCGATGGAAAAGCTCGCGCTCAGCCTCATGCGCTTGTTTGCGCTGGCGCTGAACTTGGACGAACACTGGTTCGACGACAAAGTCGACAAACACATGACTAATTTTGTAGTCAGCAATTATCCGGACCAACCGCATGAATTGCCGGTGGGCCAATTGCGGGCCGGTGCACATACCGATTACGGATCGATGACCATTATCAAGACCGAGGACAAACCTGGCGGGCTCGAAGTGCTCGACTCTGCCGGCCGTTGGCAGCCGGTACCGCTTGTGCCCGGGACATTCATCGTCAATCTCGGTGACCTGATGGCGCAATGGACAAATGACCGTTGGGTTTCGACTATGCATCGGGTCGTCAATCCGCCGCGCGACAAGGCGGTCGGTAGTCGCCGACAATCGCTGATTTTTTTCCATCAGCCGAATTACGACGCATTGATCGAATGTCTGCCGAGCTGCTTAGACAATGGGCGCGCAAAATACGCACCCATTACTTCAGGCGAGCATCTACTCATGAAGATGCAAAAGATGCAGGATGTGGCAAAGCGCGCTTCCTAGATCGGCGGTCGGAAGTCGCGCTGCCGTCGGCAAGTCCAATATTGCAAGTTGCTTAGCGGTCGGAATCCCGCCAGCTGGGCGCTCGTTACGCGTGCCTCGATGCGAGCGCCAACGTGCTCAACTGCCGAGATTTAAGAAGGGCTAGATGTCATCAGTGGCTATGGGGGGAATTTAAAAATAATGAACGCGCCTACCAAGGTTCCCGGGCCCGGCTACGATTTGGATCACTTCCGCGAATCATTAGGTGATATTCCGGTCGAAAGCGATCCTAAGGTTCTGCACAGGAAATCGCGCGACTTCTTCTGGTTCAGTCCAGTGCTCAAACGTCAACTCGAAGGCAAGGTTGCCGACCTTGTGGTGGCGCCGCGCGACGAGGCCGACGTTGTGCATGTCGCCGGTGCAGCCGCACGGTATCGCGTACCCATCACGATCCGCGGCGGCGGCACCGGCAACTACGGCCAATGCGTTCCGGTACAACGCGGCGTCATCCTCGACATGAGTGCGCTCAACGCCATCGAGTGGCAAAAGGGCGCGCTGTTGCGGGTCGAAGCGGGCCGCAAGATGCATCAGATCGACGCCGAGACGCGCAAGCAAGGCTATGAGCTGCGCATGCATCCGTCGACCAAACGGATGGCGTCGATTGGCGGCTTCGCCGCTGGCGGCTCGGGCGGCGTTGGATCGGTCACGTATGGCGGCCTGCGCGAACTGGGAAATATCACTGGTGCTCGCGTCATCAGCCTTGAGGAACAACCGCGTGCCTTGGAATTGAAGGGCGATGCGGCACTCAAAATTTGTCACGGCTGGGGCACGACCGGCATCATTACAGCCTTGGAAATGCCGTTGGCCCCGGCGTTCGACTGGATCGACGTGATCGTGGCCTTCGACGATTTTATGACGGCTGTCCGATTCGGCTACGAATTAACGCTCGCTGACGGAGTAGTGAAAAAGCTGGTGACGCCGATCGATTGGCCGATCCCGTCCTATTTCCCGGGCATGGATCAGTATTTCCCGAGCGGCCGCGCCGCCGTCGTCGTCATGATCGCGGATCACTCGATCGCGGCCTTCCTCTCGCTGGCCGCCGCGCACAAGGGCGACATCACCTATCAACGGCCGACCGTCGAAACGATGGGCGCACGGCCGCTCTACGAGCTGACTTGGAATCACACCACTCTGCATGCGCTCAATGTGGACAGGGACTTTACCTACTTGCAGGCGCTGTATCCCGCAGCCGGCTTGATGGAGAAAGTGGCGGAAATCGCCGCTCTGTTCTCGCCCAACGAGTTCATTCAGCATTTCGAGTTCACGCGCTATGCGGGACTGCCGACGGCTTCCGGATTGCCATTGATTAAATACACGACCGACGAACGGCTCAATGAGATCATGGAAATTCATCGCCAGCATGGAGTGTTCATCGCCGATCCGCACATCTGGATGTTGGAGGACAGCGCCGGCTACAAAAGCGCCGATGCAGATCTCATGGGCTTCAAGCGCGAAGTCGATCCGTTGGGAATCTGCAATCCCGGAAAGATGAGAACCTACGTGGCCTCGCGGTGATCCTTGACGCGGTGATCTTTGACGCGGTGATGGACTGCCAGCGTGCCGTCCCTGGTCAACGAACGATCGGACCGCCATCGAATTGATTCAGGAGGAAGCGCACCGTGCTGATGCACCAGTTGTTGACCGATGGAGCCGCTCGCAAGCCCAATAAAGTGGCGTTTCGCTGGGTGGATCGCAATAACACCCTTACCTACGCGCAATCGGTCGAGGCCACCGAGCATTTCGCTGGCGCGCTTCATCATCTCGGGGTTCGCGCCGGCGATCGCGTCACGATTTTCGCACACAATGGCATGGATTATCTGATCGGACTGTTTGCCTGTTGGCGCATCGGTGCAATTGCCGCGCTGGTGAACGTGCGGTTTGCTGACGAGCTCGAATATTATTTCAACGATCATACGCCGCGTCTGGTGGTCTATACCCACGACATGGGCGACGCCGTGCGGCGGGCGGCGCAGCAATGTCCATCTATCGAGAAGCTCATCTGCATGGACGGTCCGCAGGAAAAGGCGGAAAGCCTTCCCGCTTTGCTGGCGGCTAAATTTACGCCCCCGGCCGACCCCGGTGACGAAGCGGTCGTCGCCCACCTTTCATACACCTCCGGAACATCGGGACGACCAAAAGGCGCGTGCCTCGCGCATGAGCCGACCATGCGGGCCACCCGATGCATTGCGGAGCGATTGCGGCTCGCGCCCGAAGACGTCTGTTTTGGGCCCACCGCATTGTCGAGCTCCTATCAGCTTGTGGCCAACCTGCTGCCCGGATTGCATCGCGTTTGCACAGTCAACGTCATGGGTCGCTGGACCCAACAAACCGGCTGGGACGCCATCGACGCCGTGGGGGCGACTGCGTTTGCCGCCAATCCGACGTTGCTATCGGAAGTTCTAGTTGAATCTCGCCAGCGCGGACGGGTGCCGGGGCGGCTGCGTTACGTCGTGTCCGGCGGCGGCCCGGTGCCGGCGACGCTGAAAAGAGCGTGGCGCGACGAGCTTGATTTGCCACTGGTCGAGAGCTACGGGCAAAGTGAACTGGGTGGTTTCGTCGGGCTTGGTTTCCCTGAGCTCGAACCCGATCGACGCTTAGGCGCAATCGGACCGCCTTTACCCGACAAGGAAGTGCGCATCTTCGACGCCGACGGTGGCGAGGTGCCGATTGGCCAGGTTGGCGAAATTTGCCTGCGAGGTGGCTTCATGACGGGATATTGGGGACGGCCCGAAAGGACCGCGGAGACGCTCCGCGGCGGCTGGCTACATACTGGCGACGCCGGCCTTGTGGACGGCGACGGCTACGTCACGATGCGCGGCCGGTTTTCGGAACTGATCAAGGTCGGTGACGTCACGTGGTTTCCACGCGACGTCGAAGATGCGTTGTGCGAAATCTCGGACGTATTGCAGGCGTCGGTCATCGGGTTGCCCGACCAACACCTTGGCACACGGCCCATCGGTTGTGTTACGGTCGCCTCCGGCGCGAAGCTCGACGAAACCGCCGCGCTCGTGCATCTTCAGACCCAACTTCCGCATTACGATCTGGCGCCGCTAGTGATAAAAATCGTTGCCGAATTTCCGATGACGCCGACGGGAAAGATTTCGAAGGCGCAACTTGCTGAACAATTATCTGCCGACCGCGCCGTATAGCTGTCACGATTGAAGACTTCATCCGATCCAATAAGCGATTGGAAAAGCCATGGTGGTGAGGTCGTAAAACCGCTTGGATGCGGATCACTTAATATCCAGCGCCTTACCTTTAATCTCCTCGCGAACCCGCCGAGCGATTAATCAATCCTTGCCAAGCGGGTGCTGCGTCCGCGTTGCTGAAATCGTTTGCAATTGGGCCCGGCTGCCCGATTGCGACCCAAAGACTTCCCAATTTGCATGTATCCATTACGATACGCGCTCGCGTTGGGGCAAGCCTTGGCTTTGCAGCCATCAAAGTCGGCAAGATTGCAGAAGGTGGCCGCCTCATCCAGGCACGGGCGGCGCTCGCGCTCCAGACTCTGATCAAATACCCGCTGTAGAATTGGCGGCCGGATTGGATCAGCCGCTTCCTCTGCCGCGAACGGCTTGCCTTGGTGTCTCCGGTCCGGTTGTGGCGATGAAGACGGTCCGTGACGACACCCGCTGACACACGTGCTGAGCCAAGCCGCATCGCTCATGCGCAGATGTTGCTCAGCCCGAGTAATAAGCTCGATTTAGTAACAGCCAATGTCCTTTGGCAGCAGTCGGACGTCGTGCGATGTCCCCTCGTTGGCCGCGACTCGAGGTAAAAGCGGACATGTCGCGAACATCGTCGAAAGACCGGATGTGACCCATACCGGTCATCGACCGTCCCGCTATTCCGTCGACAAGTGCGGCGTTCCGTGCCGTGCTCATTATGCCATCAAGGCGGTGTTGCATGGTGTCGGGGCGACGGCCTACGATAACGTTGCTTGGAACTTTTTACGCTTGGTATGACTTTTCATGCTTAGTATGGAGGGCTCTGCGATGTCGCATGCGAAGCAGACTTCGATGCGGAAGCGTCGAAGCAGGGTTATGAAGGCCGTACCGGCGTTCGGGGCAGCGGGGTTGTCTTTAACGTTAGCCGGAGTCGTATCGGCGGCGACCGGCGGGCCGGCCGGGGACATGCCGACGGCGCGCGGTACCGCACCCCATCACGAAATCACGCTCGGGGAAGAGGAACTCTCCGACGTGAGCCTTGCAACGTTCTACGTCTTCGACACGGAAAACGCGCGGCAACCTCAATCCAATCTCCTGCAACTCGCCCGCGGTGGCTGCGGCGGCTGCCGCGGTTGCGGCGGCTGCAGAGGCTGTGGTGGCTGTGGTGGCTGTGGCGGCTGCGGAGGTTGGTGGGGAGGAGGTTGGTGGGGATATGGACTTCCATATGCTTATCCATATCCGTATCCATATCCGTATCCAT
>Ga0335074_10002586_pt1 | contig 24702 bp, 20 predicted proteins | sample Lox_Sample_23_FD_206715 | JGI IMG/M metagenome (GOLD analysis project Ga0335074, IMG submission 206715) | Soil microbial communities from Loxahatchee National Wildlife Refuge, Florida, United States - Lox_Sample_2.3 | ecosystem: Environmental > Terrestrial > Soil > Wetlands | place: USA... | reverse complement strand
CGGGCTCCCGGCCGCTGACTCGGCAGTGCCGCCAGCACTCGGGTAGAACGCCGCCAGCTCAGGTGCACGGCCGGAGAGCACGAGCGCATGGACGCCACCAAGCAGCCGGAGCGCGAGAACGCTTGACGGGCGGTCGTCGAAGTGCCCGTCCAGCAGCCGGGCTGTCGGCCCGCCGTCGAGAAGATCCATGGCGGCGTGGGCAAGCAGGTCCCCGTAGAGGCGGCTACCCAGTTCGCGGCAGGCGGCTGCTTGCAGGCGCAGGAGTCGCGCGGTCCGCGCCGCGGCCAAGCCATCCAGTTCTGGACTCTCCACGGCCGCCACTATGACAGGGCGAGTTGCGCGGCCGCCATGCCGGTCCGCTTCCGCGCACCGGAGCCAGTGCGAGGATCGAGAGGCTCCTGATCGGGCGCGACGGTGCGAATGCAGCCAGCGCGGAAAGTTTGTGGGCTATAGCCACCCAAACGTTCCGCGATCATGCAACGTTGCATTGTCGGTGCGCCGCGTTCGGGTGCACAAAAATGTGCCCAGACAGGCGTGAGGCCCCTCCATGTATGAGATGCAGGGGCCTCACTGCGGCCTGACAATTCACCCGGCATTCCGATTTCTCGGCCGCCATGTGTCTCGCCTGGCCTCCTCCTGACAACGAACCCGTGCGATGTCCGGTTGCCCAGTCTTCACACTGCGCCGGTTATCGTCCCCGAAGTACCTCTGGAGTTACCTCCTGAGGCGCCTCCGAAGTCTCCTTCCGAAGCGGCCCGCTGGTCAGCGAACCTGCGCAGGGTCCGGTTGCCCGGTCTCCGTGCTGCTCCAGGGCTCCTCCGAAACCCCTCTGGAGTTGCCTCCCGAGGTGCCTCTGGAGTCTCCTCCGAAGCGATCCGCCGTTCAGGTGGTGAGTGAATTTCTACTGCCTCGGACGGGGCTCGTGCAAGAGGTTTCGTTAACCTTTTCAAGATTCTTTTTTCATCCACAGGACACTCAATCTTTATCCCCCACGAGTACGGCTTATCCACTCGATATCCCCAGAGATATCCACAGCCTGGGGAATCTGAGCACACTCTGCCTGCTCTGATCCGCCTGCTCGATCTGCCTGCTCGATCAGCCTGCTCGATCCGCGCGCTCGATAAGGTGACCGCCATCGACACGGTGACTGTGGCCAGCCTCAACCTGCATCAAGGCGTCAGCAGTAGCGGGACGCCGTTCGATGCCGCTACAGCCGTCTGCCAGCTCGACGCGGCGGTCATCTGCGTCCAGGAAGACTGGCAGCCGGCCGGCCCGGACCGCGACGGCTGCGGACCAGCGGAGCCGCGGCGCCACATCGCTGAACGCAACGACCGGCGGCCCGACGTAACCTCTCAGCTAGCCGGCGCCGCCGCGAAGCTCAACATGTCGGTCCACCGGGAAATGATGTGTGTCTGGCCGGCCGGAGAGCTCGCCATCGCCGTGCTGACGGCGCTGCCAGTAGCCGAGTACGAAGTCGTCGAACTCGGGACCGCGCCGGGCGACACCATCCCTCGGCTCGCCCAGGTCGTCCTGCTCGCACTGCCCGCAGGCCGGCACCTGCGGCTTGTCAACACTCATCTCACGCACCGATTCACCAGTCCGGTGCAGCTGCTCCGGCTTCAGCGACGACTACGGCGACGACTCCACCAGGAGCCGCCGACCGTCATCGCCGGCGACCTCAACATGCCGAGGACGATCGCTGCGGCCTGGCCCGGCTATGCCGACCTGGTTCGCGGCTGCACCTTCCCAGCTCAGCGGCCGCTGATCCAGCTTGACCACATCCTCGCAGGCCGCGGCATCCAGGGCAGCAACGGCCGCGTGCTCCCGTCGGCGGGCTCAGACCACCTGCCCATCCGGGCCGAGATCCGCCTGCGAGGCGGGCGCCGCCCTGGCTGACCGGGCATCCAGCCTTGCCTGAAGACTTTGCGTGCTATGTACGAGCCGAGTCTTCCCGCTAGCGCTCAGCCGGGCGGTCGCGCCCGGATGGCGGCCACCAGCGCCGGAATCACCTCGTTCAGGTCGCCGATCACCGCATACTCCGCGCGGGAGATGATCGGCGCGTCCGGATCTGTGTTGACCGCGACGATGTGCTTGGCGGCGAGACAGCCGGCCATGTGCTGGATAGCACCGCTGATGCCGCAGGCCAGGTACAGCTCCGGCGAGATCTTCGTGCCGGTCTGGCCGACCTGCTGTCGGTGCGGACGCCAGCCCTGGCTGGTGACGACCCTGGACACGCCAACCACGCCGCCGAGCAGGCCAGCCAGTTCCTCCAGCACGCCGAACCCCTCGGGACCGCCGACGCCGCGTCCGCCGCCGACCACCACGCGTGCGGTGGCGAGCGACTGCCCGCCGCCGGCCTCGTCCGCCTCGGTCGCGACCACGAGGAGGTCCTCCTTCTGGAAGTCGGGCCTGAGAACCCGGACCACCGGGCCGCGAGCCATCCCCGCTTCCTGCTGCCCCTCCGACAGCGTCTCCGCCACCGCCAAGCCCGCCGCCGAGCCCGCCGCCGAACCGACGACCGATTCCGCAGCCGCCCCCGCGGCCGCCCCTGCGGCGGCCCCTGCGGCCGCATTCGGGCGACCGGCCGCGTCGTGGTCCGGCCCTGGCATCACCCCGTCGGCAAGCACGCTGACCAGGGCGCACGGCGCGTCCAGGATCGCGTCCTCCAGCAGGCTGCCACCCCACCGCTGCCGCACCAGCTCCCAGCTACCGTCGCCCGCCGGTGTGAAGGACACGCAGTTCGCTGCGACCGGCAGGCCGCTCATCGCGCCGAGATGCGCCAGCACCTCATGCCCTCGGTCAGTCGCCGCGCCGATCACCGCGATGGCGGCGTCCGACTGCACGAGCTGGTGCAGCGTCCGCGCCCACGCAGCCGGAGCGTAGGCCGCCAGCGCAGCCGACGGCACCATGCACAGCGCGGAAACGCCACGCTCGGCCAGCTCCGCCAGCGCGCCGTCGGCCAGCGGTCCGTCGCCACCCTCGAACACGACCGCGGTCACGCCAGCGCCAGCACCAGCACCGGCCCCGGGCCCAGCCCCAGCGGCCGCGGCAGCCGCCGCCGACAGCGCCCGCAGCGACGCCTCGGCCAGCCCGTCCCCCTCCCGCTCCAGCAGGCACAGGACGGTCACGGCAGCACACCCATCTCGGCAAGGGCCTGCATGAGCGCCGGCACTGCCGCTGCACCGTGCCCGAGCATCTGTGCCCGCCGGGCTGACCCGGCTGGCACCCGCAGGCCGGTCTTGCGCAGCCCCTCGGGCCGCCAGTGCGGCTTCAGCACGGTGATCTCCGCCCGCTTCGCGCGCAGCCGCCCCGGCAGCGACGGGTATCGCGGCAGGTTGATGCCCTCCCGGACGCTGACGACGGCCGGCAGCGGGACGTCGAACAGCTCGGCTGCGCCGCCACGCTCTCGCACCGCGCGCAGGCCCCCGCCGCCCGCCTCCAGCCGCTTGATCCCGGTCGCGCAGGGGCGCCGCAATCGATGCGCGACGCGCACTCCGACCTGGTAGCCCCCGGTATCGGCAGCCTCGGTTCCGAAAAATATGAGCGGGAACGTAGCCGCCCCCAGCTCCTCAACAGCCTCCGCGATTGCGGCCGCCGTGGCGACCGGACCCCACTCTCGCCCGTCGGTCTCCAGCAGCACACCGCGATGAGCGCCGAGCGCGAGCATGTCCCGAAGCTGCTCGACAGCTTCCGGCGGTCCGAGTGTCAGTACGGTGACCGACCCGCCGTCGCGCTCGGTGATCCGCACTGCTTCCTCGACCGCGCACTCCTCGTGCGGGCTCACGGTGAAGCCGGACATGCGCGTGTCCACGTCCTGGCCGTCGCCGGTGAGCACAATCGTGCCGCCGACCATCGGCACCCGCTTGACGCAGACCAGGATGTCCACGAACGTCAGCGCCTGATCCGGTCGTTCGCCGGGTCGAACAACGGCGTCGAGCCAGCCACCGCGACCGTGACCGGGAACTCCTCGCCTAGGTACTCCACGCTCAGCGCAGTCCCGGCAACCGCTTGCTCCGGCGGCAGGTACGCCATCAGCAGGTGCTTGCCGACCGACGGCCCGGATCCGGCGCTGGTCACATACGATCGCCGGCCGCGCGCATCGGTGAGCGGCTCACCCGCCGTGCTCAGCACCGGCTCGCCGCCGAGCACGTACCGCAGCTGGCCTGAGTCGGAGGCGTGGTCGTCCACGGTGAGCGTGCAGAGCATCGCGGCCGGCGGCGCCTCCCGCTGACGGAGGTAGGCGGACTTGCCGACGAAGTCCTGCTCCTTCACCCTGGGCCGCGCCATTCCCGCCTCGACCAGGTTGTAGCTGGCATCCAGCTCGGCACCGTACGCCCGGTAGCTCTTCTCCAGCCGCGCGGTCGTGCCGTAGACACCGATGCCGGCCGGAACCATGCCGTATGCCAGCCCGCAGGAGAACAGCTCATCCCACAGCCGGGCGGCCTGCTCCGCCGGCAGATGCAGTTCCCAGCCCAGCTCCCCCACGTAAGAGATGCGGGACGCCAGGACGGTCAGTCCCGCCGCCTCGATCTCCCGGCAGGTGGCGAACGGGAAGCCAGCGTCGGAGATGTCGTCAGCGGTGAGCTGGCCGAGGATGTCGCGCGCCGCCGGCCCCCACAAGCCGAACGTCGTCCACGCCGAGGTGACGTCACTGACGGCGGCCGACCCGTCGTCTGGCAGGTGCTCGAGGATCCACTTGCAGTCCGCCATCCCGGTGGCGCCGCCGGTGACGACCCGGAAGTGCCGCGGGCCGAGCCGCATGACTGTCAGGTCCGCCTTGAAGCCGCCGGCGTCGTCCAGGAACGACGTGTACACGACGCGGCCTACTGGCACCCGCAGCTGCGCGACAGCGAGCTGCTGGAGCGTCTGGAGCGCACCGGGCCCGGTGACATCGAGGATCGCGAACGCGGACAGGTCGAACAGCGCTGCGCGCTCGCGCATCGCGAGATGCTCGGCGTTGATAATCGGCGACCACCAGCGCGAGTCCCACTCAGCCGGGCGGTCCAGCAGCTGGCCGCGGTAGCGGTCGAGCAGGTCGCGGTTGCGCTCGTACCACATCGGCCGCTCCCAGCCAGCCGTCTCGTGGAACACCGCGCCGAGCTCGCGTTCCTGCTGGTACACGGGGCTGACGCGGACCGGGCGGCCGGAGGCCCACTGCTCGGCCGGGTGCACGATGCCGTACATCTTGTTGAAGCCCTCGCGCGCCCGCGCGGTGACGTGCGCGGTGGTGCGCTGATGCGGATAGAACCGGGCGATGTCGGCTTCGTGCACGTCGATCTCCGGTGTCACCCCGCTCATCCACTCCGCCACCGCACGGCCGATGCCCGGTCCTTCCTTGATCCAGCTCGCCGCCACCGACCACAGGCCAGGCACTTCCGGCGTCTCCCCCAGCACTGGGTGCCCATCGGGTGTCATCGAGATCAGGCCGTTAATCGCGTACCGGACGCCAGCCCGCTCGTCGCCGAGCAGGTCCGGCATCAGCTCCAGCGCCTTCTCCAGCTGCGGGTCGAAGTCCTCCTGCGTGAACGGCATCTCGGTCGGCGACAGCACAGCAGCCTCGATCGACGGGATGTCGTCCGGCGGGACGATGATCGGCCGGTGCGCATAGGAGCCGACTTCCATGTCGCCGCCGTGCTGGCGCTCGTACATGTTCTCGTCGACGTCCCGCACGATCGGGTACGCGATCTCACCCTCGGTGCCGTCGAACAGAGCGATCGGGCCGACGCTGATCATCTGATGCACGATCGGGGTCAGCGGGATCCGGGCGCCGGCCATCCGGGCGATGCGCGGGCTCCAGACACCGCAGCAGATGGCGACGACATCAGTCGCGATATCGCCGGCGCTGGTGCGCACCCCGGCGACCCGGCCGTCCTCCGTCTTGTCGATGCCAAGCACCTCCGCGCCGGCCAGCACGGTCAGCGCGTCCAGCTGCTGCGCTCGCTCGCGCATCAGGGTGCCGGCCCGCAGCGAGTCGACGACGCCGACCGTGGGGAAGTACGCGCCGCCGAGGATGACCGAGTCGTCGAGGTAGGGCACCAGCTTCCGCACGCCCGCCGGGGTGAGCAGCTCGGCCGGGATGCCCCAGGACTTCGCCTGCGTGCAGCGGCGGCGCAGCTCGTGCATGCGCTCCCGCACGCGGGCGACCTCGATCCCGCCGCTGCAGGTGAAGACGCCGAGCTCCTGATACTGCTCGGTGCTGTCCCTGGTGAGCTCCATCATCATCTTCGAGTACTCGATCGGGAAGATGAAGTTCGATGCGTGGCCGGTCGAGCCGCCAGGGTTCGGCATCGGGCCCTTGTCCACGAGCACCAGCCTCGTCCAGCCGAGCCGGGCCAGGTGGTAGGCCAGGCTGTTGCCGACGATGCCGGCGCCGATGATGACGGCACTGGCCCGGTCCTGGAAGTCGCTCATTCTGTCCGCTCGCTCATCTTGTCGTCGTCCTGCATAGGCACCGGTGAACCTGTCTGGCGGAGGACGGCCGCGGCACGGCGGTCATGAGCACGGACGACTTCCCCGTTCCCGGCCAGCTGCCAGCCGGGGGGACGACCCTCCGAAGCCCCCGCCATCGTCGGTGTCCGCGTCAGCCGCCTGCACGCGGCCGCCGGCTACTCGACAGGAATCTCCTTGTTGACAAGCCCCAGGTCGATGCCCTGGCGGGCGCGCACGAGCCGAGCCACCACGTAGATCACGATGGCCAGCACGTACATCAGGCCCATGTAGACCAGGGAGGACTTGTTGTTCGACCCGTAGAGCGAGTTGCTCAGCCACTCGTACAGGTTGAACACCAGCAGCGCGATCGTGATCCAGCCGGCCACCGGCACAACCGGGATGCCCCACAGCTTGATCCGGCTGGCCGGGGACGCCCGCCACAGGTCGGGACGCCGCCACGGCAGGATGACTAGCGCGACGGCGCTGAACAGGTAGGTCACGGCGATGACCAGCGTCGCGTCCAGGGTGTAGGTGTAGAACTTCGACCAGTACGCGTAGAGCGCGGACAGGCCGACAGCCGGGAGCAGCATCAGGATCAGCGAGTAGAGCGGCACCTTCCGCTTCTCCGACACCTCGGCCGCACGGTCCGGCAGCACCCGGTCGAAGGCAGCAGCGAAGATGACCCGGGTCGAGGACAGGAACAGTGTGCCCACCCAGCCGAAGAACCACAGGCTCATGACCAGGATCAGGATGACCTGGAAGGCCGCGTTGTGCACGAGCCACCCAGCCAGCAGCACCGGGTACGGCCAGACGCCGAGTACGCCGGTACCGGCGATGTTCGCGTTCTGGTAGAACGCCCAGCCGACCGTCTTGTCGATCAGCAGCAACAGGATCACGGCGAGCGCGACGGTGATCCACAGGCCGGCGAACATGCCGGTGAACACCCGGCGGAAGTCACTGGAACCGCGAATCTCGCCGTACAGCGTGGCACCCCAGTTCGGCCAGAGGATGAAGAACATCATCATCGGCACCAGCAGCATGGTCGGACCGAGCGGTCCGAAGCCGAACGTCGATGCCGCGAAGCCGGTCTTAGCCGCCGCCGCGTTGGTCGCTGCGTACGCGCCGTTGACACCGAACAGCTTGTGCGCCTCCAGGTTGAACGAGCTCACGAAGCTCGAGTGGCTGTTGGCCAGCAGCAGGATGACAATGGCGAGGAAGCCGACCAGGCCGCCGTAGAAGCACCACTTCTGGATGCGCGCATAGCCCGACATGCCGATCGAGACCAGCACGCCCGCCAGCGCGATCGTGATGAGCGAGACGATGAAGATGCCGTTGTGCGTGGTAAACCACCCCGCCCCGCCGCCCGGCCAGGTCCATTTCAGCGTCGCCCACAACGGCTGGAACAGCTCGACCGACAAGATGTTGCCGTAGATCGGCGCCCACAGCCACAGGATGAACCACCAGCCGGTCGCCGCCAGCACGAACCCGACGCCGCCGCCGAGGATGCGCGTCTGCCAGACGTAGTCACCGCCAGCCCGCGGGATCGTCACGATCAGCCCGGAGTAGGCGACCACCAGGAACGACACCCAGATGCCAGAGATGACCACCGAGGTCAGTAGCTGGCCTTTGGGGAAGGTCGAGGGTGCGTAGGAGAACTCGTAGAGCCCGAGCGTCACGATGTTCGTCGCCAGGCAGGCGTAGATCATCGAGTCGCGGACATTCCAGCCGCGCACCAGACCGGTGGCCTTGCGGAGGAAAAGGGTGGGGGTCTCGCCGATCGATTCAGTCGCCATCTGTGCCTCTCAGACGTTGCCCTGTGCCGAGGACCTAGCCATTCACCAGCAAGTACCTGGACACCTTGGGTTTCCTGGCATCCAGGTCGATCACCGCCCCCTGAAGCACGCCGTCGCCGTACACGCTGCCGGGGTTAATGGCGAGAGTGCGGTTCATCCTCTTGATCCCGCGGCTCTCGTGAATGTGGCCGTGCACCGACAGGAGCGGCTGATAGCGGAGGATCGCGTCCCGCACCGCGGTGGAGCCGACCGGTTTCATGACCGCACCGCCGTGCGTCGGGCGCAGGTTCTCGTCCAGCGCCGGCGCCTCGTCGAGGCCCGTCCCGTAGGGCGGCGCGTGGAAGTTGAAGATGGCGCGGCCCAGGTCCGGGACCAGTTGCGCGACGGCGTCAATCTTGGCCGCCAGGTCCGCCTCTGGCGCCTCGCGGTAGGTGTCCCACGGCGTCGGGTTCGTCCAGCCCATCGACACGAGGGAGAAGCCGTCCAGGTCGAGCAGCTTACCCTCGGCGAAGCTCACGCACGGCGACGACTCGAGGACGGCGTCGATCTCGAAGATGTCGTCGTTGCCGCCGTTGAGTATGCACGGGATCTGGCCGCCGCGGAGCTTGCCATCCGCCATGTCCAGCCACCGGTCCAGCGAGCTGAGCATCTCGGTGCTGAACCGCTGATCGACGGCGCCCTCGTTCTGGCTCAGGTGGGTGAGCTCATCCGGGCTCACGACCGCGGGGTAGAAGCCGCTGTTGCGGATGCGGGCGATGATGGCGTCCAGTTCCTCGCGGGTGTCCAGCCGTAACGTCTCGCCGCGCAGCGTCACCTGCCAGTAGCCGTCGTAAGCAGTGATCGGCACCATCGCCTTGCCGGTGACGTCCCCGCCGAGCACCACCAGGTCGGCCTTGTAAAAGGCAGCCGAGTTCAGGAACTTGCGCCAGCACACCTCGGAGCCGTGGATGTCGGTGGCAAAGAAAATCTTCATCCGGCCATCACGCCCTTATCCGCCCCCCGCGTGCGCGGGCTGCGCCGCCATCAAATCTGGCAGCTTGCATCGGGTCTAGCAGTCCGCTTAACCGGACGTCAAGATTGATAACGGCGCTAATGCATGCCGGCGCGATGCAGTGAAGCCCGTCAGTGGCCTACTTCTTCGGGCAGCTCATACCAGCGAACCCGGTCCCCGACATTCGCGCGGAGCTTCCACTTCATTCCCTTCGGCACCGACTGCGCCAGGCCGGCCAGCTCGCGGGCCTGGCCAAGCGCATCGTGCGGGGCACCGGGCGGGACAAGCTCGGGTCGCTCGGCGACAAGCGCGGGCAGCTTGTCGAGGTTCCCGGTGACGGTGCGCCACCAGCCCCAGTCCGCGCCGAGCAGCTGGCTGAACCTGACGGTGTCGAGCACTGCGCCGTTCGCCTTGCTGCCGTCCGAGTCGGTCCCGACCGGCAGTCCGGCCAGCAGCTGCACGATGTCCCTGGCATCCTTCTCGTTCAGCTCGACGATCTGCAGCTTCGACAGCAGGACGTCGATGGCGTCGAGGGTGTACGGGAGGCGGCTGAAGCCCGGCCGGAAGTCCAGCATGTGGCACATGGTGAGCCGGTCCACCATGATGTCGACCGGCCGGCCGGAGGGCGCGGTGAAGTACATCTGCCGGTCGCCGTTGAGATTGTTGAACCGCTTGTCTGGCACGCAGCCCTGCGCCTCGAGGAAGGACGCGGTCGCCTTGCGTCCCTTGGACAGGCAGGCAAAATCCATGTCCTGGCCCGCTCGCAACCGGGGCGGGAGGTCCGGGCAGAGCACGCGCACGGCCAGTCCGCCGAGCAGCTTCAGGCCGATCCCGGCCGCCTCAGCGGCCTTTGCCAGGCCGAGCGCCTCTGGCAGCGGATCGTCGGCGGCGGCGGCTGGCGAATGGCCGGGCTGGACTTCCACGACTTCTCCCGGTAACTGCGGCGAGCTCAGACGTCAACCGCACCATACAGCGACCAGACTGGCCATTGGCCATGTCAGCTAGCGATCGTGCTGGCTTTTACAGGTATGAGCGGTGAAAGCCGGCCTCATTGAGAAATGCACCGCTACTGGTCGGAACTCAGCCCGGCCAAGCCACCACCGGGCCGAACGATTCCAGGGCCGGGAGCCTATTTCTGCGACCGACCGCCTACGCCCTGCCCGATCTCCTCCGGCCTGGTCTCCTGCGGCCTGGTCTCCTGCGGCCTGGCCCCGCCTGCCGGTCCGGACTCCTGCCCTGCCCTCGACGTGGCTCCGCTCCGGGTCGCCGGCGGGCGGGCAGCGCCCGGGTGGTAGGTCTCGGTCGCTGCAGCGGCGCGCTGTCCGGGCACGCCCGCTGGCAGGCGCTCGGGGATCGGCATGAGCTGCCGGCCGCCCTCAACCGCCTGGAATGCCCCGCCGCGTACCTCGGTCTGCAGCGGCTGTACCTCCTCCGCCACGTGATGCGCCCAGCGCGGGTGCCGGTTCGCCCAGAGCACCGCGAATATCCAGCTAAACAATGCGATCGCGACAACGATCGGAATCGTGATGATGGCGGAAAGAGATCCTGACATGGCGCATCCCCCCGGTCGGAACCGTGTCCCTGCGCTCATCGGCCCGGCGCTCAGCCAGCGCGTCCGGCTCGTCCGCCGCGCTGACTGTCCCCTGCGCCCGGTCCCGCGCAATGCCCGTCTCGTGCTGTGTACCCGTGAGGCGCGCCCGTAGACAGCCGGCGCCGCTAGCTGGAAGTTAGCCGCCGGGCTGCACGAGCCCGCCCTCGTAGGCGGCGACGACCAGCTGGGCCCGGTCTCGCGCGGCCAGTTTCAGCATCGCCCGCCCGGCGTGCGTCTTCACTGTCGACTGGCTGACGTAAAGCTGGCGGCCGATCTCCTCGTTCGACAGGCCCCTGCCGATGAGCCGCACGACCTCGCGCTCCCGCGGAGTGAGCTCCCCGAGGCCCGGCACCGGCCGCGACAGGCGGACACTGGCCGAGAACGCGGCGATCAGCCGGCGCGTCACCGTCGGCGACAGCAGCGCTTCGCCACCGGCCACCACCCGCACGGCCCGGATCAGCTCCGCTGCGTCGGTGTCCTTCACCAGAAACCCGGCCGCCCCTGCGCGCAGCCCGTCGAAGATGTACTCGTCCAGCTCGAACGTGGTCAGGATGATCACATGCACACTGGCCAGCTCGCGTCGGCTGGCGATCCGCCGGGTCGCCTCGATGCCGTCGAGCAGCGGCATCCTGATATCCATGAGCAGCACATCCGGCCGTTCCCGGTCGGCGAGCCGCACTGCGTCCTCGCCATTGGCCGCCTCGCCCGCTATCTCCATGTCGTCCTCGGCGCCGAGGAGGGCCGCGAACCCGCTGCGGACCAGCGCCTGGTCGTCGGCGAGTCCGACCCGGATCACCGGCTGCTGCCGTTCGCGGAGACTGGCCTTGTCATCTGCATGGCCGCGACGGGGTCCAGGCCTGCTGGCGCTGGTGGTATCCGGGCTGGCAGCCACGCCGCTACCCGGAAGCCGCCATCGGGCGCGGGTGCCGCGGACAACGTGCCACCGAGGGCCTGGGCTCGCTCGGTCATGCCCGTGATGCCGTTCCCGCCACCGGGCCGGACCGGGCCGGGCGGCCGATCGCGCTCGCACCTGGCCGGGCCGTCATCATTGACCTGGATCCGGAGGCCGCCCGGCTCGTAGCGGACCAGCAGGCTGGCGGCGTGGCTGGCGCTGTGCCGGGAGGCGTTGGTGAGCGCCTCCTGGACGATGCGGTAGGCCGCGACATCGGCATCGGCTGGCAGTGGCCAGACGTCGCCCTCCACGGACAGCCGGACCCGAAGCCCGGCCCGCTGCACCGCGGTAACGAGGTCCGGCAGCTGGGACAGACCGGGACTCGGCGCGGTAGGAGCGCCGTCGTCGGCCGAGCGCAGCATGCCGAGCACGGACCGCAGCTCGGCGAGCGCCTGCCTGCTGACCTCGTGGATCGAGGTCAGGGCCTCCCTGGCCCGCTCCGGCTGCCGGTCCATCAGGTGCAGGGCCGTGTTCGCCTGGACGTTGATCACCGAGATGTTGTGGGCAAGCACGTCATGGATGTCCCGCGCCATCCGCATCCGTTCCTCGCTGGCCTGCCGCAGGAGCTGCTCCTGGCTGCTGCGCGCGACGGCAGCCGCCCGCTGCCGCCGGATGCGGGCTAGCTCGGCCGCGGCCAGCAGGACCAGCAGCCAGGCCGCGACACCGATCGCGAGCGTCACTGAGTGACCCGCGCTGCCGTTGCGGCCGAACGGCCAGAAGCTCACCGTGTATCCGATGACGAGAGATGCGATGGCGGCGCGCCGCTTCCGCGCCAGGACCGCGTTGACGAAGGCCGCGATCGGCACGATCCAGATCATGCCCGCGTTGCTGACCGCGCCGGCCCACAGCGCCATCCCGAGAGCGACAGCCAGCACCGCCTCCGGAAAGCGCCGCCGGGCGACCAGCGACATCCCGCCGATGCCGAGGAGGAGGTAGGCGGCCCAGCCGGGGCCACCATGGGCGTGCTGGCGGCCCCACGAGGAAGCGGCGGCAAGCGCAGCGAGCTGGACAGCCGTCACGGCCAGAGCAATGCCGACATCGGTGACCCACCGCTGGTTCCTGCTCTGGGTCCGGGCGCGGGCCACCGTCGCTGCTCGCCTGGCCCACCCGGCCACGGCGGTACCCAGCTGGCTGATCGGCACTGCTCTGCTCATGGCTACTCCCGACGGTACGCCCGCCCGGTCGGTAGCCGAGCCGGCCTGAGGACGACATTGCTGGCGGTGGCCTACGCCAGCAGGCCAGGCCGGCACGCCCGGGATGCGGCAGAAGACGACACAGGCCGGTCCGCCCGGCCGATGACGCCAGCCGGGGCCGGTCGAAAGCATGAAGAGGCGGCACCGGGCCAGCGCGGACCGGCGCAACCGCACCCGAGAGGACGGCGTTTCACCATGGCACTCATCGAGGCCAGCGCACTGACCAAGCGGTTCGGGCCGGTCCTGGCAGTCGACCGGCTGAGCCTGCGCGTCGAGCCCGGCCGCGTCGTTGCCTTCCTGGGCCCGAACGGAGCAGGCAAGACGACCACGCTGCGAATGATGCTCGGGCTGGTCAAGCCCGATGCGGGCAGCGCGACGATCAACGGCGTGCGCTACCAGGATCTGGCCGAGCCAGCGCACGTCATCGGCGCGATGCTGGAGGCCGAGAGCTTCCATCCGGGCCGCACCGCCCGCAACCACCTTCGGCTGCGCGCGCTCGCGATCCGCGCGGACGCAGGCCGGATCGACCACGTGCTCGAGGTGGTGGGGCTGACCGCAGCGGCCGACCGCAGAGTCGGCGGGTTCTCGCTGGGCATGCGCCAGCGGCTGGGTCTCGCGACCGCGCTGCTCGGCGACCCGGACGCGCTGATCCTGGACGAGCCGGCCAACGGGCTCGACCCGGAAGGCGTGCGATGGCTGCGCGAATTGGTGCGCGGCATGGCTGCCCGCGGGGCGGCGGTGCTGATCTCCAGTCACATCCTCGCTGAGGTGGCGCAGACCGCCGATGACGTCGTGATTCTCGACCACGGCCGGCTCGTCCGGGCGGCGCCGATGGCGGACCTGACCGCAACATCCGCGCTTGAGGACGTCTTCCTGCAACTTACAACCGGGACGTCGCCGGCCGGCGGCACGACGGAGGTATCACGATGATCACCCTGGTCCGCGTTGAACTGCTCAAGCTTCGCACCACCCGGACCGCGGCCGGACTGCTGGCGGCCGCAGTCGGCATCAGCCTGCTGTGGTGCTTCCTGGAAGCCTCGAGGGCAGGCACGGTGTCCGCAGTCCCCGCGCTGAGCACCTCCGCCGGGCAAACCACGATCATCACCGGCGGAGTGTGGAGCCTGCTGCTGGCGGCGGTCCTGGGCGTGCTCGTGACGAGCGGGGAGTTCCGGCACGCCACGGTGACCTCGACCTACCTGGCCACGCCTGACCGCAAGCGAGTGCTGGCCGCAAAGGCAATCGCGTCCGCCATCGCCGGCGCCGTGTTCGGATTCGCCGGCTGGCTGGTGGCCACCGGGGTCGGGCTCGGCTACGCCGTTGCGCAGTCAGACCACGTGCTGATCTCGGCTGCGACCCTGGCCAGGTTCGCCGCTGGCCACGTCCTGGCCGGCGCTCTGCTTGGCGCCGCCGGTGCGGGCCTCGGTGCCCTGATCAGGTCGCAGGTGCCGGCCGTGATCCTCGTGTTCGTCTGGGGGATCATCATCGAGTCGCTGCTTGGCGGGCTGTTCACCGGACTCAGGCCGTACCTGCCCTACACCGCAGCCACCACGCTGGCCGGGACGGCGCCGGGTAACGCGTCGTTCGGCGCGGCACGTGCCGTGGCCACCGGCGCGCCGCTGCCGTTCGCTGCGGCGGCGGCGCTGGTCGCGGCAGTCGCCGTCGTCCTGCTGATCGCGGCCGGACGCACCACTGTGCGTCGCGACATCACCTGATCTGTGCGATGCGTAGGCAAGATAGCGACGGCCCGCCGTCAGGGAGCGGCCAGTTGCGCCATCGCCCCCTTGAGCTCAGCCCGCGATCCGACCGCGAGCTTCCGGTAGATGTTGCGCAGGTGGTATTCCACCGTCTTCGGACTCAGGAACAGGGCTGCCGCGGTCTCTCTGGTAGTGCGACCCGCGGCAAGGCTGAGCGCGATCTGGAGTTCCTGCGGCGTCAGGTCGTTGAGTGTCGTCACGTCCCGGCGCCGGGCGGTCTCGCCCGTCGCAGCCAGCTCGGCGCGTGCCATCTCGGACCAGGGCTCGGCACCGAGGCGGTCGAAGATCCCCGCCGCCGCGCGGAGGTGCTCGCGGGCGCGGAGCCGCTGCCGCTCCCGCCTGAGCCGGGCGCCGAAAGCAAGGTGCGTGCGGCCCGCCTCGAAAGTGTCCGGGGTGCGGGCATGCAGCGCCAGCGCGGCCTCGAAGTGCTGGTCGGACTCCCCCTCCGGCGCGAGCAGACCACGGCTCCGGGCCGCCCTGGCAAGGACCCATGGCTGGCCCTTGGCGTCCGCGTCGCGGTCGAAGTCTGCTGACAGCCGGGCCGCATCTCGGCCGCGGCCGAGGCGAAGGAGGACGTCGACAAGCTCGGGCACGGGCGACAGGTCAGCGTCGCGGATGCCGCGCGCGCCGAGCACGGCACATTGCTCCTCGAACCGGCCGCGTGCAGCATCGGGGTGCCCGAGGCTCAGCTCCAGCTCACCCATCGCCGCCAGCGCCCACACCTCAGAAAGTCCGAGACCCATCCTCCTGGACAGGGTGAGAGCCTCGGCGGCGTGCAGGCGGCTCGCCTCCGACCGCCCCTGCCTGGCCTCCAGGTGCGCACGCCGCGCCAGCAGATATCCGAGGAGCGTGTGCTGACCGGTCTCCCTGGCGAGGCCGATTGCTTCGTGAAAACCCGCCTGAGCCTCAGCCCAGCGGTCTGTCGCGGCGTCATCGGTCGCCACCAGCGACAGACCGAAGGGCAGCGCACCGACTGCAGACCTCCGCCGTGCCAGCGCAAGTGCCTCACTGGCCAGCGCTCGCCCGGTGGACGTTTCTCGCAGCCATAGCGATGCCATCGCCGCCCACGCAAGCAGGGAGAGGTCATCGCGAAGCTCATCAGAGTGATTGAGTGTCTCGGTAGCTGCGCGGATCGCCGCTGCGCCGCGCTCGCCTTCACCAGCCATGACGAGCGCCATGCCCTGCGCCGCGAGCACGAAGTAGGCGGTCCGGGCATCTGCCGCTGCCGGAGCAATAGCGGCGGCTCGCCCTGCTGCGAGACGCATAGCGGCGGCATCGCCGGCGTAGAAGGCCGCACTCAGCGCCTCAGCGAGGATCAGGGCCGCCCGTCCTGGCTCGATCGCTGCCGCCTGATCTGCAGCGGCAAGGAGGATCCGCTGCGCCTCGGCGGTCGACCCGCGACGGGCGGCGATGTAACCGCGGAGATGCTCAATTCGCACGGACAGCGCCGGGGCCTCCGTGATGCGCCCGGCCGCGTCCAGCAAGGTGACGGCATGGTCCGCCAGGCCCCCGAGCCAGGCGGCATCGGCTGCGGCGTAGAGCAGCATCGCCTGCCGATCCGTTGCCGGGGCCAGCCGCGCGGCACGTTCAAAGGCACGCGACGCCACGTCATAAGCGCTACGCTGACGGGCTCGCTGGCCAGCCTGCTCGAGCGCCGACGATGCCACATCGTCGGGACCGAGACAGGCAAGGCCCAGATGCCAGGCACGACGGTCGATATCGGCGTCAGACAGGGCACCGGCCAGAGCACGATGCAGCGCTCGCCGCTTATCCGCCGGAGTATCTGCGTAGATGGCGGACCGCGCGAGCGGGTGCCGGAACTCCACGCGCGCTTCACTGACGGTGATCAGGCCCGCAGTTTCAGCGGGCGCCAGCTCAGCCAGGTCGAATCCCAGCGTCGATGCTGCGCGAGCTAGCACGCCGACGTCACCACCGTCGATGGCGGACGCAAGAGCCAGCACATCCCTCGTCCGCTCAGCCAGCAACCAGAAACGACTCAGGTAGACCCGGGCGACGCTCGTCCCGCCAGCCAGCGGTGTGTCGGGTGGCTGACCGGCCAGCCGGCTAAGTTCCGAGCCAAGCTCCAGCAGAGCGAGCGGATTGCCGCCAGTCTCACGGTGCAGGCGCTCCGACAGCCCGTCGCTGACGAGCTGGCCGCCCTGGCGTTCCAGCAACTCCGTCGCGGCATCGCGGTCAAGCCCGGGCAGCCGCACTGTCTCCAGATCGGCGCCGTCGAGCAGCGATGACTCGCCGTGGCGCACCGTCAGGACGACGGCAACCGGGTCGGCGAGCAGGCGCCGGAACGCGAAGAGCATGGCGTCCGCGCTCGACCCGTCGAGCCAGTGAGCGTCATCGACGAGCACTGCTACTGGCGCCGAGTCGGCGTATTCAGCCAGCAGGCTCAGGGTGGCAGCGCCGACCGCAAACCGGTCCCGCGTCGTCGCCGGGCGGAGCGCCAGCGCACTCTCGAGAGCGTCGGCCTGTGGCGCGGGGATCCTGCTCAGGCAGTCCAGGGCCGGACGCAGCAGCTCGAGCAGTCCGGCGAACGGGATGTGCGCCTCCGACTGCACCCCGCGCGCTCGCAGCACGCTCATGCCGCTGGCCTGCTCGGCCGCGTAGGTCAGCAGCGCTGACTTGCCGATCCCGGCCTCGCCCACGATTGCCAGCACGCCGCTATCACCGGCTCGGGCGTTTGCAAGCAGCCGCTCTATCGCCCGCTGCTCCTCCTCACGTCCGAGCAACATGTGCCCGAGTGTAGGAGTCACCCGATGCGAGCGCACGATTACGCGGCTCGCGACTAGGGGCCTCCCCGGAAGCGATCAGGGCAGGTCGCGGCCTAGGTTCGCGGAAAACCAGTCGCTCTGGAGGGGAGCATGCGATGACCACGACGGAACCGCAGGCAGCAATCGACATGGACAAGCTGATGGAGTTCGTGTTCCAGGCAGTCGGCGAGGTAGGCGCGACCCTGAACACAGCGCTCGTCGTGATGGGCGACCGGCTTGGTCTCTACCGCGCGCTGGCCGGGGCCGGCCCGCTCACGTCCGGCGACGTCGCCGAGCGCACCGGTACTGCCGAGCGGTACGTGCGCGAGTGGCTGAACGCCCAGGCGGCCGGCGGATACGTCAGCTACGACCCGGACAGCGGTCGCTACACGCTCTCGGTCGAGAAAGCCGCCGCGCTGACCGATGAGTCCTGCCCGGTGTTCCTGCCCGGCTTCTTCCAGACCGCGCTGGGCAGCTTGCTCGACTCGGCCACCATCATCGAGGCGGCGAAGACCGGTAAGGGCGTCGGCTGGCACGAGCACAGCGCGGACGTCTTCGACGGCTGCGAACGGTTCTTCCGGCCCGGCTACAACGCGAACCTGGTCTCCGCGTGGCTGCCCGCGCTTGACGGCGTCATGGCCAAGCTGGAGCGGGGTGCGCGCGTTGCCGACGTCGGCTGCGGCCACGGCGCGTCGACCATCCTGCTGGCTCAGGCGTTCCCGGCATCGCGGTTCGTCGGCTCTGACTACCACGAAGGGTCGATCGTCACGGCGCGGCAACGGGCCGCGGAAGCTGGTGTCGGTGACCGGGTCCAGTTCGAGGTCGCGGCTGCCTCCTCCTACTCCGGCGGAGGGTATGACCTGGTCACGATGTTCGACTGCCTGCACGACATGGGCGACCCGGTGGGGGCGGCACGCCATGTGCGCCAGTCGCTCGCGCCGGACGGCACCTGGATGATCGTCGAGCCGGCCGCCGGCGACCGGGTCGAGGACAACCTCAATCCGGTGGGGCGGGCCTACTACGGCTTCTCCACCCTGCTGTGCACGCCGGCATCGCTCTCCCAGGACGTGGGGCTTGCGCTCGGCGCGCAGGCTGGCGAGGCCAGGATCCGGGACGTCGTCACCACGGCTGGCCTGAGCCGCTTCCGCCGGGTCAGCGAGACCCCTGTGAACATCGTCTACGAGGCCAGGCCGTAGCGGGCTCGTGCTGGGCTCATGCTGCGTTCGCCCGTCCGGCTCGGGGCGGGCGAACGCGCGCGGTGACAGGGAAGGTCACCGCTTGATCAAATCTCGCCAGCCCGGCTTAGCCACCCCCGCCAGCACCCTGTGATCTGCATAAGCTGGTAGAAATACCGCAGGATCGGCTAGCCAGGGGGGCCTGTGATCTCCAGTGGGCGCCGCCCCGGGCGCCCGTCGCCCGGTGGCGGCCAGCAGCTGCTCCGGATGCTTCGTAGCCATCCGGCCGTCGTCGCGCTCCTGCTGGCAGTCGTCTGCGTCAGCGTCGGCGTCTCGGGGCGCCCGCTCACCGAGCGCGGTCCCTGGCATAACTTCGGCGGGCCGGTTGCGGCCGCCCTTGAGCTCGTGCTGGCCGCCCTGATGCTGACCCTGCGGTCCATCCGGCAGCGGGAACGGGACCCGGGCTACCTGGTCGCCAGGGTGCGGCTGTTTCTGCACCGGACAATCCTCGGCGCGATGCTCGTCGTTGCCTGGGTAGTCGTGTCCACGCTGGTGTGGCCGGGACTGCGGAAGTTCGACGCCAGCCCGATGTCCGCGATGCCGTGGGTGGGCTCCGGCATTCCGCCGACGCCTTTCCGGCAGTACACCAGGGCCGAGGCTGAGCTGATTATCGCCGGGATCACGCTGCTGGTGCTCGCCATCATCGCGGCCGGCGTCTTCCTGGTCCGGCGGATTTCGGCCCGGGCCAAGCCGGTCGAGCGCATAGCGGAGCAGGATCAGAGCCTTCGGCAGGCAGTCGACTCGGGCCTGCGTGCGCTGCACTCGGTCGGGGGCGCGCGGGCCGCGATCATTGCCTGCTACCTGAGCATGGAAGAGAGCCTCAGTGCAGCGGGGACAGCCAGGAGCCGCGCCGAGACCCCGGCCGAGCTCCTGCACAGAGCCGTCAGCGCGGGGCTGCTCCACGGCCCTGCCGCCAGTCAGCTGATCCAGCTGTTTTACGAAGCCAGGTACTCCTCGCACGAGCTGCCGGCGCAGGCAAGGAAAGACGCTCTGGGCGCACTTGGGACTATCTCCGCCGATCTGGAGACGGGCGCGCACGTCAGCCCTCAGCCGGGCTCGGTAGCGGCGGCCCGGGCGGCGGACGCATGACGAGCCAGCCGACCACAGCCAGCCACGCCGCGCCGGACCAGCACGCCACCGATGCGTCCGCCGGCGCAGGCTGGCGGACGATGCGGCGAGAGCTCATCATTACCAGCGTCATGGTGATCGCCACGGCGGTGGCCGCTTACGCCTATGTCGGACTAACCGCCGCTTTCGCGGCAGTGACGGTGTGGGCGATCGTGATCCTGGTCCTGCTTCGCTGGCTGGTGCCGGTCACACCGGCCAGGGCCGCCGACGACGGGGAGTGGCAGGTACGCGGCCAAAGCGGCTACCTCGGCTTCTGGCGTCAGCGCGGCGTGCTGGTGGACGCGTCAAGCAGCATGCGCAGCTATGACGCCGACCTCCGTCCTATGCTTCAGCACCTGCTGGCGGCCAGGCTCGCGGAGCGGCATGGCGTCAGCCTCTACACCGAACCGGACGCGGCCCGGCGGCTCCTGCTCGCGGGCGAGGCAGACGAGCGGCTGTGGTACTGGCTTGATCCCGAGCGGCCGCCGGAGCAGCGCTCGATGCGCCAGGGCATCCCGCAGCGGACGCTCACCGCGATTGTCGAGCGGCTGGAACAACTGTGATCGACGGCCGCTCAGTACAAGCACAGAGCGAAGCTGAGACCAGGCAGGCACCAGTTCGCTGGCGGCTGTCGGCCCACGCCGGGCGCCTGCTCACGCTCGCGGTAGCCGCGCTCGCGCTGGCCCTGCTCACGCACCGGCCAGAACTCGCGGGCGTGGCGGCACCAGCAGCGCTCCTGCTCTCCACGCTGCCAGCGCGGCGCCCAGCTCAAGTGAGCGTGCGTGTCCGGCCGGTCGACAGCGGTTCGGTCGAGGGGGTTGCCTCGGCCCTGGAGATCAGCCTTGCCGGTCAGGGCGACTATGACGCCGAGCTCCGGATCGAACCCGGCGACGCGATCGTGCCGGGTCCCCCGGTTGTCGTTACCGCTCCGGCTCCGGTGACCGCGGAGGCGGTGCTGCCGTTCACGGCACAGCGATGGGGGCGCCGGCAGATCGGCATGCTCGCGATCACCCTCACCGATGAATACGGTCTGGCCGAAGGCGGGATCCGCCTCGGACTGCCCTGGATCGACTGTCGTCCGGTCCCCGCTCGCCTGAGCCGCTCCATTCTGCTCAGCCGGCTGCCCAGCCGACTCGGTGAGCATCCGGCCCGGGCAGTGGGTGAGGGCGGTGAGTTCGCCGGCGTCCGCGAGTTCGTGCCAGGAGACCGGCAGCGCCGCATCAACTGGCCGGCCACGACCCGCCGCGGCGCTCTCCATCTGAGCACGTTCGCGGACGAGCGTACGCAGACCATCGTCGTCATCGCTGACGCCACGGCTGACGTCGGCGAGGCCGGTACCAGCTCCCTCGACCTGGTACTGCGCGGCGCGACCGGAATGATGACCCGGTACCTGGCGAACCGGGACCGGGTGGGGCTCGTCATGTACGGGAGCCGGCTCAACTGGGTCGCCCCTGGCCAGGGTGACCGGCACTTCCAGCGACTGCTCGACGTGCTGATGTCCAGCCCCGGCGGTCTCGACAAGGCTGGCGGTCTCACCAGGCTGCCCAGGGCCGCTCTGCCGCCGGGAGCGCTCATCGTGGTGTTCAGCCCGTTGCTGGACGCCAGCCTGATCGAGGCCGTCCGGGATGTTCGCGAGCGCGGCTTCAGCGTCGTCATCGTGGACGTGCTCAACTCTGAGCCCGGCGATGACAGCACCAAGGTCTCCGAGCTCACCACGCGGATCTGGCGGCTGGAGCAGCAGGCGATCAGGTTCGCGATGATGCAGCTCGGAGTACCGGTCGTGCACTGGGACGGCCAGAGCAGCCTGGACGATCCGCTCGGCCCTTATACCGGCCGAATCATGGTGGTCCGCCGATGACTGCCAGCTCGCGCCGTGCCGCCAGCTCGCACCGCGCCGCCAGCTCGCATCGGGCCGCCAGCTCGTATCGGGCCGGCAGCCGCGCAGCCGCCAAGCGGCGGCCCTGGCGGACTATCGCGACCGCTGCCGTGCTCGCGGTTGTCTCGGTTGGCTGGGCTGCCATGCCCCTCTCCGGCGGCACGGCAGGCACCAGGCTCGTGCTGATTGCCGCGATCGCCTGCGGCGCGGCCAGCGTGGCCCAGCTGCTGGCCGGGAGAGGTGGCAAGCCGACCGAAGCCGCGCTCGGCTCGCTGGTCCACCGGACCGTCGAGTATGTGCTAACCGTCGTCCGCGGGCTGCCCTGGGCCGAGGCCACGGTGGTGGCGGTCCTGCTGCTCGAAGTCATGCACCGGTCCCGCCCCTGGCATACCGGCCTGCTCGGGATCGCCCTGCTCGGCTACCTGCTGGCGGTGCACCACGCCGAGACCCGACTGGGAGTCGGCGCACTGCGTGCGCAGCTGCCGCTGATCGCGACCGGGATCGGAATCTCCGCCCTCGCTGTCGGTCTCGCGGAGGTCCATTCGCTATCCGGTGGCGTGCTGTCGCCAGCCATCCGGGTCATCGCTGGCACGGCCGCCGTCATCGCAGTCGGGCTGGTAGTCCCCTGGTGGCTTCGGCGCCAGCGCTGACGCGACATTGCGCCGCGGGCTCACAGAGTGGGGAAGTCCAGGTCGGGGTTATGCTCCGACAGCATCGATGGCGGTCCGATGAGGGCCTTGTCCGGTTCCCCGATGGCCTCTTCATCCTTTCCGGTGTAGTCGAACCTCCGGAGCACGTGCTTGATCGCCTCGAGTCGCGCCCGCTTCTTGTCGTTGCTCTTGACCACGGTCCACGGCGCGAGCTCTGTGTCGGTGTAGTGGAACATGGCCTCCTTGGCATCGGTGTAGGCGTCCCACTTGTCCAGCGACTCGATGTCCATCGGGCTGAGCTTCCACTGACGGACTGGATCAACGCGCCGGATGATGAACCGCGTGCGCTGCTCAGAGCGGGTGACTGAGAACCAGAACTTCGTCAGGTGCAGGCCGGACCGGATGAGCATGCGCTCGAACTCCGGCGCCTCTCGCATGAACTCCCAGTATTCCGCATCGGTGCAGAAGCCCATCACGCGTTCCACACCTGCTCGGTTGTACCAGGAACGATCAAACATGACGATTTCACCAGCCGCCGGCAGGTTTGGTACGTAACGCTGGAAATACCACTGGGTCCGCTCCCGCTCGCTTGGCCTGGTGAGCGCCACGACGGTGGCGCCGCGGGGGTTCAGGTGCTCGGTGAACCGCTTGATCGTGCCGCCTTTGCCGGCCGCGTCGCGGCCCTCGAACACGATCACGACGTGCTCGCCGATCGATTTGACCCAGTTCTGCAGCTTGACCAGCTCGATCTGCAGCGGCCGCTTGAGGTACTCGTACTCGTCCCGGGTCATCTTCTCTGAGTACGGATAGTCCTCCCGCCAGGTATCGACCACACGGCCGTCTGGCCAGCGCAGAACCGGGTCGTCGTGCTCGTCATCGTCGTCTACCCGCAAGCCCGCGATCAGGCTGGGGTCGGACGCCCAGTCCTCGGGCAGGGCATTAAAGCCATCTGCCGATCCGCTAGTCATCGCACTAGCACAGCACCTTCTCTGCGGGCTGTCAGCACGCGGGCCGGGCAGACGGACGGACCGTGACCAGGAGACAGCACGGGACGATCCGCCGCCACGCTGAGCGTCCGTTGAGGGTCCACGGCCGGCCCGCTGGCCGTCCGCCGGCTGAGCGGTGTCAGCGCGCGATGACCTGGAACGTTGCCAGGGTGGGATCGGCCGCGTACGCGATCCGGCCGCCGTCGGCCGCCACTGCGCGCAACGCGTCGATGGCTGCCGCCGTGATCAGCTCTCCCGGCGCGAGCACCGGCACGCCAGGCGGGTACGGCGCGATCAGCTCCGCGCTCACCCGACCAGCCGCAGCGCTCGCACGCACCGTCTCGGCCGTCGCGAAGAACGCATCGCGCGGCGCCAGTACCATCTCCGGCTCGACCGTCCACGAAGCCGCCGCGGCCGGACGGCGCGGCGTCCCCCGGTGCCGCTCCACGACGGCGATCAGCGTCTCGGTGAAGGCAGCCACGTGTTCCTCATCGTCGGCGATCGTAGGGATCGGGATCACCGTGTCCCGGTCTGCCTGCTCCACCGGCATCCCAGCGGCGATCAGGTCCGCCTCCACTGCGTATCCGTTGGCGCCGGTCCCGGCGAGCAGCACGACGAGCTTGGTCGGCTCGACCCCATCGCCGTCCAGGACGGCCAGTCCTGGCACCTCCGCCAGGCGTTTTCTGGCAGCTGCCACCCCGCGCAGCAACCGGTCGCACAACGGCTCACCGTGGGCGGCGAGCAGCGCCCTGGCCGCGTCGATGCTGGCCATGATCGACCCCGTCGGGCTCGTGGTGTGCGTCGCCTCGAACGCGCGGTCCAGCCGCGCGACATCCAGCCGGCCGGTCCTGGCTAGCACCAGTGCGCCTTGCGTGTAAGCAGGCAGCGCCTTGTGCGCGCTGGTGACCATCGCGTCCGCGCCTGCCGCGAGCGCGTGCGGCGGCAGGCCGGGGTGGAAGCCCAGGTGCGCGGCCCAGGCCGCGTCGACCATCAGCGGCACTCCGGCCTCGTGTGCGGCGGCGGAGTGGCCGGCCAGGTCGCTGATCGTGCCCACGTAGGTCGGGTCGCCGAGGAACACAGCGCATGCATCCGGGTGCGCTATCAGGGCGTCTCGCACCGCGTGCACGGCCACGCCGGCTGGCAGGCCCGACAACTGGTCGATCTCCGGCCGCACCCAGACCGGACGCAGTCCGGCCAGCACCAGCCCTAGCAGCAGCGACTTGTGCAGCGTCCGGTTGATGATCACTTCCTGGCCTTGCCGTCCCGCCGCGAGTGCCAGCGCCTGGTTCCCGTGCGTCGACCCGGCCACCGAGAACCGGCACCAGTCCGCGCCCCACAGCCGCGCCGCCCGCGCCTCGGCATCGGCCCGCAGAAAGTCCGCAT
>Ga0335074_10002585_pt1 | contig 24723 bp, 16 predicted proteins | sample Lox_Sample_23_FD_206715 | JGI IMG/M metagenome (GOLD analysis project Ga0335074, IMG submission 206715) | Soil microbial communities from Loxahatchee National Wildlife Refuge, Florida, United States - Lox_Sample_2.3 | ecosystem: Environmental > Terrestrial > Soil > Wetlands | place: USA... | reverse complement strand
TCTTCCGAGTGATGCTTCTTCGGCATGTTGACTCCTCCTGGTCATCCCTCCAGAGGGCCTCAACTGCCAAATTACTCCAGTTTCGCTTGATGCAGATTTTGGGGTTTGCCTCAGGTCACTTCTCGATGAATTTTCTGCATTCTTGTGGCCCGCTGGTCACGCCTTGGCGCGTGTGGCGCCGGTGGTGATGCCGCCATCGACCAGAAGCGTCTGGCCCGTGATATAGCCGCTGGCATCGGAGGCCAGAAACACCACAGCTCCGTCGAGGTCATTCGGCTGACCGGGGCGCTTCATGGGAATTCGATCTGTGATGTACTCCACCCACTTCTCGTTCTCATACAGCACCGCATTCTGGCGGGTGCGGAACCAGCCGGGAGCGAGGCAGTTGACCGTCACGCCGAAGCGGCCCCATTCATCGGCCAGACTCATGGTGAGTTGCTTGATTCCGCCGCGGCTTGCGCAATAAGGCGCTAGACCGGCATAGCCAAACACGCTGGTGACTGAGCCGATGTTAATGATCCGCCCATATCGCTGTTCCACCATGTGCCGGGCGAATGCCTGGGCTACGAAAAACGATCCGCGCAGATTGGTTTCGAGCACCAGGTCCCAATCTGCTGGCGTTACTTCAAGCGCGGGTTTGCGCACATTGCAGCCGGCGTTGTTCACCAGAATGTCGATGCGGCCGCACTGCTGGCGGACAGAATCGGCTATCGCCGCGAGATCAGCGGCGTCGCGAACGTCCAGTTCCACCGCGAGAACGCGACACCCCAGCGATTCGATCTCTTCCTGAAAAGCTCTGAGGTCGCCCAGGTGCCTGCTTGTGATGACGAGATTCGCGCCGGCGCGTGCGAGCGCACGGCTCATCTGCTGGCCAAGCCCGCGGCTCGCGCCGGTAACGACCGCGATTTTACCGGTCAGGTCAAAGAAATTCTCGCTCATTGGCTTTCTCCTCGCATCATTGAGTGGGCTGCCAAATTTGTTTGCTGGAAAAGATAATCTATCATAAAGAAATGGAAGATAAACCAGTGAACCCTTTCAACGTCAGCGGCAAGATGGCTCTGATCACGGGCGCCACCCGGGGCATCGGTCTGGGTATCGCCCGCGCGCTTGCAGAATCGGGAGCAGGATTGATTCTGGTTGGCCGAAGTCAAACGGAACTGGAGCGGAATGCCCGCGAGCTTCGCCATTTGACTCCCACGGTACACCTGGCGCCATTCGACCTGTTGCAAAGCGCCAGAATCACACCCTGGTTTGAGGAGCTCTGCGCGTCGTTTGGCTCTCCCGACATACTGGTGAACTCCGCTGGAATCAACCGGCGCGGCCTTGCCGTCGATCTCTCGCTGGCGGAGTGGGACGAGGTGCTGACGCTCAATACGACGGCAATCTTCGAATTGAGCCGCTCCTTTGCCAGGGCGCGTATTCGAGATGGCAAAGGTGGCAAAATCATCAACATAGCCTCTCTCATGACTGCGGCTGCGCGGCCCGGCACCTCTCCGTATGCTGCCTCAAAAGGTGCGGTCGGTCAGCTTACAAAGGCGTTGGCGGTGGAATGGGCCAAGCATGGCATTTTGGTGAACGCAATTGCCCCGGGATATATCGAAACCGAGCTGAATCGAGCCCTGACCGGCGATCCGAAATTCGATAGCTGGGTGAAGGAACGGTGCCCGCTGGGCCGTTGGGGAAAGGCATCAGATATCGCTTGGCCGGCGGTGTTCCTCGCCAGCGCGGCGGCCGATTTCATCACCGGTCAGGTTCTTTTTGTGGATGGAGGATGGCTGTCGACGTTCTAAGTTCCGCTTGACCATGGCATCTTTGATAGATTATCTATTGATCTACGGAGGTCGGGTGACTCATCCTTTTCGAGACTCTGCGGCGGCAAAGCTGTGGGCTGGAGGGGTTATCGGCACGATGATGGTGGTGGGATTCATGCCCCTTTCTGCCCGGGCGGCGAACAACGCGCCCGCAGAGATCAACATTAATGCCGCGCGGGTGGAAAACCCCATCAGCAGCCGCCTGTACGGTCAGTTTATAGAAGACATGTTCGAAGGGGTGGAAGGACCGCTCTGGGCCGAGCTCATCCGCAATCGCAGTTTTGAAGAACCGCCCAACGAGATTGGGCTTTCACGCGATTGGAGGCGGGAGCCGGACGATCGCGACCACGATCCGGCCATTCACTTTGGCTGGGATGGCGCGGTCCACTATCCGGCCGGCGCCGCGAGGCAGAGCGCATCCGGGCATTCGATGCGGATTGAGATCACGCCAGATCAGTGGGACGTGCGGCAGCGGCGCGGCATCAGCCAGGGCCGGATTCCCGTTCGCAAGGGCATCTCCTATCACGGCTCGGTGTGGTTGAAGGGCGATCAGTTCAGCGGATTCATGACGGTCGCGCTTGCAGAAGACCGTCCGGGCGGCGCGACCTATTCGTCGGCGGACATCCCAGTAAGAAAGACGGGCTGGACGCAGTACCACTTCAAGCTTTCGCCTGATTCGTCTGATCCGCTGGCAAAGCTGTGTCTTCTTTTTCATGGTCTGGGGACGATCTGGATCGATCAGGTTTCACTCATGCCCGGCGACGCCGTGGATGGAGCGCGTCCGGATGTGTTCCGGCTTATCAAGGCACTGCGTCCGTCATTCATTCGCTGGCCGGGCGGAAACGTGGCCCAGGCTTACCACTGGATGTGGGGCGTTGGCCCGCGCGACAGCCGCCCGTATTGGGTGAATCACGCCTGGTGGAACGAGATCCAGGCCAGCGATTTCGGAACCGACGAGTTTATTCAACTGTGCCACGACTTGAATACCGAGCCTTCAATCACCGTGAATGTGGAGGGAAATGGCGCCACCGCCGAGGAGGCGGCGGGTTGGGTGGAATACGCAAATGGACCTGCCGGCTCAAAATATGGGCGCATGCGCGCCGCCAACGGGCATCCGCAACCGTACCACGTGAAGTACTGGGAAGTCGGCAACGAAATCTTCGGTAAGTGGGAGATTGGCCATACCACCGCCGAGGTGTATGCGCACAATCTGAACCGGTATGTGTCCGCCATGAGGGCCATCGATCCACGAATTCAGATCATTGCCAGCGGTTCGGAAGACCTGGCGTGGGACCGGACGCTGTTAAGCATCGCGGCAAAGAACATCGATTACCTGGCCATCCACCATTATTACGGCGCCGCGGAGATGCACGGCGACACCGCCAATCTGCTTGCTCGTCCGCTCACCTACAATGCCTTCTACGCTGCGCTCCGGCAGTTACTTCACCAATACGCGCCTGACGGTCACATCCGGCTGTCGGTGAATGAGTGGAACACCGCCTTGCCCGTTCCGGCGCAGCACACCATGGTGGCCGCACTTTACGCTGGCCGCATGATGAACAGCTTCGAGGATAACGGCGATGTGATTGCGATGAGCGCTATCTCCGATCTGGTGAACGGATGGTCCGGAGGAGTGATTCAATCGACCGAATATGGATCGTACGTGACACCCGACTACCTGGTCAACAGGCTCTACAACGACCACCTGGGTGCCGAACGCCTAGCCGCAACAGTCAGCAGTCCCGCGTTCAATACGCCTCAGCAGGGAAGGGACATACCGTATCTGGATGCAACGGTAACCCGTTCCGCTGACGGCAAACGGATTTTTATCAAGGCGGTGAATACAAATCTTCACGACGCGCTTGCGGTAAGGATTCATTTGACCGGCGCCAGCGTGGCACAGAGCGGCGAAATGGATGTGATTACGGCGGCTTCTCCCGGGCTCGCAAACGACTTTCGAACCCCGGCCAATGTTTCTGAACGCACCACGGAAATCCGCACCGCGAACGACTTTGCGATCAACCTGGCCAGCGATTCAGTTTCCGTCATCACTCTTGATGTGAACTAACCGGACCGGCGCGTGGGCAGTGGAAAAGACAACAGCTTTCATCGATTCGCGAGCTAGGGTCACGCGGCCGCCGGAACCGCGGCGCCGGTGGCGAATCGCTTGGCTCTTAGGCCTGGGCGTGCTAGTTAATTACTTTGACCGCGTCAATCTTTCCGTATCCCATGACGCGCTTGTTTCGGCCTTTGGAATTTCGGACATCACTTTTGGGTATTTGCTGGCAGCCTATAACTGGAGCTACGCTCTCTGCCAGCTTCCGATGGGGGTAATCCTCGACCGGTTTGGCGTGCGCCGCGTTGGGCGCATCAGCACCTGCATCTGGAGCCTGGCATCGTTTGCTGCGGCGGGTGCGCAAGGCACGGGCAGCTTTCTTGCGGCCCGGCTGCTGCTGGGCGTGGGAGAGGCGCCCACGTTTCCCGCGAATGCCAAGGCGATCGGAGTATGGTTTCCGCCGGAGGAGCGGAGTCTCGCCACCAGCACCTTTGACTCCGCCGCCAAGTTAGCTTCGGCTGTCGGTGTGCCGCTGATCGGCATCCTGCTGTTGCGCATAGGGTGGCGAATGAGCTTTGCCGCGACTGGCGTGATCAGCTTTGCCTACTTTGTTCTATTCTGGCGCCTTTACAAAGCTCCCCAGGAGGATGCCGGACTCAGCGTGGCGGAGTTTGAGATGATTGGGCGCAAGACGTTGGAAGAGGGCGAGCAACGGACCAGCGCATCGCTGGGGTATCTTCTGCGGCAGCGGAAAGTTGTTGGCCTGGCGCTCGGGTTTGGCTCGTACAACTATGTGTTCTACCTGCTGCTCACCTGGTTGCCAACTTACCTGTCGCGCTCGCTGCATATCGACCTGCTGCACTCCTTTATCTACACCGGCCTGCCGTGGCTGGTGGCAGTGGTCACTGAAGTGCTCGTCGGCGGCTGGCTTGTGGATACTCTCGTTCAGCGAGGCTGGAATGCAAGCCGGGTGAGAATGATCGCTCTTGTAGCCGGCACGACGCTGGGCTTGGGAATCGTGGGCGCGGGATGGTCGCACAGCGCGGGGCGGGCGCTGTTCTGGATCAGTCTTTCCAATGGCGCGCTGGCCGTGGCTTCGGCGGTTGCGTGGTCGGTTCCCTCACTCATTGGTCCGCCCGGCAGCGTAGGGAAGATAGGAGGAATCGTGAACTTCTCCAATCAACTCTCGGGGATTGCGGCGCCCATTGTGACCGGCTACCTTGTGTTTGAGCGCCACTCCTTCACGGCTGCTTTCACAATAGCCGCGGTATATCTGGCGATAGGCATCTGCGCGTATGTTTTTCTACTGCACGACATGAACCCGATTCCTCTGCAGACTCCGGCGTAAGAGTCGTAGAGAGCGAAGCACGATCCGTTCAGGTGAGAAATGTTGACGGCTTTGTGGAATGCGAGGTGGTGGCCGGGGCGCACGGGGCGACGCGTACTCTTCATCGCCTGCCTGCTTTTCGCTTCTTCGCTCGCCGGCGTTGCGCAGCTGCAATACCTGCAAGAATCGGCGCGGCTCTTCGAGCAAAATGACCTCTCCGGAGCCGAGTCGCAAGCCCGGCTGGCTTTGACCGACCTTTCGACGCGCGCGGTTGCTTATTCAATTCTGGGCGCAATCCGGTTTCGGCAGGCGAAGTACGAGCAGAGCGCCGGGTTCCTTGAAAAGGCACTGCGGCTTAATCCGCATCTTATCGGCGCTGAAATCAACTTAGGCAACGTATATGTTCTCGAAGGCAGGAAGAGCCAGGCCTCACTTGCTTTTAATAATGCTTTGAAACTCGATCACAACAACTTTAATGCGCGTTTTGCCCTGGCGCGGCTCGAGGGTGAATCGGGCCACTACGCCGCCTCGCTCGAACTAGCCCGACCGATCGACAGCCAACTGCGCCGGACTGATGAAGGGCTGGTGTTGCTCGCGTCGGACGAGCTGGGAATGAAGGACGAGCGCGCTGCCGAAGGGCTGATAGAAGATTGGCTTGAGTTAGACAATCCAGCGCACCCTGCCACACTCTCGATGGCCGGCATTTACGCAGACCACGAGCTTTTCAAAGACGCCATTTCCATTCTTGAGCATGGTGAGAACAAAGGCGGCGATTCATTCGATATCGATTTCGCGCTCGGAGAGAATTACCTGAGACTCGACGACTTGGACGAAGCTAAAGCCGAATATAACCTTGCCCTCGAACGGCGCCAGGGGTGCGCCGAATGCCTGGATCGCCTGGGGCGCATTGCCGAGCAGGAGGATCACTTGGATGAGGCCCTGAGCGATCTCCTCAAAGCCAGGCGGGATGCGCCCGCCGATCCAGAAGTGCTTTTTGAGTTCGGCAAACTATGCGTGAAGAAGGGATTGTATCTTGACTCAATCAGCAGCCTCTCTGCCGCGCTCAAGCTGCAGCCCGCTAACGAAAAGTTCCAATATGTTCTTGCTTCAGCTTATACCGGCACCAGGCAGTTCAAGCCTGCGATTGCGATTCTCCGGCACCTCGTGATTTTACATCCGAAGGATCCGCTATTGAATTATTCGTTGGGTTCGGTTCAATACTTGGAATCGGATCTGAGCGGCGCGGAGTCGCATCTGCAGCTCAGCATCCGGCTCAATCCGCAACAACTGGGATCTTATTACTACCTCGGTCTCATCAAGGATCAGCAAGGCAACAGCGATGCGGCTGCACAAATCTTCGAGTCGTTGGCCAAACGCAACCCGGACGACCCCGCCACATTAACGGCGCTGGGCAGGATTCTATTTGCACAACGGAAGCTGCCGGAAGCGCAAACCGTTCTCGAGAGGGCCGTGAAGCTCGATCCCTCTTCGATCAAGGCTCATTATCAACTGGGCATGGTGCTCGGCCGGCTTGGACAACGCGAAGCTTCACGGCGCGAGTTTGCAGCGGTCAAGTCGCTCAATGCCGTTGCGGACAAGCAGACCGAGATGCGGATATTCTCGCTTGATCAATGAGCTCATCCTCGCACGAAGCAGCATCGCGGCTCGTGGAAGCGCGTTAGAAAGGCATCTGGAGGTGCTTTCTATGAAAACGTTGTTGTCTGCCTTGCTGATTTCGCTCGCGGCGCATGTTGCCTGGGCCTCTGCAATCACAGCGGATATCGCCAAGGTCACGGCAGGACCGATTCGGGTGAGCGTTTCAGGCCAGGACCTGGTGGTGGATTGGAAAGATGCCGAGCGGCGGAATTGGGAGGCGCGCTTCTCGCTCGACTCCGTCAAGCCGCTGATCACGTCGATCGCGAGCAACGGAAGGACGATCGTGGAGGGGGCGCGGCCTTATTATCGCTGCACAACAGGAAAGCGAACGGGCGGATGGGATGTGTTTTTCGATTTTCCGCCGGCGAATCCGGCAGGGATTCGGCAATTCCTGCCGGAGTTTCATCCCACCGCGGTTACGGCTGAGACAGTGGGCAACCGGGTGAACGTGACCTTCGACGGGATGAAGATGGGAATCTTCAGCGGATCGTTGCGCTACACGTTTTATCCCGGAACGCCGCTGATTCTGCAAGAGGCGCTGATGACCACGAGTGAGCCGGACACGGCGTATTACTACGACGCGGGATTGGAAATGTCTGCGCCGCAGGATGAGACCGCCGGCTTGAATATGAATTCGCACATTTCTTACTACGATACCGGCGGAAAGCTTGAGGAGATTACGCCGCCGTATGGGTCAGACCGGCACTCGCTGCAGGTGCGGTACCGGACGGTGGCCGCAAAGATGGGCGCCGGCAGCATTGCGGTTTTTCCTGCGCCGCACCGGTATTTCATGCCCCGCGATTACACATCGAATCAGGGATATCTCTGGTACAGCTCGTGGCGGGGAAGAGTGGGTTTGGGAATCCGGCAGTATCCCGATGACGACACCACCATCGATCCGTGGATGAACGCGCCGCCCGGAACCCGGCAGGAAATGCAACTGTTCCTGCTGCCGGAGCCGAACGCGGCGAGCGCCACGCTGAAAGATGTTCTGGCGTTTACACACTCCGATCACTTTGTTCACCTGAATGGATTCGTGACTTTCGAGCCGCATTGGCATTTGGCTTACACGGTTCAGGAGATGGTTCACGGCCGTGACTGGGTGCCTCCATTTAAGCCGGCGATGGAGGCTGTGGGAATCGATGCCGCTTTGGACATGGATTTTCATCTCGACGGCCATCCAGACGACCTGACCGGCATCCGCCTCCGGGAACTGGACGAGTATTACAAGGCGTGCGGGGCGGTATCGGACAGCAGGTTTCTTTTGATTCCAGGCGAAGAGGCCGATGTGTATCTGGGAGGGCACTGGGGATTGGCGTTTCCCCATCCCGTCTACTGGTTCAAAGATCGCAAGCCGGGTCAGCCCTTCGAGAGCGAGGACAAGGAGTACGGAAAGGTCTACCGGGTTCATGACGCCAGCGAAATGTGGAAGGTGATCACGCAGGAAGGCGGATTTGTGTACGAAACCCATCCGCGAACCAAGGGATCGACCGGATATCCCGACAAGATTTTGAACACCGACTACTTCCGCGATCCGCGCTATGTAGGAATGGGATGGAAGGCTATGCCGTCGGATCTATCGACCCCGCGGCTGGGCGAGCGCGCGTTCAAAGCCGTAGACGACGTCAACAACCTGGGATTGCACAAGATCATGATCGGCGAGATCGATGTGTTTGAAATCAGTATGGCCGATGAGCTGTACGGAAGTCTGAACATCAACTATCTGAGAATGCCGCATTTGCCATCATTCGACCACTACGATCAGATCTTTGACGCGATTCGGAAAGGCGATGGTTTTATCACCACGGGCGAAATCCTGATGCCGCGCTTCTCGATTACAGGCGAAGGAAGCGATGCGGTGAAGGTGAATGCCCAAGTCGATTCGACTTTTCCCCTGCGCGTAGCGGAGATCGTGTGGGGCGATGGAAAGGTCACGCACCACTCGATGATCGATTTGCATTCGGCTCCGGCATTCAACGATCACACGTATTCGTGGAGCGCGAAGACGCCCGGATGGAATTGGGCCAGGTTCGCGGTGTGGGACGTAGCGGGCGATGGCGCATTTTCAAATCCGGTATGGAAGTAGCAATGCGCAGATGGCCAGCGCACGAACGAGCCCGGCGAAATTGCTCACCGAAGGCGAAGGCAGAATGAGATGCATTGCAATCTGGAGCCGGTGAGAGATTCACCTGCGTTCGCAAAGAATCGTCCGGACTGAGGACAGAGAGGGATTCCGGTGGAGAACTTTAAAACCCGTTCCGGCTGGTGCCTTGCGCTGCTGGCCGCAGTTTGCCTTATGACCGCGGGAGCCAGCCAGCAGAACGTTTCTGGGGAAAGAAAACCCTTGGTGATTGGGATTGACGCCAGCAAGACGGGCGATCCCATTTCTCCCTATGACTATGGGATGTTCATGGAGAACGTCGGCGACCTGATGAACCGCTCATTGTGGAGCGAGATGCTGGAGGACCGGAAGTTTTTCTTCGCCGTGACGGCAAAAGGACCGAAGGAGCCGATGCCGCCGAGAACGCCATTCCACAACAACAGGCGCTGGGTTCCCGACGGCGGCGAAAGCTTTGTCGCGATGGATCGCGTACATCCTTACGTGGGCGAGTGGAGTCCGCGCATCGCGCTGGAAGTCGGGACACCGCATGGCATCGAGCAATCGGGCCTGGCGTTGGTACAGAGGAAATCATATATAGGGCGCGTGGTGCTTTCTGGAACTGCCGCAGCGAGAGTAAGCGTGAGCTTGGTTTGGGGCAACGAGCCCGGTGCGCGGCAAACCATCACAATTGCAAAGCTGAGGCCGGTGTACGCAAAGTTTCCGCTTCACTTTACCGCGGGGGCCGATACCACCGCGGCGCGCCTGGAGATTACGGGAGTGGGAACGGGATTTTTCCATGTGGGTGCGGTTTCATTGATGCCCGCCGACAATGTGGATGGTTTTCGCAGAGACTCAATCGAGTTGCTGCGCGCTCTTCACTCCGGCCTGTATCGCGTGAATGGAGGCAACTTTCTTTCCGGGTCTGACTGGCGCGACGCGGTCGGCGATCCGGATAAGCGGCCGCCGGTTTGGGACATCGCCTGGGACACGATGCAGCCCAACGATGTGGGCTTCGATGAGTGGATGACGTTGTGCCGATTGGTTGGCGCAGCACCATACGTCACCGTGAATGCAGGATTCGGCGACGATCATTCAGCGGCGGAGCTTGTGCAGTATTCCAACGGATCAACGGCGACGCCGATGGGTGCTTGGCGAGCCCGGAACGGCCATCCTGAGCCGTACCACGTCAAGTATTGGAACATTGGCAACGAGCCCTACGGCTTCTGGCAGATCGGTCACACCGATCTGAAGTTCTACGTGGTAAAACACAACCTGTTCGCAAAAGCAATGCGCAAAGTTGATCCGAGCATCGTGATCATTGCCTCAGGCGCGATGCCCGATGAAATGACGGTGACCAGCAACGCCCACAAGATTACCGGCAAGGTGCAGGGCGTGTTTGGCGGACCCGGCGATTGGACGGGAGGGTTGCTCGAGAATTCTTCAGACTACTTCAGCGGGATCAGCGAACACTGGTACGACGTGGCGGGAGAACGATTCAATCCCGATGCCAATGTAGATATCTACGATTCTAAGTTCGACGTGTGGGACGCGTGGGTGCCGGTGAAGGAACCATTGCCGGAGTGGGCGAGGCGGCCTTCGAATCGTGTGTGCGAAATTGCCGAGGAATGGGCGGTCTACAAACAGCGTTTTCCGGTGATCCAGGAGCGCCACATCTTTGTGGCCATCGACGAATGGGCTTATATCGCGCACCACGTAGACCTGAAGCTGGCACTGGCCGATGCGATGGTGCTGCAGGAGATGTTCCGGCATACCGATTTCATCCGCATGTCAGCGTTCACGCAGGCGGTTTCCACGCTCAGCTACACCAAGACCGAAGCCGCATACAACACCAACGGATTGATGTTCAAGCTGTACGAGGAACACTTCGGTACAATTCCAGTCGAGGTGACGGGGAATGCGCCGCAACCGCCGCCGCAATATCCCGCCGGAGGCGATCAGCCAAAGGTGAACGCGGGCAGCCCAACCTATCCGCTGGATGTAGTGGCGGCGCTCACAAGCGATCGCAGGTTCCTTACGGTGGCCATCGTGAATCCAACCCTGATGGTGCAGCGGACGAGCTTGAAGATCGCCGGCGTCAGCCTGAGCGGCAAGGCGAAATTCTGGTCCATGACCGGCTCCGGGCCAGACGCTGAGAACGTGGTCGGGCAAAAGCCCCAGGTCCAGGTCCAACAAGGATCACTGCCCGATGCGCTGGACTCGCTCGTGGTGGCGCCGGTGAGCATCAACATTTACCGGTTTCCGGCGAGGTGATGTGCGCGGCCGGTTGCCTGAACTGTTGGATTCTTTGCAAAGGCGCTATTGTCCCGGAGTGAAGAGTTCGAGCCGGACCCTCCAGGTGACGCTTTGCTGGGGTTGCAGCGTGACCATGCCCGTATCCATGCCCTTCCAGACCGGACTGAAAGGGTCGGCGAAGTTGAATTGCTCCTCAATTGCGGCAAAGGGCTTGTCAGGCGGCGCATAAACCTGGATGGTCTTGATGTGATCGGAAAGCCCCTGGATGTGAACGCCGTAGTGATAGGCCGGATCGGTGAGGTTCACTACCACGGCGCCGTTGCTGCGAGTGAAATGAGAAAAATTATCGTCTAGGTACATGTTACCCAGCGGCTTGCCTCCGGGCACGTCGAAGTTGTACTTGGTGCCTTTCACTTCGAGGAGTTTGCCGGTGACGAAGACGTCGTCGTAGTTATTGACCTGAGCAAGCTTGGTGGCCGGAATCTGCAAGCGCGCCTGGGACCTATCGCCGCTAGGGATGTTGAAGTAAGGATGCCATCCAATCCCGAGCGGCTCGGCTTCATGGCCAACGTTTTTTGCAGTGATTGTGGCTTCGACCGACGCGGCGGTGAGGGCCACGCGGATGGTGAGATCGGTTTTTGAAAACCAGTAACCCCCAAAGTTGCCGGCGTGAATGATGCCGGTAACGGTCTGCCCATCGGGCGTGTTCTCACTTTTCAACGAATCGGTCTTGCGGTCAAGGATCAGGCCGTGGATGGCATGCGGCTCGGCGCCGGGCTCCTTGCCTTTCCAATCGGCTGGCAAGGTCAGAGTTTTGCCGTCCCATTGCGTGGTGATGGTTTTGCCATCTGGGGAAAGCTTGCCGCGAATGCGGTTGGGGTAAGGCACGAGAAAAGCGCCGCCGAAGGAGAAGCTCTTGACGCCATGGATGTCGTCGGGGCCTCCGGTCAAGACCTGGGCTGCGTCCTCAACAGAAGGCGAGGCCAGCACGTGAACCTCGCCTTTGCCGGGCAGAATGGCGGTGATCTGGAAGAGGTTCATGCCGCGGCCGGGGAAAATGGTGGCCGAGACGAATTCCGGCCGCGTGGGGTGGGCAGGCGCTTTGCGCTTGAGCACCACCACGTTCTGTCCGCCGATACGCGGCAGCGATGAGGCGTCCTGCGCTGCGGCAACCCTCTGCAATCCCGCCGAAGCGCACATACAGCCGACGGCGAGGGCCACGGCACATGCCAGCAAAAGAGTTTTGCGATGTGGCTGCATTGAGAATCTCCAGATACTGCGATTGACAGACGTTGGGGGAATCGTGGCGAGCAGTTACGCGATGCCTAGCTTCTTTTGCATATCTTCGAGGGTGATGCCCTTGGTCTCTGGGAAAACAAAGAGAACGACAAAGAACTGGACCGCCATCATGAACGAGAAAAAGGCAAAGGGAACCGCTGTCGAGTGGGCGCTCAGCAGCGGGAAGATCCAGGAGAGGACGGCGGTCATGAACCAGTGCGTGAAGCTGCCCAGGCTCTGCCCCTTGGCGCGAACGGCGTTTGGAAAGACTTCGCTGATGTAGACCCAGATGACCGCGCCTTGAGAAAAGGCGAAGAACGCGATGTAGGCCATGAGGGGCCAAATGAGCAGATGCTCATGACGCCGGGTGTAGAAGAGGTCGGACACGACGGCCAGGCAGGCGCAGGTTCCCACCGAGCCGATCAACAGCATCTTCTTGCGGCCAAGCTTATCAATCACGGTCATTGCCAGCATGGTGAAGAGAAGATTGGTGGCTCCAACCACCACCGCCTGCAGGTCTCCTGAAACTTTGGTGAAGCCGGCGCGGGCAAAAATGTCATTGAGATAGTAGAGGATGGAGTTGATGCCGGCGAGCTGGTTGAACATGGCCACCATGATGGCGAGCACGACCGGAAAGCGGTACTTGCGCGAGAAAAGGTGCTGATGCGTGCCGGCATGCTCCTCGTCGATCGTCTCGACGATCCGCTTGAGGCGCTGTTCGGCGTCAACTTCACCGATCTGGTAGAGAACCTGCCGGGCCTCGTCGATGCGCAGCTTCTTGGCAAGCCAGCGTGGGCTGCGCGGAATGGAGAAAAGAAAAATGAAGAAAAGCGCGGCCGGGACGGCGGAGACGCCCAGCTTCCAGCGCCATTCCGCGGCGCCGAGAGAGAGGGTTCCGATGACGTAATTGGAGAAATAGGCGACCAAGATGCCGAACACGATGCTGAATTGGAAGCAGCCCACCAGGCGGCCGCGCCAGCGGGCGGGCGCGATTTCGGCAATATACATCGGACCGAGAACCGACGAGCCGCCAATGGCCAGCCCTGCGATGAACCGGAAGCTCACGAAGGCGAGCCAGTTCCAGGCGAATGCGCAGCCCAGGGCGGAGAAGAAAAACAGGATCGCGAGTCCGCGAAGACAATCGCGACGGCCGTACTTGTCGCCGGGAATGCCGGCGAGCATGGCGCCAACAATAGTGCCCCACAGGGCGATAGCGACAGTGAGCCCGAGAGTCGCGGGCGTGAGATGGTACAAGACGGTAAGCGACCCGGTTGCGCCCGCGATCACAGCCGTGTCGAAGCCAAAGAGCAGGCCGCCGAGGGCGGCGACCACCGTGCTCTTGATAAGGGTTGAGTTGAGCTTGCCTTCGCTGTGAGTTGCAGCGCGCACGGCAGGAATCATGGGTCTCCTGGGGATGGGCAGTCAGTTCCGCGATCCGGGTAATCCAATCAGCGCCAAGCACTACTTACGTGTTTTATAGATAATAGATGGTAAATAGTCAAGCTCGCCCCGCGGATCGGACTTTGGAAGAACGACGTCCCCAATCAAGTGGCCGAAATTCCGTCCATAGGGGATTTCCGCTGGCTCTTCGTACTTCCGGGCAACTTCCTGTGGGATTTCGCGGCTGCCCAACCATAGACTATCTAGTATTGCTTGGGCTAGACTAAAGATGGAATTAATCCATGATCGGTGCCAACAAAGAGAAAGATGGGCGGATCACCATTCCCACCGCCCCGCAGGCCGCGGCGCAGGCGATTCGAGAGGCTATTATCTCCGGAGAGCTTCGCGGCGGCGACCGGATTATCGAGCAAAAGTGGGCGTCGTGGCTTGGCATCGGCCAACCCACCCTGCGAGAGGCGCTGAGCGAGCTCGAGCATCAGGGGCTTCTCCGAAAGCTGCAGCAGCGTGGAACCTACGTTGCCCAGTTGAGTCCTCAAGATTATCGCCTCATCCAGGAAGTGCGGATTCCTCTGGAAGCGATCGCCATTGGCAAGGCAGCCGAGAACTTTACGCCCGAAGCAGACCGGATCCTGACGGCCCTCGTCACTGAAATGGCCAGCACCGGCATTGGGGAAAAGGCTGTGAAGACGTTTCATGATTGCGACGTATCCTTTCATCGCTCCATTTGGGAGCTGGCCGGGAACAAATATCTCAAGGAAGCTCTGGAATCGATCACTTTTCGTCTTTTTGTTTTTTCGATTGTCGGCAGATGGTTGGACAATCCCCGCGCAGTGGGCGAGCGGCTGGCGGCGGTCCAGCAGCACCTTGGCATTCTGGAAGGGTTGCGCAGCGGAGATTCGCAAACGGCGCGCGCAGCATTTATCCACCAATCGGTTCAGTACTGGAACGCGCAATATGGCCTGGGCCTCAATGAAGACGACTTGAAGGCGGCGATTCCCGGTCAGGCTCCCGTCATAGCAGCTCCCTCGGGCTAGCTTCGTGTGCCGGCCACCAGTTAAACAGATAGGGACAACGGTTGTATGGTTTTTCACAGCGGTTTTCGGTTTCTCACAGTATCGACGCTGGCATGCGTACTCGTTTTTCCATCGATTCTGCTTCAGTCATTGAGCGCCAGGGCGCTGCAAGCGACTGCCATCGCACCGGATCATTCCAGATCGAACCCCTCCGGCGGCCAGACAAGTCTTGCCTCGATGGAAAACGACATCCGAGCGGGAAAGTATCTCGCCGTCGAGCCGGCTCTGAGAACGTACGTGCAGAGTCACCCCTCGTCATGGCGCGCCCGTTATGACCTGGGCTACGTTCTGTTCAGCGTGCGCGCCGGGACGGAGCCGCTGGCCGACCGGATCAAGGAGTCGATCACGGAACTTTCCAAGTCCCTGCAACTCAATCTCAATGATGCTGACGCCCATAAGATCCTGGGCTTGGACCTCACGATGATTCAGCGCGACGACCTGGCTGAGGCTGAATTCGAAGAGGCTGTTCGTCTCGATCCTCGATCGGCGGAGATGCACTATTTTCTCGCCAGGCATTACATGGGCCAATCCAGATACCCGCTCGCCAAGTCCGAGCTCGAAACCGCCATTCGGCTGGACCCCGCCTATATGAAGGCGTATGAGAATCTCGCAATCACCTTCGACAGAATGGGCAACGCCGGCGAAGCTCTCAGGCTGTACTTGAATGCTGTTGCACTGGATAAGCAACAGGCCGAAGGGTGGGAGCGTCCTTATCTGGACCTCGCCAGGTTTTACGATGAGCAGAACAATCCGGACGCAGCGTTGACTTACATACGCAAGGCGCTGGCCAGGAACCCGAAGTCAGATGAGAGCTTTTTCGAACTGGCCAAGATCGAACGCGAGAAGGCCGACTGGCATGCTGCTCTCGATGCCTTGCAGAAAGCCATCGTGATCAACCCCTACCAGGCGGAATATTATTACCTGCTGGGGCGCACTTATCGCCAGCTCGGCAGGATTGACGAGAGCAAGCGGGCGTTCGAAAATTACCTAAAGTACAAGGATGTGGCCGCGCCTGTTTCGTGAGCCGGAAGACGCCGGCCCACATTCCTAAGCGAGCGAAATCTCAAGTTTATTCACTGAAGCCGCGGGAAAGCGCACGGCCGTCAGGCCGCCGGAAACAGAAACCGGAAGGGAAGCCGGCTTTACCGCGTTGGGTTGGTCGAAGGTGTTGTGCGCGTGCATGTCGCTATTGGCGAGCACGGTGCCTGCCGCGCGCGTGATGGTGGCACCGTGCAGGGCAATCTGCGTCTCCATCGGCCGGGCCAGATCGGGATTGACCACTGTTAAGGTCACCACCTTATCTTTCCGCGACGCCGATCCATTGAGGCCCCAGAACTGCGCCTGGTTTCCATCGCGCACGTAGCTCACCTCGGGGGCGGAGAAAAGGGTGCGCAGATTCTGCCCGCCCTGGTGAGATGCATACATTTCAAAGACGAAGTAATTGGGGGTTACGATGAAGTGTTCTTGGTGAGCCAGAAACAGCGCATTCAGATTGTTCACCAGTTGAGCGTTTGCCGCCATGCACACCTTTTCCGCGTTGCGGTTGAATGTGTCGAGCGTGAGAGCGGTAGCGAGCGCGTCTCGAATCGTCACCTGCTGTCCGAAGATATGAGTCGGATCCAGTTCGGTTCCCTCGCGATACCACGGACCGTATTCATCCACCACCAGCTTGATGCGATGCTTGGTGTCGTATTCACCCATTACCGACCACTGGTCCTGAATGATCTGGTCGATGCGGTTGCACTGGCGCATCAATTCGTACCAATCGACCGCCTCAAAGGCCAGAGCATCTCCTTTGCCTTTGATCCAGTCAGTGGTTTTGCCGCGGCTCAGGTTGGAGGCGTAATAGTGCACCGACCACCCGGTGAAGCTCGGATTATCGTAGACGTGGCCGGTAAAGAGCTCCTGAAAAGCCCGGTGGGTCCAATCGACATCGTCGTTGTTGGGTCCCGACCCAATGAGCTGCAGATCCACGCCGTAGTGCGGAATCCAACTCGTGTAACGGCGAAACTCTGAAGCGTATTCTTCAGGTGTAAAGTTTCCGCCGCAGCCCCAGCTCTCATTGCCGACTCCCCAATAGCGCGCCCCGAAGGGTTGGGGAAAGCCCGCCGCCGCCCTCATATCGGCCAGCGTGGTGCTGCCCGCAGGAGAGTTGCAATACTCGACCCAGCGATCGAAGCTGAGCGGCGGAAGGCTCCTTAGATTTACGGCGAGATAGGGTTGCGCGCCGGTGAGCTGGCAAAAGCGCATGAACTCATTGGTGCCGAACGCATTGGTTTCGAAGATCTGCTTGCCCTGCTCGTGCAGCCGTGCCGCATCGGGATCCACTTCCCAAAAATTCGTGCGCGTGGGACGCTTGGCTGCCGGACCAATCCCGTCCATCCAATCGTAGCTGTCGGCAAAGCATCCGCCCGGCCAGCGAATCACGGGCACGTGAATCCTTCTTAACTTATCAATAAGCTCGGTGCGGATCCCGTACTGATTGGGAATTTTCGACTCCGGGCCTACCCAGACTCCGTCATAGATCACGCCGCCGATATGCTCTGTAAACTGCCCGTAAATGTTCGGCGAGATGACTCCCTGCGGCTCATCCACAAAGATGTCAATCTGCGCATCCGTGGAAGAGGCAAAGGTGCTGGCGCCCGGAATGGCAACCATGGCGCCCGCGATCGCCGAGTTCTTGAGGAATTGTCTCCGATCCATTGCGTCCGTTTCCTTGCTGCCGTGCCGGTTGAGAGGGGGTCACTGAGCCGCGGCCGCCGGTGAAATCAACACCTTGCAAACTTCGCCCGATCGGAATTGCTCAAATGCCGTGCTTACATCCTGCAGCGAATACACGTGCGATACAATCCGCTCCAGGGGTAGTTGCATAGCCAGGTCGAGCGCTGTTTTGAAGTCCTTGCGCTCGTACACCCGCGATCCCAGGATTTCGATCTCCTTGAAATTGACTGCCTGCATGTCGACTTGAACGGGATGCTTGAAGACTCCGAGATTCACAATCACGCCGCGCGATCGCACCAGGCTGGTCATCTCCTTGGCAGACGAGGGGTGTCCGGCGCACTCGAACAGCAAATCGGCGCCATTTTGATTTGAAATCTCCATCACCTGGTTCTTCAGGCTTTGTCCAGCCTCCGCCGTGTTCAATCCGAAGCTCCGGGCAAGCTCCTGCCGCGACGGCATCACATCGCTGATGATGACATGCTTGATGCCGCGCGCCTTTGCCACTAAAGCTGTCAACAATCCGATGGGTCCGGCGCCCAGCACGGCGGCAAGCTCAACCCCTTCAAGGCTGGTGCGCGCCACGCCATGAACTGCAACCGCGAGCGGTTCGATGAGAGCGCCGGTCCGGGCCGGCATTCCCCCGGGCAGCTTGAGCAATGACTTGACAGGGAGCTTCACAAACTGGGCCATGCCGCCGTCGACGTCAAATCCAAAGAGCCGCAGATTTCTGCATACATGGGAATTGCAGTGCGTGCAGGCGTGACAATGACCGCAAGAGATGAGCGGAAACAGTGTCACCAGGTCGCCGACGGCGAATTCGTTTTTAGAGCTATTGACTTCCACGATCCGGCCGGAAAGCTCATGGCCCAGGGTGAGGGGAGCCTTGGCGCGCGGATGGGTGCCGTTCACGATATTGATATCCGAACCGCAAATCCCGCAGGCCTCCACCTCGACCAGAGCTTCTTCTCTTCCGATCTCCGGCAGAGATACTTCCAGCGGCTGCACGCTGTTCGGTTCCAGATAACGAGCAGCTATCATGGTCTTCATTGGCTCTCCTCACTGGGCGGTGTAGCCGCCGTCCATCATCAGCACCGCACCCGTGAAGAAACTGGCCAGGTCGGTCGCCATATAGGCATAAAAAGTAGCCACCTCATCGGCGCTGGCAATCCGGCCAATTGGATGTCCGTTGCGCAACATTTTCCAGTACGCCTCAGGGTCGCCGGATGCCGCTGCCGAGTTGTGCACGATGGGAGTGTCTACCGTGCCGCATGCCACGGTGTTCACGCGGATTCCATAGTGCGCATATTCAATCGCCATTTGCCGGGTCATCTGGTGCAGCGCGCCTTTTGACGGCGCGTAGGCGCCCTGCGTCGGTATTCCAGCTTCGCCGGATATCGATCCGCTGATCAGAATCAGCCCCGAGCCCTGCTCGATCATGATCGGAATCACGTGACGCGCCGCCCAATAGAGGCTCTTCACGTTCGAGTTCATCACCTCATCCCATTCTTGCGGAGTGTGCAAATGGAGAGGCTTGATCACGCTCACAGCCGCGTTGCTGACCAGAACGTCGATTCGGCCAAATTGTTCGACAGCCGTCCGCGTGAACTCGACCGAGGTCTGCTCTTGGCCAACATCTCCGTGCACAATTGCCAGTTTGCCCGGATAGCGTTGCCGAGCGATCTGCAACTCGCCAGGCACGGATTCTCTGCGAAAAACTCCAACAACACCCCCGGCTCCGCACTCCAGATATGTCCTGGTGATGGCCAAGCCTATTCCTGAAGAAGCCCCGGTTACCACCGCGACCTTGCCTGCGAGGGAGATTTCCATAGAACACCTGACTTTTGGTTGAAGTTGCACTTCGATGCCCGAGCCGCCGCCGCTATTCGAATTGGCTTTTCTTATAGAGCCAGGGCTCGTAATACCGCATTACGTTAAGAACTGCATCGCAGCCGATTCGATCCAGAGCAACATGCAGCATTGCCGGCGAACCCACGTTGTTCACCATCATGTCGTAATGACAGGGGATGACCACGCGAGGCCGGATTTGTTTGACGATTGCCGCAGCTTCGGCAGGTGCGAGGTTGTGGAACCCGCCGTTGATACAGATGGCGCACACATCCACGCCCGCAGGCAGCAGCGAGGCAAGAACCTCGGCATAGGCGGTATCTCCAGTGCTCAAGAAAGTAAGTCCATTAGCAAACCGGCAAAGCACACCTGTGTGGTTCAAATCCGTAGCGTCAGTGGGGAGCGCAAAGGTGGCCTGGACTGAAGTGGAGTCATCGATCTCAATCGTTTCTCCCGGATGAATCATTCGCAACTGCGATGAGGGCACGCCGCATTCGCGATAGACCCGTATCGAGTCAAAGGGTCCGATGAACTGTGTGCGCTGCTTGTCCATCCTGCGCAAGGTTTCAGGATCGGCGTGGTCGTCGTGCGAATGTGTGGTGAGGAATACGTCGATGTCCAGATCTTCCGGTTCGATCAAGATGGGAAGCTGCCGGTCAAGGCGAAAGGGAAGGTGGGCGAAGGTTTTGGAGCAACTATTCGTCAAGTACAGGTCGATCCCGATCAGGGGACCAGAGGTGGTTTTGAGGATAAATCCGTTCTGTCCGAGATACCAGATAGCGAGTGCATCCGGCGGAAGACGGTACGAGCGAATCTGGCTCATAAAGTCCCGGCTCTCAATCATTCTGGGAACCACAAGCTGGATGGGCGCTGTCCGGTCGTACGGATCGTTCCGCGTGAACACATAGTCGTCGGTCTCGGAGGACGCGCACCAGGAAGCTATGCGCCGATCTGAACTGGACATAAAACCGATTATAGATTATCTTTTCTAGTATGCAAGCCCTAGTTCTCGAGGAGTCTCGGAAACTGGTTCTGCGCGACTTCCCCGATCCGGAGATTGGTCCCCACGATGTATTGATCAAGGTGAATGCCTGCGGAATCTGTGGAAGCGACGTCCACGGCTACGATGGCAGCACCGGCCGACGCATTCCGCCGCTCATCATGGGGCATGAGGCCGCGGGTGAGATCCTGCGCGTGGGCTCGCAGGTCGATTCATTTCAACAAGGCGACCGCGTTACCTTCGATTCCACTGTTTCCTGTGGCGAGTGCCGTTTCTGCCGCATGGGGTCGGTGAACCTGTGCATCGACCGGCAGGTGCTCGGAGTTTCCTGCGCCGACTATCGCCGGCACGGAGCCTTTGCCGAGTTTGTGGCTGTTCCGGCCCGTATTGTCTACAAATTGCCGGCTGGTTTTGCGTTCGCGCACGCCGCCTTGATTGAGGCGGTATCGATAGCAGTTCACGCCGCAAAAATCACGCAGATCCAGGCCGGAAGCAGCGCTGTTGTGATTGGCGCAGGAATGATCGGACTGCTGGCGATCCAGGCCTTCCGCCACTTCGGGTGCGATCCGGTATTCGCGGTAGATGTCGACAAAACGCGTCTCGAACTTGCACGAACCCTGGGCGCGCGTGAGGTCTTTCTAGGCCCAGGGCCCGACGTGATCTCCCAATTGCGGGCCGCAACTAATGGAGATGGTCCCGACATTGCGATCGAGGCTGTGGGAGCGCAGAACCCGACTGCGACGGCGATTGCAAGCGTGCGCCGCGGGGGAACGGTGACGCTGATTGGCAATCTCGCTCCCAAGGTGGAGATTCCGCTCCAGACCGTAGTCACGCGCCAACTTCGCCTGCTCGGTTCCTGCGCTTCGGCCGGAGAGTACCCGGAATGCATTGAGCTCATGCAAAGCGGAGCCATTCAAGTCGATCTGCTCATCTCGGCGGTGGCGCCACTCGGCGAGGGCCCGCGCTGGTTCGAGCGTTTGTACGGCCGCGATGCCGGTTTGATGAAAGTGATCCTCCAGCCCTAGCAAAGCCTCTTTCCACTTTCGCGCGGGCGCAGGTCGATTTCGGCGGCCTCTCCCGGATGCGGAATGATCGGCCGCGAGAGCCAGGATGCGCCAGAAATCCGTTCACGAGGGCTTGAAAGCGCCATGTTGCCCCGGTTTTCAGAGTCTGCAGCATCAGCTGGAATTCAACTTGCCCTTGGGACCACAAAAAATTGTTGACAGTTAATCTATAATCGTTATTATATCAGATTTGCGATGAAACGTCCCGTGTTCGGAGATGTATCCCCACGGAGTTCTCCACGGGCGTGATCTCGTTCCCTTCGGAGGAGGCAAATAATGCGTAGATTCGTGCGGTGCACTGCGGTTTTGTTGTTCTTCGTATGCTGCTCTCTGACAAAATCGCTCCATGCACAACAGGCCGACCGAGCCACCATCACCGGTTTCGTGACCGATTCAACGGGCGCGGCAATTACCGACGCCACCGTGACCGTGTCCAATCTGGCGACTGGCGTTCAAACGGTAGTCAAGACCTCTTCGGCTGGCGGCTACGGCACCCCACCCTTGATTCTGGGCACGTATTCGGTCAAAGTCGAGAAGCAAGGCTTCGCGAACTCGATCAAAACCGGAATCGTCCTTCGCGGCGGCATCGAGTACCGCCAGGATTTGACTCTGAATCCCGGCTCGACCACGCAATCGGTTGAAGTAAAGGCGAATGCGGAACTGATCAATCCATCGAACGCGGAAGTATCGAATTCACTGAACCAGAGCTACTATCAGAATCTGCCTGTGATCGCGAGCCAGGATATGCGCTTGCCGGAAGCGCTGCTGTATGCACAGCCCGGTTTTGTCCCGGCGAAACTCAATCCCGGAAACTTTCCCGGCACCCAATTCATGTCGAGAATGGGTGGCGGGCAGGCTGGCGCTGTCGAGAGCTATTTGGATGGCGCGGCGTTCGGGCAGGGTGGTAACACCAACCTGACGTTTGAAAGCTCTCCTCCCATTGAGGCAATCGACGAGGGAACGGTTGAATACGCTACCTTCTCCGCGCAGATCGGACTAACGAGCGGCGGCCTGGTTTCCTATACGGTGAAGTCGGGCACTTCCAATTATCATGGTAGTGTTTACGAATATATCAACACAAACCAGCTCAATGCGGTCGGCGAAACCGGGGGTGTACCGGCCAGCCCCCTTCACGTCAACTCCCCGGGATTCACGATCGGCGGCCCGGTCATCATTCCAAGGATCTACGACGGCCGCAAAAAGACGTTTTTCTTCTTTAACTTCGACATGACGCACAAGACCGATGGGAACTTGCCCAACTTTGGGCTGACTGCGCCCACTGCCGCGTTCAAATCCGGAGACTTCTCCTCGGTTCTGACCAATACCGTGCTCGGCACCGATATATTAGGACGCCCGGTCTATCAGGGTGAAATCTTCAATCCCTCCACCAGCCGCATCGTGAATGGCGTGCCGGTGCGCGATGGTTACGGATTCGATCCGGCCACGGGATTGCCCACGGCCGCTGCGAACATGATCCCTTCGACCGATCCATTGCTGAGCGCGGTCTCGGCCAAGTACACCAAACTTATTCCCGGTCCCTCGCCGTCGAGGATAAACCAGATGATCAACAACTACCAGACGCCGGCAAACGATTATTACATCTGGGATAAGACGGTCATTGCCCGCGTGGACCACAGCTTTACCGACTCGTTCAAGATGTCGACCACGGTGAACTGGGATACCCGTCCCAGGATTACCAATTGCAGCCAGTTGGGCGGTTGCACGAATTTTCCCAGCACCCCGGCTGACACCTACATTGGGAACGGCTATTTCCAGAGGATACGCGACACCATCGTGCATCAGCAGTTCGACTGGGTTATCCGCCCGACGCTGTTCAACCATACAACGGTTGCCTATGAAAGTATGGACCACCCCAACAACGCCTTGGCATCGAACCAGAACTGGCCTGCATATCTTGGACTGAACGGGCTGGTCGACAATCAGGGTGGAGCGCCCCAGGTTGACTTCACCGGCAGCATCCCGTTTGGCCAACTGGGCGAATCGGATTACGCGCCCGATGACCGGCCGCACTGGGACCAGATCCTGGACGACCTCAACTGGGTCCAAGGAAGGCAGCAAATCAAGGCCGGCTTTGGTTTCCGCCACTTCGTGTTTACGAGAATCGGCGGTTCGAACGTAAGTGGAGTGTGGAATTTCAACGACCAGGAAACGGGAGGCTACAACAGCGAGGGCGACTTGCTGATTAACACCGGCGACTCGTTCGCATCCTTCCTGCTTGGCCAGGTCGACAACGCAGACTTCGAGGTCGACACCAAGCCATCCTTCCGCGCCGACTCCTACTCGCCCTGGATTGAAGACGAGGTGAAGGCCACACCGCGATTTACCTTCACGGTGGGTCTGCGCTGGGATTATCAATCGACTGAAACAGAAAAGAACAACGAACTCTCCGACTTCAGCCCCACTACGCCAAACCCCGGAGCGGGCGGCATTGCTGGCGCCATGGTATTTGCCGGAGATGGGCCCGGCCTGGACGGCACGCGGAGCTTCATGCATCCCCTTCGCAACAACTGGGGCCCGCGGCTTAGCTTTGCATACCAGGTGCCCGGCCGGGTTGTGAATGTTATTCGTGGTGGCTACGGGATTTACTACGCCAACGTGAACATGAACCAGTTCGCGGCTTCGCCGGACATCGGATTCAGCACTCTCCCTACGGCGCCGAACACAACCAACGGTTTCCAGCCGGCGTTTTGGTGGGACAACGGGTTCCCCAAAGCCGATGTAACCCTGCCGCCGACCTATAATCCGGCTGTTGCCAACAATACTGGCCCGACCAGTCTGTCGCCCAACAGCTTCGACATGCCGCGCTATCAGAACTGGACATTGACGGCGGAGCGGCAGATTAACCAAAACATGGTTCTAGATGTTTCTTATATCGCCAACCGGGGAACGCGGCTTACCGATTCAGCGGGCTCGGCGGGTATTCAGGACAATATGAACAATCCTTCCGTCCTCGCGCTCGGCGCCAACGTCCTCGAAGCCAACATCAACAGTACGACCGCGGTGCAGGCGGGGATCGCGTCTCCGTACTCGGGTTTCAACGGAACCGTGGCTCAGGCTCTGCGGCCATGGCCTCAGTATTTGAATATCGACTGGTGGGCTTTGCCCTACGGATCGAG
>Ga0335074_10002584_pt1 | contig 24726 bp, 27 predicted proteins | sample Lox_Sample_23_FD_206715 | JGI IMG/M metagenome (GOLD analysis project Ga0335074, IMG submission 206715) | Soil microbial communities from Loxahatchee National Wildlife Refuge, Florida, United States - Lox_Sample_2.3 | ecosystem: Environmental > Terrestrial > Soil > Wetlands | place: USA... | reverse complement strand
TGCCAAGCTCCGCGCGCCAGGGCCTCGCTCGCTGCGGTCACTGCTGCTGCTCCGGCACAGGATCCGCCGGGGGCCGGCGCAAATTTGGGGATGCCATCCGAAACCGTCAACTCAGCGACGACCGGCGGGCCGGACCATGATCGTATCGGATCGAAGCGTACGGCTCTCCGAGCCAATGTCTGAACGGTCTCACCCCCGCAATCGAGAGCAGGATTCACTAATGAAATGGAGGCTCTGTTTCCATTTCATGCGATCTCGCTCTACGGGGTCGACTTGAACGTCGCCTGGAAGCTCTCGCCCTTCGGGTTGATCCAATGGCCGGTGATGTCGACGAGCCCGGGCCGAAACGCGTATTGGCTGTTGTCGGCGTTTTGAAAGCGCAGCTCATCGCCCCGGATAACGCCGGTGCCGTGCAATATCTCGCCCGGTACGGTCGAATCCGATCCCTCCGGTCCGACTACGTAAATGATCGAGGCCGTGCCATCCGGTTTGACATTCTGCACAATCAGGGCGGCGCAGGTTTTCGCATCCCACGCCGCGTCGCTCCACACGCCGAGAAACCGCCGGTATTGCTCAGGAACGGAAGCGGGGTCGGCCAGATGATAGACAACGTTCTGCTCGCAAAAGACGCGGCTGGGCGGCGCTTGCCCGCCGGTCTGCTGCCCCTGGCCGGGTTGTGCCGCCGGCGGCGGTGAGAGTGGAGCCGGTGCAGACGCGGCCGGCGGTGGAGCGGTCTCTTGAGCGATTGCCGCCACGACCGAAAAATGCAGAAGACAGAGCACAACGAGGACGCGACAGAGCATGGGCGCACCGGGCGGGAACAAGCGGCCCAGGCTTGTACGGCGAAACCTGCAGCAGCGCCAGCCGCGGCGTGACAGCCGAAATGGCGGCGCCGGCGGGTCTGACGCCTATGCCGGAGGCGCCGTAGCTGCGGCTGTGTCCGCGGCCGCGGCGAGCGGGTAGGGCGGGTGGTGCAGGCCGGCGGGGGAGAGAGTGAAGATCTCGCAGCCGGTTGCAGTCACCCCGACGGTATGCTCGAACTGGGCCGACAATGAGCGATCCTTGGTCACCGCGGTCCAGCCGTCGCTGAGGATTTTCACCTCCCAGCGGCCGGCGTTGATCATCGGCTCGACGGTAAAGATCATGCCCGGCTGCATCACCGGCCCATCTTCCGGATGTCCATAATGCAGGATCGATGGCGCATCGTGAAAAATCCGCCCGACCCCGTGGCCGCAGAAGTCGCGAACAACGGAAAAGCGATGGCTTTCGGCATGGCGCTGAATCGCGTCGCCGATCACGCCGATATGCCGGCCCGGCTGTATTGCGGCGATGCCGCGCATCATCGCCTCATAGGTCACCTCGACGAGGCGGCGAGCCTTGACCGGGATCTTGTCGCCAACAAAAAACATTCGGCTCGAATCACCGTGCCAGCCGTCGAGGATCGGGGTCACGTCAATGTTCAGGATATCGCCTTCGACGAGCCGCCGATCGCCGGGAATCCCGTGACAAACGACGTGATTGAGCGAGGTGCAGATCGATTTCGGAAAACCGCGATAGTTCAGCGGGGCCGGAATGGCGTTGTGGTCGAGCGTGAAGTCAAGGCACAGACGGTCGAGTTCGCCGGTGGTCACTCCCGGCCGCACATAGGGAGTGATAAAATCGAGGGTGCGCGCGGCAAGCTGGCCGGCACGGCGCATCCCTTCGAAAGCGTCGGCGCCGTGAAGCTTGATCCTGCCGTCGCGGGTCTCGCCGGGCGGAAGACCGGTCGATGGATCTCGCGGCAATTCGGGTATGCTGCGCATCGTCTCTCAGCGGCCGTGGCCGCACCTCCGATAAGTGTGCCTGAAACGTAGGGGGTCGACGCTCGTGCGGCAACCTCGTCTTGGTCCGCCAGCCTCGCCTTGGCCTGCTGATTGTGCCGGCGGGCGCATTTGCCTATGAAGAGCGGCTGCATCCCGAAAAGACAAATAGAATGATGGGGCGATAGACGATGACCGACAAACCCTCTCACTCCCGGACGGCCGATGCCGGGCCGCGGATCGTGACCGCTTGCGTCCTGATCATCGGCAACGAGATCCTGTCAGGCCGAACCCAGGACGAAAATCTCGGCTTTCTCGCCCGCGGTCTCGGCGAAGCCGGCATCCGGCTGTGCGAGGCGCGGGTTATCCCCGATCTTGCCGAGATCATCATCGGGACCGTCAACGAGGTCCGCCATCGCTTTGACTATGTGTTCACGACCGGCGGGATCGGCCCGACGCACGATGACATCACGGCGCAATCCATGGCCGATGCCTTTGGCGTGCCGCTGACCATGCATCCCGATGCCCGGCATTTGCTGGAAACCCATTATCCGCCGGGCCAGCTCAATGACGCGCGACTGCGCATGGCAATGGTGCCGGAAGGTGCCTCATTGCTGCCCAACCCGATCTCGCGCGCGCCGGGGTTTCAGATCGGCAATGTATTTGTCCTGCCGGGCGTGCCGAGGATCATGCAAGGCATCTTTGAACAGCTGAAATACCGCCTTTCAGGCGGCGACAAGATGCTGAGCCGCAGCATCAGCTGCCGCCTTGGCGAAGGGACGCTGGCCCAGGATCTGGCCGCATTGCAGGACCGCTATCCCGATGTGGAGATCGGCTCCTACCCTTATTTCAGGCGTGGTGACTTTGGCGTGACATTGGTGCTGCGCGGCACCGACCGGGCGCGGCTCGGCGCCGCTACAGACGAGCTGAGGGCACTGATTGTCGAACTCGGCGGCGATCCCCAGGACGGGCTGAGCGAAGGCTGAGCCGGGGCCCGAGCGGACGTGGCGAAAAGGTAGACGCAGCAGACTTAAAATCTGCTTCCCAGCCGGGAGTGCGGGTTCGAGTCCCGCCGTCCGTACCAAACGATATCAACTGGTTGTGCTCCAGGCGCCAGAAGCTCACTGATCGGCGTCTGAACCCGGGTAAGCGTGGGGTAAGCACCAGGTGCAAAAATCGACAGCACCTATCACCCCCTTATTTAATTTCCTTTTAGACTAAAGGGAGAAGCGATCGTCCATATCGTCCAATCGTCCAAAACCCATCTAAATCAATCACTTGTGGTTGGACGGTCGTAATTTTCGATCGTCCATATCGTCCATAATCCGGGCAGGCGAAAGCGCGTCGCGCCTTATGCCCAAGGGGGAGCGGGGCCTATTTTTGTTCTAGGGAGAACAGCGGGTTAGAACGCCGCGGCCAAGCGCGCGGCGGGTCGCTTTACGAGGCTGACGACGCCTCGCGGCGGGTCAGCACGATGATCCGTTTGCGGCCTGGGTTTGCGGCGCGGGCAAATGCAATTTCAATGCCTTCGCCGGCGAGCGTGTTCTGCAATCGGGTAAGCTTCTCGGCGAGCCTGTTTGGTGCGGGAAAGCCCTTCTGCTTTCGCACCGCCTCGGCAACGGGGAGGGCGGCGAGCAGCTCGGTCGACGTGCCGGTCCAAGTTCCTCCGACCCAACGCTTTTGCTCCGGGTCCCAGCTCCCCCCGGTCCAGTGCTCATCTTTCTCGTCGCGAGGCAACTCGAACAAATCGAGGATCGCCTGGGCGATCACGTCGGACTGGATGACGGCGTCGCCGGTGCTGCCGCGGTTTTCCTCGTAGGCGTCACTGAATTTTGATGGGTGCCAGCCGAGCGCCGAGCGGGCGCGGGCAATCCACACCGCAAAGTCGGCCATGCGCGGCAGGTGATCAGGCTTCTCGTCGGGGTTGGCGAGGATACCGGATACGACGGTCAACAGCATCCCGAGGATGCGGGGCAGCCGCGCTGCGACTTTCGCCTCGAACTGTTCCTCGGAAAGCCGATGCTGCTCGGCGATGCGCGGCATCGTGATCTGGATCCAGCGCGCGGCGAAGTCGGCACGGTCGGCGAGCTTTGGGATCCCGGTGGTGATTTGTGGCCGCTTCAAAAAGCAGCTGGCTTCGTCCCAGTCAGTGTAGAGCGCCCGTGTGCTTATGCCGCCGCCAGTGGCGAGACGACACATCGCATCGCTTAACCACCATGGGAGATCGGAGACATTGTCTATCGCGACGATAAAGCTGTTCCGGGCGGCGGCAATCAGGCTTAACTCGTCGCGCGGGGGCGAGCGATCGGGCGCCATGTCGGGGTCGAGGATGCGCTTGACGACGCGCCCGGCGCTGGTCTTGCCCGATCCATCGGGACCATTAAACCCAAGGCCGGGGAAGGGACCTTTCGGGTGAAAGGTCATCAGCAGCCACGAGACTATCAGCGTCAAATCGCCTTCGGTCGCGACCGGAATGATGTCGCCGATCTCGCTGGCGAGCTGTACGCCAAGGCTAATTTCCGACCGCTTCGGCCGCACCGGGTCGGGCAACGGGAGCATATGGCTCGAACGGGTAAATTTGACCGGCGGCTGGTCGATGATCTGCCAACCCTTCGCGGTTATGCGGATCGCGCGCCAGCGATCGTCCGCCAAATCGAGATAGAGGTGACCGTCGAGGTTCCCGTGACGGATGTAGGGCACATGCTGCTTGCCCTCGAAGATCGCCAACGCCTCGGCGTGACCTAGCGCCTCCTCCATCGCCTGCTTCGAGGCGGCGGCCTTGGTCTTTTTGAAGAACTCGTGGCCGAGCCATAATCGGAAGGAGCGAGAGCGAACCTCGTGGTTTTCAAAATGACCGTCGACCGGGATCGTCGCGTAAGGAACCTTATCGTCGCTGTGCCATAGCTCGACGCCTTCGAGGATCGCAAGCAGCCCGTCCTTCTGTCGCGGCCGCGGCGTTTTTTCCGCAGTCTCGGGGGCGGCGCCGTCGCGTCGCGGCCGGCCCCGCGGGCGTTTTGCCTTCGGCGCGAAAGCGTCGACAGCACCGGCGATCAGCGCACGGGTGCGGGGTTCATCCCATCCTTCGGCGAGTGCGTCTGCCGCATCCCAGCCTGGCATGACGCCACTGGGCGGGGTCACGACCATGACCGAGGCGGCGATCGGCGCGAGCACCTTGACGACCTGCGCGGCGTATTTCGCGCCGGGCTCGTCGGCGTCGGGCCAGATTACGACATGCCGCTTGGCGAGAGGCGTCCAGTCCGCTTTCGCCGCCGCAAGCGAGCCGTTGGCCGAGGTCACTGCGACATGATCGGGCAGCAACTTCTCGGCCGCCTCGGCGGCCTTCTCGCCCTCACAGACGACAACCGGCGCTTTTGCGCGTTTTGCCAGGCGATCGAGCCCGAACAGCGGTCGCGGCGATGGCCACGATTGCCAGCGCCACGCCAACTCGCCGGCGCCGCCGCGGCAATAGGTCAGCGGCCGAAATTCCTTGGCGCCGCCGCCGAGGTCAAAGCGACAAACATGGCCCAGCAGCCGCCCGTCGCTGGCGAAGTAGGTTTCGATCCGGCTCGCTTTGAGCGTCTTGCCGTCGCGGCGGATCTCGGTGGGCGGTTTTGGCGCATTCGCCGGAACCGGGATGATTGTGGTCCACGTCGCTTTTGGCGCCGCCGGCGGCGTGCTGCGCGCCGTGCCCTTCCGCGGCAGTGGCGTAAACGGATCGCCGTCAGCCATAAAGGTCGACACCGAGCATGTCGGCAACACGGCGGGCGGCCTCGGCCTGGCTGAGGTCGAATAGAAACGCCGCGAGCGAAATCAAGTCGCGGCCCTTGACGCCGATCGCAAAATCGGACCAGGCGCCGGTCATCGTGTTGATCTTAAAACTTCCGGGTTTTTTGTCCGGTCGCTTTGGGTTCAACACAACATATTCGGCGCCCTCGCGCCGGCCGCCGGGCAGCCAACGCGCTAGGATCAGGTCGATTTGCCTGAGTGCCGCCCGATTGATCGCGGCGAAGTCGATCCGTCGGCGGCCGGGGAGGTCGTCCACGTTAGGGCGCCTCCGGCCCGCTCGGATCGGTCGGTTTGCGCCTCGGCCCGCGGGCGGTTTTCGTGCGCGGCAGCGGCGGAGCAGTTCCAGGCCGCGCTGTCCCTAAGTCGGCGACGCTGTCCGCAGGCTTGGGATCGGCAGTTGCCGGCGCGACAAGGTCGGCTTCAGAGTCGGACGTCGAGCGCCGTTTGCGCGTCTCCATCCAGGCAATGAGGTCACGGCGCCGGTATCGTACCCCGCGCTGACGGCCGAGACGCAAGTAGTCGGGGCCGCCGCCGGTCATCCGCCAATCGGCGAGAGTGCGCTTCGATTGCCCCAGCAAATAGGCAGTTTCGGCTTCGAACAGCAGCGCGTCGGGGTCGGTCGGGATAATCCGCCCGGCCGGCGCATCGGCGCGCCCCGGTTCGTTGAATAAGAGGTCGTGGCTCATGCAGGTTTACGCTCCGCAAGGTTGTGTTTGCGGAGCAGCCTCTCGCCCGAACGGCGTCCCGCCTCCAGGGCGCCTAGTCGGGATTTTTTATGCTGACGCCTGGTAACCGACGTCGCCGCGTATTTCGGCCTGTCCGCGGCGGTCGGCGTTAATGTCTCGTCGTCCATTCGGTTTGGCTCCGGGATGCGGAATTGCATCGCGGACACGCGTCGCGGCGCACGTCCCCCGAGCAGCGGAGGCACTTTTCCCCGGGATGTCTGGCATTCCGCGCGCGCCATTCACCGGAGAGACCAAGGCCGTTAACTCCCCGCCCCTCCGGAGGGACGCGGATCAGCTCGTGCGGCGCTTTGCTCGGGTTGGCAGCGGGATCGGCTTGGCCTTGCTGCCAGCGAGGGCGCCGGCGATGCGCGCCTCGATGCGGTCGCTCAACTGCCGCAACGGATTATCGTGATGCCCGACGTAGCGCGCGGCCATTGCCACGGTCTTGTGGCCGAGCTTTCGCTGCAACAGAAACGTGCTGGCGCCCTCGGTCGCCCCGAACGTCCCGACCCCGCGCCGTAAATCGTGCAGTCGGATGTCGCCGAGTTCGGCGGCCAGGCGCAATTTCGCCCAGGCGCGTTCGACCGCCGCTGGACTCAGCGATTCGCCGGGGACGTCGCCAGGAAACACCCATCCGGTGGATGGTCCGCCGGCAGCCCGATGACGGTCGGCGAGCATCGCGATGACAACCGCCCCGATCGGGTGGCTGCGCGCACCGGCTTTAGCGTCAGGAAGCTCGAGCTGGCCGCCGGCGAGCTGCACGAATTCCCAGCGCAGGCTTGTCGCCTCGCCGAGCCGGCACCCGCTCAACGCGAGAAAGCGAATCGCCTCAAGCCGCACGGGCGGGATCGTCGCCTCACGTTCGGCCGCCGCCATCGCCTCGCCGAGGCGCGCCAGTCTGGTTTCGTCGAGAAACTGACACCGTTGGGTTTTGGGGTAGCGCCTGACCCCGCGCACCGGGTTGGTGTGCTGCGGCCGCATGCCCCAGCCCTCGGCCAGCGCGAACATTTTTGAAAGGATCGCGAGCATCAGATTGCCCTGGCGCGGCGCCGCGGCGCGGTCGGCATGCAACCGCTCGATATCGGCGCGGGTGATCTCGGCGACCGCTTTTGATCCAAGCCTCGGCAAAATCTGCTGGTCGAGGATCCGATGAAATTCGCGCTGGGTCGACGCTTTGTTTCGCCTCGTCAAATGCTCGTCGACATAGCGTTTGGCGAGGTCGGCGACGGTTGGCGCCCGACGCGCCTCCGCTCGGGCGCCGGCCGGGTCCTCCCCACGCGCGACCGCGGCAAGCAGGTTGCGCGCCTCGCGGCGCGCCTCCTCTGGGGTAAAAACCCCATGCTTGCCGATCGTCAGCCGCTTCGAGCGGCCGCGTCGATCGCGATATTGGATCAGATAGCTCTTGATGCCGCTCGGCTTGATCCGCAACCCGAAACCGGCCAGGTCGTCATCCCAATAGATCGCATCCTTGCTGGCGGTTTCGATCTCCTTGAGATTTCGGAGGGTCAGCTTCACGTCGGTGTCGGGCTCGGGATCGTGCGCAACAGACTGCGCGGCGCTGCCCGTCGACGCAACAAGAGTATTCGGCCCCTGCTTCATGGCGTCGATCCCAAGAGGCGCCTGTAGGCCTGCGCAAGCGGATCAGGCGCGGGTGCGAGCAGCAGGTAGAGCCGCATCGCCCCGTCCCAGATCGTCGCCAATGACCGCAGGATCTCCTGATGACTGCGTGCCGCATTTACCGCCGGCGGAGGTGTCGGTGGCAACGCGGTGACAACAAGCCGATAACCGCCATCGCTCTTGTCGATGCGGAACCGCGAGCCCGCCAACCGCCCGCGCAATTTCGAGATGTAACTGCGCAGCGTGTGTGGGGTCGCGACGTGGCTGCGGCCGGCATAGAGCCGGCCGAGCAGCTCGGCGATCGAGACCGCCTGGCCGTGTTCGAGATCCGCCTCGTACAGGAGCGTGAATAGCCGGAATTCCGTCGGCGAGAAAAAGCGGCATTGCGCCCCTGTCCGGCCTGGCGTCGACAGGGCGCGCGCGGCGGGATCGATGTCGGGTGCGAATTTGATCACGGTCATTTTTCGCCTCCGACGATGCGCTCGATGTCGGTGATGATTCCCCAGAGGAGGCGGTTTTCGAGACTGTGCCGCGGCCAATCCCGCGGCAGCCGCTCGCGGGCAAATTCGATCTTGGCAAGCAGGTCGGCATCGCCGCGCGCGGCCGCCGCCGCGACCGCCGCCTCGATCGACCCGCGCTCCTCGAGCAACATGCGTGCGGCATCGGCATCGGTCGCGGCAAGGAGCGCGTCAGCGATCTCGCGCCAGCGGGCAATCATCGCCAGCAATGTCGGCGGCGCTCTGCGCGCCGGTTCGGCTTGTGTCATGACCGTTCGCTCCCCGTCGCAATCAGACCGGCCAATCCGCGGCGCTCAACCGCCGGCCAGGCCGTAGCTTCCTCGGCACCAGCGACCGCCCGTGCACGCTCGCGCGGTGGAATTTCGGTATAGTGCACCTGATGCTTTTGCCGGCGGAACGGCCAGCGCAGACACAACCGGCGCCGCAGTCGCCGGCGCAGTCGGGTTGCGATCGGTTCGGGTGCGGCCGCCGCGACCAGCTCGAACAGTTCGGCCCGGTCGTAATGGTGGGTCCATGTCTCGGTCGGGCCGACCTGGCGCTTGGTGCGGACATACCAGCCGCCCCAGCCTTCATGACGATAGTCGACGAGTTCGACGGTTTCGATGCCGGCCGGTCGTGGCCGATAGATCACGCGATCGCCAGGCGCAAACGGCGCCGGCTCGGTTGGCGGGATAGACATCGGGTGTCCTCATGCTCTGGCTTTTGAGGCCATGCTCGCCGGCCGGGCGGGCGTCGGGGGCTCAAAACCTGGCATGAGACAGGCGAAGTTATTCGCGCCAGGTCTCCCCGGCCTTATTTCCTCGCACCCCCGACATAGGATGGTACCGCCAGCTTTCGGGGACGAAGCCGCTCATGCAATGGTGTTTTGAGCACCACACACATGATGCGGCGGTCTGCGGCGCGGTGCAACAGATTTCCCGAAAAATCGATTTTAAGCCCCCGACAGCCCCGAAACGGGGTTGAGGTCCCTCGGTTCCCCTGAAAGCTGCTTTCCCTATCAGGCGCCCGTCGCCTGGCGGACGTAGTGTCTGCCCGCTTGCGCGGTCACCTCGACCCCAGCCAATGGTTGGTGGTCAGAACATCGATCGCGAGGGTGATCTGACGCGGAGAGAACCGCCGCTTGCGTTCGCTCCAGGCGTAAGTTTTTGCAACCACCTCATCGGGTGTCGTAGCTCCGAGCTGCCGAACTACCCAGTGCACCGTTGCAAGCAACTCAAGCCCGAACGGGGTTTCGAACCCGGCTACAAGCTCTGCCACGCGATCAAATCGCCCGCGCACATCGGCGTGGTCCTGCAGAAAGTGCTCTGCTTCTGCGACCGCTCCGGGCACGAGCTCGAGCTGTTTTGCCGGGTTGTCGCCACCGTCCGCATAGCCGGACACGAGATGTCCCTCGATGCGCCTAAGCACATGGCTCAGGTTCTCGGCATAGGGCCCATACGGCCCCTGGACGTATCTGAGCCGCAACGGCTCGCCGGTCTCCTGCATGAAGTACAAGAGTTTGTGCACCTCTAGCAACGTGACGAATGGATCCATCACGCCGCTGAGATAGCGATGCATCAACCCGACCAGGGCGGCCCGACCCGAGGTCATATCGGGCGCCACCTGCGTCCGCGCCATTACTTGCGGATTGGGTGCTCCGGTCGGCTCGTACACGATGATGTCGACGTTGTTGAAGCCCAGCAGCGCCGCCTCGATCCGCTCACGCACGTCCGGCCAGTGCAGCCCACCCAGCCCGCTGCCAAGCGGCGGAATAGCGATCGAGCGGATATTACGCTCGCGAATCTCCTGCGCTAAGGCCACAAGGCCGGACTCTATATCTTGCAGCCGGCTCTTGCCCCGCCAATGGCGCTTAGTGGGAAAATTGATGATGTATTTAGGGTTCCCCAGCTTGTCGGTTTCGAACACAAACATGCGCCCCGGCTGCACCTCGCCGCGGGCGCACGCGGCCGCGTAGGCCTTGAAGTTGGCGGGGTAGGCGTTCTTGAACTGAAGCGCGATACCACGTCCCATAATGCCGACGCAGTTGACCGTGTTGACCAGCGCCTCTGCGTCAGCGGTCAGGATGTCGCCCTTGCGATATTCGATCATGGTGGCGCTCCGGCGTTTAATAGTACCAGCGTGGCTGAATCTCGGTCACCGGTCGATGCGTGGCTCCATGCATCGCGTTTTGGGCCTGCTGGGCCACCGCCCGGTTGTACACGCCGATCCGATCGACAAGATGCCAGGGAAAGGTATCGTGCACCAGGAACTCAGCCTGCTTGCCCTCCGCGATGTCCGCCGGGCGGAAGTCCCTCGCTGCAACCGCGACCCAGTTGATCTCGCCCAGCTCGGTGACCCTCGCGCGGAACTGTGCGTACGTGGCCGCGGCATTCGATAATGAGAACGCCCAGCGTCGTCCTTGCGCGGAAGCCCACGTTACCACCTTGTGAAGGTCAGCTTCCAGATGAACGATCGGCTGCTGGCCGCCACGGTACGCCAACTCAGGGTTGTTAGCGCAGTGGATCACAAACAACATGATGGATCGGGGACAAAAATAGAACGGGACATAGTCACCCACATAGGTCCGCGGATGCGGATGGACCGGCAGCGTCAGCCGCCGCTGCTTGATCTTTGCCATCCCGATCGTCGTCCCACCTCCAGCGCGCGCGACGATCCTGCGATCGCACCATAAGGCCCCATCCGCGATGATCGACGGCAATCGGTCGACGTGTGCGATATGGTATATCTTGGGATCGGCGGGTGGCGGCATGCTTCGACGTCGACCGCGACATAAATCGTCGCTCCTGCTCAATCGAGGCACGCCATGCGCGGCGAGGTCAAGTTCGAAGCCGCGGACCCTTTAAGAGGACAATGATCGTCGGGTTAAGCTCCGGTCACGCTGCCTCAGCGCCGGGCGCCGCCGGCGCGGCGGGAGCACCGCCGGCGTCGGCACTTGCGCCGTTACCGCCGGCCGGGGCAGCGTCAGGCGGGCCGAACAATTCAGTTAATTTGGCGGCGCGAGCGACGCCGGTCAGCCCCGCGAGCATGCCCCGCAGCTGAGCGGGTGGGATCGGACCGGTGCGCGCCGGGGCGATGGTGCGTGCCGGCTGCGGCCTGGAGCCCGCCTCGAGTGCCGCGGCCAATTGGTCCCGCGCCGCATATCGCGCCGACCCTCGGAAATGCCCGTCGAGTAGCCCCTCGGTCAACCGGATCGCCTCTTCATTTCCGGTCAGATGCGGCATATACCGCACCGGGTCAGCGCGCATCGCCTCGATTTCATCACGGCGCATGCCGGCCGTGGTGAAAGGCTTCACTTGCGGAAACGCGCCGTATAAGTCGCCGAGTTCGCCGATGATCTTGTTTTTGACGATCGCCGACAGCGTGCGGCTGTGCAGTGCGCGCCCGAGCTCGTCGGCCCGCGTCTGTGCCTCGTCTTGGGTCATTCCCGCCTCCGGGTTGTTGCCGCTGCCGTTGGCCGGCGACGACGGCGCTGGCGCTGCTGCGTGTTGTGCCGCGCGCTCGAACAGGGCCGAGATCTCGGCCGAGACGGCTTGGTGCTGCGGGTGCGCCTTGTCGAGCCGGGCCGCCGCCAGATCATCTCGCGTCACCGCATAGTCGATCAGCGTGCGCGCCTCTCCTGGGCTTAGCTCGCTCGCGTCAATCGATGACCGATAGCCCAGAGCGAACGAGAGTAACGGCTCGCTGATCGGCTCGTGCCATGGCTCGGGCGAGCTGTCCGGCCGCGCCGGATGGTCGACGGCAAAATGGTTCACGACATCGCGCATCGCCGCGATCAGGTCGTATTGCGGGTGGCTGCGGTTGGCCGCCGCCTTGGCAATCTCTGGGATACCCGCTGCCCAACGCGTCAGCGCGATGGCTCCGGCTCGACTCAGCCCGTCGACATACTTCAGCTCAACTGGCGGCGGCGGATGGCCGGCCGCGACTGCGGCGCGGATGCCAGCCTCGATGTCACGCATCAACAGCACCGCGAATGCGCGAGTAATCTTTCGCGGTGTCGCCATGTCACGCCGCCGGCGGCTGGGCTGCCGCGGCGATGGCGTCCGCAGCTTCGGCAACGGCTTTCTCCATGACCCGGCAGCCACGGCCGTGCGATCGCACCACCTGGGTGCGGCCGATGCGGGAGGTCGCTGCCGCGGCGCGCTCGGCGGCCACCCGATCAGTGTACAGATCATCGGCGCGGACCACTTCCCAAACCGCGCCAATCTGATGCAGGACGGTCTTGGTCCCGGCAGTGGCAAGACGGTCCTGCGCCGCGCGCGCGGCCGCTTCGCTGCGAAACAGCGGCACCGCGTCGTCGAATGCGACGGTGTCGAACTGCGCCAGCGACCATTCGCTTTGCGGTTTGACAAACGGCGAGACGACGCCGAGCAGATTGCTGGCGGGGGTCCCGTCATTCCGGCTCGGATCGATTACGAAATGGCGCGCAATCACCCCTCTGAGGCGCGCATACGCGGTTTCCATGAAGCGCCGGATCACCGGATTTTTGGACTTTTCCGCCAGCGCCTTGCCGGAGGCGATGTAGACGGCGATTGTCGACCTAAGCTTAACCAGTTGATCTTCGGCGTGCTGCCCAAGCTCGATATGCCGCGCGCGCATCTCGGCAAGTTCGGCGGGCCATGCCTCCAATGCCGCCTGGGTCGCCGCCGCGGCCTCGGCGGTCACCCCCGAATGAAGTTGCCCTTCGGCCCGCCGCAGGGCTTCCCGCTCGGCGGCGAGGGTTTGCTTGCGCTGTTCCAGTTCACCGGTGGCGGCGACAGCTTCCCCGTCGCCGCGCAAGGCTGGTAGCGCCAACCGCTCGAGCTCGCCGTCAGTTCGGACAGTCTCGGCATCGATCACCGCGATGCGTTTCCGAACTGCGATCAGCTGCTCGGACAACGTCCCGCCTTTTACCAATGCTCGAATTTTCTCGGTCATGTTTATGGAGTCCTCAAAGTGACAGTCACCGGCCCCTCATCCTTTGGTGGCGGATCGAGCACCAGGTAGGACTGGTTGGTCGCGTCAAGACCGGTGATTGTGAAAAATCCGTTATTGAGGTTGGCGCCCTCGATCAACACCGGGTCGTTGACGACAAAGCCGGTGGTCGGGAAGGTGCCGTTGGCCCCGGTCGCGTTGCCGTTCGAGCTGGTAAACGTGATCGAGGCGGTGACCAGCTTGGTCATGCCAAGGTCGCGGGTGTGAAACCGGGTCTCGTGGCCCTGCGCCAGGCGCTCGTATTTGAGCCCTTGCTTGCTGCATGTGCCAAGACTGGGCATTGACTACTCCTCACGTCGCCAATGAATGGCGTCCACAACCGCCCCGTCAAAGCGGCTGATGGCATCGCCGACCTTGTCCGCGAGGCTTCTCAGTCCGCTTTCGACATCGGCGCCGATGCCGGGAAGGTTCGTCATAAAATCGCCGATCCGCGCCAGTTCGTCGGCGTTGCGCCCGATCTGATCGGCAACGGAATTCAGTGCGCTCGCGATTTCGCGGGCAGCGCGCAATTGCGTCCACACCTGGAGCGCGATCGGGTCGCCTGCCTCGGCGGCGCGCGTGACCTGGTCGCCGACGACGCCGTCACCATCAGGACAGCCGGGGTCGGCCATCAGACGACCACCTGGGTGCCGCGGGTCAGGATTGTCGAGCCCGGCGCCTGCACCGTCGGCGGTCCCTCGCCAAGCAGCACCTTGAGGTCGGCGCCATCGAGAAGTGCCTCAACCTCAGCGAAACATTGGATTACCTGGCGAAGCGCCTCGCCGGCGTCGAGCCGCCCGGCGTGGAGATCGCGGTCGAGGCCGGAGAGCCGGGTTTCAAGGCTGCGCACTGCCTGAAGTTGGATAATTCGCCGTGGATCGCCGGCGGCAATCACATGTTGCTCCAGCGCCTGGCGCAGCCGCATCGCAGCGCATAGACAAAGCGTCGGGATATGCATTGGCAGACCCGGCCGCGGCCACCCTGGCGGTAGGCGCACCAACTGATCGTGCGGGCAGCCGCACCTCGCGGCGCGCCGCGCCGCGGCGGTCAATTCAACGAGGTGACCGATATCGTTGTCGCCGAGCCGGCCGCCGCCGCGATGAAACGCACGTGCCAACTCGGACGCCAATGCGCTCAGCGCGCGGATCTGTCCCGCAACTGCGCGACGGCGCTTGCGAGAACCCTGCGAGCGCCGCGGCTCCAAGGCTTGGGCGCACGCCGCGACGACGCCGTGCGCGGCCGACAATGCGTCGAGCCGGTCGCCATCGGGGCCAAGTAGCTGAATGCTCATAGCCTACCGATAGGCTGTCAGCCATCCCGCCTCAACGCCGCCTAGCCGGGATGTTTGTGTCGGGTCGCTTAAAATATCGAGAGTTCTGGCACTTCAATAACCCAGTCGGCCGCCGCGCTTGAGGCTTCGCGTTCGGTCATCCCCTGATCGAGCTTGCCCGCGTAATACCCCTCGACGACTGTCGCAAGGCGGTCGAATTCCCGTTGCGCGACCGCGCGCGCCGTGGGCAGCTCTGCCAATCCGTTCGGCGTCGAAGGTCGCCCCGGGTCCCATACAGAACCGGTTCGGCTCGCCGCTTGTGTTAGCTTTTGGGCCCCGCGCAAAAACGACTGCGGTTGCGTCGTTTTTGCGGCCGCAGCATAACAACCAGTGCGCAGGTCGCGGCGAAACTCGATAATCTCGCTCGTCGTAAAGCGTCTATGGCGCCGGGCTAGCTGCCGGGCGGCCTCGTCAAGGCCCCAGCCATGTTCGAACATTACGGACAGAGCCAGCGCCCATCGATTGCGCAACGCCAACGTTTCCAGCGGGACGCCAGCGCCGGGGCGATCAAAAAAACTCCTTCGCATTCCTTGCAGACCCGGCAACAGCGCCCGATCGATACCGAGGGCGTCGAGTGCCCGGAGTGCGTAGATGTCCTCGACCGCGTAGGCGCGGCGGTCAATCTCGGCGCGCTCGTTTTTCAATTTTTTGGCTTGGCGGTCATAATCGGCTGCGCCGATCTTTTCCGCCGCGGCTTGCCGCTCGAGTTCGGCTTGAGCGGCATGCCACCGCGCAATCTGGTCGCGACGCCATTTTGTCACCCGATCGAGGCCGTTGCGGATTTCGGTCGAGATCGCGCACAAACGCTCGACGATATCGGCCGCTTTTTGGTGGTCGAGCCAATAGTCGATCCGGATTTCGGGATCGTCGCCTTCGTTGCTGGTCGGCTTGCCTGGACGATGCTCCCGGGCGGTGTCGTCAGTCACGCGTCACCTGCTACAAACCTGCCAGTGACCGGAGGTGCGCGGTGCGCCGGATGCAGGTAAATCCGGCGCTTCGGGAGCGACCCGCCGCGCCTACGCATTGTAGCGGGCCACTTTTGTTCACACAACATCGGCGAGGCGGCCTCCCCTTCTCGCGCCCGCCCCTCCGCACCTCCCCCTTTTACTCGATCAGCTGATTGGCCACAAAACTCCCCGGGCGCCAGTAAAGCTCACTGATACGTGTATGATGGGTGTCGCGGCGCGAAAACCCGGGGTACCCCTCGGCGATCGCCGGCTGGCCAAGTTCGCCCGACGTAGCGCGCGGGGGCCTGGCTCATGCCGTCCGAGGGCATGACCTGCGACCTCCGGCCGGGCCGAGTGCGGCATACCGAAAACCCCGCCGCAATCACCATCGCGCACGCCAGGTTTGCTGCGGCCGTTGATCGAACGATTATAGTATACGGAAAACGGTCGATTTCCGTATATCTTTTATGCTATGATTACCGCGCGTTGCGGGAGGATGTCATGGCAAAGCGGGTTGCGCTCTATCTGCGGGTTTCAACGGACGGGCAGACCGTCGCGAACCAGCGCCGCGAGCTGCACGCGGTCGCCGAGCGCCACGGCTGGAATGTCGTCGACGAGTTTGCGGATGAAGGGATCAGCGGCGCCAAGGGCCGCGACAAGCGGCCGGGCTACGATCAGCTTCACCGCGGCATCGTGCGGCGGGAGTTCGACATGGTCGCCGCCTGGTCGGTCGATCGCCTTGGCCGCTCACTGCAGGATCTGGTCGCTTTCCTAGCGGAGTTGCACGCCAAGGGCGTCGATCTTTACCTCCATCAACAAGGGCTCGATACCGCGACCCCGGCCGGCAAGGCGATGTTTCAGATGATGGGCGTGTTCGCCGAGTTCGAGCGCGCGATGATCGTCGAGCGCGTCAAGGCCGGGCTCGGCCGCGCACGCGCCCAGGGTAAGCGCCTCGGCCGGCCGGAGTTATCGCCGGCAAAACAGCAGCGCGTCCGCGATCTACTTGCGGCCGGAACCGGAATTGTGAAGACCGCGCGCATCGTTGGCTGCGGTGTCAGCGGGGTGCAACGGATCAGGGCGGCGCTCGATGACCAGGCGTACGCCGCGATCAGCGCCGAACTGCGCGCTTCCGACCGACCCGCGTCGCCGGCAGCGCCTTGACACGCCCCAGCCGTGTGGACGATAACCGATTGCGGTCGTCCATACTCAAGCCTTTGAAAACACCCGCTTTTGGACGATTGGACGGTTGGACGATCGTTTTCTACTTAATTCTATGACTGAGCGATAATTCGTTCGCTCCCTCTCCCTCCCTATCATCGTTGCCCCACGGGTAAGCGCAGGGTAAGCAGCGTGCTCCGCATTCCGCCGTCGCTCACGGTCGCTGGCGCATCATCATCGTGACGTTAAGCCTTTGTATTACCACGATAATCGCCGCTCGCCGTATACTCATCGTAGCTCACCGAGAGGCTGGATATCGAACTTAAAATCTGCTTCCCAGCCGGGAGTGCGGGTTCGAGTCCCGCCGTCCGCACCAAACGATAGTTGCAGGTCAGGCAAAAGAACATAAAGGGACGACGTTCGACATGCGTCCAACATCGGATGTTGAGCATCCGTCCTTACGCATCTAGTCCGGCTGTTGCGCCGCATCGGCAATCGTTCCGCTGATACCCGCCGGCCCCGCCTCGACCACCGTGCCAAGAAACTCGATCGCGCCCTGGTGAGTCGCTGCCACCGGGACCCAAAGAGGTTTGCAAGCGCATTGTCGGCGTACAGGGTCATATCGTCTCCCTACGGGCGGGATCAGCCGGTGCCGGGGTTGCGCCGGCGATCGAACGCGCCCGCTCCGGTCGGACCTGAATCAGGCACGGCGCTTGCGTATGGATCGAATGCTGCTGTCGCGGGTTGGTGCGTGATGATTGCCGAAAAATGGGAATAGAAATGATGCAAACGAGCACGCCGGCGCGGCCGAGTATACCGGCGCCGGAGACGATACCGATCGCGCTGACCGTCAACGGCGTCGAGACGACGCTCAGGGTCGCGCCGTGGACGAGCCTGCTCGATGCCGTACGCGATCACCTCGACCTGACCGGCACGAAAAAGGGCTGCGATCACGGGCAGTGCGGGGCCTGCACGGTCTTGGTGGAGGGCCGCCGGATCCTTGCCTGCCTGACGCTCGCGGTCATGCGCGACGGCGCCAAGGTGACCACGATCGAGGGTCTGGCGGCGGATGGCGTGCTGCATCCGCTGCAGCAGGCGTTCATCGACCATGACGCGTTCCAGTGCGGCTATTGCACGCCGGGGCAGATCTGTTCGGCTGCGGGTCTGATCGCCGAAGGACGGGCAAACAGCGCCGAGGAGATCCGCGAAGCAATGAGCGGCAATATCTGTCGCTGCGGCGCGTACCCCAACATCGTGGCGGCAATCCAGCAGGCGATGGGGCAGCGATGATCAATTTCCAATACGCGCGGGCCACCGATATCGCCGACGCGGTGCGCCTGAGCGGAGCCGACCCCGGGGCGAAATTCATCGCTGGCGGCACCAACCTGATCGATCTGATGAAATACGACGTCGAACGCCCGACGCGGCTGATCGACATCTCGCGATTGCCGCTCGGCAGCATTGAAGAAACGGCAGAGGGGGGATTGCGGATCGGGGCACTGGTGCCGAATTCGGACCTCGCTCATCACCCGCTGATCGAGCAGCGCTATCCGCTGCTGGCAAGCGCGATCCTGGCGGGTGCTTCGGCACAGCTGCGCAACATGGCATCGACCGGCGGCAATCTGCTGCAACGCACGCGCTGCTACTATTTTTACGATGTCGCGACCCCTTGCAATAAGCGCGAACCCGGCAGCGGCTGCTCCGCTATTGCCGGACTCAACCGCATGCACGCGATCCTCGGCGCCAGCGAGGCGTGCATCGCGACCCATCCCTCCGACATGTGCGTGGCACTGGCAGCGCTCGACGCCAGGGTCGAGGTGGTGGGCCCGGCGCGGACGCGGATGATCGCGTTCCAAGATTTCCACCGGCTGCCCGAGGACATGCCGCAGCGCGACACCAATCTGCAGCCGGGCGAGATCGTCGCCGCTGTCGAGCTTCCGGCTTGCGGCTTTCCTGCCAACTACACCTATCTGAAGATCCGCGATCGCCTCTCCTATGCGTTCGCTCTGGTTTCGGTCGCGGTGGCACTGACGCTCGACGGGAACACCATTACCGAGGCTCGGCTGGCGCTCGGCGGTGTGGCGCACAAACCGTGGCGCGACCCCGCGGCCGAGGCCGCATTGCGCGGGCAGCCGGCCGAAAAAGCCGTGTTCGCCGGCGCCGCAGATCTCTTGCTGCGCGACGCCAAGGGGTTCGAGCACAACACCTTCAAGATCGATCTTGCGCGCCGCGCCATCATCCGAGCGCTGCGGCAGGCCGCATCCGGCACGCCGCAGTCGCAGTCCCACAAGAAGATCCGATAAGCGGGAGACCGGGCATGACGGATTACATCGGCACCGCCACATCCCGCGTTGATGGCCGCGCCAAGGTCACGGGCGCTGCGAAATACGCCGGCGAGTTCAACACCGCGGGCCTCGCGCATGCCAGCATCGTCGCCTCGACGATCGCCAAGGGCCGCATCCGGCATATCGATGCGAGCGAAGCGCTCGCCATCGACGGGGTCATCGACGTGCTGACGCATCAGAATCGCCCATCGATGGCGAGCGCCGACAGCGCCTATAATGACGACACGGCTCCGGAGGGTTCGCCGTACCGGCCGCTCTTTGATGACCGGGTCTGGTTCAACTTTCAGCCGGTGGCGCTGGTGGTCGCCGAAGAGCCGGAAATCGCGAAGTTTGCGGCGACGCTAGTGCGCGTGGAATATGACAAGTACGCGCACGTCACCGATAGGCACCGTCTACGCGACCGGATCGTCGCATTGGAGCCAGGCAAAAGCGCATTCGCCCCGCCAAAGTCGCGCGGTGCCGCCGATCAGGCGTGTGCGAGCGCTGCCGCGCGCCATCGTGCCGAATATTCCGTCCCGATCGAACATCACAATCCAATGGAACTGTTCGCCTCGACGGTGATCTTCGAAAGCGACGGCAAGCTGACGGTCTACGACAAGACCCAGGGCGTGCAGAACGTGCAGCGCTATCTGTGCAGCGTGCTCGGCATCGAGCCGGACGAGGTGCGCGTTCTGTCGCCGTTTGTCGGCGGCGCCTTTGGTTCCGGGCTGCGCCCGCAATATAACGTGGTCCTGGCGGCACTGGCCGCGCGCGCCCTCAAGCGCTCGGTGCGCCTCGTGCTGAGCCGCCAGCAGATGTATGGCCTCGGCTACCGGCCGGCGATGAACCAGCAGATCGAGTTGGCGGCAGGCGCGGGCGGAACGCTCGCTGCGATCACCCACGATGCGGTCACGGTCACCTCGCAGTACGAGGATTTCTATCGTCAGGAGACCGGCTGGTCCGGTCTTCTCTATCGATCGGCCAATGCGCAATACGCCCACAGGCTGGCGCGGCTCGATCTCGCGACCTCGTGCGACATGCGCGCGCCCAGTGCGGCGACCGGCGTCTATGCTCTCGAATGCGCGATGGACGAACTCGCCGTCGCGCTCAAGCTCGATCCGCTTGAGCTGCGCTTAAACTGCTATTCCGAGCGCGATCAGCACGGCGACAGGCCATATAGCAGCAAGAGCCTGCGCGAATGCTATCGGCAGGGTTCGCAAGCTTTTGGTTGGGACAAGCGCAATCCTGAACCGCGCTCGATGCGCGACGGCAGCGAACTCGTCGGCTGGGGCATGGCGAGCGGCGTGTGGGAAGCCTTGCAGGTACCGATCGCGGTCCGTATCGTATTGACGGCCAATGGCCACGCCGAGGTTTCCTGCGCGACCTCCGACATCGGGACGGGCACCTACACGATCATGGCGCAGGTCGCAGCTCAACTGCTAGGTTTGCCGCTTGACAACGTCGCGGTCAAGCTCGGCGACTCGATGCTGCCGCACTCGCCGGTCGAAGGCGGATCATGGATCGCGGCCTCGGTGTCGAATGGGATCGCGACCACCGCAGAGGCGATCCGCACCGAACTGTTGCGGCTGGCAAAGCGGATGCCGAATTCGCCTCTAGCCGACGCAACGCCGGACGAGGTGGTGCTCGCGGATGGCAGCCTCATGCGCAGGCGGGATGCGTCACGCGCGGTGCTGATCGCCGAAGCGATGCGCCATGGCGGCGTGGACCGTATCGAGCAGGAGAGATCCACCACCTTTGACGATGACGGCTCGCAGGCGCACAACACCCACTCGGCCGTCTTCGCCGAAGTCAAAATCGACGAAGAACTCGGCGTGATCCGCGTCACGCGGGTCGTCAGCGCGGTCGCCGCCGGCCGCATCCTCAACCCCAAGACCGCCCGCAGCCAGATCTTGGGCGGGGTGGTATGGGGCATCGGCATGGCATTGCACGAGGAAACGCTGATCGACCACAATTTCGGCCGGATCATGAATGCCAACATTGCCGAATATCACGTCCCGGTGAACGCCGACATCGACGATGTCAGCGTCATCTTCGTCGATGAGCCAGACGAAAAGATCAACCCGCTCGGCATCAAGGGGCTGGGGGAGATCGGCATCGTCGGCGTTGCCGCGGCGATAGCCAACGCGATCTATCACGCGACCGGCAAGCGCGTGCGCGACCTGCCGATCACGCTCGATAAATTACAGCGATGAGGAGGGGAGAGCGCCCCATCGCACCTGATGCGGGCGGCCGCCTAACCGCTGGCCGACGGTCTCACGACCGTGGCTATTTGGCGGCGGTCACCATGATTTCCACCAAAACCTCCGGTCGCGCCATATCGGCCTTGACGCAAGCGCGCGCCGGCGGGTTTTCGGGATCGACCCAGGCGTTCCACACCGAATTCATGTCGGCGAACAACGCCATGTCCTTGATCCACAGATTGGCAGACAGCAGGTTTGATTTGCTGGTGCCGGCCTGGCTCAGATAAGAATCGATCTTATCGAGGATCTGCCGGGTCTGGCCCTTGATGTCCTCAGAAGTGTCGCCGGCAGTCAGCCCAGCGAGATAGACGGTGTCGCCGCGGACGACGGCACGACTCATGCGCGGCCCCGGCGGCTGCGTCAGATCGATGCGGCGGATGTCCATCATTTTCCCCTTTCGCGTGTCGTTTCGGTCGGAATATCAGCCGGGCGCTGCCGACGGATTTACGTAATTGACGATACGCTGCTTCGAGACATGAACTCCAAAAGTGACGAGCGGCTTATCGCCCGTTGTACGAAAGCTGTGCACTCGATTTGCCGGCAACGCAATCGTGACGCCGGGCTCGAGCTTGATCAGGCCGTCCTCGCCCTCGATCCACGCTTCCCCTTCGCCATCGAGCACGGTCAGGAGTTCGAGATAGGGGTGCCAATGCCGTTGGGTCTGATACTCCGGCGGCGAAGTCTGAATGCCGGTGCGCACCGGCGCGCCGCCGCTGTTGTCATCGCCGATCACCGGACAGTACTTGGCGCCGCCGGGAAAGATCACCTGTGGCCGTTCCGCATGGCGGATCACGATTGGCCCATCGCTCATTCGACTTTCTCCGCCAAAAGAGACGAACTCGCACGATCACGGATGGGGTGTATCACAAGCCGGTGGCGCCGATCCAATTCTCCGAGCGGTTTGGGCCTGCTTTCCACCCTGGCGGCTTGTGGTCTGCGCTTACCCATTCCGGGCGCGGGCCTGATCTGATGCGAATGGCGCTGGGCCGACGCGATGGCTCGCGCAGGCCGGTGATGTCCATCGTCGACCGCGTTGCAGCTGGTGACGGCTGGGTGATGCCGAAGGATCGCCGGCGCTGCCTTGCCGGCCTCGTTTAACACCGGCCTTTTTAACAGCGGCGGCTAGCGCCGACTGACGAAGAAATCGCGCAGCAGCGCGGCCGCCCGATGTTCGGCGATGCCGCCATAGACGTCGGGCCGGTGGTGGATGGTCGGCTGGTTGAACAAGTACGGACCATGCTCGACCGCGCCGCCCTTCGGGTCCCAGGCGGCGAAGTACAAGCGCGCGATGCGAGCGAGTGCGATCGCCCCGGCGCACATGGCACAGGGCTCTAAGGTGACCCACAGATCGCATCCGGCGAGCCGCGGCATTCCGCGCCGCGCCGCGCCCTCGCGCAATACCAGCATTTCAGCATGCGCCGTCGGATCGCGGTCCTGCTCGACGCGATTGCCGGCCGAGGCAAGCACGTTGCCGACGGCATCGACCAGCACCGCCCCGACCGGCACTTCGCCGCGCGCCGCCGCCGCCTCGGCTTCGGCCAAGGCCAAGGCCATTGGTGACGGCCGCGCGCTCATGTAGCGTGATGGCGGCGGATCGGCTCGGGGATCGCGATCGGCCGCCGTGTCGAAAGCCGCATGAAGAGCCCTTCCTGCTCGGCATCGGCGTGAACCGCCCCGCCGACAATGAATTCGGCGGCCAGCCGCCAGCGCACCCGGCCAAGCCCCGCGACCCGCATCCGGCCCAATAATCTGTCGGCGATCGTAACCGGCCGCCGATAGGCAATCCGCGTCGCGGTCAGGATCGGCGCGATGTCATCCGCCAAGGCCTGGACCAGCGGATAAGCCTCGTCCATCAGCCCGAGCCGCAGATCTTCAAGCCAGCGGATGAACACGATATTGCTGACGATGCCGGCGAAATCGATGTCATAGGTCTGGACGCGCAGCGGCAGCTCGTAGAAGTCGTTCATCAGGTCACCGTAATCGATCGCAGCGCAGCATGACACAGCCAAGGATCGCGCTCGCCGTCAATGTCGAGCCATCGAGCCAACGAGCTGCGTGACTTGCTGGCGCTGCCGGCCCGGCTTGCCGCTGCCCGCTTTGTTCCCGGCGGTCTCCTTAGAACCAGCGCGCCTTGTCGACGAGGTTGCGCAATGGCTGGCCGGCGAGGAAACGGCGGCAATTATCGAGAATGATCTCGTAACGGCGCTCATCGAGATAGGGGCCGTAGCCGGCCGTGTGCGGGGTCAGCAATACCCCGGGCAGCGTCCACAGTTTGTGGTCGGCGGGCAGCGGCTCCTGCTCGAATACATCGAGCCCGGCGCCAGCGATCTCGCCCGCCTCGATCGCGGCCACGAGGTCGTCGAGCCGGGTTGTCAGACCGCGCCCGATATTGATAAAGAACGCGGTCTTTTTCATTTCCTGAAACCGCGCCCGGTTCATAAAGCCCTCGGTCTCGGGCGTGTGCGGCACCGTCAGGATCACAAAGTCGGCTTGTGGCAATAGCGCATCGAGTTCGTCGGCCCGATGCAGTTCGGCGACCCCTGGCGGCGTGTCCCGGCGCCGCTCGTCGACGCCGATGACCCGCATCCCGAAAGCCGCGGCGAGCCGGGCGATTTCGCTGCCGATGCCGCCGACCCCGACGATCAACGCCGTCGCCTCGGGCAGGTGGACAACCCCCTCGTTCTGCGCCGGCTTCCGCCATTCGCGGCGCAGTTGCTGCGGGATGTAGCGCTGCAAGCCGCGGGCAAAGGCGAGCACGAACGCCATGACATGGGCGCTGATATGGTCGTTGTAGATCTCGCGGAAGTTGGTGATCTCGACCTGGTGCGCGATCAACTCGGGATAGTAGTATCCGGCGGGAGGTGCGGCCTGCGGCGCCTGCAGCCATCTGAGCCGCCGCGCCTGGCGCAACAGCGCCGGAGGGATCGTGCCAAACGCGCTTTCGGCTGTCGCGATCGCCTGTTCGGCGCGCGCGGCATCCTCCGCGACGATGACTTCGAATTCAGGGAGCGCCGCGGCGAGCCGCGCACCCCATTCGCGCGTCTTCTCGTTCTGCGGCGGCAGCATCAGAAATTGGGTCGGCATGGTCTGGGTCCTCGAGTAGTTATCGGGCGCGCAGCATCGGACCTGACCGCATTCACGGCAAGCCGGGTCGCAATACCCTCGACGCGCCGGAGCAAGGCGGCCAAGATCAATTCGAGCGGGCGATGCGTCGCGGAGGCAGTATGGAAATCGATCTGATCGGGAAACGGGCCGTGGTAGCCGGTGGCAGCCGAGGCATCGGACGGGCGATCGCACTCGCTTTTGCCGAG
>Ga0335074_10002583_pt1 | contig 24729 bp, 12 predicted proteins | sample Lox_Sample_23_FD_206715 | JGI IMG/M metagenome (GOLD analysis project Ga0335074, IMG submission 206715) | Soil microbial communities from Loxahatchee National Wildlife Refuge, Florida, United States - Lox_Sample_2.3 | ecosystem: Environmental > Terrestrial > Soil > Wetlands | place: USA... | reverse complement strand
GTTCGAGGAGAACATCGTCGACATCGACGTCACCGACGAGATGCGGACCAGTTATCTGGAGTACGCCTACTCGGTGATCTACCAGCGCGCACTGCCGGACGCGCGGGACGGGCTCAAGCCGGTGCAGCGCCGGATCCTGTTCCAGATGAGCGAGATGGGACTGCGGCCGGACCGGGCCTACGTCAAGTGCGCTCAGGTAGTCGGGGCTGTCATGGGCCGCCTGCACCCGCATGGCGACGGCGCGATCTACGACGCGATGGTGCGCATGCACCAGCCGTGGGCCATGCGGCTGCCGCTCGTGGACGGGCACGGCAACTTCGGTTCGCCGGACGACGGGCCGGCCGCCTACCGCTACACCGAAGCACGGATGGCGGAGGCCGCCGCGACGGCCATGACTGACTCGCTGGGCGAAGACACGGTCGACTTCGTTCCCAACTACGACGGCACTCTGACGCAGCCCGAGGTCCTGCCTGCCGCGTTCCCGAACCTTCTGGTTAACGGGACCGCCGGGATCGCGGTCGGGATGGCGACCAACATGGCCCCGCACAACCTGGGCGAGGTGGTGGCTGCAGCGCGGCACCTGATCGCCAGCCCGGAGGCCGACCTCGAGACGCTCATGCGATTCGTGCCCGGTCCTGACCTGCCGACCGGCGGCAAGATCGTCGGCCTCGACGGCATCAGGGAGGCCTACCAGACCGGGCGCGGGCTGTTCCGCACCAGGGCAACGGCCAGGATCGAGAAGCTGACCCCGCGCCGGACCGGGATCGTGGTCACCGAACTGCCCTACGGGGTCGGCCCGGAGCGCGTGATCAGCCGGATCAAGGACCTGATCCAGGCCAGGAAGCTGACCGGGGTCGCGGATGTCCCCAAGGATCTCACCGACATGAAGCACGGCCTGCGCCTGGTCATCGAGGTGCGCTCCGGCTTCGTGCCGGAGGCGGTGCTGGACGAGTTGTACCGGCTGACTCCGCTCGAGGAGACCTTCGGCATCAACAACGTGGCGCTGGTGAACGGCCAGCCGCAGGTGCTCGGGCTCCGCGAGCTGCTGCAGATCTACGTCGACTTCCGGCTCGAGACCGTCCGGCGCCGGTGCGAGTTCCGGCGCGGCAAGCGCCAGGACCGGCTGCACCTGGTCGAGGGCCTGATCATCGCGCTGCTGAACATCGACGAGGTCATCCAGGTCATCCGCACGAGCGACGACGCTGCGGCAGCCAAGGAGCGGCTGATGGCCGTCTTCGACCTGACCGAGATCCAGGCGCAGTACATCCTGGACACGCCGCTGCGACGGCTGACCCGCTACGACCGGCTCGAGCTGGAGCGCGAGCGGGACACGCTGGCGAGCGAGATCGCCGGGCTGACCGAGATCCTGGAGTCCGAGCCGAAGCTGCGCCAGCTGGTCAGCGGCGAGCTGGCAACCGTGAGCGAGAAGTTCGCGACGCCGCGCCGTACCGTGCTGCTAGAGGGCAGCGGGGCGGCCGCCAGGTCCGCCGCCGCGCCGCTCGAGGTGGCGGACGAGCCATGCAGTGTCCTGCTGTCGTCGGCCGGCCTGCTGGCCCGCACGGCGGGCCGGCCGCCCGCACGTGCTGGCAGAGGGCGGGCTGCGCACGACGTGATCGTGTCGTCGGTGAGCTCCACCGCGCGCGGCACATTCGGTGTCATCACTTCAGCCGGACGGCTGATCAGGCTCGGGGTGCTTGAACTGCCCGCGCTGCCGCCGAGCGCCCACTCCCCTGCGCTGTCCGGCGGCGCGCCACTCAGCGAGTTTGTCACGACCGGGCCTGGCGAGACCGTTGTCGCGATCGTCGCGGCCGACAGTGCCGGTGCCGACGGTGCCGGTGCCGACAGTGCCAGTGCCGGGCTTGCGCTCGCCACCGCGCAGGGCGTCGTGAAGCGCGTTACCCCTGACTACCCGCAGAATGCCACGGAGTTCGACGTGATCGCTCTTCGCGACGGGGACCGCGTTGTCGGTGCTGTGCAGCTCGCCAGCGATGACCAGGACCTGGTGTTCATCACCAGCGATGCCCAGCTGCTGCGATTCCCGGCATCATCAGTGCGCCCGCAGGGCCGTGCGGCGGCGGGCATGGCCGGCATCCGCCTCGCTCCGCGAGCCAGCGTGATCTGGTTCGGCGCTGTCAGTCCGTTCGCAGCCGAATCGGCCGAGGCGGATGGTGCCGACTCCGAGCCGGTGGTGGTCACCGTCGCCGGAGCCGCAGGCGCGCTGCCCGGCACGATGGCCGCGACCGCGAAGGTGACGCCGTTCGCCGAGTATCCGGCCAAGGGCCGCGGCACCGGCGGCGTGCGCTGCCACCGGTTCCTCAAGGGCGAGGACGTGCTGGTGCTGGCCTGGGCCGGGCCAGGGCCTGCCCGCGGCGCCACGGAGGCGGGCACGCCCGTCGACCTGCCCGCTCCGGTCGGCCGCCGGGACGGCTCAGGCGAGCGCGTCCTGCAGCCGCTGGCAGCTGTAGGTGGCACAGTTCCGGCGGCCTGACGAGTTCAGAATGCCCTCATAGGCCGTTCTCGGGGGCGCGGCAGGCTGGTCGCGCAGGCTCCCTTCTAAGGACAGGCCGGCTGCGACCCCGCAGCTGGCCGGAAGGGAGGAACCACATGGTTTCCACAGCAGGAAGCCGGATCCGGCGGCTCGTCATCACTGGTGCGATCGCCGCCGGGCTCGGAGCCGGAGCGGCCGGCATAGCCCTGGCGTCCACCGGAGGTGCCGGCGCAGCTGCCTCGACGACCGCGACGACGACAGCAACGTCTTCATCGCCGAGTTCGTCCGCGTCGCCGTCCGCCGCTGGCAACTCGGGATCGAGCAGCTCGACGCCCGCGCCAGGGTCGGCGGGCACGCACCACTGCACTCACATGGGCAGCGGCTCGTCCAGCACGAGCGGCACCAGCACGTCCTAACCCTGCCTGGCTCCCTGGCTCTCTCAGCCCGGCAGCCGGAAAAGCCAGTGCCGCGCGGCTTTCCCCCGGGCCGCGCGGCACTGCTCCGTACCTGGGTCAGGTGTCGATGCGGGATGGATCCAGCTCGGTGGCACCGGCCGCGATGAACTCCCGGCGCGGTCCGACCTCGCTGCCCATCAGCAGGTCGAACATCTGCTCCGCTGCGGCGCCATCCTCGATCCTGATCCGGCGCAGTACCCGGTGACGCGGACTCATCGTGGTCTCGGCCAGCTGCTGAGCGTCCATCTCACCCAGGCCCTTGTACCGCTGCGGGTCCTTGAATCGCTGGCCCTTGCGCTCCAGCTCGAGCACGGTACGGCTGAGCTCGGCGTCGCTGTAGGTGTAGATGTACCGCTGCTGGCCCTTGCGCGGATTGGTCAGCTCGAGCCGGTGCAGCGGCGGCACGGCGGCGAACACCCGCCCGGCCTCCACCATCGGCCGCATGTAGCGGTGGAACAAGGTGAGCAGCAGCGTCCGGATGTGCGCGCCGTCCACGTCAGCATCAGCCATGAAGATCACCCGCTGGTAGCGCGCCGAGTCCAGGTCGAACGAGCTTCCCGAGCCGGCCCCGAGCACCTGGATGATCGCCGCGCACTCGGCGTTCTTCAGCATGTCGGACAGTGACGCCTTCTGCACGTTGAGGATCTTGCCCCGGATCGGGAGCAGCGCCTGGAACTCGGAGTCGCGAGCGTTCTTCGCGGTCCCGAGCGCCGAGTCGCCCTCGACGATGAACAGCTCGCTCCGGTCGTCGGCGGAGCGGCAGTCGACCAGCTTGGCTGGCAGCGCGGAACTCGCCAGCTGCGACCGGCGCCGCTGATTCTCCCGGTGCTCGCGGGCGGCGATCCGGGTCCTGGAGGCAGCGGCAACCTTGTCGAGCACGGCCCGGGCCTGCTGCTTGCTGCCGCGGATCCGGCCCTCGAGGAAGTTCGCAAGCTCGGTGGACACCACCTGGCTGACGATCTTCGTGACTGCCGGGGTGCCGAGCACCTCCTTGGTCTGGCCCTCGAACTGGGGCTCGGGGAGGCGGACCGAGACGACCGCGGTCAGCCCTTCGAGCACGTCGTCCTTGATCACCGGGTCCTCGCCGGACTTCAGCAGCCGCTGTGCCTTGAGCTGGTCGTTCAGCGTCTTCACCATGGCGCGCTCGAAGCCGGTGACGTGTGTGCCGCCCTTGGCCGTCGGGACCACGTTCACGAACGAGCGGACGGTGGTGTCGTAGCCGGTGTCCCAGCGCATCGCCACGTCGACGTCGAGCTGGCGCTCGACCTCGGTCGGCGTGAGGTGCCCGGCATCGTCGAGGACCGGGACTGTCTCGGTGAACTGGCCGTCACCGGTGATCCGGACGACGTCAGTGACCGGGTCGCCCCCGGACAGATGCGCGCAGAACTCGCTGATGCCGCCGGCGAACCTGAATTCCGCAGACCGGCTCTCCGGGCTCTCGGCCGCTGTCCCGTCCTCGGCCAGCGCCTCCTCAGGCCGGCCCTCCGGGCGCTCATCCGCCGCCCGGATCGTGAGGCCAGGCACGAGATACGCGGTCTGCCGGGCCTGCTGCACCAGCCAGGCGAAACGCCAGTCCGCCCCGGCCACGAATATCTGCCGGTCCGGCCAGAACCGGGTCCGGGTGCCGGTGGAGGTCCTGGCCACCTTCGGCCCCTTGCGCAGTCCCGAGGCAGGCGTGAACTTCGAGTCGGGGCCGTCCCCCGAGAAGACTCCCGGCACTCCGCGCCGGAAGCTGATCGACCACTCGTAGCCGCCCTTCTCCACCCAGACATCTAGCCGGGCCGAGAGCGCGTTCACGACAGAAGCGCCGACGCCGTGCAGGCCGCCTGAGGCGGTGTACGAGCCGCCGCCGAACTTTCCGCCGGCATGCAGCCTGGTCATGATCAGCTCGACGCCGGTCAGCCCTGTCTTCGGCTCGGTGTCGACCGGGATTCCCCGGCCGTTGTCGCGGACCTCGGCGGAACCGTCCGCGTGCAGCGTGACCTCGATATGCGTGCAGGCACCGGCAAGGGCCTCATCCACCGAGTTGTCGAATATCTCGCCCAGGCACTGAGCCAGGCCGCGGCCGTCGGTAGAGCCGATGTACATGCCTGGCCGCTTGCGGACAGCGTCCAGGCCCTCGAGCACGGTCAGGTGGCGTGCGGTATATCCGTCAGCGCCGTGCCCGCCGCCCGTGCCTTGTCCGGAGCCCACTTGTCCGGTACCTGCGGGTCCGGTACCCGCGGGTCCGGTACCCGCGGCCTCCTCGCCGGTCACGCTCGCAGCTTCCTCCTTGCTGCGCCCAGCGCCGCGGCCAGTTCCCGCGCCAGCTGACCGCGCGCCGGCTGAGCGGCGCCCGGCTGACCGAGGGCTTGCTGACCTGGCGCCAGCCGGCCTGGCTGGCGCCGCGCTGACCGACTCCCGCACGACGGTCACAAGGTTCTCCCTGGGCAGGCCCTGGCAGAGAGGGCTCGGCTGACTGACGGGTCCGGCTGGCTGACGTTCACCCGGCAGACCCCTGAAGGCAGACTAACCGCACGCGAGCTGCGCCCCTCGCCACCACGCCGACGGATATATGACTTGTTATGGTTTAAATAGTGCGTATCTCGTCGAAACGGCGGGGCGTGACCCCGCCGGGCAAAGCCGATTGTTCGCCCTCGGCATACTCCTCGCTGAGGGGGGATGACAAAGAGCCGCCATGATGTTGTGATGCGTAGGAGATCACAGGGTCGGACGGGCTGTCGGCGACGAGGCCGCCAGGGGTCCGGGGATCGTCATCGTCCCCCGGCACCTGCGGTTGACCAGACCGGTTGACCGGCACCGTCCCCGAGACGAGGAGGCGACTTATGTCCGGTGCAATTGCCCCAACGAGGCCGCTGACCGCTCTCGACTTGTGTGATCGGTGCGGAGCGCCCGCGTACGTACGCGTGCTTCTTCCCGGTTCGGGCGAGTTGCTGTTCTGCGCCCATCACAACCGTAAGCACGCCGAGGCTCTGGCCAAGATCGCGGTGGAGATCCAGGACGAGACCGGCAAGCTTACGAGCAAGGCGGGCGACGCGGCCTCCTGACCTGATAGCAGATCGGCCCCTGACCAGTTGCTGGTCAGGGGCCGAGGCTTATCCGGACTAATCCAGGTAGTCGCGCAGCACCTGAGACCTCGATGGGTGCCGCAGCTTGGACATGGTCTTGGACTCGATCTGGCGGATCCGCTCCCTGGTTACGCCGTAGACCTTGCCGATCTCGTCCAGGGTCTTGGGCTGGCCGTCGGTGAGTCCGAAGCGCATCGAGACGACGCCGGCCTCCCGCTCGGACAGCGTGTCAAGCACCGAGTGCAACTGCTCCTGCAGGAGCGTGAAGCTCACGGCCTCGCCTGGCTGGATTGCCTCGGAGTCCTCGATCAGGTCACCGAACTCGCTGTCGCCGTCCTCGCCAAGCGGGGTGTGCAGCGAAATCGGCTCGCGGCCGTACTTCTGCACCTCGATGACCTTCTCCGGGGTCATGTCGAGCTCGGCAGCCAGCTCCTCCGGGGTGGGCTCCCGGCCGAGATCCTGCAGCATCTGCCGCTGCACCCGGGCGAGCTTGTTGATCACCTCAACCATGTGCACCGGGATCCGGATGGTGCGGGCCTGGTCGGCCATGGCCCTGGTGATCGCCTGCCGGATCCACCAGGTGGCATAGGTGGAGAACTTGTAGCCCTTGGTGTAGTCGAACTTCTCTACCGCGCGGATGAGGCCGAGGTTGCCCTCCTGGATGAGGTCCAGGAACAGCATTCCCCGTCCGGTGTAGCGCTTGGCCAGCGATACGACAAGCCGCAGGTTTGCCTCGAGCAGGTGGTTCTTGGCCCGCCTGCCATCGTCAGCGATCCACTCCAGGTCCAGCCGGTGCTCGGGCCGGACCGAGATCGCGGGGTCGCCGAGCTTCTCCTCGGCGAACAGGCCAGCCTCGATCCGCTTGGCGAGTTCCACCTCCTGCTCGGCGTTGAGCAGAGGCACCTTGCCGATCTGCTTGAGGTAGTCCTTGACCGGGTCGGAGGTCGCGCCTGCCACGGCCACCTGGGCGGCTGGCAGGTCCTCGTCGTCGTCGCCGTAACTGAACGCCTCGTCTTCGGAGTCCTCCGCGGCAGTCCCGGCGGCCTGAACAGCCGTGCCGTTGACGCTGACGATCGCGTCCGCGTGCGCTACCGCCTCGCCAGCCTCGGCCAGGTCGGTATCTCCCGCCAGGCCAGGCTCATCCCCGGAGTCCGCCTCGTCCGCCTCGGCCTCATCGGTGTCCAGGTTCTCCAGTTCCTCGAGCTCGGCGTCAACGTCCAGGAAAGTTACGTCGGCGAGGTCCGGGTCGGCCTCCATGTCCGCGACGTCGGCCATGTCCGGGTCGGCCTCAGTGCCCGGGTCGGCCAGATCCGGATCGGTGTCGAGGCCGGTCTCAGCGGCCAGGTCGGCGTCAGCAGTCACGTCGATGTTCCCGTCGTCAAAATGCTCTCCTGTGCCCGGCAGATCACTCGGTGCCTGCCTTCCCTGCCTGCCTTTGGCGCGCGTGCCACCTGACCGTGCCCTGCCGCGGCCCTTGCCCGCTGCCTGCTCCTCGTGCTCGCCGCTGCCGTTGACGGACTGCGGGGTCGCGCTCCTGGCAGTTGACTTGCGGCTGCGGCCGCCCGATGGTCGCCTCGCGGCCGGGACAGCGTCTCCAGGGCCCTCACCAGGGACCAGGGCCACTGGCTGGTCAGCCGCCTGTGTCTTGCCGTCAGCAGCACCACCGCGGGCCTGCTGCGGTACGCGTGCGTTCTCTGCCGACGGCCGCGACTGCCGCCGCGCTGCCGAGCCTGCAGCGCTTGCCACCGCGGTCACCCCTTCCCTTGCTGGATGACGGCCCGCCTTGCTGCGCCCAGCACCCGGCTGTTCGAACTAGCAGGCGACACTGCCACCTCTCCGGCATACCTCTCGGTGAGCATCGGACCCTACCGCGCGCATTCCGCTGCCCGAACCATTCCGGACGGCAGAAACCCGCGGCAGGAATGCAAGTCCTGCCCGAGGTCCTCTCCCGTCCACCACATTAGGCGCAGTGTCCGGGTAGGTCGTACCGTTGCGAACCAGCGCCCGGTGCTGGGTTTCCGGCGCCGGCAGCGCCCGGGCCAGCAAGACCGGGCTGAGCAGACAACCTCGGGAATGGTACCCGCATTCCTCATGCCCTCCCCTTCCGTACCGAACCGGCCACCCGCGGGCCGCTGGCCCGGTCCGGACCGGCTGGGACATGCAGGACAAGTACGGTGACATCGTCATCCTGCTCATACCCGGAGAGCATCCGGTCAACGAGATAACGCAGCAGCATGGCCGGGTCCGTCGTAACCCGCTCAGGGGCCTCCGCCGCCACGGCGACCAGTTCGTCCAGCCCGGCGTCCAGGCCGCGCCTGCGGTTCTCCACCAGGCCATCTGAATAGAGCACCGCGGTGTCGCCCGGCGGCAACGTGAACGCGTACTGGCGGCGCGGACTTGCCCAGCCCAGCGGGGTGCCAGCCTCGGCAGACTCCAGCCGGGGCGGCCCGCCTGCCGGGATCAGCAGCGGCGGCAGGTGGCCCGCGTTGCCCGCAATGCCGTCTCCGGTCCGCGGGTCCACGACCAGGTAGGCCACGGTCGTCACCTGCTCGGCCAGCTCAGTGGCAAGGAACAGGCGGTCGAGCCCGGAGAGCACTGCAGCCGGCCTCGGGTCGGTCAGGGCCAGTGCGCGCAGGGCGTTCCGGACCCGGCCCATCCCGGCAGCGGCCGTAAGCCCCTTTCCCATGACATCCCCGGCCGCGACCGCAAGGCGGCCGTCCGGCAGCCGGAAGGCGTCGTACCAGTCACCGCCGATCTCCATGTTCCTGGTCACCGGCAGGCACCGGGCCTCTAGCACGATGCCTGGAACCGTGGGCAGCGTGTCGGGCAGCAGGCTGCGCTGGAGGGTCTCAGCGGTGGTGTGCTCACGTTCGTAGAGCGTGGCTCGCTCCAGCGCCAGGGCGCACTGGCCCGCCAGCGCCTCCAGGAAGACGCGTTCCTCCTCGGTGATCTGCCGCGGCCGGCCGAAGGAGAACCGGAGCGCGCCCAGCGCCGCGCCGGAGGACAGCAACGGCAGGCCGACCCATGCCTTCTCGTCGCTGTGCTCGAGGAACAGGCTGGCTCCGGCTTCCTCGGACTCGAACAGGCGCCGGGCCGCATCGGGGTTCTCCAGCAGAACCGGCCGCCGCGTGCAGATCGCCAGCGTCATCACGCTCGGAACGGACAGCGCCATGTCGGCGGGCGGCGCCCCTGGCGTGTCCGGAAGGCCAGCCGGGTTGATCGTGCGCACCCGCAGCCGGTCGGGGTCGAGGGTCGCCACCGCTGACCGCTCAGCACCGATGGCTGACCGGCCGACCTCGGTGATCACCTGGACCACTTGCTCGACCGTGAGCGCCTCGGCGAGCATCGAGGTCGCCTGCTGCAGTCGCGCGGTCCGCAGCGCCGCCGCGGACAGCTGCTCGGTCAGCCGGCCGCGCATCTCCTCGGCTTCACGCTGGGCCGTGACGTCGGTACTCGCGCCCATCCACTCGATGATCCGGCCATCCCGCTCGATCGGCACCGCGCGCACGTCGTAGTGCCGGTACGAGCCGGAGCGGCTGCGAACCCGGTACCGGCTGTCGAAAACCTTCCCGGTACGGACGCACTCCTGCCAGGCCGCCTCGACGCGCTCACGGTCATCCACGTGGATCGCGTCGAGCCAGCCGTTGCTGAGGTACTCCTCCGCCGTCTGGCCGGTGATCCAGCGCCACTCCGGCGCGTCCTCGGCTATCCCGCCGTCTGGCCGGGTCACCCAGACGACCTGGGCACCCGCCTGAACCAGGGAGCGGTAGCGTTCCTCGCTGCGCCGGAGCGCCTCGGCGGCGAGGTGCTGCGCAGTGACATCGACAGCGATGACGGCCACGCCGCGGACGTCCCCGTCGGCCGCGGGGAACCACGACGCCGACAGGTGGCGCTCGGGCTCAAGGGAGATCATGTGCTCGGTCTGCGGTGCTGGGTGCTCACCCGCTGCAACCTGCCCGAGCGCGGCTCTCGCCGCATCGGCCAGATCGGATGGCCAGGCATCGGCCGGCGTGCTGCCGGCCAGGCCGTCGTCCTCGCGACCGAGCAGCGACGCCATCACCTTGTTCAGGCGAAGAATCCGGAAATCAGGCCCGATAAAGGCGAAGCCCACCGGACCTTCCTCGAGCAGCGACGACAGCAGTGCCGGGTCGGAGACGTCGAGTCCCGGCAGCCGCGGCCGCGGCACGGACATGTCAGTGCTCATCGCGAGCACCTCGCATCCGGCCGAGCGCGCGCCATGGAACGGCTCCTTCCTGCTCACTGCGGACACAAGCAGGCTAGCGGCAACAACGAGCGCAAGAAGGTTGGCAGCAACAACTCGGCATGGATACTACCGCCGGTGACCTGGTGCGCGCGGTGGTCGCAGCTCCCGGCCAAGTCCCAGCACGCCTCAGGCGATGGTCGGAACGGGCTGCCCGGCGGGCTGCTCGGGCGCAGAAGGCCCGAGCGGGAAGTGACACGCGACGACCTGGCCGCCGGACTGCGGCCGAAGCGGTGGCTCGACGGCGGCGCAGATGTCCTGCGCCAGCAGGCAGCGCGTGCGGAAGCGGCAGCCAGTCACCGGAGCTACCGCGTCCGCGCCGGCGCCCCACCCTTGCTGGCTGACTTGCGCATGACCGCCCTGAGGCTGGCTGGACACCGCCGGCACAGCGGCGATCAGCCCTGCCGTGTACGGGTGGGCTGGCGCCGTGCAGACCTCGGCAGCCGGACCGAGCTCAACGAGCTTCCCCTGGTACATGACGCCGATGATGTCGGCCATGTACCTGATGACCGACAGGTCATGCGAGATGAACAGGTAGCTCAGGCCGTACTGGCGCTGCAGCTTGCGCATCAGGTTGATGATCTGCGCCTGCACCGACACGTCGAGCGCCGAGACAGGCTCGTCGGCCACGATCAGCGCCGGACGCTGCAGCAGTGCCCTGGCCAGCGCTATCCGCTGTCGCTGGCCGCCGGAGAACTCCTGCGGATACCGGCCAGCCGCCTCCGGCGGCAGGCCCACCTCGTCAAGGATCCTGGCGACCTGGCGGCGGTGGCCGCGACGGCGCACTGTCTTCTGGATCGCCAGCGGCTCGCTGAGGATAGACCGGACCCTCATCCGCGGATTGAGTGATGCGTGGGCATCCTGGAACATCATCTGAATGCCGGGCTCTCGCCGCCGCTGCCGCGGCGCCAGTGCGGTGAGGTCGGTCCCGCCGAAGACAATCGAGCCTGCGTCCGCGCGCTCGAGCCCGGACAGCAGCCTCGCGATCGTGGTCTTGCCGCAGCCAGACTCGCCGACCAGCCCGAAGGTCTGCCCGGCCGAGATCTCGAAACTGACGTCGGCCACGGCGCTTACCCTGCCGACTTGGCGTCCGAGCAGTCCACGGGTCACCGGGTAGTCCTTGACCAGGCCCGTGACGCGCAGCAGAGGTGCGGCAGCGCGCCCGCTGGCTCCGTCGGGCCCGCCGTTAGCCCCGCCGTCAGCACCGGCCGTGGCGCGGTCGGTGCGCCGCATGACCGGCCGGCCGGCCGCTGCGCCCGAATCCCTGGCAGTCCAGGCACTGACCCGGCCGTTGCTCCGGTCCGCGTCCTGGACGCCCGCAACAGCCTGGCTGCCGTGCCCGCCGATCGGATAGAAGCAGGCGTAGCTGTGTCCCGGATAGTCGCCGTCGAGGACCGGCTCGTGACTGGCACACCAGTCGCGCGCGTGGCGGCACCGCGGGGCGAAGCTGCAGCCCCGCAGCCGCACGGACAGGTCGGGGGGCCGGCCGGGGATGCTGTAGAGGCCGCGGCTGGCCGCGGCCGCCATCTCCGGCAGCGCGTCGAGGAGCGCCTCGGTATAGGGATGCCGCGGGTGCGCGAACAGCGCCGCAGTTGCTGCCTGCTCGACGATGCGTCCGCCGTACATAACGGCTACCTGGTCGGTCCGGCCCGCGATGACGCCGAGATCATGGGTCACCAGGATGACCGCCATGCCGAGCTGGGTGCGCAGGTCGTCGAGGAGCTCGAGGATCTCCCGCTGGATAGTCACGTCCAGCGCCGTTGTCGGTTCGTCGGCGATCAGCAGCATCGGCTCGCAGGCCAGCGCCGCCGCGATCATAGCGCGCTGGCGCATGCCACCGGACAGCTGGTGAGGGTAGAGGCCGGCCACTCGCTCCGGCTCCGGCATCCGCACTACCGCTAGCATCTCCACGGCGCTGGCGGCGGCGGCCTGACGGTCCGCGCCCCGGTGCACCACGACGGACTCGGAGATCTGCCGGCCGATCGTCATGGTCGGGTCGAGGCTGGCGGACGGGTCCTGAAAGACCATCCCGATGTCGTTGCCCCGGACCGCCTGCATGTCCCGCTCGGACAGAGTGGTCAGCTCAGCGCCGCCCAGCACGACTGAGCCGCCGGTGATGGCGCCGCCCGGCGGGAGCAGCCGCATCACCGAGCGCGCCGTCATCGTCTTGCCGCAGCCTGACTCGCCGACCAGGCCGACGCACTCACCGGGCCCGACCGTGAGGCTGATGCCATCAACGGCCCTGACGATCGCACCCCTGCGCCTGATCTGCGTGTGCAGGTCGCTGATCTGCAGCAGCGGCTCCGGCCGCTGCACCGGTCCAGCCTGCTCCGCGGCCATCGCTATCGCCCGGCTCTGAGCATCTGCGTCTCGCTGGCCGCTCTGACCGCGGTTGCCTCAGGCCCGGTACCGGAATACTCGGCGGAGAACGCGTCACGCAGGCCGTCGCCGAGCATGGCCAGCGCGACGACGACAACCGCGATCGCGACGCCAGGGAAGACAATCTGCCACCAGTAACCATCGGAGATGGTCTGGATTCCAGCGGCGATCATGTCACCCCAGTCGACGGACGGGAACTGCACGCCGAATCCGAGGAAGCTCAGCGTGGCCAGGATCATGATCGCGCTGGCGACCTGGAAAGTCACGTTGACCACGATCGTGCCCATGGCGTTCGGCGTAATGTGCCGCAGGATGACGCGCAGGCCGCCGCCGCCCATGACCCGGGAGGCCTCGACGTACTCGCGGACCCGCAGCATCAGCGCCTCAGCACGGACCAGCCTGGCGGTGCTCAGCCAGGACGTGCCAGCGATCACCAGTAGCAGCATCGTCGTGGACGGCCGGTAGATGGAGACCAGCAGCACCAGCAGCACAACGGCAGGAATCGCGATCGCCGCGTCCACAATCCGCATCATGGCCGCGTCCAGCACGCCGCCGAAGTACCCGGCTACCGCGCCCCACATCGAGCCGAGCACAGCGGCCAGGATCCCGGCCGCTCCACCGACCTCCAGCGATACCTGGCCGCCGGCCATCAGCCGGCCGAGTTCGTCAACCCCGTCCTCGTCGGTGCCGAGCGGATGGCCCGCCCGTGGCGACAGGTTCTCCCGGGACAGGAAAACGTGAGCCAGGTCAGCGTGGTAAACCAGCGGGCCGAGGAAGCAGAAACCTGCCATCGCGATGAGAGTGAGAGCGCCGACGGTCGCCAGCGGGTAGGCGCGGCAGGCCGCCAGCAGCCTGCGCGCGCGCCCGGCGAGCGCGGCGCGCTGGGCGGCCACGCTAGGCGGGCCGACGATGACCGGCCCGGCGTGCCGTCCCCGGCTGCCGGGTGCTGCCTGCTCCTGCGTCATAGCCGGGCCTGCCTGACCCGCGGGTCGAGCGCGGCATAGCAGATGTCGGCCAGCAGCGAGCCCACCGCGGCGGCTACGCCGATCACCAGCGTGAAACCTAGCGTCACCGAGAAATCGTGGTTAGTGGCCGCCTGCCAGATCTGCCACCCCATGCCAGGGAAGTTGAACAGGCTCTCCACCACCAGCGCTCCGCCGACGATTTGCGGGAAGCTGAGCCCGAGCAGCGTCACTACGGGCACCAGGGAGTTGCGCAGCACGTGCGCGCCGAGAACCCGGCGCTGCCCGGCGCCACGTGCCCTGGCCGCCTCTACGTACTCCTGAGCCAGGCTGTCCAGCGCCGACGCCCGCATGTACCGGGCGAAGATGGCGACAGTACCCAGCGCCAGGGTCAGTACCGGCAGAGTCAGGTCCCGCACATCAGTGATCACGCCGACGATGCCAGCAGCCTGGGGGCCCTCGGCGCCGAAGATGTGGTGATCCACTGCGAGGAACAGGATGAGCACCGCGCCCAGCACGAAAGCGGGCGTGCCGTAGCAGAGGTAAGTCAGCGCGCGCAGCCCGTTATCGACCGCCGAGTTACGGCGCACTGCCTGCACCAGGCCGGCCGGGATAGCGATGACCAGTGCGATCAGGGTGGAGAACCCGGTCAGCACCAGCGTCCGCGGCAGGCTGGTCGCCAGCACCGCGCCGACGGTCTCGTTCAGCCTGGCCGAGCGGCCCAGGTTGCCATGCAGCACGCGGCCGAGCCAGGTCAGGTACTCGGCCAGGAACTGCTGGTGCGCGGAGCCAGCACCAAGCAGGCTGGCGCTCGCCCCGCCGGGGGCGAGCCGGATGAGCCCGAACACGATCAGCGTTACCAGCAGCACAACTACGACCGCCTGCAATGCCCGGCGGGCCAGGTACGACGTCACGGATCTGGCCCGCCCGGCCGCAAGCTGGTCACTTCCGGTAAACCCAGGTTTCCGGCGTGATGGTGAGCGCGCTGTTCTGCGGGCCGATGTCGAGACCGTTGATGGTCTCGATCAGCTGCGGCGTAGTCGGCTCATAGACCACCGGCAGCTGGCCCGCCAGGTAGTCCTCCCAGGTGTACATGGCCTTCTGGAACTCGGGCGGCGTCCGCGCCGTCAGCGTGGCATCGATGTACTGGTTGTCGCGCGCACTGTCGTAATCGCCGGCGTTGTTCGGCGCGCCGCCTTCGAACAGCTCGTCGCCGCTCGGCAGGTAGTCAGGGTCATAGGTCCACGATCCCCACTCGGCAAGCTCCCAGGCGTTGGGCTTGGCCGGATCGAAAGCGGCGCCCGTGACCGTGTTGAACGGCTCAGCATCGAGGGTCAGGCTGATCCCGGCCAGCGACGCATTGGACTCAAGTTCGCGAGAGGCTGACTCCATCCAGTCGATCCCGGTGGCGTACTGCAGAGTGAACTGCAGCTTCTCCCCGGCCGTGATGTGTGCACCGCACTCACTCGGTCCGGTGCCGGGGCGGACACACGTGTCAGTGCCGCCCGGGGTCACCTGCCAGCCGTGCTGGGACAGCAGCGTCTTGGCCCCCTGAATGTTCAGGGTCCACGGGTCGCCCTTTCTCGCCAGCGTTGGCGACAGGTACTTGGTCACCGGATAGGACGTGACCGGGCCGATGGTCGGCTTCCCGTAGCCGTGCAACGGCCCGTTGATGATGCCCTCCTGGTCCACCAGCTCCTGGAACGCCTCCCGGAAGTACAGCTGCTGGAAGATCGGACCGACTTTCGTGTTGTTGAAGTTGTACGGGAAGTAGCTGAGCTGCCACGGATAGACAGCGGTGAGCTTGTAGTCCGACAGCGAGCTGGGGTTGCCGCCGACGATGGCTCCCGCGGCTGGCTCCTCCGCGTCGACGGTCGGCAGGTAGCCGACATCGATGGTGTTACTGCCGGTCGGGTCCTGCAGTACGTCGAACTCGGCCGCCTCGGTGGTGAACGGCACCACAATGAAGGTGGTGATGTGCCCGGCCGGAAGCTGAGCAATACCGCCGTACTTCGGGTTGAAAACAAGGACCAGCTTGCCCAGGCTGCTCAAGCTCTGCAGCTTCCACGGCCCGTCGACCACGCTCCATAGCGGTGAAGTGGCAAACGTCGTCGAGGTCTTCTGGCCAGCCGCCTGACTGGCCAGGTAGTTGTAGACGGCGCCACAGCTGGCCACTTGAGTGTGGCAGCCGCCGCTGCCAGCCTTGGCGCCGGCCCTGGTCACGTCCCAGGCCATCGGCATGGGCGTGATCTCGCTGAGCTCGTTGTTGGTGAACCATGTCTGCGAGAACTGAGGCGTGGTGATGTCCATGGTCACGACGTACGGTTTGGCTGCCCGGACGTTGGTCACGTCGTCAGGCAGTCCGGTCGCGGTGAAGTAGATGCCGTTCGGGCCCTGGTTCTTCATCATGTTGAGCCAGAACACCACGTCGGCCGCGTCCACCGGCTCGCCGTCAGACCACTTCCAGTTCCGCTTGAGCGTGATGGTGACCTTGTGGCCCGTGTAAACCGGCGGCTTGGCCAGGCTCAGCTGGGTGTTCAGGTACGGGTTGAGGCCGGTGCCGAACCAGTACAGCGGCCGGTACAGGAGCTGCTGGAAGTCGTTCGCGTTGTAGACGCTGTCGTCCGCGGCCTCCGCATCGTCCATGAACGGGAACGGGTAGCTCGGCTGACCGCCGGGCGACAGGGCGTAGGTAGCCGTAGTCCCGCCATCGCTGCCGGACGGCACAGAGCCGGAACCGCCGGACGTGCCGCCGATAGCAGGCCCGCATGCCGCCAGCAGGACGGCCAGCCCGGCTGCGACACACCCGGCCGCAAGCGTCCGCTTGCGCCCGCCGCTCAGCCTTCCGGGTCCGCGCTGCCAGGCTCTCCGCACCGTTGCAGGTCCTGCTCGCATAGAGGAAACCGCCATCCTTCTCGCACCAGGGGACTCGCGCGAGGGAGCGGGTCCGCGCCCTCGGGAGGCCTCAGATTTTTGTCCTACGCACCCAAATGCTTGATTATGTCCTATGTTCCTGGCCCGCCCGGGTCGGCCGGCTGGAAGCGGGGCAGCCAGCCGGCGAACGCAGCCGACCGCGGCACGTTCCTCGGACCCGGCAGGGGCCACGACAGGCCACATGGCAGCGGGCTTGCGTCACTAGGGACGCTACCGGACTAAAGGTCATTTCGCTGGAAAGACGGGCGGAACCATCGCCTCATCGTGCCAGGCGATTCCGGCGAACCACGCCGGAAGAGCGGAATCTGGGCATCCGCATGGCCAGGCGTGGCGTGCCCGCTCCGGAAATCTGCGAAGCTAGAGATGTGAGCCCCCAGAGCCGACGCCGAGAGCCTGCGGGCGACCGGGGGCATCGCGGGGCCGCGGGCTCGCCTCCGGGCCGGGGCGCCGGCGGCCGCGCACTGGCTGGTCCGCCGCCGAACGCCCTGTTCGCCGAGATGCTGCGCGCGGCCCGCGAGCTGCTCGCGGTCCGCAGCCCGCTGGACGCCGAGCTCATGGTCAGCGAGCTGCTAGGCACCTGGTGGGGGCAGCAGTCGGACTGGCGTCAGCCAGCCAGGCACGGGCACCACGCGAGCTCCGGTCAGCACGCCCGCTCGGCGCAGCGCAGCCGAGCTACCCAGCAGCCATCCGCCCAGCAGCCATCCGCCCAGCAGCCATCCGCCCAGCAGCCATCTGTGCAGCAGCCATCCGTGCAGCGGGCACGACGCAGCGGGAGTACGGCCCGCCGCCGCGCCGACATCGAGGAGATCATCGGCGAGGGCCTGGTCAGTTACGCCGCTGAGCAGGGCAGCCCTGCTGCCCTGGCCCTGCTGTCCGGGATTGCCTGCCTTGGCACTCCGAGGCAGGCGGCTCAGGCTGAGCATTCCGCGCTCCCCCTCATGGACCGGGGCGTCGCCAGGCCCGCCTGGGCCGAGCACGTTGGCGCCGTGGAAGCCGCCGAGTGCTACCTGAACTCCGACGCCTGCGGCGACCGCGACGAGATCGTCTGCGTGTTCAGCTACGCCGGCCAGGAACAGCACGCGCTGGTCGTGGTCGTCGATTACAACGCCGGCGGGATCGCCCGCGACGGCTGGGTCACCTCGCAGGTCGGCAAGCTGCTGGATGCCGCGAGCGGACCGACGTTCCAGCAGATCGAGCCGCCGCTGGCCCGGCGCATCCTGGCGACAGCACTCGCGACAACTGAGGCCGCCGCGGATCCCACGGTGAGCGAGTCGTTCCCGTCCTACCACGCGTTCATCAGGGCGAGGGTCCGGACGCTGCCGCCTGCGCTGCCCCGCGGGGCAGCAAGCATGGACCCGAGCCAGGCCGTCGTCACCTCCCGACTCAGCGTCACCGAGCTGAGCGCGCCAGCCCTCTCCGGCTCTGCCGTCGTCGCCCCGGCCGTGACAGCGGCCAGGCGGACGCTGCCCTGGCGGCGAGACCGCCGGGCCATGCTGGTGGCCGAGTTCCTGGCCTCGGACGAGGCCGAGGACCTGTCGGACCGGCGGGCCGCCAGCCGGTGCGGCGACCACATCGTTGACTACGGCTGCGACCGGGATTTCGGCCGGCCGCTGCGGGTCAGCCCGGCCAAGGCGGAGACGTTCCTGCTGGACTGGCTGCCGCGCAAGGTCGTGCTGTCCAGGGCCGAGCAGGAGGCAATGCCGCATGTGCTGCTGGCCTGGGTCCGCTGGGCCGGGCCCAAGTCGGGCCTGGACGAGGCAGCGGTCGCCGCTACGCTGGACGCCGTCTTTGACTCGATGCGCACGTTCCCGAGCGTGTACCGGGATCCGGCCTCGTTCGGGCTGGAGCCCGGCATGGTCGACCGGCTGCTACCCGACGGTGACCTGGAGGCGCTGGCCCGGCGGCTCTTCGCGTTCCCGCTGCTGCGCGGCAGCTACCTCGGCACCGACCTGGCCACCCTGAACCCGGCCGGCGCCGCCGACCGCCGTACCCTGCTGGCCGCCGACCACGACGATGCGGCGGTCCAGCACACCGACACGGCCTACCAGATCAGCACCGAGCACCTGGAGCGCCACGTCGCGCTCGCGGACCGGCTCTGGCGCGGCGACCCGCCGGAGCTGTGGGAAGCAGCGCAGCGGCTGCTCGACCTGGGCGAGGACCGGCACGAGGTGCTGCACACGCTGATGGACACCGTCTCCGCCGCGGGACCGGCGGAGAACGACATCGCGGCAGCACTTGCGTTCCTGCCACCGGAGGAGTCGAGCTGACCGCGCAGGCTGCGGGGCAGCTGACGGTCGACCTCAACGCCGACCTCGGCGAGAGCTTCGGGGTCTGGCGCCTCGGTGACGATCAGGCGCTGCTGGCGGTTGTGACCAGCGCGAACATCGCCTGCGGCTTCCACGCCGGCGATCCGCTGACGATCCGGCGGGCGTGCGCGAACGCGGTCGCCCGTGGCGTCTCGATCGGTGCCCAGGTGTCCTACCGGGACCTGGCCGGCTTCGGGCGACGGGAAATGACGGTCCCGCCGGCGGAGCTCGAAGCGGAGCTGCTGTACCAGATCGCGGCCCTCGACGGCATCGCCAGGACCGAAGGCGGCCGGGTCGGCTACGTCAAGCCGCACGGCGCCCTCTACAACCGGGCCGCCCGCGATCCCGGCCAGGCTGCCGTCATCGCCAGAGCCGTGGTCAGCTACAACCCGCAGCTGCCGGTGCTGACGCTGCCTGGCTCCGAGCTCGAGACGGCCGCGACTGATCTGCGGCTGCCGGTCGTGTCCGAAGCATTCGCCGACCGCAGCTACCGCGATGACGGATCGCTTGTACCGCGCGGCGAGCCGGGCGCCCTGCTCACCGATCCCGCCGAGGTCGCTGCCCGCGCCACCGCGATGGTGGTGGCCGGTTCGGTGCCGACGACGTCCGGCACCGCCCTGGAGATCAGCCCGCGCTCGATCTGCCTGCACGGCGACACACCGGGCGCCGTGGCGATCGCGACCGCGGTGCGGGCCTCGCTCGAGCAGGCTGGCGTGGTACTCGCGCCGTTTGCGTGATCACCGTCAGAAGGGCGGGCGACGCCGCCCTCCTCCTCCTGCTTGCTTTCGATGGCGCTGCCCAGGACGGGAACGAGGCCGCCCGCCTCGCCGCCGCCATCACGGCCGCGGCGCTTCCCGGTGTGACGGACGTCGTGCCTGGTGCCGCCACCGTGCTCGTCCGGTTCGAGCCGGGCGCCTGCGAACCGGCCGGCCTGGCCAGTCAGCTACGCCAGATCGGGGCCGGACCGCTGCCGGACCTGTCCGGCCGGGCCGACGACGCAATCGTGATCGGCGTGGTCTACGACGGGCCGGACCTGGCTGAGGTCGCTGCGCTGACAGGCCTGACGGCCGACGAGGTGATCTCCCGGCATCAGGCGGCGGACTACCGGGTCGGCTGGCTCGGGTTCTCGCCGGGCTTCGGCTACCTGACCGGGCTGGACCCGCTCCTGGCCGCCGTACCCCGGCTGGATAGTCCCCGGCCGTCAGTGCCGGCCGGCTCGGTCGCGATCGCGGGCGGGCTCGCGGCCGTCTACCCGGCGGCGTCGCCCGGCGGCTGGCGGCTGCTCGGCCACACCGATGCCGTTCTCTGGGACCCTGACCGGGACCCGCCGGCCCTGCTAGCGCCCGGCCGGCGCGTCCGGTTCCGCGCGGTTCGCTCGTCCGCGGCGCCCGTTTCAGCTACGGCGGCTGCCCCTCCGGCTGCCACGTCAGGGGAACGGCTGGTCCAGGTCCTCCAGCCGGGGCCGCTCACCACGGTCCAGGATCTCGGCCGGGCGGGCCTCGCCCACCTTGGGGTACCGCGCAGCGGCGCCGCGGATCAGCCCAGCCTGCGGCTGGCGAACCAGCTGGCCGGCAACGACGAGAGCGCGGCCTGCCTGGAAATCACCCTTGGCCGGCTGGCGCTGCGCTTCGACACCGATGCGGAGGTCGCGCTGGCTGGCGCGCCGGTCCCGATCAGGCTCTCCCCCGGCGGCGGCGATGCGGCCGACTCGGCGGGCCGACCGCCGCAATATGAGACTGCGTTTGCTGTGCCAGCCGGGACGGTGCTGCGACTCGGCGCACCGCCTGCCGGACTGCGCAGCTACCTGGCGATCGCGGGGGGCATCGAGGTCTCGCCAGTGCTTGGCAGCCGGTCGGCCGATCTGCTGTCCGGCCTCGGTCCCCCGCCGCTGCAGCCGGGCGAGTGGCTGCGGGTCGGACGGCCACGTTCCCGTCCTGAGAAAGGTGAGCATCGGCGACAGCACGCTGGCGTGCCCGCGGCGACCCGTCCGGCCGCCGGCCCCGGGCCGGCTGTGCCTTCCGGGCCGGCTGTGCCTTCCGGGCCGGCTGTGCCTTCCGGGCCGGCGGGGCCGACGGGGATCACGGTGCTGCGGGCGATCGCCGGGCCGCGTGCCGACTGGTTCGAGGCAGCGGCGCTGGCCGCGCTTGCGGCCGGAAGCTACCAGGTCAGCCCGGTGAGCAACCGGACCGGGCTGCGGCTGACCGGGCCGCCGCTGCGCCGCGCGCGGGCCGCCGAGCTGCCAAGCGAGGGCATCGCGGCCGGATCGCTGCAGGTTAGCCATGACGGGCAGCCGATCCTGCTGCTGGCCGACCACCCGACGACCGGCGGTTACCCGGTGATCGCGGTCCTTGTGTCAGCGGACCTCGGCCTTGCGGCTCAGCTTCGGCCGGGCCAGCACGTCCGGTTCGTTGTCGGCTCTCCGCCGGTGCTGTGATCCGGCGGTGCTGTGATCCGGCGGCTCCATGGGCGTCGGTCACGGATCGCTGCCCCTCATGGGGCGTCAATCCGTGAGTCACGCCCTATGACCCCGGATCAGCCGGCCAGCTCGCGGTAGGCCGCGTCGACGTCCGCCGCGAGTACCGTGGTCAGGTCCGCGGCGGTCGCTGCCTCCCCCTGCAGCGAGACCCGGACGTCGCGCGAGGCGCAGGCGCGCTCGAACAGCGACCGGGCGAACCGGCCGTTCCCGAGCGCGTCGATGCGGCCCTTCTCAACCGCCTCGGTGAAGATCCGCGCGAGCACCGGCTCTGCATCGGCGGCGAACCTGTCGCCCGCCTGCGCGGCGATCACCTCGGCGATCTGGCGGAGTTCGGCCGCGGTGTAGCTCGGGAACGTGATCCGGGTGCTGAACCTCGAGGCAAGGCCAGGATTGCTGCGCAGCAGCCGGTCCATGTCGCCGGTGTAGCCGGCCAGCACGATGACCAGCCGGTCCCGGTCGTCCTCGGCGCGCTTGAGCAGCGTCGCGATCGCCTCAGATCCGAACGCGTCGCCGCCGGAGTAGGCCTCGTTGTGCAGCGCGTAGGCCTCGTCGATGAACAGCACGCCGCCCATCGCGGAGTCGATCAGCTTGGACGTCTTGATCGCGGTCGAGCCGAGATGCTCGCCGACCAGGTCGGCCCGGTGCGCCTCGATCACCTCGGGCCGGACCAGCAGGCCGAGCGCCGCGAAGATCCGGCCGATGATGCGGGCGACGGTCGTCTTGCCGGTGCCGGGCGGCCCGGTGAACACGAAGTGCCGCGACGGCGGCTGGCTCGCCAGGCCCTGCCGGTCCCTGAGCCTGGCAACCTGCAGCTGCGCGACGATCTCGTGCACCTGGCGCTTGACCGGCTCGAGGCCGACGAGCGCGTCCAGCTCGGCCAGCGCACCCTCCACGGTCGGCGTGTCGGTGTAGCCGCGGAACCTGGTCGTCAGCTCCCCGTAGGCCTGCTGAAGGTCCTCACCGCGGAGCGTGACGAGCTCGGCGGAGGTCGGCTCGCCGGGACCGGCCATCACCCGGACGTCGCGCTGCTGGCCGGCTCTGGCCAGCAGGCTGCGGACGAACCGGCCGTTGCCCAGCTCGTCAGCAAGGCGGCGGCGGCCGATCTCCTCGAACATGTGCCGCAGCGCCGGGCGCGCGTCCGGATCGAGCAGCTCGCCCCTGTCCAGCACCGACTTCTCAGCCAGCGCGAGCAGCTCGTCGGGGGCGTAGGTCGGGAACTTCACCCGGACGCCGAACCGCGAGTTCAGGCCGGGGTTGGAGGACAGGAACGACTCCATCTGCCGCTCGTAGCCGGCCAGGATGATGATGAGGTTCTCCCGGTCGTCCTCGGCCCGCTTTACCAGCGTCTGGACGGCCTCGTTGCCGAACCTGTCGGCCTGCCCGTCCCCGTCGTTCACCAGGCCGTAGGCCTCGTCCACGAACAGCACGCCGCCGAGTGCGGAATTGATCAGCTCATTCGTCTTGATCGCGGTAGCGCCGAGGTATTCCCCGACGAAATCCGCGCGCTGCGCTTCGACAACGACCGGCGATTCCAGCAGGCCGAACGCGTAGAACACTTTCGCCATGATCCGGGCAACCGCGGTCTTGCCAGTACCCGGAGGACCGAGGAAGACGAAATGCTGCATCGGCTTCTCCGTGCTGTGCCCGGCAACAGCACGGCGCCGAGCCGCCTCGACCGATGCGGTGATGGAGCGGACCTGGGCCTTGACTGAGGCAAGACCGATCATTGCATCGAGTTCGGCGATGGCCTCGTCGACGGTGATCGGCGGCCAGCTGCCGCCTGCCGCGGCGGCGCTGGCCCCGGCGGCCACGTTCCCGCCCTGTGCACGAGGGCCGTCAGCCTGAGCTGCCCGGAGAGTGCGCTGCCCGGTCTGGCTCGCCGGGCTCGCCTGACTCGCCTGGCTCGCCACGCCGGGGCCGGCCTGGCCCGGGCGCGGCGGCTCGCCGAGTGTCCTGGCTGACCCGGCCCCGCTGCCGCCGACCGCGAACGGAGCGGTCACCGTAGCCGGGACAGACTGACGCCGGGCCTGCTCCCGGCCCTCCTGCAGGGCTTTCGCAAGGCGCCAGCCGAGCACGATGAGGGCCACAAGCCAGGCCGCCGCCGGCGCGAGGAACTGCACTCTCACCGGGAGCAGTATCAGCGCGGCGATACCGAATGGCAGCGCCCACCCGACAGCCCATGCCACAGTCCGGCACGGCACGAACCAGCGACCCAGCGGCCCGAGGTGCGCGGTTGACGCGACCGCGACGGGCATCAGCAGCAGCAGCGCATACCACGGCTCGCGCAGCGTGTGCCCGTGCGCGAACGCGACGATTACTCCAAGTCCGGTAACCGCCACCGTCGCCGACGCAAGGCCGGTCCGCTTGCCCGTCCACATGCAGTAGACGCCGTAGCCGAGCAGCAGCGGCACGTAGACGAAGAGGAAGACGATGGTGATGTGGATCAGGGTGGCGAGGACGAGCAGGGCGAAAATCGCTCCGGCAATCTGGAGGATCTTGATCGGAAGCGGCGCCGCGAGGAACGACCGCCAGATACGCGAGCCATCGCGCGCCGCCTGTTCGCGGGTCAGCGACGCCGATCTCTCTGGTGGCGACATCTCGCTCCCTTGCTCAGAGACTTGTATAGCTCATTTGGTCCCGAGATTCCCACTGAACGCACCGCGCATGACCTGCGTAAATAAACGCGAATCCGGTAAGCGGCAGAAATGGCTGGCGAATGCGCGCGCTTGCATGCGAGCTGGCCAAAATCGGATTGATGCAGGTCAGCGCGCCGCGCGCGGTGTGCTCCTAGCCAGCTCGTACCAGGTCGCCGGACGGCAGGCAGCCGCGCGATGATGAGGCGGAACGCAGTGCGGATCACGCGCAAAAACAGGCAGGCCCGGCGGCTGCGGCAGACATCGGAGGCAGCGTGGACAGGATTGAGGCGGACGTACTGATTCCTGGTGATGGTGAGCCAGTCAGGAACGGCGTGCTGCTGACCGAGGACGCCGTGATCAGCTACGCAGGTCCCGCGGCCGGCGCGCCGGACACGCCAGGCGCCACTGTCACCGCGGCCGCCGTCGTGATGCCGGGCCTGTGGGACTGTCACGGGCACTTTCAGGGCAGCCGCTCGCTCAACCTGGCTAACCTGCCCCAGGAACCGACCGCGCTGCGAGCCGCCAGGTCGGCGCACGACCTGGCAAACGCTCTGGCAGCCGGCATCACCTCGGTCCGTGAGGTCGGCGGGCTCGGCATCTACCTGAGCCGAGTAGTCAGCGAGGGCCTGCTCGACGGCCCCGCCATTTATCCGGCCGGCGCGATCCTCAGCACCACCGGCGGTCACGGCGACCTGCACTGCTATCCGCTGTCCTGGGTCGAGGACTTCACCCGCCAGGACGGCATGCTGCGCCTGGCTGACGGC
>Ga0335074_10002582_pt1 | contig 24731 bp, 18 predicted proteins | sample Lox_Sample_23_FD_206715 | JGI IMG/M metagenome (GOLD analysis project Ga0335074, IMG submission 206715) | Soil microbial communities from Loxahatchee National Wildlife Refuge, Florida, United States - Lox_Sample_2.3 | ecosystem: Environmental > Terrestrial > Soil > Wetlands | place: USA... | reverse complement strand
CGTCAGCGGTGCAGAACACCGCTATGAGCAGCAGGTCGAGGTCGGCGAGCATCGTGGCCCTCCTGGGTCGACGGCGTCTATAGGCACCGCCGACTTCGACCCCGCTGCTCAGAAATCCTCGAAAACCACGCCCTCCACGACAACCACCGTGGAATCAATCATCTAGCCGGCCTGGCTCATCGGTACCGACCATCAACTGGCGCAAAGTCTCGCAGCACCCAACCGTTAATAAGGAAATGCGATCAATAATCGAACGGAATAGTCAGGTGCGGACGCTAGTCAAGGCCGAGCCCGTCCAGCGGGCCCTCCACAGCATCCGCGGGAGTCAGGCGGTTAACGAGCGGGCTGCCTTCCTCGCCCGTCAGCTGCGCGGCCGAGGTGTGGCGACCTACCAGCTGCACAATGGGCTCAAAGTCTCCGTCCGCCACGGGACGCCCGACATGTCGATCTTTACGAGGGTCTTCTGGCGCCGGATCTACGATCCGCCGGCGCAAATACGCGACCGACTCCGGCCGCCGATCCGCGTGCTCGACCTGGGCGCGAACATCGGGCTGTTCGCCGCGAGCCTCGGCCCGGGTGCGACCGTCACCGCCGTCGAGGCTGATCCGCACAACGCGATCCTCCTTGAGGAGCTAGTCGCCAAGAACGGCCTGCCCTGGACAGTCATCAGGGGCTTCGCCAGCGCACAAACCGGCACCATCCGCTTTTCCAGCGGTCAGAAGTGCTTCTCCAGAGCCGACCCCAACGGGGATCTCACTGAGACCATCGACGTGTTTCCGCTCTTTGAGGGCGTCGATCTGTTGAAGATGGATATTGAGGGCGCTGAGTGGGACATCCTGCGAGACCCTCGCATGGCCAAATACGGTCCGCCGATCATCGTGATGGAATGGCACATCGAGCTTTGTCCCGAGCCCGACCCGGGCCAGGCCGCCCGAGCGGCTCTGGCCGCGGCCGGCTACACCAGCATCGTCGTGCCCGACGAGCCAGGCGGCACGTCCAAGACCGAGCACCGCTGCGGCCACCTCTGGGCCTGGCGCTAACACGCGCCCGCCCGCGCCTGCCCCCGACGGCTGTGCCGCGTTTCGTCACCTACCAACGGTGCCGCAGCGCTCTGAGGCCGCTTAGGGTAGCCATTCGTAGGCGCCTTCGTTCCATGCTGATGCGCCGGTGGGGCGAGAGTGGCCGTCGAAGCCGGTGCAGAGCGAGAGCACGTCGCCCGAGCAGTCGCTGGTGATGTTCGTGCCCGCGCTCACGGTCGGGCTGGAGGTAGCCGTGGGTGCGAACTCGTTAGAGGTCGTGTAACCGTCTGAGGTTGCCTGGGAGGTGGACTGGGTCAGGTTCGTGTTCTGGGTTAGGTTGGTGATCGACGCGCCGGAGTCGATCGAATTCATCGTGGTGCCGATGCAGTGATTGTTGTCCTCGGCAACCGTGGCATAGGTGTTATCGCCCGAGCCACGATTGACCCAGCGGATGCAGCCAACCCCGTCCGACCCGTTGGTGTACCCCACGATCGTGTTGTTATAGACGTTAGACGTGCCGGTGTTGCAGCCACCGTAGGTGCAATCGGGAGTGAACGGCGCGCGACCGTTCGTGTTCCAAACAACGTTGTTGTAGATGTTGTTGGTCCCTCCGGACTGCCAGTTGAAATCGAAACTGCCGAGCGCGATGTCGTGCATAACGTCGTTGTAGATCGTCGCGCTATTACCGGCGGTCTGGACCGCGTTCTGATGGTTGGAGCTGTCGTAATCCCCGGAACCCATGTCGTAGATCGAATCGTTCGACACGACCGCGTTGCCCGCCAGCTCCAGACAGTTCTCAACATGGAAACAGCTATCACGATCGAACACAACCGCCGAACCACTGTTCTGGTAGACGGCACCACCCGAGTCATAGCTCCCAGTGCTCTGATCAAACTGATCTCCCTGGAACAGCACATCCGAGCCACCATTCACCCACGCGAACCACGCCGCGTCGCAGTCGCCGTCGGAGCAGTCACTGGGCGTATCGTGTGACCAGCCGTCGATCAACGAATTCGTGACGCTGAAATGGTTCGCACTTCCCACGTTGATCATCGACAGCGGATTGTTCTGAGTGCCGGTCCAGCGATACCCCGTCATGTGCAGACCGTCGATCTCGATATAACTCTTGCCGCTCATGTTGAAGAAGCCATCGCCGGTGTTGTCGTCGTTGAAGGTTGGTTGCGTCCATGAGCTGCCCGTATACCAGGTCGTGTCTACGCCGTAGTAGTAGCTGGCCGCCGCGGCACCGCTGTTACTGACCATTATGGGCAGCTCGCTGGAGGTGAAGGTATCGCCGCCTTGGAAGACGAAGTGGTCGCCGGTCGTACCCGTGTAAGAGGCACAATTGGCCGTGCAACCAGGCATCCCGGGCGCGTGAGCCCATGGGCTTGTGGTGCTGGTCCCACTGTTGGAGTCCGAACCGCTGGTAGAGATATAGAACGTCCGATAACTCGAGGACGCCACGGCCTGCGATTCGGACGCAGGCAGCACGGTCGTCGAGCCCCCGCCGTTGGTAGCCGTCACAAGCACCTGAACGCGATGCCCAGCATCGCCACTGACGGGCGTGTACGAGCTGGACGTGGCTCCGCTGATGTTGACGCATCCATCACCCTGCCAGTTGCACTGCTGCCACTGATAGCCATAAGAAGAAGGACTACCCGACCAAATCCCGTCACTCGCGTTAAACGTCCCGCCGACAACCGCCTGCCCACTAACCACCGGCACACCAGTGTCGTCCGGCGCCGCCCCGCTACCCGATCCCGTCCCACTGACCGACGCCGTCGCCGCCGAACTAGCCGATGTCGACCCCCCAGCATTCGTCGCGGTCACGACCGACCGGATGGTGCTCCCAACATCACTAGCCTGAACCGTATAGCTACTCGAACTCGCCCCCGAAATCCCCACACAACTCCCGCCGCTCCCATTACAGTCCTCCCACTCATACCCATACGAAGATGGACTATTCGACCACGACCCGCTCGAAGTCGTCAACGTATCGCCCTGCTGCGCCGTACCCGAAATCGCCGGCAGCGATGTGTTAGCCGGCGCACTCGGCGCTGAACTCGACACCACCGCACTCGCCGCCGACGTCGCCGGGGTCGACCCACCCGCGTTCGCCGCGGTCACGATGACCCGGATCGTGTCCCCCACATCACTACCCGCCAACGTATAGCTACTACTCGTCGCACCACTAATCGAGCTACAGGAAGCGCCGCTGCTATTGCAATCCTCCCACTGATACCTATAAGAGCTCGGACTATTACTCCACGACCCATTCGAAGTCGTCAACGCTTGCCCCTGAATCGTTTCGCCGCTGATCGCCGGCAGCGAAGTGTTAGCCGGCGCGCTCGGCGCTGAACTCGACACCACCGCACTCGCCGCCGAACTCGCCGGAGTCGACCCACCCGCATTCGACGCCGTCACCACCACCCGGATCGTGTCCCCCACATCGCCGCTGGCCAACACATAACTGCTGGACGTCGCGCCACTAATCGCACCACAACTCGCGCCGCTGCTGTTGCAATCCTCCCACTGATACCCATACGAGCTCGGACTATTCGACCACGACCCATCCGAAGCCGTCAACGTATCACCCTCCTGCACCGTCCCCGAAATCGCCGGCAGCGAAGTGTTAACCGGCGCGCTCGGCGCCGGGCTCGTGACTACCGCACTCGCCGCCGAACTCGCCGAACTCGCCCCCCCAGCGTTGCTAGCGGTCACGACCGACCGGATCGTATGCCCGACATCGCTACTCGTCAGCGTGTAGCTGCCAGCCGCCGCCCCACTGATATCGACGCAATCACTCCCCGAACTATTGCAATCCTCCCACCCATACAAATAGCTCGTCGGACTCCCCGCCCAGGAACCATTAGTCGTCGTCAAGACCTGGCCGCTCTGCGCCGAACCGCTCAACGCCGGCACCGCGGTATTACTCGGCGCCGGAACCGTCACCACCGCACTCGCCGCCGAGGTCGCCGACCCCGACCCCCCATCATTGCTCGCAGTCACAACCGACCGCACCGTATGCCCAACATCGCCACTCGCCAGCGCATAGCTGCTCGCCGTCGCCCCGCTGATCGCACTACAACTCGCACCGCTACTGTTGCAATCCTCCCATGCGTAGGAATAGCCCGTCGGGTTATTGCTCCAAGCGCCCGTGCTGGTGGACAGGGTCTGCCCCTCGACACCCGAGCCGGACAGTGCCGGTGCGGTCGTGTTCGTCGGCGCTGGGGGCAGCGCTACGACCCCGGACTCCGCCGACGCCGCTGAGGTCGACCCCCCGGCGTTAGCCGCCGTCACCACCACACGGACCGTATCGCCCACATCAGAAGACTGCAGCGTGTACGACCCGCCCGTCGCTCCGCTGATATCCGAGCACACCAACCCCCCACCGCTGCAGTCCTGCCATTGATAGCTGTAACTGGTCGGACCATCAAGCCAAGAGCCATTCGACGCCATCAACGTGTCCCCAACCACCGCACTGCCGCTAATCCCCGGCGCCGCCGTGTTCACCGGTGGAAGCACCAGCGCCGGCGCCGCCGCGTCCGCAGTCCCGACCACATAGGCCGAAATCGGACAAGCGCTCCCCGTCCCCCCAGGCCGCCACGACGACGGCAACGCCGAGAGCCCATCCGACGCGCCCCGCTCGCTCACACACGAGCCATCGCTCCGATCCCGAAAGCGCAAAATTCCACCCTCCCCCAACACCCCAACCCAATACGTCCCCGGCTTCACCGCGGTAGCCGCAATCGGCACCGACACCCACGCCCCACCCCTCGGAGAAGACACCGACCCAAACCCAACCAACGCCCCCGGACGACCGCCGCTATCCGCATAAAGCCCCGCGATCAACCGACGCGCCGCATTCCGATACCCCACATACACCAAAACCGACGAAGCCGACCCAGACGAACCACTGGCAAACGGAAACGCCACCGCCACACCCGAACCCACACTCCCACGCCCCGACTCAACCGCCTGATCACCAAACAACACACCATCCCCCGCCGCGGCCGCCGCTGCAACGATCGGGCCGCCGGTGCGCGGAGCGTGAGTTACCCCCGAGTGACCCCTCCCCCGCTTACCCTCCCGGCGAGCGGGCTTCCCGCCCACATGACTAGCCGCGCTAAACAAACTCGTCCCAGCGGCGCGCCCCATCAACGGCGAGCCCCACGCAACCGCTGCGCTCATCAACAAGCCAAAAAAGCACAGCAAAGCAAGACGCCGCATCCGGTCCCTCCCGCCTACGTTGATTTAGCGGCTGCATCGCCTGCGAGAGATGCGGCATCCAAATGCCCCGCCCCGCATTAGACCAAACGTCGATTCGGATCGAACATTCGTCCACTCGGCTCAACCCTCCGAGGCGCGCCGAAACCAACGGCTTCGGACCCTCAGGGGCTCGAGCTGTAGAAAGCTTCCTGATGCGGACGAATCCGGACTAAGGAAGCGTCAGGGTTGACGTTCAATGGCTCGGGTGCGCGCTGAGCCACGCGGGTCAGCCAATCGAGATCGCGCGGTCGGCTAGTGAGCAGCCAGACGGCGCTGCCGCGGCGATGCGGACGATGACCGCCGCGTCTCGCTGCTGTGTTGCCGCCTCACCTCAAGCGCGCGCGGCACAGCATCCCGTTCATCGTCGAGCTCTTACGAGCCGGCGGCAACGGCCTGGTGGAATCCACAGAAACGCGCGAGTATTCGCGCCGGCGGTCGAGGCCAGACCAACCACCTCGCCGAAGTCGTTCATCGCGACCGCCTGACTGTCCGGGTAGCCGCTCAGCAGACCGAGGTCCTGCATACCGCCACCCGGAGTCCACCGAAATGCGCGACTATCCCCAAGTGCATCGTAAGCAATTCCGGCAATCTGCCCAAGGTTGTTGATCGCCACCGCTTGACTGTCAGGCAGCCCGTCGACCGTCCCGAGGTCCTGCATGCCACCGGTTGGGGTCCACCGGAATGCGTGGTAGTCGCCGGCCGGGGTCTGAGCCTCGCCGGCCACCTGCCCTAAATCATTGATCGCGACGCCATCACTATTGGCCCCGCCGAGCGTGCCAAGGTCCTGCATGCCACGGGTTGCAGTCCACCGGAACGCGTGTTGGTCGCCGTTCGCGGTGTCGGCCTGCCCGGTCACCTGCCCGAGATTGTTGATCGCGGCCCCAGAGCTATAGGGTCCCCCGAGCGTACCCAGGTCCTGCATGCCGCCAGCGCTAGTCCATCGGAACGCAACGAACGTTCCGTCCGCGGAATCGGACATGCCCGCCTCTTCGGCCCACCCTGTTACCTGCCCCAGGTCATTGATGGCGGACCCGGCGCTGTCGAAACCGCCGAGCGTCCCGAGATCCTGCATGCCACCGGTCGGGGTCCACCGGAACACGTGCTGGCCCTCAGCCGCGGTGGAATTCCCGGTCACCTCGCCTAGATCGTTGATCGCCGCCGCGTTACTAGACCCGCCGCCGAGCGTCCCCAGATCCTGCATCCCGCCGGCCCGGGTCCAACGGAATGCGTGGTCCTCTCCGTTCGCCGTCACAGCATCACCGGCGACTTGGCCAAAGTTGTTGATCGAGGTGCCGACGCTAGTCGTCGCGCCAGGCAGGGTGCCCAGGTCCCGCAATCCGCTACCCGGCGCCCACCGAAACGCGTTAAGGCTGCCGCCAGTCGCAGTATCGGCGCCGCCTGTCACCTGGCCCAGGTCATTGATCGCAAATGCCGTGCTGTGCAACCCGCCAAACGTGCCGAGATCTATCAGGGAGGCAGCGGAAGCACTCTGGGCGGATATTGCGACGACGCCGGTCGACAGCAGGACGATCGATAGGCGCTTAGAGGCGCTAATTCGTGGGCTCCATGTCCGGAGCCACCTGCGAGCTGACGAAGACAACACGCCCCCTCCTCATGACGAAGACCGGCCGTGGCCGGTCAGCTGAGCTTCAGTCCCGACAAAAGCCTTTCTCGCGGGGGCTATCGGCGCAATAGGTCAAGCGGACCAACCGCATGCTCGAACGATGAACGCCCTCTTGACCCAGCTGGGTCCGAGATCGGGCTAAGTCCGCGGCACGCGCTCCGCGACGTCCAGCATCCGCACCACGCGGGCCGGGTTCCCGACCACAACAGCGAGTGCGGGCACGTCCTTGGTCACAACCGCGCCGGCGCCTACCATGGCGCGCTCCCCGACCTCAACGCCGGGCAGGATTATCGCGCCTGCGCCAATGCTCGCGCCACGGCAGATCGTCGTGATCGGGCAGTCGAAGTGCTGCTTGCTGCGCGGGAAGCGGTCGTTCGTGAACGTCGCTTGCGGCCCCAGGAATACATCGTCCTGGACGCGCAGGCCGTCCCACAGATATACGCCAGACTTGATCGTGACCCGGTCGCCAACGATGACGTCGCCTTCAATGTAGGTGTGGTCGCAGATATTGCAGTCTCTGCCGATACGCGCGCCGGCCATCACATGAGCGAAGGCCCAGATGCGGGTACCCGTGCCGATATCGGTGGCTTCGACCAGCGCGCGCTCGTGCACGAACACCGTCGGATCGCCGGCGGCCGATTGCTCGGCCGCCGACGCTATGCCATGCCTCATACGGCGGCGAGCTCCCGACGGGTATTCAGATCGGCGCCGATGTCACCTGGGTCGAGCAAGACTTCCCGGCCGCCAGCCTGCAGCGACTGATCCGCCGCTTCGACGATCCGGACCACGCTTCGAGCTACCGCCGTATGGAACTCCATCCGATCGCCGTTCTGGATCGCCTTGACGAAGTCGCCCAGTTCGAGGCCGAGCGGCTCGTGGGACTCGATCCGCGGCGAGATCACGTCACCGCTGCGGTATGACAGATGGTACTCGCCGAACGTCTCGGGATCCCGGTAGACGACCCCCCGGTCGAACAACCGCACCGGCTCGGGGGCTCCGTCGTCATAGATGACCATCCGCTCGCTCCCGACCAGGACCGTGCGCCGAAGCTTACTCGGCGCCAGCCAACTCAACTCGACGTTCACGACAATCCCCGACCCGAAGGTCATCGTGACGAAGGCGACGTCCGCGATGCCCTTAACGATGGAGTCGCGTCCGACCGCACGCACGCTGGTCGGGAGCTCGCTCAGCCAGTAGAGCAGGATCGAGAAGTCGTGCGGGCCCAGATCCCAGATCACACTTACATCCCGTTGATGTAGACCCAGATTCACCCGGCTCGAGGAGATAAAGAAGATGTCGCCGAGGGTCCCGGCCTCGATCATCCGCTTCACCGCCCGTACGGGCGGGCTGTACAGGAACGTGTGACCGCACATCAGGATCCGCCCTCGCGCGCGAGCGAGCTCGGCCAGGTCGTCCGCCAGTGCGGCGGACTGTGCGAGCGGCTTCTCGACGAACACGTGCTTCCCCGCTCTGAGCGCCTGCGAGGCAAGCGTGTAGTGCGTGTGCACGGGAGTCGCGATGATCACCGCATCGACGTCCGCATCTGTAAGGACCCTGTCGATCCGGGTGGTGACCCGGGCGCCGGGATGCCGGCGCCGGTACTTGGCCAGGCGTTCCGTGTCCAGGTCGCAGATCCAGCGCACCTCGGCGTCGAGGTTGTCGCCCAGGACGCGCAAGAGGTTCGGCCCCCAGTAGCCAAGCCCCACGACCGCGATTCCAATCGGCGCTGCCTTGCCGGACTCTTTCCCGTCGATCATCGTCAAAGCGGAATTCAGCATCGGTTCTCTCCCGAGTGTGCGTTCGGAACCTCGAGCACTGCGTGGACCGCGTCGGCGACCCGTTCGATCTCATCCGGCGTCAGATCGGGATGCATGGGCAGAGACAGCTCCTCCGCTGCCCACGCCTCCGCGACCGGGACTACGCCGTGTCGGAGCGAGGAGTCCGTCCAAGCAGGGTGCTGGTGGACCGGGGGGGTGTAATGAACGCCGGTCTCGATTCCGCGTTCGGTCAGCATCCTCGCCACTGCATCTCGGCATTCGAACCGGGCAGGGAACAGGTGGTGAACGGACGGACTCTCCGGCCTTTCCTCAACGAGCTTGACCTCAGGTCCGAGCAGCTGCCGATACTGGGCTGCGTGGGCCCGGCGGGCCTCATTCCAGCTGTCGAGATGGGCGAGCTTGATCCGGAGCAGAGCGGCTTGGAGCCCGTCGAGCCGCTCGTTGTAGCCAAGCTCGACGTGCTCGCCCTTGGTCCGCTGGCCTAGATTGCGGAGGCGGCGGATGCGGGCCGCCAGCACGTCATCGTCGGTGCAGACTGCGCCGCCGTCCCCCAGCGCGCCCAGGTTCTTGCTCGGATAGAACGAGAACGCCGCGGCGTTACCGAGAGAGCCAGCGCGGTGGCCGCGATACGTCGCCCCATGCGCCTGCGCCGCGTCCTCGAGAACGAGCAGGCCGCGTGGACGGGCGAACGCGTGAATCGCATCCATGTCGCACGCCTGCCCGTAGAGATGTACTGCGAGGATCGCCGCGGTGCGCGGACCCACGGCGGCCTCGGCCGCGGCGGGATCGATCAAGCCGGTGCCTTCGAGCACCTCGCACAGCACGGGCGTCGCGCCAACGTGATGGACCGCGAGCGCCGACGCGATGAACGTGTGCGCAGGGACGACGACTTCGTCGCCGGGGCCGACGCCGTAGGCCTCGAGCATCAGCGACAGGGCAGCCGTGCCCGAGGCGACGCCGACGCAGTGCCGAGCGTTCGAATACTGGGCGAACTCGGCCTCGAATCGCTCTACCTCGACGCCAAGGGTAAACGCGCTCGAGCCGAGGAGGCGAGCGAACGCCTCTTTCAGCTCGGCCGCGATTGGTGTGTGTTGTAGGTCTAGGGCGACGAAGCGCACGTTGCCCCCGCGCTGCGCCGCGATTGCTGCTGCGTTCATTCTCCGTCCTTGCCGGTTTCGGTTCACACCCGACTAACGGTTCGGGCGGACCGCTACTCGCGGCCGATGAGGTTGACCTTCGGACGCTAGAGCGAGCACCGGCTGGGCGGCGGTAGTCCTCCGCAGGCCGGCATTCCGTACCAGCAGCGAAGATCGAAGACGCCCACTTCAAGCAGCTACCGGACGACCGCGAATCGACGTGCTTCCCTGACGGGACCGAGCGCGCGCCGGCGATCCCGACGCCCGCTCAGGCCGTTGAAGCCCGCTGGCGTAGGACCTGAAGCGGTGTCCGCAGAAGGAGCTGGAGGTCGAGGCCGAGGGACCACCCGCGGACGTAGGCGACGTCCATGTCGAGCGCCTCACCGTACGTGCAATTGGCCCTCGCCGTTACCTGCCACAGGCCTGTGACGCCCTGCGGCATCGCGAAGCGTTCAAGGTGGTGGGGCTCGAAGTTCTCGGTCTCGTAGGGAATGCACGGCCGCGGACCGACCAGCGACATGTCGCCCTTGAGGACGTTGATCAGCTGGGGCAGCTCGTCCAGGCTCGTGCGCCGAAGGCGAGCACCGAACGGTGTCACCGCGTCAACGCGCTCTAGCTTGTACAGGCCACCGTTTTCGGTCGCGTCGGCGCTGGCCAACATTGAGCGTTTGATCGCGGCCTGGTGCACCGACTCGTCGGTTCCGACTTTCATCGTGCGGAACTTGAATAGGGTGAACTCGCTCATGTTCGTTCCCAGGCGAGTCTGGCGGAAGAACACCGGCCCGTCTGAGTCCAACCGAATCCGAAGGGCGATGCAGGCGAACAGGGGCGAGAGGACGATCAGCGCGGCGCCGGCGCCGGCGATGTCGATCATCCGCTTGAGCATCCGCGAAACGGGCGAGGGGCGGTTGGGCGGCAGACCGAGGAGTGGCAATCCCTCGACCGCGTGCACCGTGAGACGAGGCCCGACGAGCTCGAAGAGCCGGGGCACGAGGTCGATCTGGACCGGAAAGCCGCGCAGCTGCCGCAGGAGCGCGAGCAACTCCGACACCGGTTCGTTGGAAAACGCGATCACCACCCGCTCGACGTCAAGGGACTTGACGATCTCCGTCAATCGTTCGGGACCGCCAAGCATGGCAATGCGCTCGGGTAGGTCAGGTCGCCTGGCCTTCGGATCGCGGTCAATGAACCCTACGACATTGACTCCGTACTCGGGGTGCTTGACCAGCTTGCGGGCGATCAGCTGTCCGACCTCGCCTGCGCCGACGATCAGTGTGTTCTGCTCGTAAGCCTGCGACCGCTTGCAGAGCCGGCGGACGACGGTGCGCGCCAGCGGCAGGATCCCCACTGCCAGAAACCAGAACGTGATAAGCGCATAGATGCTGGGGTTGGACCGGCCAACGACGTGTGTGGCCACCAGCAGGACCCATACACCGATCGTGACCAGGTGGAACACGCCCACGACATCATCGGTGGTGGAGTGGTCGGCCTGCTCCTGATCGCTTCGATAAAGCCCTTGCAGCTTGGCCACGATCGCCCAGCACGGCAACGTGCACAGGAATACGAGAATCTCGTGGAAGGAGCCAAATGCACCGGCCTCACCCCACATGAATGTCGTGAGTACATAGGCGAGGCTCAGTCCGACAAGGTCAGCAGCTAACAGGCTCCTCGGGACCAACCAACCGCGATGCTCTAGACGACCACGCTTCAAGAGGTTGCGCGTGTGGTCGTCTATGGCCTCGAGCGGGTCGGCCAACCCGTATTGCGGCGCACCCGCACTCGGCTTGAGCTCTGGCTCGTGCCGGATGCGGCGGGAGTTGATTGAGGTGACCGAGCTCATCGGCGCGCCACAACTACGCGCTACGCGGCGACCCGCGCGCTCTCGTCCTTGGCCCGGTCGTTAAGCATTTCCAACACCGACGCGGCGGCTCGCGTCCCAGCAGCGCCATCCCAGAGCGGGATCACCCCGCGGCGGCGCCGGGGTCGCGCCAACTCCTCAGCGCAGGCGGCGGCCAACGTGTGGGGGTCGACGCCGACGAGACGGTTCGTTCCATGTTGGATGGTGATCGCCCGCTCCGTGCTGTCTCGATAGGTGAGGCACGGCGTGCCTAGAGCGCTGGTTTCCTCCTGCACGCCGCCAGAGTCGGTGATGACGAGCCTCGCGGCCGCCTGCAGGGCAATGAAATCGAGATAGTTGAGCGGTTCCACGATGCGAAGACGCTGGACGGCGTCCGCGGGAGCAGCGGCGAGCTTGGGGCGCGTGCGGGGGTGAAGCGGGAACACGACCGGAAGTGCCTCAGCAACCTTGCTGAGCACGTTCACCACGGCCGAAAGCCTCTCCGGCTCATCCACGAGCGCGGGCCGGTGCAGAGTAACCAGCACGTAACCGCGGTGAGTAAGACCGTAACGGTCAAGCGCGTCGCTGCTCCGCGCGGTCGGAAGCAGGCGGAACAAGCTATCGATCATGGTGTTGCCTACCAGCGCGACCCGCGTCCCCGAGATTCCCTCGGCCGCCAGGTTCTCCACCGCCTCACTGCAGTGACAGAGCAAGAGGTCTGACAAGCGGTCGGTCACTGCGCGGTTGATCTCCTCCGGCATGGTCCAATCGCGCGAGCGTAGGCCTGCTTCGAGGTGCACGATCGGCACGCCGAGCTTGGCACCGGCAAGGGCCGCTCCGACCGTCGAGTTGACGTCACCCACTACGATCAGCGCGTCAGGCATGCTCGCCTTGAGGCAGCGCTCCACTCCGACCAATACCGCAGCCGTTTGCTCGGCGTGCGAGCCCGACCCGACTCCCAAGTGGTACTCCGGCTCCGGCATCCCGAGCTGCTCGATGAAGCTGTCAGACAGAGCCTTGTCGTAGTGCTGGCCGGTGTGAAGAAGAGTGACGCGGACGCCCGCGGCGGCCAGAGCGTGCACGAGCGGCGTCGCTTTCACAAAGTTCGGACGCGCGCCGACGACGCACATCACGGAGTATCTTCCATCGTTCTGGGTTGCTCGGTTGGTCATCGCCAGAAGAACGCTTTCACGGACAGCGTTCTTTCGACATGCGCTGCAAGCGGATAGGCGTGTTCCCACCGACCGAGCATGCCGCCAAGGCGGCGCTGTTCGGCGCACTCGAAAGCACGCTACCGGTCCGATTCGTCGGTCGTGAGGTGGGCGACTACGAGGATCTGGATGCGGCTCTGGTACTGCCCGGCGGCGACATCGGCGACGCTGTGCCGTTACCCCGGCTGGTCGCGGTCAGCCCCGAGGGTCCCGCAGCTCCTCCTCCCTCGCTCGGGCGCCCGCCGCAGGCCAGCGGTGAGACCCTGGCTCTCGCCGCCGCGCCGCCGCTCGACCGCCGGCTGCGCGGCGCGCGCCTGCTGGACGGGACGGTTTCGCAAGTTTCGCCGGTGATGCCGCGTGACGGCGAGACCGTGCTCGCGACCTCGCCCCGCGGTGCGATGTGGGTGACGGACGCGAGCCCGGGCGGCATCCCGCGGGCCCGGGTCGCCATAGCACCGCATGAACTGGATGAGGGCGAGGCACTTCGCGATCGCCTCCGCAACGGCCGGTTCCTAGCGCTGGCCGCAATCGTGCATTTTCTGCGCGAGGTGTGCGGAACGGCGGGGTGGACACCGCCGCCGCTGCGCGCGTGCTTCATCTTTGACGATCCGAACCTGCACTCAAAGACGTACGGGTACCTGCGCTATCCCGAGCTCCTACGCGAGGCCGATCGACACGGGTTCCACGTGGCCCTCGCGATGGTCCCGCTGGACGGCTGGTTCGCGTCGCCGGCCGTGTCTCGCATGTTCCGCGATCGAGGCGACCGGCTGTCGCTCGTTGTGCACGGTAACAATCACGAGCGCATGGAGCTTGCGCGTCGTGCCGAGCCCGCAGCGGCTCGTGCACTGGTCGAACAGGCATTGCGCCGCGTGGCCGGATTTGAGCGCCGCTATAGAGTGCGCGTAGGGAGAATTATGGTTCCCCCACACGGCGTCTGCTCGCGTGAGATAGCCCGGTCGCTCGCGCCGGCTGGGTTCGATGCACTCTGCATCAGTCGCCCGTTCCCATGGCTGGCTCGGCCGCCCCACCCGTGGTTGGTGCACCCCGAGGGCTCGTCGAGCTCGGTTGGGTGGCACACCGCGGAGATGATCGAGGGCGGCCTTCCGGTGCTCCTGCGCCGTGGCATGGACGATCCGGTTGAAGATCTAGCCCTCCGCGCATTCCTCGACCAGCCCCTCATCATCCAGGGCCATCATGCCGACGTGCGCGAGGGCGTTGACCGCCTGACTGAGATCGCCACGATGGTCAACTCCCTGGGAGATGTGCACTGGCAGTCGCTCGCGGAGATCGCCGCGTCGAACTTCACGACACGCAATACCGACGATCTCCTCGACGTTCGCATGTTCACGCGCCGGTGCGAGCTCCCGATCCCCGAGGGAATACGACGGCTCCGGATCGAGGTTCCCACGCTCGATGTCCCCTCGCAGGACACGATCAGGACGACTAGTCGATCGGGTGGAGCCGGCGCGCTCGGCGCTCAGCGAGCACTCCGCGCGGGGGCTTCAGAGGAGCTCATCGTTCCACACGGGACGACGACACTATCGCTCTCGCTGGTCGCTTCGGCGCCGGCCTCGCTGGCAGCCATTGAGCCGCCACCGAGCCTACGCGTGCGGGCTCTTGCCCGCCGCGTCGCGTCCGAAGGGCGCGACCGACTGATGCCGGCGTATGACCGAGCGATGGTCAAGCTCAGCTTGCGCCAGGCGTCAAGCTGACGACACGTCGGACTGCCCGTCAGCGCTAAGGCGCGAGGCCTCTAGCAATCGGAAACGCCGCGTGGACCCGGCGGAGCCGCCGTGCGACCCCCACGTGACGAAGGCCTGCTTGCTGCCGCCGGCTACGGGGATGAGTGGAAGCTTCCCACGGCGACCCGACATTCGTCCCGCCGCCTTACGCCGTTCGGAGTTGCGTCAGGAGTGCGACGGCCCCGCGTAGCGAAGGCGTGCTTACTCAGGAGGCGGCGGTCGCCAGCTTCCAGCCTTGCCGGAAGCGCGTGATGAACGTGATCGCCCCGAGAGCCACGGCAAATCCGACTGCGAAGGCGATGAGCGCCAGCTGAAACGGCGCACCCGGATTCGCGACACCGCCTTGCGCCGTTCCAAGTTGCGTAAGGCGCATTTGCGCCTCGGCTGGCACGTTTTGCGCTGTGTCGAGGCTCGACATGTAGTGGTTCAACCCGGAGACGGCAGCGTTGGCCAGCTCGTCGGCCGCCGTCACAGTCGGCGCCTCGGTGTAGATGTCGAGCACCGGGGCACTTGGATTGGCGTCCGTGCTGATCCGGTACTGATCCGCATAACGCGCGATATCCGAAATACTCCTAGCCTTGCCCACGATGACGGGCGGCAGGGGCTCTGCGGGGCTACCGGGCGCACTCACCGCAATGGCCTGCGCCGGGATGTGTAGCCGCTCCGCCATGTACTGAAGGACGGGCTCGCTCCCAATCACGTTGCCGAGGAGGATCGCGCGATCCTCGAGGCTGTTGAATGTGGCGTCTCCCTGAGTGGTATCGACGATCACCGATTTCGCCATATCGACGATCACCGTCGTATGCGCGGACGCGATCTCGACGTCACGGGACGAGAGGTGAGGCGGCAGGACGCTGATGTGATCGATGCTCGCGGCGGCCGCTACCAAGCCGATCAACGCGCTGATGAGTAGGTGGCGGCGACGTTGCGCGAGCCGTCGCATCTGGGAGCCGAGCTTCATAGCCTTGATCTAGCAACGCACCGAGGCGCACGCTACTTCCGGCTCTCGGAACGCGTCCGGGGCGTAGAGTGGCGGTTCGTACCGACCGGGGGATGTGCCAGACACAATCCGAGCCCGGATCGAAAGCTGGGCACGACCAGTGACGTTCATTGGGCAAGACACCGCCGGGTCCGCGTCGTCGGTCAACGCGCGCCGCCAGTCCCCGGGGCCGTCGCGCACATGCGAATCTGGATTGATCTTTCGAACTCGCCGCATCCCCTCCTCTTCAGGCCGGTCTCGGGTCATTTGGAGGACAAAGGCCACTCGGTTCTCATCACCGCGCGCGATAACGCGCAGACTGTCGAGCTGGCGCGAGAGCGCTGGCCGCGCCTCGAGGTGATCGGGGGAGACAGCCCCAAGGGCCGCAAAGCGAAGGCTCGTGCGATGGCCCGGCGCGTGACCGACTTGCGGCGTTGGGCTCGGAGCACCAAGCCGGACGTCGCACTGTCGCACAACTCCTATGGTCAGCTGGTCGCGGCGCGGCTGCTCGGCATTCCTGCGGTCACCGCGATGGACTTCGAGCATCAGCCGGCCAATCACCTGGCCTTCCGCCTTGCGCGAACGGTGCTGCTGCCGGCCGCGCTCGAGCCGCTTGGGTTGCATCGTCAGGGCGCAACGGCAAAGAAGACCCGGTACTACCCGGGGCTTAAGGAGGAGCTCTACCTATCGGACTTCGAGCCGGACATGACGCTCCTAGAGCGCCTTCCGATCGAGCACCAGCCCGAAGGCGCTCTCGTGGTCGCTCGCCCCGCGCCAGACCGCGCGCTCTACCACGAATTCGAGAACCCGATCTTCCTGACGTGCGTGCAGTCCGTGCTTCGCGACCCGTCGGTCAATGTGGTGATCCTCCCGCGCAATCAGGAGCAGCTACATGCTCTGTCGCAGCTGGCGCTTCCGCGGTGTTACGTGGCCGATCGCGCGTTGGACAGCCGGTCGCTGATGAGCCAGGCGAACATGATGATCGGCGCCGGTGGCACGATGACCCGCGAGGCGGCCCTGCTGGGCGTCCCGACCGTCAGCCTGTTCGCGGGCCGCCGGCCGGCCGTCGACCGGTGGCTCGAGCGGAACGGTCTGCTCAAGATCGTCGAAAAGCCCGAGGAGCTTCCGCCCCTTAGGTCCGGGTCGCGGGTCGACCGCCTTGCTCGTCTTCGTGATCGTCGCGACTTGCTTGTCCGGCATTTCTGCGACGCCGTGGAGCAACCCCTCGCGGTGGCGCGATGACGACGAACGACGATCACTCACGCGTTCTGATCATTTCTCCCGTTCGGAACGAGGCCGAGCACATCGCTCTTCTCGCGCGGAGCATGATGGCGCAGACCCGACCGCCGCATCTCTGGGTGGTCATCGACGACGGCTCCACCGACGGCACGCTCGAGGTGCTACAGGAGCTCTCAGCGCAGATCCCGTTCATGCGACTGATGTCAACTCCGTCAGGCCACACGGTCGACAGCGGTGATCGTCACGCCGTCGCCGCCGCACCCAGAGCATTCAACTGCGCGTTGGGAACCGTGACCGCAGACGGGTTCACCCACATCGGGAAGCTCGATGGAGACATCGAGCTGCCAGAGGACTACTTCGAATCACTCCTAGGGGAGTTCGACCAGGACGCCACTCTGGGTATCGGCGGGGGCGTCATCGTAGAACCCGTGGGAGTTACCTGGCGGATGATGCACACCGCTCCCGGGCACGTCCGCGGCGCTCTCAAGCTTTATAGACGTGAGTGCTTTGTCGCGATTGGAGGCATCCGCGAGTGCCTCGGGTGGGACGGAATTGACGAGACGTACGCCCGGATGCGCGGGTACAAGACAGCCTCGTTTGATTACATCGTCGCCCGGCACCACCGGGTGCTCGGAAGTGCAGATGGAGTCCTACGCGCGCGCGCTCGTGGCGGTCAGACCCATTACATCATTGGGTTCTCACTGCCTTGGATCTTGCTGAAGGCGTTCAAGCAGGCCATGCTTCCCCCGTACGGTGTGTCCGGGGCAGCCTTCGTGTTCGGCTATCTGCGGGCACGCTGGCGCTCCGTTCCACGAATCGAAGACACCGAATACTTGCGCTTTGCCCGCCAGGCGGAGCGGAGGCGCCTCGTCGGTGCAGCACTGAACCGGCGCCGAGCGAGGACCGCGTTCTTCCTGCATACCCAATAGCTAGCCGCCACGCGGGCAGCCTCAGCCGGGTTGTCTACGGGGTCACTGGAGTGAGGCTGTCGTCCCAGACGTTGCCGGTGAACCTCGTATATGTCGTGTTCAGATCGGCAAGCGGCCCGTACAGGCCACCCTTAGGGAAGTACTCACGCGCGAACCGGTTATTTGTGATCGAGGTGTTCGCGGGCGGCGTGTTGACGCCCCATGCGTCTGTCTGGCAACAGTAGAGCGTGTAGTCACCGCCGGCCATGAGGTTGTCGGTGATGGTGACGTTTTGGAGTTGACCCCAGGGTCCGCCGGCGATGATCGCCGCGGTCTGGTCGAGCGGGTTCAGCAGTGTGTTGTGCTGGATGAGAACCGAGTCCCAGTTCCCGTCGTCCACGTCGATCGGCTCGTTGTGACCACCCGAGATACTTCCGTCGGAGACCAAGTACGAGTTCTCGACGTTATCGCCGCCACCGGTGATGTCTTCGACCGTCGAGTGGATGTAGTCGCCCAAAAGCGTCAGGTTGTTGCCCTGGACTCCGTCGCTGTCGGGGGACGATGGACTCGTGCCAGCGATAGTGCTGTTCTCGATGACCGCACCCTCTGCCCCGGAGTGAACGAGGATCGCCTGCTGACCCGATGGGTCTTGGACCATGGTGTTCTCGATCGTGGCACCGTTGCCGTAGACAGCGATGGAACCAGGGATGAGCAGGTCATTGATCGTGACGTCGTTACCGGTGATCGTGAGCTGGCTGCCATTCCAAGTCGCGCCCGCGGGGAGTGTGGCCTGGGAGATCGGCGTGAGATTGGTGCCGGCCGGCACCCCGGAGTTCGTGGTATCCGGGTAGCCGCATGCGCTGGGACGGCTCGCACAGCCAAGCTGGTTGCCTGGGCCCGGTGGCGTGGAGCCTCCCGGCCCAGCCGGATTCGAGGGCGAGCCGCCGGCCCCAGTCGGATTGGAAGGCGCGTGGACGGGAGCGTGGACCTTCGCGGGGGCAATCGAGGTCACAACCACCGAGAGGGGGCAGGCGTGGGAGGAGGCACGGCTCCAGCGTCGGCGGCCCGCGGCCACCTCCTTGAGCTCGCTTTCCTTGCTAGCACAGGCCCCATTGGATCGAACGCGATAGATGAGGGTCCCACCGACGCTGCCCACCGCCACCCAGTAGGGTCGGCCACGACGAAGCTTCACGGCTCTGACAGACGTCCAATTCCACCCTCCGCCGGCGACGCTCCCGGTGCCAGACGTGAGCACGCCACCCGGTTCCCCGCCGGAGTCCTTGTAGATCGCGACCCATATGCCGGTTGCCGTGGTCCGCGCGTCCAGATACACCCCGATCCATCGCGCATCGCCGGAGCCGGCCGCGCGCAGGCGGAACGTCTGGACGCGGCCTGTCCGCAACCTCTCGCGGCCAGCCTCGATCTTGGGATCTCCAAGCAGGGTCTTGGGTCCAGCGGCGTGGGGATCCCGTGGCGCGGACTGCACGGCTCCGTACGCCAAAACAATGCCGCCCGACAACATCGCAAGCGACACCCCTACGACCAAAGCAATCCGTGTGCGCATATGACTCGGCTCCCGGTTAGCTCATCGCTGACGGCACGACCGCTCGGACATCCGAGCCTGGAAGGACTTGCGTCACGAGCGAGAGAGGATACATGCTTCGCCCCTCGCCAGCGGGACTGTTCGACTCCCTGCCGATCAACGTCGCACGGCATGGACGAGAGAAATCGCCTGTGGCAGCCGTTAAGACTAAGACAGCTCGTGAGCTCAACGTTTATCGCACAACCGACCAACGGAGTGGACGGGCCCGTCTCCGCGGACCTCGATCTAACCGCGGCCGAGCAGGCGCAGCGAGCAGGAGACTACGGGCGCGCGCTGGCGCTGTATCTCGAGGCCGCCATGACGAGCGAGCATCCGCCGGCCGACCTCTGCCTCAAGATCGCTCGCTGCCACGACCGGCTGGAGTCGCCGGACGAGGCCTTCACTTGGCTGGCCCGGATCGTCGACGCTTCGGACGGGTTTCGGCACTGGAGCGCCGGTGCGTCATTGTTGGCACGCCTCGTCGCGAAGTCGCGACCGTCGACCGGCAAGCAATGCCGTGTAGCGGTTACCGGTAGCTATACCGTGGATCAATTCGCGGCGATGCTGCCGCTCGCGGCGCTCAGCCTTGGTATCGACCTGGAGCTGCATAGCGGTCTATATGGCCAATACCAACAGGATCTGATCGACCCCGGGAGTGCCTTGTACTCCGTAAACCCCGATTTGATCGTGGTGGCCGTGCACGAAGGCGCCGCCGAGCTGCCGAGGTACAGCGATACGCCAGATGCGACGATCGCGGCCGAGACCTCGCGCTGGGTGGCATTGTGGGACACCGTGAGCCGGCACTCTGATGCCAGCCTTGTTCAACACAACTTTGCCCTTCGCCCGGAAAGTGAGTTCGGCCATCTGAGCCGAGGACTGGCCGGATCCCGGTTCTCAATGCTCCAAACCCTCAACCGAGCGCTTTCCGAGTCCGCGACGCAGAACGTCAACATCGTCGATTGCGCCCGTCTTGCGGCCCACTACGGCACGGCACGATGGTTCGACGACAGATACTGGGTCCGGTCAAAGCAAGCGGTCGCCCTGGAAGCGCTTCCGCTCCTGGCCCGCCACACCGCCGCCGTAATCGCGGCGCGCCTGGGACTCATTCGGAAGTGCCTGGTGCTGGACCTGGACAACACCCTGTGGGGCGGCGTGATCGGCGAGGATGGGCTGGACGGTATCCAGTTGGGAAGCGACGGGATCGGCGAAGCCTTCGTGGCCTTTCAGGAGGCCGTGCTCGCGTTGAAGGATCGCGGCGTCTTGCTTGCCGTCGCTTCAAAGAACAACGAGGCCGACGTGCGAGAGGTGTTTGAGCGCCACCCGGCGATGCGCATCAAGCTCGAGGACATTTCGGCGTTCGCCGTCAACTGGGAGGACAAGCCTGCCAATCTGCGAGCGATTGCGCGGACACTGGGGATCGGACTCGATGCCTTGGTCCTGGCGGACGACAATCCCGCGGAACGGCAGATTGTCCGCCGCCTGGTCCCCGAGGTCGACGTCCTCACACTGCCGGTCGAACCGGCCGAGTATCGGCGCGCGCTGTCGGACTACCTAGGGTTCGAACCGGCCGCGATAACGAGCGAGGATCGCCAACGCACCGCTCAATATCGCGCTCGCCGAGCTGCCGCCGAGATGGCGAGTTCCGCGACCGACATGGCGAGCTTCTACCGTGATATGCGGATGACGGCCAGCACCGCACCGTTCGATGACCTTCATATGCCGCGAATCGGACAGCTCACCGGCAAGACGAACCAGTTCAACCTAACTACTCGTCGCTTCACCGCTGCAGACCTACGTGCATTTTCTGAGAGCGAGAAGCACATAACCCGGTACCTCCGGCTCTCAGACCGCCTCGCCGACCATGGCCTCGTCGCCCTGACTATTGCCGAGATCGTCGGTGATAGGCTGGACATCAACTCATTCCTGATGAGTTGTCGCGTGATCGGGCGGACGGTGGAGGATCATCTCCTGTCGCACCTCTGCCGAGATGCCGACCGCGTGGGCTGCAAGACCATCCACGGCACGTACATTCCGACGCACAAGAACGCCATCGTCAGCTCTCTATACGAGAGGTTTGGTTTCATACAGATCGACGAAACCGACGATGGCATAACAAGGTGGCAGTACGATCTGTCTGTGCGAGGGCCGATCGTCAGCGAGTACATCGAAGAGGTAGGGGAACATGACTCTGATTGACGAGCGGATCGAGGAAATTGCCCGCGACATCTTCGCTGATGACGAGCTGGTGATGACTGACGCGACGGTTGCCCGTGACGTGCGCGGTTGGGATTCGCTTGCTCACGTGAACTTCATGTACAGCCTCGAAGAGGCCTTCGACGTGCAGTTCTCGGAGGATGAGTTCGTGGGCTTCGAGAACGTCGGCGCTTTGAAACGCATGCTTGCCGCCAAGATTGGCGCCAAGTAGGCGCGCGCCGGCCCCCTGCTGCGTTTTATACAAGGTGTACGGCGCGCCCGGTCGCTGGTCGGTCACTTGAGGGCCGCTTTGACCAGAACCAGTTCGTCGGTCCGCCTCGCGTGAGAGCCGATGGTTCGTGATCTTTTCCTCGGCGGAGAGAGGCGCTCGCTGGCTACCTGACGGACTGGTGCAGTAGCCGGCGCCGACCGCGCGAGACGCCATCGTCGCGACTGCTGACTGCGACCGGTGCGGCGCGTAGTCGTGGCGACAGTCGTCGACCAGGACTCAGCAGGCGGCCGTATGGCGAGGCGGGCTCGACGTGCGCGTTCCCGGCTCGCAAGAGCCCGCACCCGGCACCGGGCACCGGGCAGGTGATCGGGTCGCTCGAGAGCTTCGTCGACCTGGGCAACTCGAAGCCGTGAGATCGGTCCGACCTTGTGGACCGCGCCGATCCTGCGGCCGCGTGCTTTTGCAGCGAAGTTGGCCCGAACCCTGTGAGGGTCGACATGCATCACTGCCGCGAACGTCCAATCCGCGCCGCTTTGCTTTGGAGGCTTCGAACCCCAGAGGCCGTCAGCGATTGCTTCGCGGGGGTGTTGGCAGGCGACAGCGGTTGACCGAAACCAGCGTGATCAACCAGCGACAGCTATTGGAGTAGATGAACTGATCGGCGAGGTCCCGTGAGCCTCGTAGATCGTCTCTCCGCGAAGCGCCGCATCGGTCAAGGCCTCAGTCACACGCGCAGCCGAGGTAACGAACAAGGGGACGCCATGGAAACGCCAGCGGACAAGCTCGTTGGGTCCGAGCATGCGCTCGAGGCGCTCCATTCGGCGCACGAGCCCCGGCTCTGCCAGCGGAAGCGCATAGTCGTGGACGTTTCCATCGCAGTCCTTGATCTCCACGGGAAGACGGTTCGAGCGCACGACAAGGGGATAGCGATCGGCGAGTAAGTCCTCAGCCGCGTGAACCTGAGTGAGGCAACGAAAGTAGTCGGTGCCGAGACCGATGATCGCTGTGTGGCTGGAACCCATCACGGAAAAGGGCGTGCCCGCGCCGAAGGTCGTTCCCGCCAGGTGGTGCGTCCGCACAAGCTCTTCCGCGCGTGGTCCCCAAGCGCAAACGCTATGGGTCGGGTGAAGACTGCGCGTGACACCGGCGCGGCGACGGAACAGCTCGGACAACAGACCCATCTGCGATGGGGCGCGCCGGGCGTCGAAGACAGGCTTCTTGCGGTAGTGCGCTGCCGCGTCGCCATCGGCTCCGCCGAAGAAGAACGCGGGCATCGCCAGTGTGCGGGTTGACCCACACAGCTCGATTAGGACGTCGAGGAGCTGGCTCGCATTCCCGGTGTACATCGGCGCGAGGTCGTTTACCGAGCAGTGCACCATCAGGATCTCGATGTCCGACGGCAGTCGTCGGGTGAGCTCGTCGCGAAGATCGTGCGCGTCGAAGGAGCCGTAGTACGCTCGATAGAGAGGAGAGAGCTGCTTGCGCGTGTGTGCAACTCGCCGCTTTAGGCGGTTGCGATCGTCCTGGGAAAGTGCACTGCGCGCGAGGTTATAGATCCGGGCGCGCATCCGTTAGGCCGCAAGCTCTTGAAACGGCCTTACGCTTGCCAGCTCCTCGCGCCCGCACCACGCCTCCAGCACCCAACCGAGGTGGTAGGGCCGATCGGTCCGGTTGACCTCGAGCGGTCCTCCCCACGAACTGGCCAGCGGGCGTCCGGCGTAGCTGGTGGCGGTGTTGAGAAACAGGGTCGCGCGGTCCCACGGCCGCTGACGCCGGATCGACCGATACAGGATTCGTCGATCCTTGTCGAGCATCGATACGTTCAGATCGTTCTGGCAGTAGATCCAGTCAAGGCCGCTGACCGCGGCCGCCCGGTAGCGATCATCGCCAGTTACCTCGTGAAGCTCGAACAGGCCCATCGGCGCCATCGCATCCTGGTGCACCGCATAGACCTCGTACGGATCTGCAACACGGCCGCGGAGGGCATCGAACAGCCACGGCCAGCCGCCGTCGGCGCGCTGAAGACGCAGGATGACATCGCCGACCGCTCGGGCGTGCGTGAGCGCAGGCTGGTCGCCGAGGCCGCCGAGGGTGGCGAGTGCGAGTATCCCGTAGATCTGCGTCGCGAAATTGGGGAAACGCCGACGCCATCCAATTGAGCGATGGAGCAGCAGGCCACTGCTGGTCGTGCGTGGAGTTCGGCGCGCGCCGACGCCAGGGCACGTTCTGCCGGCCCCCGGAGACCCTGCTCGACGCATTTGGCGGCAGCAATCGCGATCCAGGCAACTTCCATTCCCTCTCGCGCGGCGAGGCCACCCGAGACTTGGAGACTGCGCTCAAGAGCGGCCAGCAGATGATCAGCGCGATCTCGGCGAGCGCGTTGGTCGACCCACAGGAGCAAGCCGACGTCGCCCGGCGTGAGCGCCGGATCATCGATGTGCGAGAACAGCAGTTCGGTGAGGTCGTCGGGCTCTGAACCCACCTGAATGCCAGCGCTTCGGGCGCGAAGCAGCCCGAGCGCGACCATGGCCGAGTAACGAATCGAGCGACCCATTGGGTGCATGTCATCGGCGTGAAGTTCGACGCAGTACATGCCGTCCCGGTGTCGCATCACGGGCAGCTCGGCAAGCGCGAAGCCGACTAGTGCGCGGATCCGCTTTTCAGCACTGGGCGCGCTGTTTGGCCGACCGAAACGGGCTGTTGCGTCTACCGTATCCATTGCCGATTGGTCAGCACTGAGGGGGCACGATCAGCGTCTCGGCCCGGCGTTGGGTCGGACGATGCGGCCAGCGGCCCGCGGGCGCTTACGCCGCCATTCTCCGGCGCTTCGCCTCGGGTGATTCCATCCGGGAACGCTGCGTCCTCGTCCCGCCGAGCCATATGACGACGGACAGCCGGGCCCGCGTGTTCGGCGGTACCAGTGCCTCCGCTCGCGGTCGCCGCGAGACCGCTTGTGGCAAACCGAGGAGTCGAGCCGGCGAG
>Ga0335074_10002581_pt1 | contig 24735 bp, 23 predicted proteins | sample Lox_Sample_23_FD_206715 | JGI IMG/M metagenome (GOLD analysis project Ga0335074, IMG submission 206715) | Soil microbial communities from Loxahatchee National Wildlife Refuge, Florida, United States - Lox_Sample_2.3 | ecosystem: Environmental > Terrestrial > Soil > Wetlands | place: USA... | reverse complement strand
GGGCGAGTCACTCACCCTGCCTGCTTCCGCAAGCCGGAGAGGGAGTTTCGTGTGGAAAAAGATGCGCTGACGATCTGCTTTGCCCATGCCGCCTACCAGATGAAGGCGACGTTCGATGCACGCGGCACCGGCATCGCCAATTTCGAAGTCCGCGACCGCGCGGCGCTGGAGGCGCGGATCGGGGAAGCGGACGTGCTGGTGATCTCCGGGCTGTGGCACAACGGGCTGATCCCGCTGGCGGGAAAGCTCCGGTTCATCCAGTCGATCGGTTCCGGCACCGATCAGTTCGACAAGGCCGCGCTGGCAGCCCGCGGCATCCGGCTGGCGAGTGCCGCGGGCGTGAACGCGCGGGCGGTGGCAGAGCATGCGATGGCGCTGATCCTGGCGCTGGCGCGGCGGCTGCCCGAGGCGCGCGACAACCAGGCCGGGCGCGTCTGGCGCGGCATGATCAGCGACCTGACACAGCGCGAGGATGAGCTGGGCGGCAAGACGCTGCTGGTCATCGGGCTGGGCCGGATCGGCGGACGGCTGGCCCAGTTGGCCAAGGCGTTCGACATGCGCGTGGTGGGCTTCCGGCGCGATCCATCTGCCGGGACAGGCGCGGCGGACTCCGTGCACGCGCTGGCGGCGCTGCCGGAATTTCTGCCGCGCGCCGATTTCGTCGCGCTGACCTGCCCGCTGACGGAAGAAACGCGCGGCGTGATCGATGCCCAGGCGCTGGCACTGCTGCCGGCCGGGGCGTGCGTCGTGAACGTGGCGCGCGGGCCATGCGTGGTAGAAGCCGATCTGGTGGCGGCATTGCGGCAGGGGCGGCTGTTTGCGGCCGCACTGGATTGCACGGACCCCGAGCCGCCGCCGCCAGACTCGCCGCTATGGGGCATGGCGAATGTGCTGATCACGCCGCATACGGCCGGGGAGACGCGGCAATACGAGGCGAACGTGATCGAGATTTTGCGGGAGAATTTAGAGCGGTTGTGGCGCGGGGAGACGGCCCTGCGGAATGGCGTTGTTTGAGGGGATTGATGCACGGGAGTCTCGTCACCGCCGGGTCAGGTCCCATACGAGCCAGGCCAAGCGCAGCGCATGCAAAAGGAACTCGCCCCCCTTGCGGGAGGGCGGCGAGGGATGGGGCCAACTCCATCAAAATTCGCAGTTCTCCCCCTCCCGCTGCGGGAGGGGGAGCGCTTTTCTCCGGCGGGGCGTTATCTTGATGACCATGGGCTTACGCCCGGCCATGACGAATGGGATCGGTGCCGCCTCACCCTATCCGAACGTCATCACGCCACGCCGAAATCGATCAACTGCCGCACCGGCGCGCCCGACTTCAGTTTCTCGAACCCCTCGTTGATCTCCTCAAGCTTGATCCGCCCGGAGATCAGCGTGTCCAATTTCAGCCGTCCCTGCCGCCACAACTCCAGCAGCCGCGGCATGTCGACTCGGAAGCGGTTGCCGCCCATCGACGTGCCCTGGATCTTCCGGTCACGCAGGAAATCGGCGCCGTGCAGCTCGATCTTGGTACCAAACGGAATCATGCCGATGATCGTCGCGACGCCACCAGGACGCAGCATGGCGAAGCATTGCTCTGCCGTCTTCTTCAACCCGATCGCCTCGAAGGAATACGGCACGCCCGCGCCGCCGGTCATCTCCTTCACCGCCTCCACCGCATCGACATTGGACGCGTTGATGGTGTCGGTGGCACCCATTTCCTTGGCTTTTTCCAGCTTGTCCGAGTTCGTATCGATCGCGATGATCCGCGATGCGCCCGCCAGCGCCGCCCCGTTCACCGCCGACAATCCGATACCCCCGCAGCCCACCACCGCGACGGTGCTGCCCGGTTCCACCTTCGCCGCATGGAACACGGCGCCGACGCCGGTCATCACGCCGCAACCCACCAGCGCGGCGCGGTCCAGCGGAATCGTCGCATCGATCTTCACCACCGCATGCTCGTGAACCAGCATCCGCTCGGCGAACACCGAGAGGTTGAAGGCCTGGTTCAAAACCTCTCCCTTCCAGGTCAGCCGGCGCGCCGCACCCGGCAGCAATTTGACTTCGGTGTTCTCGCAAAGATTGGGATGCCCGGTCATGCATTGCGGGCACTCGCCGCAGAATACCGACAGGCAGGTGATCACGTGGTCGCCCGGCTTCACATACGTGACGTCCTCGCCCACCTCCTCGACCACCGCGCTGCCTTCATGGCCGAGCACACAGGGAGCCGGGAATGGATACAGCCCCTCCATGAAATGCAGGTCGGAGTGGCACAGGCCGGCGAACGCGGTGCGCAGCACGATTTCCCGCCGCTTCGGCTTGGCGTGGTCCACGTCCTCGATGGTCAGCGGCTGGTGCGGTGCGTGAAAGACCGCGGCTTTCATGGCATTGCCCTCCCGTTCTATCCAGGGAAGGCTAATGCCATGCCGCCGGGGCCGTCCACTGGGCGACGGCCGCCGCGTCGAAGACGGACGCGGCGCCGGTCGTCAGCCGCGGTGGAACCCGCCGCCCATGTGGCCCGCCATGCCGATATGGGTGAATCCGCCATGGAAACCGCCGAAGCCAGGATGAAAACCACCAACGCCGGCATGCAACGCATCATGCATGGCGAAGTCGTGCGCCCCGAATCCGGGATGCACGCCACCAACATGGTGGAAGCCATCGTGGTGGTGCCCCCACCCATGGTAGAAAGGATAGCCGCCGGCAAATTCATAGACGCCGAATTCCCCGTCCGGATACAGCCCCGAGCACCAGGCCGGGTCGTCGCAATAGCCGGCGACCGGGCCCGGTTCCGCAGGGTAGGCCGCACAACCGGCAAGGACCAGCAATGCGGCAACTGCACCCCATCGTGCCGCGTGATGGATTGTTCTAAGGTTCATGGCTTCGACAGCAATACCGTCCTGTCATCGACAGTCCGATACGCGCTCCTTACGATCGCTGCCCCGTGCAGCAATTTCGAGAAAACACATGGGAAGCCTGTCGTCGTGAGGCACAGCAAACATGCCGGTACTGGGTTGTCTGCCGCGCAAGTGAAATTCGAATTTAATGAATATTCATAAATCACACGGCCGCTGTGAAAGCATGCGGCGTCTCTCTTACGCCGCGGCAATCAAACTCACCGTGACGTGAGGCGCGCGAGCCTGCGCTCGCGCGCCGCCATGGCTCACATATGCTGGCTGCCGGATGTCGACCCGGCGCCCGTCGTGGCTCCGGAGTTCTGGCCGTCCATGCTCCCCGGCATCGGACCGGCGCCCTGGTTCTGCATGCCGGAGGAACCCGGCGACATGCCGTTGCCGCCCATTCCGCCGCTCATGCTGCCGTTATCCGCCGCTCCCACCTGGAACGAATGACCCTCACGCGCGGCCTGCAAACTCTGATCGTTCAGTTGATCGACCGCCGCGTTCTGCGAGGTGTCGGTCCGGCCGGCGCGCGACGAGCGCATCGCATGGTGCGTCCAGTGATGGCCGTGCGTCATGTTCATATCGGTCGTGGCCTGGTTGTCGGTCGTGGCCTGGCCGGCCGAGGTGCCCGCAGTCGTGTCGCCTGCACCCGTCGTCGCAGCGAAGGCCGGCACGGCAAATACCAGTGCCAGTGCGCAGACCGATCCCAGAAGGCGTCCTTTACCCATAATCCTTCTCCTTCCAACGTCGTCGTCCCGGCATCCGTCACCGCACGATGTGCGAAGACGTCAGGCCAGGACTGCGATCAACGTGGGAAAGGTCAGGGATAGACGCCATCACATCCGGTTGGGCACGTCACAGCACCAATTGCGTCTGCGTGACTTTCGCCACCAGCCGGCCGTTTTCGCCGGTGAGCCTGGTTTCCCAAACCTGCGTGCGGCGGCCGCGATGCAATGGCACGCTCTCCGCCGTCACGCGCGTGCCCACCGCCGCACCGGCGAAGAAATTGGTCTTGCTCTCCAATGTCGTGGTGGATTGGCCTTCGCGCAGATTCAGCAAGGTGCCAAGCGCCCCCAGCGTGTCGGCGAAAGCCATGATCGCGCCGCCGTGAATGGTGTGGCCGACCGTGCAGTGTTCTTCCGCCACCACGAGTTCCGCCACGACGCGGTCGGCCTCCGCGGCAATGACGGTCATGCCAAGAAATCGCGGCAATCCCAGCGATGTCAGCAGCGCCATCGGGTCCATTCCCATGCCTCCCCTGCCGTTGCCATCTTGCCGCCCGCCGCACGCTCGTCCAAGAGGTTGCGGCACCCACACGAGGTACAAGCATGAGCGATCACGCCGCGGGCGAAATCCGCCTGATCATTGACAGCCCGGCATTCCAGACGGCCTGCGCCACGTTGCGCGCCGAGCATGAGCGAACGGTGCGGGACATTATCACGCTGACGCAGATCGAGGCGCCGTCCTTCCAGGAGGCCAACCGCGCCGCTGCGTGGCGTGAGATGGCGGTGGCGCATGGCCTTCAGGACGTCGAAACCGACCCCGAAGGCAACGTCACGGGCCTGCGCCGCGGCATCGGCAACGGCAAGCTGATCTGTGTCGCCGCGCATCTGGATACCGTGTTCCCGCCCGGCACCGACCTGACGGTGCGCCGGGAAGGCACGCGCCTGCTGGCGCCCGGCATCGGCGACGACACGCGCAGCCTGGCGGTGTTGCTGGCGTGGCTGCGCGCCATGGACGCTGCGGCAATCCGTACGCGCGCCGACATCCTGTTCGTTGCCGATGTAGGCGAGGAAGGCCCCGGCGACCTGCGCGGCATGCGCTATCTGTTTCAGAAAGGACGTTATAAAGACCGCATCAGCACCTTCATCACGGTGGACAGCCCGAACATGCAGCGCATCGTCACCGGCGGCGTCGGATCCAAGCGCTACCGCGTGACGTTCAAGGGGCCCGGCGGGCATAGCTACGGCGCCTTCGGCCTGGTCAATCCGATGTATGCCATGGCCGATGCGATCGCGCGCCTGGGGCAGGTGCAGGTGCCGGCTCGCCCGAAAACCACGTTCAGTGCATCCGTCACCGGCGGCGGCACATCGATCAACTCGATTCCCAACAGCGTGTGGACCGAGTTCGACCTGCGTTCGGAATCGCCTGAGGAACTTAGCAGGCTGGAGCAGCGGTTTTTGGATATCGTGGCGGAGTCGGTGGCGGCGGAGAATGCGGCGCGCTCTACGCGCACCGGTGCGGTCGCCGCCGACATTGCGAAGATCGGCGAGCGCCCGGCGGGCCATACGGATGAAGCGCACGAACTGCCGCGCCTGGCGCAGGCGGCCTTGGCCGCGCACGGATTTCAGACGTCGTTCGAAGCGTCCTCCACCGACGCGAACATCCCGATGAGCCTGGGAATCGCCGCGATCAAGATCGGGTCGGGCGGATCAGGCGAACGCGGACATTCGCTGGAGGAGTGGATCGACGTGGAGCCGGACGCGAGCTCGCGCGGCATGTGTGCCGGGCTGGCGACATTGCTCGCGGTGGCGGGAATGGCAGAGTAGTACATCGATTCCGTGGAACCGCACCGATCGTCCGGTGCCCGAGCGAGCCCTGGGACCGGCTGTCATTGCGAGCGCAGCGAAGCAATCTCGCGGAGAGTACGCACCTCACTCGCGGGAGATTGCTTCGCTGCGCTCGCAATGACATGTTCCCCGATGGGAGTCGTTCCTTGGAAACGCTGTAGTAGTCCCTGGCATCGGAACGACGACGCCTATAAACGGGATTGCTTCGTCGCTCCGCTCCCCGCCACGACTTAGAGGCGCCAATGCCCACCCTCATCCTGCTCGGCGACGTGAACTTGATGAACGTGGACGATCCCGCCGCGCCGTTCGCACGCGTGCGCGACACGTTCGCAGCCGCCGACTGCGTGTTCGCCAACCTGGAATGCTGCCTCTACCAGCCGCCGAAAGCGCATTCCTTTCACAACGAAGGCTTCTTCGCCGATCCGGATATCGCTGGCCGGGCGCTGCTGGAAGCCGGCATATCGGCCGTCGGCATCGCCAACAATGTGAACTATGGCGACGCCGCAATCCTTGGCTCGATCGCACGGCTGGATGCGATCGGCCTCCCGCACACCGGGGCCGGCGCCACCCAGGATGCGGCGCGCGCACCCGCCATCGTGCAACGCGGCGACGTGCGGTTCGGCTTCTTACAGCGCAGCTCGGTGTACTGGCCCACCAATCACGAGGCCGGCCCGCACGATCCCGGCATTGCCGTGATACGCGGCCATACCGCCTACCAGGTGCCGATGCACAAGACGCGGCCGGACATCCCGCCGATGAACCGCCCCGGCGTTCCGCCTGTCATCGTCACCTGGGCCGATCCCGCCTACCTGCGCGCCTTCACGGAAGACATCGCCGCCTTGCGTGTGCGGGCCGACGTGGTGGTGGCGTCCTGCCATTGGGGCCTGCACAAGGACGTGCTTTCCTATATGCGCGAGATCGCGCATGCCTCGATCGAGGCCGGCGCCGATATCGTGATCGGCCATGGACCGCATTATTCGCTGGCGGTGGAGGCCTATCGCGGCAAGCCGATCTTCTACGGGCTTGGCAGCTTCAGCTTTCATACCGGCCACGGCGGACGCGAGCATGGCGACTGGATCGGCATGATGGCCACCGCAATTTACGACGGCACGAACCTGACCGGCGCAGGCTTCCGGTTCGTCCGTCACAACGATCGCAACGAAACGGTGCCGTGCCCGCTGGCCGCAGAACAAGCGGAATTGGAGGACATCGCGGCGCGCAGCAGGGCTTTCGGCACGCGGCTGACAGCCAGTGGAGACGATGTGCGGATCGAGCTCGGCTGACCCATAGCCGTATACAACTAACAGTTGCATTACTGCCACGCATTTGCTACCCTTCCTTGCGCCGGACAAGACCGGCGGAAGACGCAGCCCATGTTCGAATCGGCGGAACTCGGCCATCGCATCGCAAAAGCCGACTACGAGCGCGAAGAGCCCCTGCTCCGCGCCCGCCTTCTCACGCTGCAATACGGCATGCTGCACCGCGCCGAATTTGCCGCCGTGATCGTGATCGGCGGCGTGGACGGTGCCGGCAAGGGCGAAACGCTCAACATGTTGCATGCATGGATGGACCCGCGGCACATCGTGACCACGGCATTTGGCGAGATGTCGGATGAGGAACGCGAGCGTCCCCGCATGTGGCGCTATTGGCGCGCGCTTCCGCCGAAAGGGCGCATCGCCATCCTGGCCGGAAGCTGGCATTCCAATCCCATCCTCGACCGCGTCAGCGGGAAGATCAGCGAAGACGAGCTGGTGCGCGCCGCGGAACGCATCGTCCGCTTCGAACGCATGCTGGTGGAAGAAGGCATTCTGCTGCTGAAATTCTGGTTCCATCTGTCGAAGCCGGCGCAGAAGGCGCGCATGAAGGCGTTGGAGGCCGATCCGCAGGCAAGCTGGCGCGTTACCGACAGGGACCGCGCGCATTTCAAGCTGTACGACAAATTCAGCGCGGCGGCGGAACTCACGTTGCGCCGCACCAGCACTGGGCACGCCCCCTGGGTGGTGGTGGAGGGAACCGACCCAAACTATCGCTACCTCACGGTCGGCCGTGCCATCGCCGATGGCGTGCAGCGCCGGCTGGATGGCGACAAGCCGGCCATCATGCGGGCCGCCGCGCTGCCGGAGCCTCCGGCCGACGGCCGCACCGTGTTGTCCACGCTCGACTTCGGGCTGACCTTGCCGCGCAAGGAATATCGCCACGCTCTGGATAAGTATCAGGGCGCACTCGCCATGCTGTCGCGGCACAAGCGGTTCGCGCAACGCTCGGTGATTGTCGTGTTCGAAGGCATGGACGCCGCCGGCAAGGGCAGTGCCATCCGCCGCGTCGTCTGGCCGTTGGATGCGCGGCACTATCGCGTGATCCCGATCGCCGCGCCCACCGAGGAAGAACGTGCGCAGCCCTATCTGTGGCGATTCTGGCGGCATCTGCCGCGACGCGGCCGCGTGACGATCTTCGACCGGTCCTGGTACGGCCGCGTGCTGGTGGAACGGGTCGAAGGCTTTTGCTCCGAGGCCGATTGGATGCGCGCCTATGGCGAGATCAACGATTTCGAAGAGCAGATGGCGGAAGCCGGCGGGATCGTGGTGAAGTTCTGCCTGACAGTCACGTTGGACGAGCAACTGAACCGTTTCCGCGCGCGGGAGACGTCGCCGTTCAAGAGCTTCAAGCTGACCGAGGACGACTGGCGCAACCGCGAGAAGGCGCCGGCTTACGACCGCGCAATGTGCGACATGATCGATCGCACCAACACCGCATTCGCGCCCTGGGTGCTGGTGCCGGCAAACGACAAATACTTCGCGCGCATCACGGTGCTGCGCACGTTATGCGACCGGATCGAGGCAAGGCTGTAGTGCCGCCGCAGATTCGCTAATGGGCCAGCGCGTACTGATGCGTCGGCGGAATCTTGCCATTGGCGTCATACATATCGCCGAGAGTGCGGTGCGTCGCATGGCACAGGCTCAGCGCCAGATAGGGCGCAGGATCAACCGCCTTGCCGCCGACCAGCATCGCGAAAAACAGATGCATGCCATACGTCAGCCCGCTGCGCCCGACCACACCGATTTTCTCGCCTGCGCGAACCAGGCGTTGTCCTTCCGCGATCGCCGGCGTGACCATGCCGAGATGGCTGTAGATGCCGACGAAGCCCGGATGCTGCACCAGGATTTGCAGGCCGCCTGGTCCGCGGCGCTCGACGCGGATCACGGTTCCGGCGGCGATCGCCCGCACCGGCGCACCGGCCGGCGCGGGCAGGTCGATGCCGTTGTGGAACGTGCCGGCCAGCGGGCGGGCCGGCAGAATCCGCGGACCGAATGGCGAGGAGATGCACGCGGGCGTGACGGGAGCCAGCAGCGGCGCAGTAATCAATGTGTGCGCAGCCGCGGATACGACGAATGACGGAAACAACCACGCCGCGGCGAACAAAAACGCAACCAGCGCAACGGCATTGTCCCAACGACACCTGGCCACGGTGCGGGCCTCCAAATGGATACCGGACCATGGATCAGGCAGGGCGGATGGCCTGTCTACTCAGAACTGTGTGCCGGCGGGCGCCGCAAACCTGACAGTTGAGTGAACCGGCACGGCGTGAGAGCGGCTGACGCCATCCACCAGTGGCGCGTTCCGCACCGTCACCGGCGGTTACGGCCTGATCCCGGAACCAGCATCACTGGCACTGCATACTGTCGCGGCGATGGGCCGTGCCGCCGCGCGCCGCCTGCCCTTCCGCGGCACCTGATCGCGCTCCCGCCGGGGCAGCCGCTTCGGCCGGATGTTGGTCGTCGCCCACACTGAACCAACCCAGAAGAAACGCTGCCCCGCGACCACCTGCGCCGGCTACAAGCCCGTGCAATCGGTCGCCGGGCGATGCAAGCTGGCCCCGCGCGCGAAAGGAGCGCCGCGCAGCAGGGAGACGGCGATGCATGTTCTGGTCATAGGCGGCGGAATCGGCGGGCTGGCGACGGCGCTGTCGCTGCACGCAGCCGGCATCGGCTGCACCGTGTTCGAGCAAGTCCGCGAGCTGCGCGAGCTCGGCGTCGGCATCAACACGCTACCGCATGCAATCAAGGAACTGGCCGCGCTCGGCCTGCTGCCGGCGCTGGACCGTGCCGGCATCCGCACGCGCGAGCTGATCTACGCCAACCGTTTCGGCCAGGTGGTATGGCGCGAACTGCGCGGCACCGATGCGGGGCTAGATACGCCGCAGTTCTCCATTCACCGCGGCAAGCTGCATGCCGTCTTGCTCGACGCCGTGCGTGAACGGCTGGGCAGCGGCGCCGTGCACAGCGGCTGCCGGTTCCTGTCGTTTGCCGAATACGGCGACCGCATCGAGGCGCGCTTCGAGCAACGCGACTCCAGCGGCACCTTCACGGCGGATGGCGACGTGCTGGTGGGCGCCGACGGCATGCACTCCACGCTGCGCGGCTGTTTCTATCCCGATGAAGGCGCGCCGGTCTGGAACGGCACCATGCTCTGGCGCGGTGCCGCAGACTGGCCGGTCTATGGGGATGGCCGGACCATGGTGATTTCCGGCGGCATGGCGGCGAAATTCGTGTTCTATCCGATCCATTTCGATCCCGCCGCGCCGGACCGGCGGCTCACCAACTGGGCCGTGATGGCGAAGATCGCCGATCCCGCCGGCGCGCCACCACCGCGGCGCGAGGACTGGAATCGCCCCGGCGAGTGGAACGACATCGAGCCGTTCATGCGCAACCGCTTCCGGCTGGACTTCGTCGATCCGCTGGCGCTGATCGCGGCCTCCGGCACGTTCTACGAGTATCCGCTGTGCGACCGCGACCCCCTGCCGCGCTGGTCCTTCGGTCGGACGACATTGCTCGGCGACGCGGCGCATCCGATGTATCCGGTCGGTTCGAACGGGGCCAGCCAGGCGGTGCTGGATGCATGCTCGCTCGCCCGGCATCTGTCCGGCGGCGCGCCGGTGACCCAGGCGCTCGCGGCCTACGACGCCGAACGCCGGCCGATGACGGCCGAGATCGTGCAGAGCAATCGCAAAGGCGGGCCCGAGCGCGTGATCGACGTACTGGAAGAACGCGCGCCGGACGGTTTCACCGACGTAGAGGCCGTGGCATCGCATGCCGAACGCGAGGCGATCGTGCGCGGCTATGCATCGATGGCCGGGTTTGCCAAGGAGCAGGTGAACCGGCCTCGGTGATAGAGTGCCCTACCCCGGCGGCGGCAGGAAATTCACCTCGTGCAAGCCTGCCAGGCGCACCACCTCCGCCGGGTCCGGCACGTTGTCGATCGCGCGGAACAAATCCCACAGGCGCCGCGTCGGCGACACCCAGAAGACGCAGGTGATGTTGGCGCCGCTGTGATTGAACAGCCCGTGCGGTATGCCGCGGGGCAGCCGGATCAGGTCGCCGGCGGAGGCGTTCGCCCCCTGCCCGTCCAGCACCAGATCGAACCGCCCGTCCAGCACATAGATGAACTCGTCCTGTGTGGGATGGATATGCGGCGGCACGAAGGTCCCCGGCGGCAGCAGCGCGTGCCAGGAGAAACTGCTCTCGGTCAGGCTCAGCGGCGTATAGGTCTGGCCAAGAATGTGCCAGACGATCCCTTCCACGCTGCTGCCTTGCTCTGTGACGCCGGCGGTCATCGGGGGCGGGGTGGACATGGCGTTGCTCCTTGGGCTGGACGGCGATGGCGACGGGCGATCCTATGAGGCGAACGAAGGGTTGCCCAGGGCAGAGATGCTGCGATGATCGCAGTGCCGGCGCGGGCCATTGCGCGGCGATCTTCCAAGGGGGCAAGGATGAAAATCAAGCGCGTCGAACACATCGCCATCGCCGTGGATTCCATCGCCGAGTCCGCCAAAATGCTGCGCGACACATTCGGCATCGAGATCGAATACGAGGAGGACCGTCCCACCGCGCGGCTGGCGATGCTGCCGATCGGCGAGACCTACCTGGAACTGCTGCAAGGCAACAGCCCCGACTCCGCCGTCACCCGCTGGATCGATTCCAAAGGCACCGGACTGTTCCATATATGTTTCGAAGTGGCGGACATCGACGCCGCGCTGGCGGAGCTGAAACAGAAGGGCGTGAAGCTGCGCGATGAAACGCCGCGTATCGGGCATGGCGGATCGCGCATCGCCTTCATCGATCCGGCATGCACCGGCAATGTGCTGATCGAGCTGGCGGAACTCCCCGCCGGGCATCAGGCACACTGAGATAAGCGCGCACCGGCACATGTCATTGCGAGCAGAAAGCACGTGCCAGCGCATGTCATTGCGAGCAGGAAGCGCGTACCGACACATGTCATTGCGAGCAGAAAGCGCGCCCCAGCACATGTCATTGCGAGAAGCGAAGCGACGAAGCAATCTTCTGCCCGACGAGCCGCCGCAGCTTATCTCGCAGGAAACCACTTCCTCGCAATAACACGGTCCGGACGGCGCGCGCCGCCCTGATAATGCGGCCTAGCCGTCCAACGGCACACCGAAAGCGGGCAATGGCTCGCGGCCGGCCGCCATCTCCATGGTGATGCGTGGTACCGTTGCGCGCCATCCCGCAAACGCCGCACGCACGCGATCCAGGCGGCGATACTCTGCGTCGCCGCCGCCATCCTCGATGCCACGCAGCGCGCTGTAGGTCTCCGCGATCCAGCCCGCGAGCGGCGGCTTGCCGACCGCTATCCGCGCGGGCGCCGCGTGATGATGGCGCATTTGCGGGCGCAGGAAATCATCCGCCGCCGCGGCCGCGGAATCGGGCGCCGCCGGCCAGACAAGGCCGGTTTCCGTGGCGATGCGGCCCAGCGCGCCGCGCCAGTCCCGCAACAGCCGGTCGTACGATAGCAGGGCGCGCGGTCGGCCGCGCGTCAGGCGCTCGGCTTCCAGCGAATAATGCAGCCACATCGGGGCGGCGATCTCAACCGGCATGTTGTCGCGGCGGCGCAGCGATGCCGTGACTTCCGCGGGATGCCGCAGCGCCAGCACCGGCGCCACCGTCACGTTCATCGCGTCGAACACCGGAAACCACAGCTCGAGCAGGAGTGAAAAACGCGGATCCTTCAGCACGAAGGTAGGCGCATCGCCGAACTCGGCCGCAAGGACCGATGCACAATGGGCGGCAAGCTCGCTGCGCGACGCGGCATCGATAACCGCCGGATCGAAGCCGAAGGGATTGTACCAGTCGGCGCCGACGGTCTTGAAAATCGCCTCGTTCAGCGCCGACACCGGGAACGATTCCCAAAAGCCCGTGGGATTGTCGAAGGCGGCCGCTATCATGCCGGCCGGAGCAGCGGCACCAAGCAGGCAAATCAGCCCCGCCATGGCAGAGGTGCCACTGCGGTGCATGCCCAGAATCAGAACAATCTGCCGAGACACCATTGGTACGCTACGTTCGAGCTTGGACAGAAAAGGCACGCGGTATTGGCATTCCGGCGGGTCGTTTGGCAACCGCTGTGGGCAAACTGCCGCCGATGCACTGCGGAATCAATTGCCGCCGGTGTGCCGATACGGCCCGTTAGTCTTCAACCGGCGGCCGGCTGACGGCAGCAATGTAACGGCGCACCGAGAATTCCAGCGCCTGCTTGCCCCCCTCCTGGATCACGCGGTCCCACCACGCCCCATAGATCGGATCGAAGGCCCAAGGCCGCAGCACCTCCCCGATATGCTGCACCGTGCCGGCATCCAGCGGGATCAGGTCCGGATAGCTCCGCATGAAGCTGACGTTTTTGTCGGGCGTCACCTGCGCGATGTCGCCGGACAGCAGTGCGCCCTTGCCGCAGGCGCCCTGCGCCCAATGCAACACCGTGCCGCCGGCGAAATGGCCACCGCAGCGAATCAACGTGACTCCGGGCGCCAGTTGCTTCGTCTCGCCCTCCCAGAAGCCGACAGCCGAATCCGGCCGCATCACCCAGCGCCGGTCGGCGGCATGCAGCCAGACGGGTGCATCGCCGAACGCGCGGCTCCATTCGATCATCGACGAATAGTAATGCGGGTGGGAGATGGCGATGCCGGCGATACCGCCCAGCGCGCGCACGATCTCCACCGTCGCGTCGTCGATAAAGCTGATGCAGTCCCACAGAATATTGCCGGCTGCCGTGCGCAGCAGCAGCGCTCGCTGCGCAATGGCGAAATTGGGCGTGGTGCCGATGCCGATCAGGCCGGGCTCATGCTGGCGAAAGGCATTGAAATGCGTGCGGCGCATCGCGGCGAGCGTGGTCCAGCCCTGGCCGAGCGGATTTACGTATTGCCGTTCCTCCTGGCAGATGGTGCAGCCGGCCGGGGGCTGGTCGCTGTCGGGATATTGCGTGCCGCAGGTGGTGCAGATGAAAGCGGGCATGGCTGTCTCCGCATCTGAAGCCGCCGGTAGTGTCGCATGATTTACCCGACCGTCGGCAAGTAAGGCGAGACATAGCATGCGAGATATCACTCTCCGCATGCAACTCTGCCGGTCAGCCGTCGGTCAACTAACAGCCTGCCGCGTAACGCAGGGTCCAGCCCGAGGTGCCGGCATCGAACGGCCGGCGCGCTGCGGACCGCCTGCCCTGCCGTCTCGCGCTTCAGTCCTTGCGAAGCCTACCCGAACATCGCCTCGATCGCCGCCGCATCAACATCCTCGATCCGCGCCGGCTGCCATCTCGGCTGGCGGTCCTTATCCACCACCATCGCCCGCACCCCCTCGGCAAAATCCGCATGCGCCATGGTCGTGCGCGTCAGCGCGAACTCCGCATCCAGCGCCTGCGGCAATGTCAGCTCCCCACCCCGTTGCAGTGCCTTCAGCGTGAAGCACAGCGCCGAGGGCGACGCCCTGCGCAGCATCTCCAGCGTGCGCTGCGCCCAGCCGCTGTCCTCGCCCGTCAGTTCCCGCACAATTTCCGCCACCGTGCCGGCACCGAAGCAGCGGTCCAGCGCCGCACGATCCGTCGCCAGCGAAAACGCCGGCAGCGGCGCCGCGAATTCCGCCAGCACGCCGGCACCATCCGCGGCCAGCGCCTGCGCCAGCGCACCCATCTGGGCGCGCGCACAGAAATGCGTGGCCAGCCCGGCATGCACCGAATCGGCACCCTGCATGCGCGCGCCGCTCAGCCCCATGTAAAACCCGATCCGGCCCGGCAGCCGCGGCAGGAAATACGTGGCGCCGATATCGGGGAAGAACCCGATCCCCGTTTCCGGCATGGCGAACATCGCACGCTCCGTCGCCACGCGGTACGGCGCATGCACGGAAACCCCGATGCCGCCGCCCATGCAGATTCCGTCGATCAGCGCGACATAGGGTTTCGGATAACGCGCAATCATCAGGTTCAGCGCATACTCCTCGCGGAAGAATGCATCCGCCGCCGCCCGATTGCCGCTGAGCTGAGCGTCGCGCAGCGCGATGATGTCGCCCCCGGCACAGAACGCACGATCGCCGGCGCCTTCGATAACGACAACGTGCACGTGCGGATCGTCCTGCCAGGCCGCCAGTGCGCGGGTCAGGACGCGGATCATGTCCAGATCCAGCGCGTTCAGCGCCTTGGGGCGATTCAGCAAAATCCGTCCCGCCCGGCCGTCCCGCCGGGCGATCACGCTCTGGTCTTCCGACATCGATACGTCTCCGCAAACCCGCGTGATTTACGGGCCGTGGCGCCCTGCGGCAACGGCGCGTCGCGGTCGATTTACTGGCCGTAACGGCGTTGACCAGCCATTTTCGGCCCGGCGAGCGGAGACTTCACGCATGGGAGACCTGGCAGTCCGGCAGCCCCATCTCGGGCGCGAGACCATCGGCTTGCTCGGCCGGATTGTGGACAGCGAGAACGCCGGCGTCCCGCAGGACCATATCGAGCCCTACCTGCTCGTGCGCCTGCTGCGCTGCGGCTATGTCCGGCGCAAGGAAACGGACTCGCCATTCTTCATCGCCACGCAGGCGGGCATCGAGCGGGCGCGCCTGGAACACCATCTTGCCAAGCGGCGCCAGGAAGAATTCGAACGCCGCGAAATCATTCGCGGCCGCGTTCAGACGATGATCGATCGGCTGGAACTCGATCGAGCGCCGGTGCCGGCGACGCCTGCATTGCGTGACCTGCCGCTCTATCGTGAACGCCGGTTGCCGTTCCTGCCCGAACCGCCGCGCCTGCCGGGGCACGCGCTCGCGCCGGCGTCAGCGGCGGTTGCGAACCGCGTGGCTTCCGGCATGCGCGACACGCCGGAGGACGTGCTCCGCGCGATCCGCGAGACGGAAGTCCGGGCAAAACGCGCGCCGTTCATACCGGAGACCAATGCACCGCCGACGCCTGACTCCAGCGACACGGCGATCATGCATGTCGGCAGGTTGCCGAAACCGCGATCGCTCGTTCCACCGGAACGCCCCGCCGCGTCACCGCCCAATGAAGCGCTGCCACCGATGGTCGTTGCGGAGGTGATCGACCCGCGAATGGATTCCGAAACGCCGAACGATGCACCGCCGGTCTCCGGCGATCCCACGCACCGCGGCATCCCATGGAGCCGTACTGCTCTTGCAGCCACCGTCGCGGCAGCGGTCTTGTTGATCGGCGATCCGCTCCACCGGCACGAAGCGCCACCGGTTGAGAAGGCGTCCCCTGTTTCGTTCGCGCAGCAACACGCCCTGGTGCACCCACGCAGCCAACCGGCGCCGGCCATCGTCGCTGCGGAACGGACGCATTCCTCCAAAGTGCGAGCATTGGTGACCGAACCCAATACCCCTACCGCCGCTGTCATTGCTAACAAGATACATCCGTCACGGCCGGGCGCGACCCGGACATTGTCCAACAACCGCTCGGATCACGCAGCAAAAGCCGCCCCCGACCACCAACGGCAAATCGCCGAGTCAAGCACCGCCATGACAACCCGACCTCGCGCCCTGACGCATTCGAACACCACGCAGGCACCCTCAGTCGCAGGATCGGCAGCGCCGGCCAACCGTCCACACCTTGTACCGGCTCACGCCGCACCCGTACTGATCGAGAAGGCCCAGGCCGCGCCCCCGTCGGTGCCGCCGTCGCCTACCCCGCGCCTCGTGCCCGTTCTGGCGACCGCGACACTCCCGCAAATCGCGGAACCGTCAGAACCCGCCGACCAGGCGCCCCGGCACAACCCAATCGCCCACACACCGGATCATGCCAGCGCACCGCCGCACCTTCAGCACAAGCAGGCTGTCGCCGACGCAGCAAAAGCCGCGCCCGACCAACGGCGGCAGACGGCCGAGTCAAGCACCGCCACCACGAGCGGGCCTGGCGCCCTGACGCGTTCGAGTAACACGCAGGCGCCTTCAGTCGAAGCATCGGCAGCGCCGGCGGCCCGTCCGCATCTTGTGCCGGTTCAGTCCGCACCCATACTGATTGCGAAGGCCGAGGCCTCGGTCCCACCGTCGCCTCCCCCGCGCCTCGTCCCCGTGGTTGCGACCGCGACACTCCCGCAAATCGCAGAACATCCGGAACAATCAGAACCTGCGGACCAGGCGCCCCGGGACAACGCAATGGCCCACAGACCGGATCACGCAAGCGCACCGCCGCACCTTCCACACAAGCAGGCTGCCGCGGATCCCAATTTAGCCGCACACAGTTTCGCTCAACCGGAAACCCATCCGAACACACACCCGGTGCCGCACCACGACGCCCTAACCCGCGTCATGGCAAGGCTGCGCGCCGGAGAAGTGAACGGGGACGCGATGGTCGATCGGCTGAACAAGCTCAGCCTGGAGGCCGCACGTCACGGCCAGATTTTCGTCCCGCCGGGCGCGCCCCACCCATCAGTTACTCCGCCAAAGCCGTCACTCGCGATCGCGCTTCCTTGAACGCCGGCATGACCTCCTCGGAGAAACGCTGCAATTGCTCCAGCGCGACATTCAGCGGCACACCGATCGCCATGCTGCACGTCACCCGGTCCAACCCCGGATAGCGCTTCTCCACCGCCTTCAATTGCTCGACGATGTCGTCCGCCGTCCCCGTCAGGAATCCGCCAGCCTTCACCGCATCCTCGATCCGCGGCAGCTTCGTCGCCATCGCCCGCCTCGGATCGCGCATCGCCTCAATCTGCTCTTCCGTCAGCGCACGCACCAGGCGCAGTTCGCCGAACATCTTCATGTTCTCTTCGTAGTATTTCGCCGCCTCGCGCATCCCCGCCTCGCGGCTTTCGGCAATCAGGAACTGATACCCCAGCGACAGCCGCTCGCCGAGTTCGATCTCCTTGCCCGCCCGCGCATAGGCGTCGCGGAACGCGATCATGTGCCGGTCCACCGCGCCGCCTTCCGCCGACCCGCCGCCGATCACCCCGCAGATGCCATGCTTCGCCATGAAATCAAACGCGCGCTGCGACCCGCTCTGAATCGGCTGCCAGCATTCCACCGGCCGCCGGAACGGGCGCGGCACCAGCGTCAGTTCCTTCAGCGTATAGCCGCGATACGGCACCTCCGGCGGCAGCGTGTAGTACTTGCCCTTGTGGCTGAACGACTCCTCATTGAACGCCCGGAAAATGATATCCACCTGCTCTTCGAACAATTCGCGGTTGGCATTCTGGTCGAGCAACGGCGCGCCGAAGGTCTCCACCTCCCGCGTGTGATAACCCCGGCCGACGCCGAAGATCACGCGGCCCTCGCTGAGGATGTCGGCCATCGCATAATCTTCGGCCAGCCGCAGCGGATGCCACATCGGCGTGATGTTGAAGCCGCAGCCGATCTTCAGCCGCTTCGTGACGTGCACCAGGTGCATCGCCATCATCAGCACGTTGGGAATGCCCTCATAGCCCTCGTACTGGAAATGGTGCTCTGCCATCCAGAAGGCGTTGAAGCCGACCCGGTCCATCAGCTTGGCCATCTCCACCGCCTTGGTCAGCGTGGTGGCCAGCTTCTCGTTGGAGTACCGCCGGTCGTTCACCGGAGTGCCGCCATAGCCGAGATTCTCCATGTCGATATGGCCGGCATAGGAGCTGTCGAACTTGGTGATCATCTGGGCGTCCTTCCCTGCGGTGCGGCGAGCAATGCGCCGGTGCCTTATCCTTCCGCCACGGACTGGCGACCGGGGATGTGCTCCAGTCGCCGGTCGTGGCCCAGCGCGAGCACGATCAGCGCCGACATGATCGGCCCCAGCGCCAGCGCGATCAAGCCGAAGGTGAAGCTGCCGCCTGTCGCATCCTTGATCAGGCCGAACAAGTAGGGACCGAAGAAACCGCCCAGGTTGCCCAGCGCGTTGATCAGCGCAATGCCGCCCGCCGCGGCCGTGCCGGACAGCATCGCCGTCGGCAGGCTCCAGAATGTTGGCCCGGTGGAAGACTGTCCGATCGAGGCGACCACCAGCATGGTCATGGTCATCACGGGATCGGTCATCAGCCCCGTGGCGATCAATCCCGCTGCACCGACGCTGTAAGCGATGGCGACGTGGCGCGGACGTTCGCCGGTGCGGTCCGAATGGCGCCCCCACAGGATCATGGCGCAGGCGCCGAACACGTACGGAATGGCGTTGATCAGCCCCGTGGCGCCGAAGCCCGCCGCCAGCCGGTGCACGATCTGCGGCTGGAACAACACGATGCCGTAACCGGAGAACGTACCGCCGAAATACACCAGCGACAGCAGCAGCACGCGCTTGTCCAGCAGCGCCTGCTTCAGGCTGTAGCTGCGGATGGCCTCGCGCCGCGCCTTCTCCGACTCAAGCCGTCCGATCAGCCAGTTCTGTTGCTCCCGCGTCAGCCAATGCGCGTCGCTGGGCCAGTCGGTCATGAACGCCCAGAACGCAATGCCGAGCAGCACGGCAGGAACCGCTTCCAGGATGAACAACCATTGCCAGCCGGCGATGCCGAACGCGCCGTCGAGATCAAGCAAGAAACCGGAGACGATGGAGCCGAGAATGTTGGACAGCGGGATCGCCGCCATGAACACGCCGACGATGCGGGAACGGTAATAGGACGGGAACCACCAGGTCAGATACAGGATGATGCCGGGGAAGAAGCCGGCCTCCGCAAGGCCAAGCAGGAAGCGTACGGAATAGAAGGATAGCGGGCCGGCGGCAAGAGCAGTACAGCCGGAGATGATGCCCCAGGTGATCAGGATGCGTGCGATCCAGATGCGCGCCCCGACCTTGGCGAGGATGATGTTGCTCGGGACTTCGAAGATGAAGTAGCCGATGAAGAAGATGCCGCCGCCGAATCCATAGACCGCCGAGCTGAAATGCAGTGCCTTGTTCATGGTCAGCGAGGCGAAGCCGACATTTACGCGATCGAGATAGGCAACGAAATAGCAGGCCATCAGCAACGGCAGCAGGCGCCACGCGACGCGGGCCATGGTCTGGCGTTCGAGGTCGGTGATTTGATGGGTCAATCCGGCAGCGCTGGCTGCGTCGTTCATGGTTGTTTTCTCCCGAAGGCGTTTCTTCGATTTGTCCGGCTTTGCCCGACATCAATTCGAATGGTAGCGGGTTGGCAGCCGGGCGCGAGCCGCGTTTACGCGATGGTTGGCTTGCGTTTCCCGGGACGCAGATGCCCATTGTCATGGCGGGTAGGATCGGAGCCGAGACGTTTTATCCAGGCGCGGGCTGGCCGATGGCCGGTAAGCACCCGCAATGACACGGACGGCGTGCAGCAATTCTGCCCTGCATCCGATCAACGCCGCCGCCCCTGGAAATAAGCGCGAAACGGCGCCAATGTGCACCGTTCAGGGGACCAGCCATGCATATCGAGACCGACGCCACCCAGCATCTGCAACGCGCCGCGCAGGCCGCGCGTGCTGCGTCGCATGCGCTGGCCCGCACCGGCGCGGCGCAGCGCAACGACGCGCTGCACGCCATGGCAGCCGCCTTGCGGGCGCAGTCGCCGGCCATTCTCGCGGCCAACGCTGCCGACCTTGACGCAACCACCGGCACCGCCGCATTCCGCGACCGCCTGGCGCTGACCGAGGCACGTATCGAAGCAATGGCCAAGGGCCTGGTCGACGTTGCCGCGCTGCCCGATCCCCTGGACCGCGTGCTGGCCGACTGGACCCGGCCCAACGGGCTGCGCATCCAGCGGATCGCCACGCCGATCGGCGTCATCGGCATGATCTACGAAAGCCGCCCCAATGTCGGCGCCGACGCCGCTGCTCTGTGCCTCAAATCCGGCAATGCCGTGATCCTGCGCGGCGGCTCGGAGAGCATCCGCAGCGCGCAGGCGATCAACGCCGCGCTCGTTGAAGGGCTGCGCGCGGTCGGCCTGCCCGAAGCTGCCGTGCAGACCGCGCCCAACGCAGACCGCGCCTTTGTCGCGGCCATGCTGGCGGGTGCCGGCTTGCTCGACCTGATCATTCCGCGCGGCGGCAAATCGCTGGTGGAGCGGGTGCAGCGCGAGGCGCGCGTGCCGGTGCTGGCGCATGCCGAGGGCCTTTGCCACACCTACGTCCACGCCGCCGCCGACCCCGACATGGCGCGCAACATTGTCGCCAATGCGAAAATGCGCCGCACCGGCATCTGCGGCGCCACCGAAACGCTGCTGATCGACCGCGCCATCGCCCCCGCCCTGCTGCCGTTGATCGTCGCCGATCTGCGTGCGCTGGGCTGCGACTTCCGCGCCGACTCCGCAGCGCGCGATATCGTCCCCGATCTGCCGCCCGCAACCAACGCCGATTTCGACATCGAATGGCTGGACGCGATCCTCTCCATCGCGGTCGTGGATGGCGTCGATTCCGCGCTGGCGCACATCGCCCGCCACGGCAGCGAGCACACCGATGCCATCGTCACCGACGATGCCCTGGCCGCGGAACGTTTCCTCGCCGGCCTGGAATCCGCCGTGGCGCTGTGGAACGCCTCCACCCAGTTCTGCGATGGCGGCGAATTCGGCTTCGGCGCGGAAATTGGCATCGCCACCGGCCGCATCCACGCGCGCGGCCCGGTCGGGTTGGAGCAACTCACGACGTATCGCTACGTCGTGCGTGGCACGGGACAGGTGCGCCCCTGAACGCTCGCCCGGTTGATCCGTTGCCGAAATTTGGCGACCGGCGGCGCATCCGCATCGGCTTGCTCGGCGGTTCGTTCAACCCGGCGCACGCGGGACATCGCCATATCGCCAGGCTCGCACGGCGGCGGTTGCGGCTGGACCAGGTGTGGCTACTTGTGTCACCCGGCAATCCGCTGAAGCCGGCAGACGGCATGGCGCCGTTCTCTCAACGCATCGCCGGCGCGCGAAGGATTGCCGATGGGCGGCGCACGATCGCCACTGCGCTCGAAGTCGCGTGGGGCACGCGTTTCACCATCGACACGCTGCGCAAACTGCGGCGGCGATTTCCGCGCGCAAAATTCGTGTGGCTGATGGGTGCCGATATCCTGACCCAATTGCCGCGCTGGCTGCACTGGCGGGCGTTATTGCGCCTCGTGCCTGTCGCCGTGCTGCCGCGTCCCGGCTATACCAGCCGCGCGCTGGCGGGGCAGGCCGCAAGGTGGATGCGGCATGCACGCCGCCCGGAGCATGCCGCATCGCTCTTGCCTGGCACGGCCCCGGGATGGGTATTGTTGATGGCGCCGCAGGTCGCGGTTTCCGCCTCCGCGATTCGCGCCGGCGCCGAGCAGGGAGCATTGTCATAGCCAAGCCGTCACAGCCAGCATCGCCGGCGCGCCACAAGCCCACGCCACGCAAGCGCGTGAAGCCGCCGCTGGCGATGGCCGACAAAACGCCCGGCACGCCGCGCAAGAAGACGATCGCCGCCGGACCGAAACCCGTGCCGCGCACGCGGCGCAAGGCGGCCGAACCGACCATGCTGGAGAAGCTGCAGTCCGTGATCGTGCGCAGCCTCGACGACGACAAGGCGGAAAACGTCGTCACGCTGGACCTGGCCGGCAAGGCGATGTTCTGCGATCGCATGGTGATCGCGACCGGCCTCGCCGATCGCCAGATCGCCGCGATGGCAGAGCACTTGAGCGAGAAGCTGCACGAGGCCGGCTTGCCACGCGTGCAGGTCGAAGGAAAAGGCAGCTCCGACTGGGTTCTGATCGACGCCGGCGACATCATCGTGCACCTGTTCAAGCCGGAAGCACGTTCAATGTACGCGCTTGAAAAGATGTGGGGCGCCGACCTGGACGACTAACAAAACCTCTCCCGCTTCGCGGGGTTGAGCCGCGAAGCGGATCGACGCGAGATGCGAAGCATCGAGGGTGAGGGTGATCGGGTCGGCACAATCTTGTCTAACAATCCCTGGGGAGCCCCCTGAATGCCCGCCTCCCGCCGCCGCTCCCTTGTCTCCCTCTACCGCGCCCTCGCCGAGCGCGGCATGAACGCCGGCAGCTCCGGCAACGTCAGCGTCCGCACGCGCGCCGGCATGCTGATCACCCCCTCGGGATGCTCTGCCGAGTCCTTGCGTGAGCCCGATCTTGTCTCCGCGGCACTAGACGGCACCGTTCGCGGCAAGGGCACGCCATCATCCGAATGGTCGATGCATGCTGCCATCTACGCCGCGCACCCGACCGCCGCCTGGATCGTGCACACCCACGCCGACGCCTGCACTGCCCTCGCCTGCCTCAACGAAGGCCTGCCGGGCTTCCATTACATGGTCACCCGCTTTGGCGGCGACGACGTGCGCTGCGCGCCCTATGTCACCTTCGGCACGCCGGATCTTGCCCGCGTCGCAGCCGTGGCAATGGCAGGCCGCACCGCCTGCTTGCTCGCCAATCACGGCATGATCGTGCACGGCCGCACGGCGGGCGACGCTTTGACCAGCGCCGTTTTGCTGGAAACGCTATGCCGCCAATACTTGCTCGCCCGCGCGGCCGGCGCGGTGCGGCTGCTGACGGCAGAGGAGATGCAGGCAGCTCAGGAGCGGTTCAGGACGTACGGCACGAAGCCAGGACACCCGGCATGATACCAGGCACCGAAATGGCCGACACACGGCGGGCCGCCCCACCTCCACATGTCATTGCGACGAGCGCAGCGGCGCGGCAACCTCGTTCGCCATACGCCGCTTGGTCGCTGTTCAACGGGTTGGAAACTGCGTTTTCGCTTCGCTCCTCGCGATGACATGAGGCCGCGCACCGCCGTTACCGCAGAGTTCCAAGAGGTAGACATGACTGTGTTACCCAATTTGGCTGGCCGTATTGCCCTGGTCACCGGCGCCTCTCGTGGCATCGGCCGCGCGATCGCGCTCGCGCTCGCGGAAGCCGGCGCCGATGTCGCGGTGAACTATCGCGAACGCGCCGAGGATGCGCACCAGGTCGTCGAAGCCATCGCTGCGCAGCGCCGCCGTGCCATTGCAATCGCTGCCGACGTTTCCGATGCCGGCGCCGTCGCGGGCATGATGCAGACGATCGCCACCCGTCTCGGATCGGTCGGCGTGCTGGTCAACAACGCCGGCATCGCCTTGATCCGGTCCGTGGACGACCTGACCGAGGCGGATTTCGACGCCACCATCGCGGTGAACCTGAAATCCGCGTTCCTGTGCACCCAGGCGGTGCTGCCGCATATGCGCGCGCAGCGCTGGGGGCGGATCGTCAATATCTCATCCGGTGCTGCGCGCGGTGCCGGCGGGATCGGCGTGCACTACAACGCCTCCAAGGCCGGCATGGAAGGCCTGACGCGCGGCTATGCCGCCAGGCTGGTGAAGGAAGGCATCACGGTGAATGCGGTGGCGCCATCGCTGATCGACACCGACATGATGTCGGCCCGGCGGGAGGAATACGAAAAGCGTATCCCGCTCGGCCGCATGGGCACGCCGGACGAAGTCGCGCAGGCGGTGCTGATGGTACTGGGCAATCCCTACATGACGGGACAGACGGTGCAGCTCAACGGCGGCACGAATTTCATCTGAACGGTGGCGTTCGACGTCCGGCAACTACCGGCGCGAACGGCGTTACCGCTCAGTGCGCAAACAAAGGGAGAATCGGACATGACCCTGAAGATCGAACGCTTCCAGCCGGAGGGAATGAACGTGCGGCTGTCCGCCGGCCAGCCATCCTATTCGCATGTCGTGACCGTCAGCGGCTCGGGCAAGATCGTCTATATCGCCGGCCAGCTTGCCCGCGACATCGACGGCAACTGCGTCGGCATCGGCGACATGCGCGCGCAGATGGAGCAGACGTTTTTGAATTTGGATCGGTGCTTGCGGGCGGCGGGCGCGACCTGGGCGGACGTGGTCAAGACCAACACCTACGTCACCGATTTCGACGAATTCCAGAAATGCGCTGATGTGCGGATGCGCTACCTGGGCGTCGCCACGCCCACCAGCACGACGGTCGGCGTCACGCGTCTGGCGGGCCCGGATTTCATGATTGAAATCGAGGCGGTGGCCGTGGTGAACGGGTAATACCAGCCGAAGAAACGGCTGACGCTGCCGTTCCGCGGCACGGCACGGCACGGGCCCACGCATCCCAGGGATTGACGATCG
>Ga0335074_10002580_pt1 | contig 24736 bp, 23 predicted proteins | sample Lox_Sample_23_FD_206715 | JGI IMG/M metagenome (GOLD analysis project Ga0335074, IMG submission 206715) | Soil microbial communities from Loxahatchee National Wildlife Refuge, Florida, United States - Lox_Sample_2.3 | ecosystem: Environmental > Terrestrial > Soil > Wetlands | place: USA... | reverse complement strand
CCGGTGTCGTAGTCAGCTCGGGGCGGACCGGTCGGCACGGGATGACGAGGCTCTCAGCTGGTCCCTCCGCCGTGGAGTGCGTCCTGGAGCTCGGCCTCGCCTTCCTTGGACAGCGAGGTCTTGATCACGGTGCCGCCGTACTTGCTCATCGCCTCGACGGCCTTGTCCGGGGTGACCTTCTCCACCATGAGGAACAGCGCCGAGGTTCCCGGCTGCAGCTTGCCGCGGACCTGGTCCTGGAACTCCTTGTCCACGCCGGACTTGGTGACCTTGCCCATGAGCGCCCCCATCCCGGCGCCGACGGCCATCCCCAGGACCGGGATGAAGAACAGCAGGCCGAACAGCAGGCCCCAGAACATGCCCCAGGTGGCCCCGCCCCCCACCAGGTGGTGGCTGGTGTGGGTGTGGTACTTGCCCTCCTTGTCCCGCACGATCACCGCGATCGCGTCGGGCTGGATGATCAGGTCCTGAGCCAGCCGCCGGGCCTCGGCGGCCGCGTCGTCCGCCGTGGTCTCATCGGGGTAGGCGATCGCGATCAGGTCAGACATGGTTTTCTCTCTTTCGTAGCAATGCCGACTAGGTCACGGTTAGTCCATCAATGAGCGCGCGGTCGCGGCCCACCCGCGACGGGTGAAATACCAGGCTCAGCGCGTCCGAACTCACCCGCCATGAGTGGGGCGAACCGTGCCGTGACGCGCGATGGTAGGAGCCTGGGCATGGGATTCCGAGTTGCTAGGGGCCAGTGGTGCCATCGTCGTATTACGAAATCCGGGTCGCCGGCGTCGTCCCGCCTGAGGTCTTGCTCGACTTCGACCGGCTCACCGCCTCGGTCGAGCCGGTCGAGACGGTCGTGCACGGCCCGCTTCAGGACCAGGCGGCCCTGCACGGGCTGCTGGCCCGGCTCGAGACCTTCGGCGTGCAGGTCATAGAGGTCCGGCGGCTGCACGAGCGGGATCCCTCGTCCGATGCCTAACGGAACGGGGCGCGTGCCTCCCGCGCCGGCTATTGCAGCGCCGGGCTGGATGCCGCTGGCTGGGAGTGCGTCCCGTTCTGCCAGGCGGCCGCCCCGGCGGCCAACGCGGTACGGGCCCGGGTCCGCGCCGGGAATCATCCGCCCGGGACTGGCCCGCCCGAGGCATGCACCGCAGGCGCGTGCCGCGCATCACTCGTACCGGATGATGTGGTCTCCTGGCTTCCGGCTGGCAACCCGGCGCGGCCCGGCGCGTTCACCCAGCACCACGACAACGATGTCAGCTGACATTCGGGAAGATGCACACCCTGTCGCTGATCAGCGCGGCCGTCAACCTGGACTACCGGCTCGACGATGGCCCCGGCCCGGCGGTGTAGGCCTTCGCAGCGTCAGCCTGTGCTCACAGCACTTCCGTCGAGGCCGCCGAGGGTGGCCTCCGCCGTCTTCACCGCGCGCCGCAGCATGATCCCGGCGATGATCTCGAAGAAGCCGATGACGGCGAACCAGATGCCAAGCAGGACGGCCAGGACGGTGACCGAGCTGACCGGGCTGGCCGTCACCACGATCCCGGCGATCACACTTAGCGCCCCGAAGGCGATCCACCAGCCCCTGCCTTCCCGGCCTGCCCCCTGGATGCCCGCGATGAGCGCGGTCACGCCCTGCACGACCCAGGTGACGCCGACGTACAGGCCGATGAGCGCCGTGGTCAGATGCAGATGGCGGATCAGCACCAGGCCGATGACGATCAGCAGCAGCCCGCCGATCCCGAGCCACACCCGGTGCGCTTCCCCGGGCCCGAATATCCGCACGACGAAAAAGAGCCCGGAACAGATCATGAGGATGCCGAGCAGGACCGCCAGGACGTTCAGCGACCCGGACGGGTGGAAGCTCACGACGAGCCCGAGGATCAGCGTTACGGTGCCGAGGATCACCGTCGCCTGCCACGACTGCGCGATGAGCAGGCCGGGCGCCACCGGCGGGTCATAGTCGCCAGATTCCATGAGTGCGCTCCCGTCTAGAGCCAGGTTTCCAGCACCATCGCGCACGGACGCGCGGCCGTAATCACCCCGCGCGAATGACCCGGTCGCTGCCGGTCACCCGTCGAGCAGCCTGGACTTGGCCGCGTCGAATTCCGCCTGGCTCATCCAACCAGCCGCCCGCCGGCGGTGAGTCCTCCCGCACGGGTGATCCGGACGTTACGGAAAGCTGCCACGATGAGGTGATGGCGACCCGCACGTACGAGATCAGAGTGATCGGCTCCCTCAGCCCGGCGGCGCGTGAGGCCTTCGCCGATCTGGCGGTGAACGTGGAGCCGTGCACCACGGTCTTGTCCGGTGACCTCGATCAGGGCGGCCTGCAGGCCCTGCTGGATCGCATGCGTGCGCTGGGCCTTGAACTCATCGGGCTCAGGCAGGCTACGCCGCCGGCGTTATGGCCGTCGCTTCAGCCCGTACCGTCAGCCAGCCGGCTCAGCTCCACGAGTTCCAGGCCAAGCGAAAGGATGCGGTGGAGCGCGCCGTACAGCGCCGCCTGGTCAAGGGTGCCGGTAATGAGCACGGTATCGGAGCCAGCGGATTTGATGGCAAAATCTCCGAACGCCTCGCGTCCGGTCTGGCCCAGGCCACCGGCGATCGTGATCCGGTAGCGGTGCGTACGCACATCTCCCCCACGGACAGATATGACCAGGAACCACGACAGTAGTGACCTGGCACCGGAACTATACCTGCCCTCATCCGTTACGAGTGATACCGGCGATCGGGTCACGGAGGATACTCACATGGTGAATCCACGCGACCGGCTGCGGTCGGTAGGCAGGCGCATGACCGATCCGGCGGAGGTGCTCGCCCAGCAGGTCACCGAGCGCGTCCTCGATCTCGTGCTCAGTGCGCTCGACGTCAACGAACTCGCCGCCCGCGTCGACATCAACGCCATGCTGGGCCGCGTCGACGTCAACACCGTGCTGAGCAAGGTCGACCTGAACGTCTTCCTGGACCGGGTGGACCTGAACGCCTTCCTGGCCCGGGTGGACGTGAACGCCCTCTTGACCCGGGTGGACATCAAACCGCTGCTCGACCGGGTCGACGTCAACGACGTGGTCGGCCAGATCGACATGGACGCGCTGGTCCAGCGGACCGACCTGGGCGCCGTGATCGCCAGGTCCTCCGGCGGCATGGGGACCGAGGCTCTCGATGCGGTGCGCAGCCAGGCCGTCGGCCTCGACCAGTTCGTCGACCGCTGGGTGCAGCGCCTGCTGCGGCGCAAGCACCCCGCGCCGCCGGCCCCCTCGGCGTTGCTTCCCGCGCAGGCCGAGCCGTGATCACCGGCCCGGCTCCGGGGAGCTATCAGGGACATTACGCGGGCTCGGTGTCCCGGTTCGTCGCCTACGTCATCGACCTGGTCGTAAGCACCGGGGTGTTCTCGCTCGCTCTGGCCGGCATCTCCTACGGCGTGCACGTCGTGACGGGCCATTCGGTGAGCTGGAACCGGTCCACTCCGGTCGTGTTCGTCCTCTTCGTCCTGTGGGAGTTCGTCTACTTCGGGTACTCGTGGGCGGTGAGCGGACGGACCTTCGGCATGGCGGCGCTCGGCATCTGCGTCGTCGGGGCCGACGGGTCGGTCGCGGAACCACGGCGGGGGGTCGTCCGTGCTCTGGTCTTCCCGCTCAGCTTTCTGCTCTGCGGCCTCGGGTTCCTCGGGATCCTGGTGCAGCGGGAGCACCGCGCCCTGCACGACCTCCTGGCCGGCACCGCGGTCGTCTACGCCTGGGATGCGCGGGCGGCCCGCCTGCGCTTCCTCGCCCGCCAGGCCCAGCTCACGGAGGTCCCGGAAATTACCGGAACCCCGCCCGGATAGCCGGTTACACTCCCGCCAGATGGACGAGGGAACGCCGCGATTCCGGTACGACGCCCGGCTGGCCAGCGAGATCGAGCTGGCCTGGCAGGACCGCTGGGAACGGGAGGGAACGTTCCAGGCCGCGAACCGCGCGGTCGCCAACAGGCCCAAGTTCTACCTGCTGGACTTCTTCCCCTATCCCAGCGGCATCGGCCTGCACGTCGGGCATCCGCTGGGCTACATCGGCACCGACGTGTTCGGCCGCTACCTGCGCATGACCGGGCATCACGTGCTGCACCCGTTCGGGTTCGACGCCTTCGGGCTGCCCGCGGAACAGTACGCGATCGACACCGGGCAGCACCCGGCCGTCACCGTGCAGCACAACGCGGCCGTCATGCGCCGGCAGCTGCGGCGGTTGGGGCTGGCGCACGACCGCCGGCGCGAGATCCTGACCAGCGACCCGTCCTTCTACCGCTGGACGCAGTGGATCTTCCTGCAGATCTTCAACAGCTGGTTCGACCCGCGATCCCATAAAGCCCGGCCCATCGCCGAGCTGGTCGCCGAGTTCGCCTCAGGGCGGCGCCCAATTCCGGGCCCGGTTCCAGGCGGCCAATCCTGGGCCAGCCTGTCCGCCGCCGAGCAGCGCGACGTCGTCGACGGTCACCGGCTGGCCTACCAGGCCGAGGAGGTCGTCAACTGGTGCCCGGGGCTGGGCACCGTGCTGGCCGACGAGGAGGTGACCGACGATGGCCGCAGCGCGGTCGGCAACTATCCCGTCTACCGCAGGCCGCTGCGGCAGTGGCTGCTGCGCATCACCGCCTACGCCGAACGGCTGCTGGCCGGCCTGGACGACCTGGACTGGCCCGAGCACATCAAGCGCCTGCAGCGGAACTGGATCGGCCCGAGCGGGAGACCGTACCGCATGCGGGACTGGCTGTTCTCCCGGCAGCGATACTGGGGCGAGCCGTTCCCCATCGTGTACGACGAGGCCGCCCCCAATGGCCTATCCCGGCCGATCGCCCTGCCGGAGGAGATGCTGCCGGTCACGCTGCCGGACATGACCGATTTCCGGCCCGCGCCGCAGGACGACGCCAGCGACCCGGTGCCCGCCCTGGCCCGGGCGGCCGAGTGGGCGCACGTCACCCTGGACCTGGGCGACGGCCCGAAGCGTTACCGGCGCGAGCTGAACGTCATGCCCCAGTGGGCGGGCTCGTGCTGGTATTACCTGCGCTACCTGGATCCGCACAACACCAGGGCGCTGGCTGACCCGGACATCGAGCGCTACTGGATGCAGCCGCGCGGCGTGGACCTGTACGTCGGCGGCGTCGAGCACGCCGTGCTGCACCTGCTGTACGCGAGGTTCTGGCATCAGGTGCTGTACGACGTCGGGGTCGCGAGCACCCCGGAACCGTTCGGAAGACTGTTTAATCAGGGCTACATCCTGGCCGACGCGTTCACCGACGCCCGCGGCCAGTACGTGCCCGCGCAGGAGGTGACCCGCGGTACCGACGGGTGGGTCTACCGCGGGCAGCCGGTCACCCGGCGGGCCGGGAAGATGGGCAAGAGCCTGAAGAACGGCGTGAGCCCGGATGACATCTACGAGTCTTACGGCGCGGACACGCTGCGCCTGTACGAGATGGCCATGGGCCCGCTGGACGGCGACCGCCCGTGGCACACCGACGACATCGTCGGCATGCACCGGTTCCTGCAGCGGCTGTGGCGCCTGATCGTCGACGAGACGACGGGGGAGACGCGGCTGCCCGCGCCCGAACCGGCGGCCGAGCCGCCGCTGGATCCCACGATCACCAAGCTGCTGCACCAGACGATCATGACCGTCCGGGAGGACTTCGCCGCGCTCCGGTTCAACACCGCGATCGCGCGGATCATCGAGCTGACCGCGCACGCCAGCAGGACCAGGGACCCGGTGCCGCGCGCGCTGGCCGAACCCCTGGTGCTGATGGTCGCGCCGCTGGCTCCGCACCTGGCCGAGGAACTGTGGCAGCGGCTGGGGCACCCGCGGTCGCTGGCCTACGAGCCGTTCCCGCAGGCCGATCCGGCGCTGGCCGCGCAGGCCACCGTGACGCTGCCGGTCCAGGTCGGCGGCAAGCGCCGGTTCGCCATCGAGGTAGCCGCCTCGGCCGGCCAGGCCGAGATCGCCGACGTGCTGGCCCGCCATCCCGACTTCCCGCGTGACGACGTCGCCCGGCTGGTCATCGTTCCCGGCAAGATCGTCAACATCGTGCTGCGCTAGCCGGGCGGGGCCAGCGGGGCGGGGCTACGGCTTGGCGTCGTAGAGGGCCGCGAAGTTGTCCCTCAGCATCGCCTCGCCCAGCTCGCCGTCGCCGGCGGCGGCCCGCATCCGCGCTACCTCGCCCGTGAAGTCGCCCCACGGCTCATCGCTGGCGAACAGCACGCGGTCATACCCGATGCCGCGCCGCTCGATCTCGCTGGCCAGCCAGCGCGGCGCGAAGCCGATCGCCCAGCTGGTGTCGGTGTAGACCTGCTTGCCGACCTCCAGCCAGTCGAAGAACCGCTGGCTGATCAGCTTGATGTGACCGCTCATGCCGCCGCCGAAATGAACCAGGTGGATCTTCACGTCGTCCGCGTAGCGGTCGACCAGCAGGCCGATCTGGTCGATGTCGGACGCCGCGCCCGGCGAGGTGTGCACGTGCACGACCAGGTTGTGCTCGCGCGCCGTGGCGAAGATCTGGTCGAGCTGCGGCTGGCACGCCGGGTCGTCGGGTCGGCCGCCGAGCAGGAAGCTGGTCTTCAGCGCCGCCACGCCGGGCTCGCCGGCCAGGGCCAGGGCCGTCGCGTTGAGCTCGGCGTCCTGCGGGCGGGGCGAGACCCACAGCCCGCACCTGATCCGGTCGTCGGCCGCGGCCGCCTCCAGCACCAGAGGGTTGAAGCCGAACGAGATCGACGCGTCGGGAACCCCGTAGTTGGGCAGGATGAGCGCCCGCTCCACGCCCTCGCGGTCGAGGTCGGCGATCAGCTCGGGGACGGTGGCCCGGGCCAGGATGTCCGGATTGCACGGCGGGCCGCCGTAGAAGGGGAACGCAGGCATCTTGCCCAGGTGCCGGTGAGCATCGTTAACCAGTTGCGTTGTCATGCCGGGATGCTAACGCTCACCGCGTTTCCGATACAAGATGTTCGTCTCGCATAGGAACCGATCGCCCGGGCCGGCCGCACTGGACCGGCGAACCCAAGCAGCCGGAGCACTAGCCAGCTCGCGGCGAGAAGTCCCTTACGCTGGGTGGCATGTCAGTGCGGCCGCGCACGTGTTACGCGCGCACCGGCCAGGCCCATGTGGCGTATCAGGTCACCGGTTCCGGGCCGGTCGACCTGGTCCTGACCCCCGGCTTCATTTCCCACCTGGACCTACAGTGGGAGTCGGTGGGCTACCGGCGGTTCGTCCGTCAGCTGGCCTCCTTGGCGAGGGTCATCCGCTATGACAAGCGCGGCACCGGGCTGTCCGACCCGGTCGCGGCGGTGCCGACGCTCGAACAGCGGGTCGATGACCTGGGCGCGGTGCTGGAGGCGGCCGGCTCGGCTCGTGCCGTGGTCCTCGGTTACTCCGAGGGCGGGCCGACCGCGGTCGGGTTCGCGGTGCACCGACCGGAGCGGACGCTGGGCCTGGTCCTGTACGGCACCGCCGCCATTCCGCCGCCGCCGGAGATCGCCCGGCGCTTCCGGGATGCGGTCGGCCGCTGGGGCCAGGGCGCCACCTTGGAGATGCTGGCCCCGAGCCTGCGGTCAAGCTCCGCGCAGCTTGAGACGGCGGCTGCCCTGGAGCGGGCGTCGGCCAGCCCGGCGATGGCGGCGGCGCTGGTCGAGGCCATGATCCGCACCGACGTCACGTCCTTGCTGCCGCGGGTCGCGGTTCCCGCGCTGGTCATCCACCGCCGCGGCGAGCTGATCCCGGCGGAGCAGGGCCGCTACCTGGCCGACCACATTCCCGGCGCGGAGTACGCGGAGCTCGACGGGTCCGACCACCTGCCCTGGGTCGGCGACACCGACGCAGTGGTGGCGGCCGTCGAGCACTTTATCCACCCTCTCGGCAGCCAGCGCCCCGGCAGCCCGCGCCCCGGCAGCCAGCGCCCCGGCAGCCAGCGCCCCGGCAGCCCGCGGCGCCCGCCCGCGACCACGCCGCATCCCCGGCCCGCCCGAGCCGCCACCGGCTGGGCCTCGCTGACCGAAGCCGAACGCGGCGTCGCCCGGCTCGTCACCGAAGGGCTCTCCAACCCCGCCATCGCGAGCCAGCTGTTCGTCTCCCGCCACACCGTCGAGTCGCACCTCAAACACGCCTACGTTAAGCTCGGCGTCTCCTCCCGCGTGCAGCTCGCCGCCCTGGCGCTGCGGGCGGACGAACTGCGCGAGGGCGAGCTGCGGCAGGACGAGCTGCGCGAGGACGGCAAGAATCCCTGAGCTCAGGGATGCACCCGGCCGGCCCGGGACGCAAGCTTCCCTTGTGTCCGAAGAACGTCCGCGGCTGCGTACAGCGCACTGGCTAGCCGACCCCTCCCAGCCAGTCCTGGAAACGACCGTCGGCGGGGTGCTGCAGGCCGCCGCCGAGGCGGCGCCCGACCGGACCGGCCTGGTCTTCGCCCGCGAGACCGGCCACGTCCGCCAGCGGTGGACGTTCGCCGAGCTGCTGACCGAGTCCGAGCGCGCCGCGTGCGCGCTGCTGGCCCGGTTCGACCCGGGGGAGCGGATCGCCATCTGGGCGCCGAACTGCCCGGAATGGCTCCTGCTCGAGTTCGGGGCGGCGCTGGCCGGGCTGACCCTGGTCACGGTCAATCCCGCGCTGCGCCCGCGTGAGCTGTGCCACGTGCTGGCCAACTCCGGGGCCGCCGGCGTCTTCCTCGCCCGCGAACACCGCGGCGTGTCGTTGCAGGCGTCGCTGGAGGAGATCCGGCGCGGCCTTCCCGCGCTGCGGCACGTGGTGCCGCTGTCGCAGTGGCGGCAGTTCACGAGCAGCGCCGGCGCCGACGTCCGCCTGCCGTCGGCCTCACCGGATGCGATCGCGCAGATCCAGTACACCTCCGGCACCACCGGCGTGCCCAAGGGCGTGCTGATCGGCCACCGCGGCCTGACTAACGCCGCCCGGCTCTGGGCCGGCGCCCTAGGCGCGCGACCCGGAGAGTGCTGGCTCAACCCCAACCCGCTGTTCCACGTCTCGGGCTCCGGGTTCATGACGCTGGGACCTGTCCAGCTGCTCGGGGCTCAGGTACTGTGTCCCTTCGACCCCGGGCTGATGCTGGACCTGATGGAGACCGAACGCCCCGCCATCGCCGGAGGCGCGGCCACCATGGCCGAACTACTGGTCAGGCACCCCGACTTCGGCCGCCGGGACACGTCGTCGGTCCGCGTGTTCCCCGCGGGCGGCATGCCCGTGCCGGCTAGCCTCGTCCGGCGCATCGAGTCCGGCCTGGGCGTGCGCTTCCACGTCTCCTATGGCCAGACCGAAGCCAGTGGCCTGACGCACGCGGTCCGCCCGGATGACCCGCCCGAGGTGCGGACCGGTACGGTTGGCCGTCCGCTGCCCCAGGTCGAGGTCCGGGTGGCCGACCCCGCCAGCGGCCGGACGCAGCCGCTCGGAGCGGCCGGGGAGATCCTCATCCGCGGCTATCAGGTGATGGCCGGCTACTTCGAGCTGCCGGAGGCAACCGCGGCCGCGGTCGACGCCGACGGCTGGCTGCACACCGGTGACCTGGGCTCGATGGACGCTCAGGGCAACCTGCGGATCGAGGGCCGGCTCAAGGAGATGATCATCCGCGGCGGTGAGAACATCTTCCCCCGCGAGATCGAGGACGTCATCGCCGCCCACTCCGCCGTGGCCGCGGTCGCGGTGGTCGGCGTGCCCGACCCGGTGTTCGGCGAGCAGGTGGCCGCCTGCGTGCAACTGGTCCCGGAGGCGAAGGCCGAGGCGGAGGCGGCCGGACTGCGGGCCCTGTGCGAGCAGAACCTGGCCGGCTTCAAGGTGCCGGCCCGCTGGGAGTTCGTCACGGCGATGCCGCGCACCCCGCTCGGCAAGATCCAGAAGTTCCTGCTCCAGCGCGAACTCGCGAATAACTAGCTTGCGAGCCCCTCCCGGTCGTGCGGGCCGTCCCAGTCGGCCAGCGCTGGCTCGACGTCGATCCGCCACGGCGCGTCGTTGACGAAACTGGGCCGTGGACCTTTGACTAGCTGGCCGAACGCCGAGAAGTCCGTCGTCTCCCGGAACGCCGGACGCTGGTACAGGTCGCGCGCGTACCCCCACAGGTTCGGGTAGCTGGTCAGCCGCCGTTCGCTGATCTTGCCCAGCGGGTTGTAGCTCAGGTCGAAGCGGGCCAGCGTGGGCCACAGCCGCACATCGGCCTCGGTGATGTCCGGGCCGAACAGGAACCTGCGCCCGGCCAGCCGCTCGTCCAGTTCCCCGAACGTGCCGATCAAGAGCTGCCGCAGCCGCTGATAATCGGCTTCGGTGGTCGCGCCCGCCACGTTGTAGCTCCCGTTGTTCACCGTCTGGTAGATGCGCTCGTTCAGGGCGTCGATCTCCGCCCGGAGCGCCGCCGGGTACAGGTCCAGCCCGGGGTCCGCCCAGCGCCCGAACTGGGTGCCGAGGTCGATCGTGATGTCCGGGAAGTTGTTACTGACCACGCGGTTCGTCTGCCGGTCCCACAGCACGGGCACCGACACGTGCCCGTCGTACCCGGGTTCGGTGGCCTCGTAGGCCTCGGCCAGGAACCTGAAGCCGTTGACCGGATCGGGCCCGCGCCGTTCCCGGAACGCCCACCCCCGGCCGTCGCGCTGGTCGTCCACGTAGGACACAGAGACCACGTCGTCCAGGCCCATGAGCTTGCGGACGATCGCGGTGCGCTGCGCCCACGGACACCCCCACGAGATGTACAGGTGATACCGGCCCGCCTCGGCCGGGTACCCGCTGCTGCCGTCCGCGCTGATCCGGCTCTGAAAGCGGTATCGCGGCCGCTGGAAGGACTGCCCGCGCTCGAAGCCGCGCCCGGGCCCGTACTCCCCGTAGGCCTGGTAGTCGACCGGGCTCGCATACCGCGGCGCGTCCTGGATCGTCGTCATGGCCACCTCCACCCAGAGGCTAACCCGGCGGGCTGGAAACCACAGCCCCGGCCCGGAACGATAGGGGAGACATAGGGAGGTGCCATGCGTGTCGCAATGGTCCGTACCGCGGCCGGCGGGCCGAGTGTGGCGGTTGAGTCCGACGGCGGCTGGGTGCCGCTGCTGATCGTGCCCGGCGCGGACCGGCTGGGACCGGCCGCCGCCGACCTGCTGACGTTCCTCGGCGCCGGCGAGCAGGTTCACCGGCTGGCGGCCGAGCTAGCCGCCGCGCAGCCGGCCCCCGCCGAGTCGGCCCCGCAACCGTTCGGCTTGCCGTTCCGCCCCGCGGCGTTCCGCGACTGCTCACTGTGGGAAGAGCACATGATCGGCGTGGCCCGCGGCCTGCTGCGGCTGCGCGAGTCCGCCGCCGGCCTGGTGGCCGACCGCTACGAGCGGCTGGCCCGGCGCCCGTTCCCGCGGCTGCGTCCCCGTCCGCTGTGGTACGAGGTGCCGCTGTACTACAAGGGCAACCCGGCCACGTTCGTCGGCGACGGAGATACCGTCCGCTGGCCGGCCTACACCCAGGCCCTGGACTACGAGCTGGAGATCGGGATCGTCATCGCGCGCGACGCCACGGACTTGACCCCTGGCGAGGCGCTCGGCGCGGTCGGCGGCTTCGTGCTGCTGAACGACTTCAGCGCCCGCGACGTGCAGTTCCGGGAGATGGTCGAGGGTCTCATGGGCCCGGCCAAGTCGAAGGACTTCGGCACCGCGCTCGGGCCGGTCGTGGTCACCGCCGAGGAGTTCCTGCCCGCCCTGGCCGCGCTGACCGCCGAGGTCCGCGTCAACGGCGAACTGTGGGGCGCGGGGAGCACCCGGAACATGCGGCACTCGGTGGCCGACGTCATCGCCTACGCGAGCGCGGGCGAGCGGCTGGCCGCGGGCACCGTGATCGGACTGGGCACGGTGCCCGGCTGCAGCGGGATCGAGACCGGCCGGTGGCTCTCGCCCGGCGACGTGGTCGAGCTGGCCGCCGGCCCGCTCGGCCGGCTGAGCAACACGCTGGGGGAGCCGGGCCCGTGGCGGCCGCCGGGACCGGTGCCCCGCGGCCGGTGGAGCATCGTGAACCGGGCCGGCGAGGAGCCCGATCCCGCCGCCGACCCGGCGCCCTGGTCCCCGCTGCCGGCGCCCGCCCTGATCGGCGTGCTCGCCCCCAATCACGTACTCGACCGGGTCGAACGCTGGGAGGTGCCCGGCGGGGCCAGGCCCGAGGACGTCGTGTTCGACGCCGACGGCCGGCTGTACGCCGGGGTCGAGGACGGCCGTGTCTGGCGGTGGCCGGCCACCTACCCCGACTCCGGCGCCGCGGTGCTGTTCGCCGACACCCACGGCCGTCCGCTCGGCCTGGAGATCGACCCCACCGACGAAACCCTCATCATCTGCGACGCGTACCGCGGCCTGCTCAAAGCCGACCAGGCCGGTCATACCCGGGTCCTGGCCGACAGCTACGCAGGCCGGCGGCTCAAGTTCACCAACAACGCCGCTGTCGCGGCCGACGGCACTGTGTATTTCTCCGATAGCTCCACCCGCTTCCGCATCGAGCACTACAAGCGGGACCTGCTCGAGCACCGGCCCAACGGCCGGGTGTTCCGCTACCGCCCGGGCGCTGACGAGCTCGACCTCATCGCGGACAGCCTCTATTTCCCGAACGGCGTCGCCCTCGCCCCCGACGAGTCGTTCCTGCTGGTCGCGCAGACCGCCGGATATGACATCCTGCTCATCCCGCTCACCGGCCCCACGGCGGGGCGGCGCGAGCCCTTCGCGGTCAACCTGCCCGGCCTCCCAGACAACATGTCCCCTTCCGGAGCCGGCAGGGCTGGCGACGGCGGTTACTGGGTCGCGTTCCCGTCGCCGCGGCTTCCGTTCGTCGACCGGATGATGCCTCACCCGGCCTCCCGCCGCGTCGCCGCCCGCCTCCCCGAGCGCCTGCAGCCCGCCGCGCAGAGCTACGGCCTGGTCGCCCGCGTCGGCCCCGACGGCACGATCACCCGCTCCCTGCACGGCCCCGCCGGCTCCTACCGCGAGATCGTCGGCGTCCGCGAGCACGACGGCTGGCTCTACCTAGGCAGCCTCGCCGAGACCGCCGTAGGCCGCGTCCGACTAAACAAATAAGTGTTCGTAAAGAATACGATTTCCATCGTATACACGCTATACTGTTCGTAAAAGTCTTTTTATCCCGGCCGGACATACGCCACTACCCCCCACCCAGTACGCGATCTAACGATCACCAGGCGAGGTTCACGTCCGTCAATTGGGGGGGAAACGTGAACCGAATGCGGGGGACCCCGCGCAGCTGCACGGTCGTGCGTGTCCGGGTCGCCAGGTTGATCAGGTAGGCAGTGGACACGTGATTATTCCAGGCGAGCAGCATGCCGCCGCCGGCCGGCGTGAGTACCTCCCCGATGCCCTCGTAGAAGCCCCCGCCGAAGGTCGTTACCGTGCGAGGCGATGCCCCGCCCGCCGTGGGGTACGCGGTCAGCGTGGTCACGACCTTGCCGCTGGCCGAGTTGCCGCTCGTGGCGAGGTACAGCGTGCTGCCGTCCGGGCTGATCAGCGCCGAGTCCAGCCACGCCACCCGAGTCCCGGGGCCGTAGCGGGGCTCGAGCTCATACACCTTCCTGGCCCGGGCCGTAATGCCGCCCGGCGCGGACCCGGCCGGGAGCACCCATGCCGCGTCGTCCGCGCCCTGGCTCTGGGTGATGAATGCGACCATGCCCCCGTCGCTGGACACCGAGACGCCCCAGATATTCAAGGTCCCCATCCCGACCCTATTTATCCCGGCTGTGCTCCAGTGCCGCGTCGTTCGGCCGGTGATGACGCCGACCTCCATGGCGCCCTGGGGCGGAGTGTTAAACAGCGTGTAGGCGATCATGCGGCCGTCCGCGCTGGCCGCCAGCGAGGTGACCTGCCCGGGCAGGGCCGGGACGGGCAGCGCGGTCAGCCCGGCGACCGTGCCGCGCGCCGACAGCGTGAGCGTATACAGCCGGGTCGAGGTGAACGGCGCGGACGAGGGCTTTGGCCAGGCCGCCACGATGAACCTCCCCGTGTTCCCGACTGCGGCGAGAGCTCCCCACTCTGTGCCTGGCCGCGGCGGGGCCAGGGTGGCCACCACGTGCCCGGTGGCTGCTGACTCCACTTGCAGGCTGGAGTCTTGATTGCTCTTGACCGTCACCACGACCTGGAACCGCGGGTAGGGCCCGTCCGCGCCGATCCGCGGGGCCGCCGGGTTCGGAGAGGAGCCGGCCAGCAGGCGCGGCAGGGCCACGCTGGCGGCGATGACGATGATCACGGCGGCCGCCGCCGCGATCGGCACGAACGCGTTCATCCGGCGCGGGCGCCTGTCCGATCCAGCGGCGAGCACCGGGGAGGTCCGCTGGAGGGTCCGCACGGTCCCCGCCGCGGACTGATAGGAGTCGCGGATACGGTCTTCCAGGTCGTCCATGTCATCCGGCTGGCGGTCGGTCACTGGTCCTCCCGGAGCTGACGGGCTAGAGCGGCCAGCGCGCGGGCCCCGGACGCGGCCACCGTGCCGCGGCTGACCCGCAAGATCGCGGCCACGTCGTGCTCGCTGAGATCGAGGTAGTACTTCAGCGCGAGCACCTCACGCTGGCGCCGCGGCAGTCTGGCGATGGCAGCCAGCACGGCACGACGGTCCTCGCTGTCCATGGCCGCCGCCTCTGCCGACCACACCGGCGGGTCATGCGGCACCCGCAGCAGCCGCGCCCGGCCGCGGCTGCGGTGAACCGAACGGGCGCCGTTCACCACCGCGGTGCGCAGGTACCCGAGCACGGCGTCGGGGTCCCGCACCCGGTCCCAGGCCCGGTACAGGCCGAGGAACGCCTCCTGCACGACGTCCTCCGCGGTGGCCTGGTCGCCCACCAGCATGATCGCAAAACGCACCAGGCCGACGGCGTGCCGCCGGAACAGGTCATCGACAGCTTCCCTCGGCACATGATCACCAGGATCGGGCTGTGGCCCCGTGCCAGCCCGGTATGCGGGGACCGTCATGCCCATAGGACGCGCGGCAGACCGTGAATGTTGTTTCCTCCTCCGAAATCCAGTCGCTGGTGATAATCGACCGGTGAGCACCATCGAACGCCCCATGCCGCCCCTGAACGCGGACGAGCGCACCACGCTCGAAAGCTGGCTTGACTTCCACCGCACCACCCTCGCCATGAAATGCGAGGGCCTGGACGATGAGCAGGCCGCCGCCGCGTCCGTGCCACCGTCCGGCATCACGCTGACCGGCCTCGTCCAGCACATGGCGGAGGTGGAGCGAAACTGGTTCCGCCGGGTGCTCGCTGACGAGCAGGCCCCGCCGATCTACGACCCGCAAGCCGACCCGGATGGCCCCGACGGCGGCTTCGACCTGGCTCGGGGCGCCACCCTGCGCGACGCCCTTGGCACCTGGCGCGCGGAGATCGCCCGCGCCCGCGAGCGCTGCGCCGCGCGCGCTCTAACCGACACCGGCCGCTTCCTGGACCAGGAGGTCAACCTCCGCTGGATCTACGTCCACATGATCGAGGAATACGCCCGCCACAACGGCCACGCGGACCTGCTCCGCGAACGCATCGACGGCACCACCGGCGCATAGACGGCACCACCGGCGCGTGGCGACGCAACAGGCCGCGCAGCCGGATTAGCGAACCTGCACGCTGGCCACCGCTTCACCGAGCATCGGATGGCTGGCGGACACGGTGACGATTCCCGCCGCCCCGGGCAGCGACCGTATCCACGCCGCGCCCACCCCGCCCGTCGCCGCGAAGTCGAACGGACTCTCCCCGACGAGGACCACTGGACCGGAGACGGACAGCGTCACCGACCCGGTGACGTACGGCCGCGGCGCCCCGTACTGGTCCACCGCGCGGAACATCAGCCGGGTCGCATCCACGCCATCACCGAAGATCTCGGCGTCATCGGACACCAGCGCCAGTCCGTCGAAGGACGGATCGGACGCGAACGAGCGGGACGCGACCAGGTCCTGCCCCAGGTACCCGTCGATCCGCAGCTCGGGCCACGAAGACCCGTCCACCCCGCGGAAGTCGACGAACGACGGCGGGTACGCGAGCGAGCCGTAATCCCCGGTGTCCGGCGTAACGGACGCGAAGTGCGAGCCGCCCACGTACACCTCCAGCCGCTCCACGTTGGCGCAGATCATCGCGCTCGGCACGCTCGTCACCGGCGAGGAGGAGCCGAAGTCCCAGTAGAACGCGGGCGCGATGACCGGCCTGACCAGCGGGTCGACCTGCGCCTGGTAGATCGCGGCCCCGGGCTTGGCTACCCGGAACAGGTCCACCACCCCGGTGTATTTCACGCCCCGGTACACGTTGCCGCCGGCGCCAGACGGATAGTCGATCCCGGACCAGGCCAGCACGCCGCAGTACCGGTCGTCAGCGGCGGCGATGGCATGTACCCGCCCGTGTGCCGTCGCCTGTCCCTGCTGGACCGCCTGGGAGTCGGTGCGGCGGTAGAAGCGAGCCGGCCCGGACAGCGTGCCCACCGTCTCGGTGATCAGGTAGGGCCGCCCTACCCCGTCCACCGGCGGCTCCAGCGACGGCTCCTGGACGCCGTCCGGGCCCTTGACCGAGGAGTAGTCGTTCTCCGCGAACACGTCTTGCTGGTAATCGGTGGTCAGGCGATTCCCGGCCATCGCGCCGGCCGTCTGCCGCGAGTCGTCCAGGGCGTGGGCCAGCTCGTTGGTGCTGGTGTAGAACGCGGTGTTATTGGACGTCTCGTTGAGCCGCGCGCCCCAGATCACGATCGACGGGTGGTTGCGGTCCCGCACAATCATCTGCCCGATGTCGCGTGATGCCAGCGCCAGCCACGAGGCGTCCCCCAGGTAACCCCACCCCGCAGCCTCCTCCCAGGCCAGCAGTCCGAGTTCGTCGCACGCGTCGAAGAACGCCTCCGACTGCGGGTAGTGCGAGCAGCGCACCATGTTGCAGTTCAGCTCCCGCCGGATGATCTCGGCGTCCTTCGCCTGCACCCGGGCGGGCATCGCGCCGCCGGCGAACGGGAAGAACTGATGCCGGTTGACCCCCAGCAGCTTCACCCGCCGGCCGTTCAGGTAGAACCCGTCCAGCGCGAACGTGGCCTCGCGGAACCCGATCCGCACCCGGTGGTCGTGCACCGGGAGGCCGTCCACCAGCAGCGTCGCCACCACGTGGTACAGCTTCGGCTCGTCCACGTCCCACAGCGTGATCTCGCCCAGCCCGGCCAGCGTCGCGGTCACCGTCACCTGGCCCGGCCCGCTGACCGCCACCGGCACCCGCTCGGCCGCGATCACGACATCGTCATCACGCAGTTCCACCGCGACCTCCGCCGCCGCCGAGCCTGGGAAGCCAGCGTCCGGCAAGGCGGCCGCGGCGTCTACCGTGGCCTGCACCACGACCTGCCGTGTGCCGGCGTCCAGCACGTTGACCGGTTTGGCGAACACGTCGGCCAGGAACACCTGCGGCACCACCCGCAGCCCCACGTCGCGGTAAATCCCGCCCGGCTGCCAGTAGTCCACCGACGTGCTGACCGCGGGCGCGGGCCGGTCCGGCGGCACGTTCAGGTTGAACGTGGAATCCAGCTGCACCGCCAGCACGTTCCCGGTCGGCTGCACCGATCCGGTTATCTCGAACGCGAACGGCAGGTACCCGCCGAGGTAGTCGCCCACCTCCGTCCCGTTCAGCGTCACCGTCGAGTGGGTCAGGGCCGCACCGAAGTCGACGAACACGCGCCGGCCTGGAAACTCATCCAGCGCGTCGAAGTGCTTCCGGTATACCCACGTCCGCTCCCAGGACGCCGGGTTCCACTCCTGCCACGACAAGGGCGTCACGGTGTGCGGCAGCGTGACCGCAGCGAAGCCGCTGTCGTCGAATCCGGGCAGGCTGCTGCCGTCGGTCGCCGGGCCGAATAGCCAGCCGGTACCAAACGGGATGACCATGACAGGCTCCTCCCAGGGTTATCGTCGGTGCGTGTGCACCGTAGTGGTCAGTCTTGCGCCCGCGGCCCGGATGCCGCTGCTGCTCCTGGGTTTCCGTGACGAGCTCGCCGACCGCCCGTGGCAGCCGCCGGCCCGGCACTGGCCGGGATCGCCGCTGATCGGCGGGCGGGACGAGCAGGCCGGCGGCACCTGGCTGGCCGTCCATGCCGGCCTCCCGCGCGTCGCGTGCATCCTCAACACCCGGGGCCACCAGGCCGCGCTCGAGGGCCGCTTGTCACGGGGCGAGCTTCCGCTCCGTGCGGCCGCCGACGGCCCGCGGGCCCTGGAGCAACTGCACGACGACCACGCCGCCCTGGCCCGCTACGATCCGTTCTTCCTGATCTGCGCCGACCTGAACCAAAAAGGCCCCGAGGCGCTGATGCTCAGCTGGGATGGCACCCGCGCCGGCCTGGAGCAACTCCAGGTGCCAGGCACCCACCTCATCACCAACGCCGGCCACACCTACCCGCCGGCCGACGGCCACACCGACGCCAAGGCCGCCCACTTCGGCCGCAAGTTCGCCGCGCACCGCCCCGACGCCGATCCGACCGCCACGATCAAGGACGCGTGGGGTGACTGGCTCACGCTGGCCGGCGGTGACGGCCTGGCCGACACCGACCCGGCCGCGATCATCGCCCGCCGGGAGCTGCCGGACGGCCGCCTGTGGGGCACCACGTCCGTCAGCCTGGTCGCCCTCGGCGCCGGCCGCCTCCGCTACGACTTCCAGTCCGTCCCCGCCGACCCCACCACCTGGTACAGCGTGGAAACACCCCGGTAGCTCAGAAGAACTCGAAGTACTCCCGCATCTCCCAGTCGCTGACGTCCGAGGCCGCCGGGGCGCCCGCGGAGGCATCGGAAGCCAGCGCGTCCTCGTATCGCCGGATCTCGGCCCGCTTCATCATCACCAGGTAGTCGACCAGCGTGGACCCGAACGCCGAGCGGTAGAACTCGTCCCCGTCCAGCGCCGCCACCGCCTCGCTGAGCGAGGACGGCAGCGGCTGCGCCTCGGCCGCGTACGGGTCGGCCGACACCGGCGGCGGCGGCTCCATGTTCCGCCGGATGCCGTCCAGCCCGGCCACGATGTTCGCCGCCATGTACAGGTACGGGTTCGCGGCCGGCTCGCCCAGCCGCATCTCCACGTGGGTGCTGGCGTCGCCGGGCGAGCCCTGGACCCGGACCAGCGCGCCGCGGTTCTCCATCGCCCAGGTCACCCGGTCCGGCGCGAACGAGTAGGGCCGGAACCGCTTGTACCCGTTGACGGTCGGCGCGGCGAACACCGCCATCGGCGCGGTGTGGGCCAGCAGCCCGGCCACGTACCGTCGGCCGATGTCCGACAACGGCGCGGACGCGGAGGCGAACGCGTTTGACCGGTCCGGCCGCCTCAGCAGCGACTGGTGCAGGTGCCAGCCGGAGGAGAAGAAGTTCGGCAGCGCGGGCCGGCACATGAACGTGGCCAGCAGCCCGCGCCGCTGGCACACCTGCTTGACCGCCGACCGGAACAGCACCGCCGCATCAGCGGCCGCCAGGCCGGCGACGGGCGGGAAGCTGACCTCTAGCTGCCCGGGTCCCCACTCGTCCTCCATCGATCGCGGCAGCAGCCCGACCCCGTCCAGCGCGTCGCGGATCGCCTCCAGCGTCGGGCCCATCCCGTCCAGCCGAACCTCGGACAGGTACTGGTAGCCGCGCTCGAATACGCTGACCGGCGGCGGTGGCGGCGTGAACCCCGCGTTCTCCGCTAGCAACGGCCCGCCGGTCAGGACCACGATGTAGAACTCGACCTCGATCCCGGCCAGGAAGTCATATCCCGCATCCGCCAGCGAGGAAAGCGCCCGCCGCAGCAGCCCGCGCCCGTCCAGCGGTATCGGCTGCCCGTTGGCGAAGTACACGTCGCACAGCATCCAGCCGGTGCGATCGGCCCACGGCAGCACCTTGAACGTCGAGGGGTCGGGCACCAGCATCACGTCGGGGAACCCGGTGAACTCCTCGATGCCGAAGCCGCCGCCACGCGCGAACGCGGGCACGAACACCTGGTTGCCGGTGTCCAGGCTGTAGATCGCGCCGGAGAAGTCGAGCCCGTCGGACATGGCCGCGATCGCCGCCTCGGGCGACAGCATCTTGCCGCGCGGCACCCCGTGCTGGTCGACCACGGCCAGTCGCACGGTCCGCAGCCCGGCCGAACGGATCGAGCCCGCGACCTCCTGCACCAAGGCCTCGCGCTCCGGCGAGGCCAGCCCGTGCCGGCCTACGAACCCTGGCTGCCCGACACCAGAAGGATCAATGCTCACAAGAGTCAATCATGCCGCGACGCCCTCACGGCAAACGCGGCGGCAGGCCCAGCGCCGCGAAAATCCGCGCGGTGTCCAGGAAGAACGTCAGCCGGCTGACCCGCCCGCCCGACACCTCGTGCACCTGCAGCGCCCAGGGCGCGTGCCCGCCCGCCGGGTCCGGCTTGTACTGGGCCCAGGCCTGCACCCCGTTGACCTGGCCGGCCGGCACCATGATCGAGTCGCGGCACAGGCTCGGCGTCGGCTGCAGCATCCAGGCGCAGACGTTGCGCGCGCCCCTGACCCATAGCGCGTACGGCGGCATGGTCATCAGCGCGTCGTCGGCCAGCAGCGTGACCAGCTGCTCCATGTCGTAGCGCTGGAAGGCGTCCACGTACCGGTCCAGCATCCCGGCCTGGTCCGCGTCCAGCGGGGCGGGCTGCTGCTCGGGGGGCAGCGCGGACAGCGTGGCCCGGGCCCGCTGCAGCGCGCTGTTGACCGCGGGCACGCTGGTGCCGAGCGTGGCGGCCGCCTCGGTCGCGGGCATGCGCAGCACCTCGCACAGGATCAGCGTGGCCCGCTGCCGGGCCGGCAGGTGCTGCAGCGCGGTGACGAACGCCAGCCTGATCGTGTCCCGGGCCACCGCGATGTCGGCCGGGTCGGCATGCTCGGGCAGGACCCGCTCGTCGGCGATCGGGGAGATCCAGATGTCGTCCGGCTGCCACTCGCCCAGCAGCGACTCGACCGGGGGAGAGGCCGGCCCCAGGTCGATGGGCAGCGCCCGGCGCTGCCGGCCGCGCAGCATGTCCACGCAGATGTTCGTGGCGATCCGGTACAGCCACGAGCGCACGCTGGACCGTCCCTCGAACCCGTCGGCCGCCCGCCAGGCCCGGACCATGGTCTCCTGGACGGCGTCGTCGGCCTCGAACCCCGAGCCCAGCATGCGGTAGCAGTACCCGGTCAGCTCCCGCCGGTACTCCTCGAGCTTGTCCGGGCTTACTTCGGCCGATGCGGTTGGCGCCATAGTCCCAAACCCTACGTCAGCCCACTGACATTCTCAGGCGGGCCAGGCGGGCCAGGCGGGCCAGGCGGGCCGGCCGAGCTAGGCGGGCTCCATCCCGTACCGGCTCATCAGCTCCCGTTCGGCCTCCCGGGACGGCGGCTCGGGGCCGGACCACAGCGCGTCCAGCTCGGCGAAGTAGGCGTCCATGGCCGGGGCGTGCAGCACCAGCAGCCGGGCCGGCTCCGCGCTCCGATTGCCGAACGTGTGCCCCGCCCCGCGCGGTACCAGCAGGAAGTCCCCGGCCCCGCCCGCCAGTTCCGCCGAGTCCAGCCAGAAGGTGATCGTTCCGTCCAGCACGAAGAATGCCTCGGAGCAGTTCACGTGGCGGTGCGGCGGCGGGGTGCGGGCCCCGGGCGGCACGGTCCGCTCCATCAGCGAGAAGTCCCCGCCGGTCTGGGCCGCGACCGCCTTGAACGCCATGACGTTCCCGCGGGCGGTCAGCTGCCTCCCCTGTCCCGATGGCACGATGCCGGTCATGCTCCCTATTCTCCATACCATGACTGACCCGCTGGCCGACGCCAAGGCCGAGCTGTACGGGGGCGACCCGGACGATTTCATGGCCCGCCGCCAGGAACTCACCGGCCGGGCCCGCGAGGCGGGTGAGGCGGCCGCGGCCAAGCAGATCGCCGCGCTGCGCAAGCCGACCCGGCCGGCCTGGGTGGTCAACCGCCTGGTCCGCACCGACCCCGACGTCACCGCCCGGCTGGCCGCACTGGCCGCCGCGCTGCGCGACGCGGCGCAGTCGGCGGACGGCGGCCGGATCCGGGAGCTGGGCGCGGACCGGGCCCGCCTGGTCGACGAGCTCACCCGGCAGGCCTTCGCCGACCTCCCGGCCCCGACCGCCGCGGTCCGCGAGGAGGTCACCGCCACCCTGGACGCGGCGCTGTCCGACCCCGAGGTGGCGGCCAGCCTCGGCACCCTGGTCCGCGCCGCGCACTACGCCGGCTTCGGCCTCACCGACGGCGCGCCGACCCCACCCCCGCCACCTGCGAAAACCAAGAAACCCGCGCCGGTTGAGCCCAGTGCGGAGCGCGAACGCCGTCACCGCGAGAAGATCATGGAGGCCGAACGGGCCGTGGCTCAAGCTGACCGTGCCGTGCAAGCCGCCAATGCGGCCGAACGCCAGCTGGAAGACGCGGTCCGGCGACTGGAAGCCGAGCTGGCCCAGGCCCGCCAGCAGCTTGCGGAGGCCAGGCGGCAGGCTTACCGGGCCGAGTCGCAGCAGCGGCGGGCGGGCGAGACTCTGAGTCGCCTCCGGGGGTAAACCTTCCCGGACGGCCAGCGTCTCTATTACTCCTGAAGCCACCTGAACCCGAACGGAGGATTGGTGGACACGCTAACCGGGGTTGAACATCTTGCTGAGCCAGACGGTTTTCGTGATTTTGTCCAGACGCGGTCGGGTGCCTTGTTGCGGTCTGGCTGGCTGCTGACCGGGGACTGGCCGAGCGCCGAGGACCTGGTCCAGACCGCGCTGGCCGCCGCGTGGCCGCGCTGGGCGAGCCTGCGGCGCCAGGACGCGCCGGAGTTGTACGTGCGCAAGATCATGGTGAATACGTTCCTGCGCTGGCGGCAGCGGCGCTGGACCGGGGAGATCGCGACCGGCCGGCTGCCCGAGACGCAGGCCTACGACGTATTCGTCCAGGTTGATGCCCGCCAGTCGCTGCTGGCGGCGCTGGACCGGCTGCCGGCCCGGCAGCGGGCCGTCGTGGTGCTGCGCTATTTCGCCGACCAGACCGAATCGCAGACCGCGGAGGCGATGGGCTGCTCGGTGGGCGCCGTGAAGTCGCACGCGGCCAAGGCGATGGCCCGGCTCAGGGACGCGCCGGGCCTATCTGAGCTGTTGTCCGGAGGGGTGACGTGATGAACAACGAGGAACGGCGGCTAGCCGAGGTGATGCACCGGGTCACTCCCGAACCGCCGCGCCCGGTGACCGTCGAGCAGGTCGCGTACCGCCTGGTCAGCGAGCCACGGCGGGGCCGCGAGCCGCGCGTGCGGCGCGGCGGCCTGAGCCGCAGCTGGGCCCCGGCGGCGGCCGCGGCGGCCGTGGTCGTCATCGCCGGCGCCAGCGTCGGGATCGCGCTGCTGGCCAGTTCCCACCGCACCCCGCCGCCGTCGGCTGGCGGCGCGCCGGCCTCGTCCTCCGTCTCGTCGGCCTCGACCTCTCCCTCGCAGACGTCGTCCTCCTCGCAGACGGCCACGTCGGGAACGCGCATCGCCGGCGCGCCCTGGGGTGCGGAGCTGGTCGACCATCAGACGGTCGTGAACAACGCGCTGGTCAGCGGCGACGGCTCGCTGTACGCGTACGGGTCCGGCACCCTGGACCGGATCGATCCGGCCACCGGTGCCGTCGCCGCGACGACCAGGTATGACCCGCCGCTGTCGAACCAGCCGGTCATCGTCGGGAACACGGTGTGGGTGGTGTGGTCCAACAGCGGCGGAAGCGTCGTCCTGCACGGCTATGACGCCCAGACGCTCGCGCAGACCGCGTCCGTGCTGGTACCGGCCACCGGCCGGGTTTCGAACGTGGCCAACGGCATCCTGGCCAGCGGTCCCGACGGCCACCTCTACGTGGCCGCGGGCGTCAGCGTGGTGGTGGTGAACCCGGCCAACGGCCAGATCCTCCGGCACATCTACCTGGTCGCGGGCACGGCCAGTTCCCTGGCGGTGTCGCCCGACGGGAGCACGCTGTACATCGGCATAGTCCCCAAGGGCTCGTCGGACTCGTTCAAGCTACTGGTCTACAACCTGGCCAGCGGCATCATAGGAAACGAGTCCACCCTGAGCTCCGGCGGCGGTGCCGGGGGCCTGGTCGCGACCTCGGGCGGGGTCTGGGGTGCCACCGGCAGCGGGATGAGCGAGTGGACCTGGTTCGCCCCGCACGGGAACCTGGCCCGCGCCGTCCGCGTCGGCGGCGGCGCGGGAGGCGGCTTCGACGCGGTGCCCAGCTACAGCGGGGGCGTGGTCTGGATCGGCGGCGTGCAGAGCCTGAGCTGTGCCAGCCCGGCCAGCGGGCAGGTCCTGGCCACCGCCCGCGTCCCGGCCGATCACGGCGACGCTGAGTTCTTCAGTAGCCCCGTGGTGGCCGGCAGCCACGCCTACTCGTACCACGTGAACAACAACGAGGCTGGCCAGACCGGCCTGGCCCAGCTGACGCCGCCCGACGCCTGCTCAGGGGTCAGTTCTTAGAGCGCGACCTGACGTCCGGGCCCGCTCGCCGCCAGCTCATCGGGCGGCGGCGGGCCCGGCGGCGTCCCGTCGCCGAACGGCCGCCCGCCCAGTTCCTCCCGCCCGTGCGGCGTCAGCCAGCCGGACAGGTCCGGCCCGGCCGGGACGATCTTCGACGGGTTCAGGCCGGTGTGCACCTTGTAGTAATGCTCTTTGGTCTGCTGGAAGTCGATCGTGTCCCCGAAGCCGGGCGTCTGGAACAGGTCCCGGGCGTAGGCCCACAGCACCGGCATCTCGGTCAGCTTGTTCCGGTTGCACTTGAAGTGGCCGTGGTAGACCGCGTCGAACCTGACCAG
>Ga0335074_10002579_pt1 | contig 24742 bp, 20 predicted proteins | sample Lox_Sample_23_FD_206715 | JGI IMG/M metagenome (GOLD analysis project Ga0335074, IMG submission 206715) | Soil microbial communities from Loxahatchee National Wildlife Refuge, Florida, United States - Lox_Sample_2.3 | ecosystem: Environmental > Terrestrial > Soil > Wetlands | place: USA... | reverse complement strand
GTCCTGCTGCTATCTGCGCCCAGCCCTCAGCCTGCGGCGGGGTCGGCCCGGCCGGGAAGCGCCGCTCGAACCAGGTACGAACCGCCGGGTGAAGCGCGTCGAGCACTCAGCCACGGTAACCCGGGGCTCTGACATTCGGGCCAGCCTTAGCGGGCCGGCCGGAGGCTGTTGTTGTAGACCCGCAGCTGCATGGTGGCGAGGTCGAAGAGCGGGGTTTTGACGCCGTGGTCGCGGCCGCGCCGGGCGAGGTCGGCGAGGACCTCCTCGACCTCGGCCGGACGGCCGTCGGCCACGTCTCGCGACAGCGACGAGGTGACCTCCGACCCGGCCTGCGTGACAGTCTGCGTTGTGCTGGCGATCACGCCGGCGGGCATCGGGTAGCCGGCCGCCGCGGCGACCGCGCACGCCTCGGCCAGGATGGCCGGACCAAGGTCACTGCCACCGGGAACCGCCACAATCTCACCCACCGTGCCGCGCATCAGGCTCGTCAGTGCGCCGGTCGTCGCGATGAACACCCGCTTCTGGCACATCTGCGCGATGATTTCGTCGCTGACGCTGGCATCGAAGCCAGCCCCGCCGAGTTCAGTTGCGGCCGTCTCCAGCTCGTGCGAGCGAGTGCCGTCCGGTGCCCCGATGACCAGGTCTGCGCCAGGGCTCAGCTGCACGATGTCGCCGTCGTCGTTCACCTGGGTGGCGATCCTGACCACGCCACCGAGCACTGCTGACGCACCGAAACGCTTACTGAGCACCGCCATGTGCGCCATCCCGTTGAGGAACGGAACGACCGCGGTCCGCGATCCGACCGCCGGCGCGAAGTCGGCCATGGCCTGTTCGAGCGCCGCGGCCTTCACCGACAGCAGAATGACATCTGCGCGATCGGTTAGTTCTCCGGCCAGGACCAGCTTCGGACTTACCGGCCGCTTTGCGTCGGCGTCAGCCCCCGGACCAACGATCCGCAGGCCGCGCTGGCGGAGCTGCCGGGCGCGGCTCGGCCGGACCAGGAACGTCACGTCCCGGCCCGCTTGCGCCAGTCGTGCCCCGAAATAGCCGCCAGTAGCGCCAGCCCCGACCACGAGGACTGTCATGGTCTCAGTGTCCCCGCCGCCGACTTATTGCAGCATCGCTCGTGAGAAACGCTTGTGGTAACCGCTTTCGGCACGGAATGCTGGCAATCGTGATGCAGCCGCGGGGGAATCTGTCCACGCGCCGTGTGACGGCCCACTGGGTCGTGCTCGCGGCCGCGGCGCTGACCACGCTGGTCGCGGCCGCGTGCGGCGCCGCGCTGGCGGTATTCGCCGGGCAGGCACTTCCGCTCGCGGTGCGGCACGACCTGTCAGCCGCCCCCGGTACCTCGCTGTCGATCACCGGCCCGGTGAGTAATGACCGGATCGCGGCGACTGCGAGCACGCTCCGGACGGCAGTCCGGCGGTCGCTCGGCGACGTGCCGTTCGAGTTCTCGTCGGGGACCTGGACCGGACCACTCGACTTGGTGCCGGGCGCGCAGCCCGCCCGGCCGGTGAGCGCAGGCAGGCGGGTCACCCCGCTACTTGAGGCTGCGGCGCTGGCCAACGTCACGAGCCACGCGGTCCTCGTGGCTGGCCGGTGGCCGGCCGCGCCCGCCGCCACCGCCGCGATCCCGGCCGCGCTGCCGGCGTCCGCGGCAGCCCTGCTGCACGTGTCGCCCGGCGACGTACTCACCCTGACGGATGCGATCAGCGGCGCGAGAGTCAGCTTCCGGATCACTGGCCTGTTCGCGCCGCGCAGGCTGTCCGGCGCTGCAGCCTCCTACTGGCGGCTTGACACGATCCCGGCCAGCGGTGCGGGCGTCTACGGCCGCTACATCACGTACGGCCCGCTGCTGGTCAGCCCAGCCGCCTTCGGCCAGGGCGCGCGCGGCACTGGTTCGCCGGCTGCCGGACCGCTCACGGCCAGGACCGGGACGTGGCTTTCGCAACCAGACATGGCGAGATTCACCGACAGCGACCTGTCCTCGGTCTCGGCGGCAATGGCCGCGCTTCAGCAGGGCCTGGCCAGGTCGACCGTGCTGGCCGGCCTGCAGCTGTCCACAACCCTGACGTCGGTGGTGAGCGGTGCCGCCAGCGACCTGTCCGTCGCGCGGTCGCTCCTGGTCATCAGCGCCCTCCAGCTCATAGTGCTCGCTCTCGCCGCCCTGCTCGCCGTCGCGCGGCTGCTGGCCAGCCAGCGCGAGGACGAGACGGCGCTGATCAGCGCTCGCGGCGGCACCCGCTGGCAGCTCATCCGACTGACCGCAATCGAGGTGATTCCGCTCTGTACCGTCGCCGCCGGCGCGGGCGCGGTGGTCGGGATCCGGCTCGCCGGGCTGCTGGCCACCGCGGGACCGCTGCGAGCGGCGGGCGTGCGGCTGCCGGGACCGGCCTTCCTGCTCGGGCCTGGCGGGACGGGCAGCGCCTCAGGTCTGTGGCTCGACGCGGCCGGGGCTGCGGTCGCCGTTATCGTCATCGCGGTCGCCGCCATGCTGGGCCCGGTGCTCGGCACCGGGCCCGCGACCACCGAAGCGCGGGTGCGGCGCGGCCGCCAGGCGACAGTCGCGGGCGTGACCAGAGCCGGAGCCGACCTCGCGATTATCGTCCTCGCGGTGCTGGCTGGCTGGCAGCTCCGCCGTTACTCCGCGGGGAGCGGGCCGACCGTCGGGATCGACCCGGTCCTCGTTCTCGCCCCGGCGCTCGCGCTCGCTGGCGGGACGGTCGTTACGCTGCGCCTGCTGCCGGCCGCGGCACGAGCGGGCGACCGGTTCGCGGGGCGCGGGCGGCGGCTGATTGCGTCGCTCGCCGGCTGGCAGGTGAGCCGCCAGCCGCTCCGCCAGGGTGGAGCGGCGCTGCTGCTCGTCATGGCCGTCGCGACCGGCACCCTCGCGCTGGCCCAGCACGCCAGCTGGATCAGGTCGGCGCACGACCAGGGTGCGTTCGACGCGGGCGCGGACGCGCGCATCGACACGCCCTCGCCGCTGGCTGCGGGCGCGGCGGGCGCGATCACGCGCGCGACCGGCGTCAGGCACGCCATGGCGGCCTACGTGCAGACCGAGGCGCTGCCGGCGGAGATCGTCGCGATCGATGCCGCGCAGGCTCGCAGTGTCGTCCGGATCCGCCCGGATCAGCTCAGCGTTCCGGCGGCCAGGCTGTTCGACAAGATCACACCGCGCTCGCCGCCCGGCACTCCGCTTCCCGGCCGTCCGGACTCCATCGCGCTCAGCGCCGCGCTCACGGTGTCCGGCATTGCCGCTCCGTCAGGCGGTGGTTACACCATTCCGATCAGCAAGGGCCAGCGGAGCTCGTTCGTCCGTCAGATCGCGCCGGTCTCTGTCACGGTCACTGTGGCTGACAGCACCGGTTCGATGTATCAGCTCAGCCTGGGCACACTTCCCGCCGACGGTCGGCGGCACGCACTGTCAGCATCGCTTGGCGGCGCCGATGCCAGCTTCCCGCTGCGGCTGGTCCAGATCGCGCTGGCGTATCAGATGCCATCGTCGCAAGCTGTAGCACTCGCGCTCAAAGTCACCGGGCCGAGCCTCCGCCGCTGGCAGGCGAGCGCGACCTCACCTGCCATGCAGAGCATCGAGGCCGAAGCCGCAGCAAACGGGTCGACCGCCATTCCGGTGAACGAGACCTGGGCCGTCACTGGCGGCACAGCCACGTTCACCTTCGCGTCCGGCTTCGGCCAGGCGGTCAACTTCTCCGGCGGCCCGCCGCAGTCGGTCTTCGCGCAGGTGGCCCTCAGCGCGCCCGCGCCACCCGCAACGGCGCCGCTCCCGGCGATCGCTACCAGCGCGTTCGCGAACGCGAACAACGTCGGCACCGGATCGATCGTGCCGGCCACGATGGACGGACTGACAGTCCCGCTGTCGATCGTCGCCGTGGTGAAGACGTTCCCCACGGTGACTGCCCGTACCGGTGCGCTCATCGTCGATCTGGGAGCTGCCGAGCAGCAGGTAGTAAGCCAGAGCGCGCCGCCGCTCGGCGTCACCGAGTGGTGGCTGTCCACCACAGACCACACGATCCCGCCCGGCCTGTCCGCGGGCCTGCCGCCGGGCACCGCGGTCACCGGTGCCGCGGCGGCCGCGGCGGCGCTGATCGGCAACCCGCTGTCCGCCGCCCCGCAGCAGGCGCTGCTGGCTCTCGCCGTGGCGGCCGCGTTGCTCGCGATCACCGGATTCTGGGTATCGATCGCCGCGAACGTCCGGCAGCGTCGCGCCGAGACCGCGCTGCTCGCTGCTCTCGGCATCAGCCAGCGTTCGGCGGCACTGCAGGTGTGCCTGGAGAAGCTGATGCTCAGCGTCCCCTCGGCCGTGCTCGGTCTCCTTCTCGGCACCGTGGTCGCCAGGCTGCTCGTGCCGGCGGTCACGCTGACCGCCACCGCCACCCAGCCCGTCCCGCCGCCGCTGACGCTCTTCGACCTGCCCCAGACGCTGCCGCTGGCTGCGGCTGTCGCCATCCTGCCTGCCCTCGCCACCGCGCTGATCATGATCAGGCGCCCCGATCCCGCGGCCGCGCTGCGGGCAGCGGAGGCGGCGTGAAGATGAGCACACTCGCGGGAGTGAGCACCAGGCGGCTCACCGGCATGGGTGCGGTCGCGACGCTGGTCCTCGCGGTCCTCGTATTCGGCTGCGTGCTCGCCGCCACGGCCGGGCCGCGTGAGGCGCTGCACATCAGGACGCAGGCGCTGCAGCAGGCACTCGCCCCCGTGCCGCCGCTGGGACGCGCGATCGCCGTGAGCTCCACCTGGAATCAGCTCTTCCAGGCCGCTAGCCTTCCGCAGCCGACCTTCACCAATGGCCAGCTGACCAATCTCCAGGACCAGTTCCACGCCGACTTCAACACCGGCGTGCTGCACCTGGCCCCGGACGCTGCCGACTGGGCGAGCATGACGTCCGCCGAGCAGGCGGTCAGCACGGTCCTCTCCGGCGCCGGGAACATCGCGGTGCAGGTCGAGGTCAGCTACCGTCTTCCCCTCGCCGCCTACGCGCGGGTAGTGGCCGGCAGCCTCGCCGCCCCCGCTCCTGGGCAAGCGGCGAACGGCACTTTCAAAACGATCAACGTGGCGGTGACGCAGCGGACGGCGAAGAAGTTCGGCCTGGTGGTCGGGTCGACGGTGCGGACGGACGGAGGGGTGCTGCCGGCAGCCGTCCCGACACCCAAGGTGACCTTCAAGGTCGCGGCCATCGTCGCGGAACGCCAGCCCGCTTCAGCCTTCTGGGGCGCTTACCCGTCCATGGCGGCACCGCAGCTGAACGTGCCGGGGCAGTCGCCCCCGTACTGGACATCCGGCGTGTTCGCGCTGCCCGACGAGTCGGTCGCGGTCCAGGACGACTTCGGCCCGGAGTTTCTCACCGTGCAGTGGGTGCTCCCCATCAACTTCCGCGCGCTGCTCGGAGACCAGGCGCAGCCGCTGGAGGCGGGGCTGCAGCGAATCATCAGCGAATACCCGCCGCTGCGAGGCGAACTGGCGCCGGTTGCGAGCGTGGTGGCGGTGAGCACCGGCGTGCAGCAGGTTCTGGACGCGTTTATCAACACCGCCGACGCCGTCGATGTCCTGCTCTGGCTGCTCTATGTGAGCCTCGGGGTGATCGCCGCCATCGTGCAGCTGCTGACCGCGCGGATGATCGTACTGCGGCGCTCAACCGAGCTGGCACTGCGCCGGGCGCGCGGCGGCACGCTCCTCCAGATCGGGCTGGCCACCGGGCGCGGCGCGGCCATCGCCTGCGTGCCGGCCGCTCTGCTCGCGGCCGGTGCCGCGGTGCTGCTCGTCCCCGAGCATGCACCGCCGGGCGGCTGGTGGCCAGGGATCGCTGTGCTCGTGGTCGCTATCGGCACACCCGCAGTTATGGGCGTGTGGCGGCAGCGGCTGCCCCGCTCCGGCCGGGGCAAGGTCGCGGGGGGCTACACCCGGCCGGGACAGCGGGGTACCAGCCAGCCGAGCCTGGGGTACGGCGCGCTCGGCTACTCCAGACGCGGCAGGCGCCGGTTCCGCGGCGGGACCCGGCTGGTCACCGAGGTGACGGCCGTGCTGGCCGCTGTCGCGGGCATCATCGTGTTCCGGCATCAGGGCACCCAGCCGGGAGCCAGCGTGGACTTCTTCACCAGTGCAGTTCCGGCGCTGGTAGCGATCCCCGCCGTCATCGTCGTGCTGCGGATCTACCCGCTGATCCTGCGCGGCCTGATGCGCGGCGCCGCCCGCGGGCGAAGCGCGGCCGGCTTCCTCGGCCTCGCCCAGGCCGCCCGGACGGCGCTCACCCCTGCGCTGCCAGCGCTCGCGCTGGTCATAGCGATCACCGTGGCTGCGTTCGCCGGCATGGTCCGCGATGCGGTGAACCGCGGCGAGATCAATGCATCCTGGCAGGATGCGGGCGCGGACGCGACGGTCTCGGATGTGGGCCCGGGCCTGCAGATCCCGGCGGCGGCGCAGCGCGCGCTCGCCGCCGTGCCGGGGGTAGAGCACGCTGCGGTGGTGTCGGACTGGACGCCGACCGTGCCGGGTGGTGCCCAGCTGACGGCCCTCGCTGTCGCTCCGGCTAGCTACGCGGCTCTCGTCGCGTCCTCGAAGACCTGGCCAGCTGTCGATCCGCGGCTGCTGGCCGGAGATAACGTGCTCGTCTCCCCGCAGGCCGACAAGGACCTCGGCGGGCACCGCACCATCATCCTGACCACCGATCGCGGCGTCGCGCCGATCCGGGTCCGGATCGCCGGGATCCTGTCCCGCACGCCTGCGCTGGCGGCTGGCGGTGCCTTCATCCTCATGCCTGAGTCCCTGGTCGCGCACGAGCCGAACGTCCTGCCCAACCTCATGCTGCTGAACGGGCCGGCCATCGACGGCGCCAAGCTCACTGCGCTGGCGACCAGGCTAGTGCCGCTGGCACTCACCACGTTCCGCTCGCAGGTGCTGCGGCAGCTGGCCGGTGCCCCAGTCCAGCGCGGCGCCTTCTGGCTGTTTGCGCTGGCACTGGTGGCAGCGGCGGGGCTTGGCCTGGCGGTAATGCTGCTGCAGCTCGCGCTGGGGGCGGCAGACCGGGAAGCCACCCTGGCGCGGCTGGCAACCATGGGTCTCGGCGGGCGGCAGCGCGCCCGGCTGGTGCTGCTGGAGGTGCTTCCTGCTGTTGTCGCCGCGGCGGTCGCTGCCGTCGGCTGCGCGGTAGTGCTGCCGCGGATCGTCGCTCCCGCGATCAACCTCTCGGTGTTCACCGGCTCCAGCGCTGACGTCCGGCTGGTGCCAGATGCGGCGTCGCTCGCGCTGCCGCTCGCGGGTCTGATCGTGGTGGCCGCGATCACACTGACAGTCGAGATACAAGCGCGGCGCAACGTGGTCTCGACCCTACGCGGAGGTGAGTGAGTTGACCGGGCTCGAGGCGCTCGAGGTCGACCCGGCGCGACGACCGGGTCCCGACTACGGTGACGGAGCGCTGATCTTCTGCGACCGGCTGGTGCGCATCTACGCTGCCGAGGGCATCGAGGTGCAGGCGCTGCAGGGTCTTGACCTGGTGATATCGCCCGGCGAGCTGACCGCCATGGTGGGTGCGTCGGGATCTGGCAAGTCCACGCTGATGAACATCCTGGCCGGGCTCGACGCACCGACGGCTGGCGTGGTCCGGGTGGCAGGACACGATCTGGGATCGATGTCGGCGCCGCAGCGGCTCCAGTACCGGCGTTCGGTGGTGGGATTCATCTGGCAGCAGACATCGCGGAACCTGCTGCCGTACCTGACCGGACAGCAAAACGTCCAGCTGCCGTTGCGGCTGGCCGGCGCGTCCCGCTCGGTGCGGCGGTCACGTCCGCTGGAGCTGCTGGGCGTGCTGGGGGTCGCGCATTGCGCGAAGCGACGGCCTGACCAGATGTCCGGCGGAGAGCAGCAGCGGGTGGCCATTGGCGTCGCGCTAGCAAACTCGCCATCGCTGCTGCTGGCTGACGAGCCGACCGGTGAACTGGACACGGAGACGGCTGCCTCCGTGTTCGAGGCGCTGCAGACGGCTAACTCCGAGCTCGGGGTCACGGTGCTGGTAGTGACGCACGACCCCGAAGTCTCCGGAATGGTCCGGCGGGTGATCGCTATCAGGGACGGCCGGACGAGCACCGAGACGCTCCGCTCGGACGCACCGGACGGCTCAGGGCTCAGTCACGCCGTGGAGTACGCAGTGCTTGACCGGTTCGGCCGGCTGCAGCTGCCCAGCGAGATGACCGACGCGCTCGGCATGCGCGACCGCGTCCGGCTCGAAGCCGAGCCAGACCACATCGGCGTCTGGCCCGATAGCTCTGCTGCCACGTGAGGTCGGCTGGTGACGAACATGCTTGATGTCCGGGACGTGACGCGGACGTACGGGAGTGGCAAGACCGCGACGGCGGCCCTGCGCGGCGTCACCTTCGCCGTCGGCGAAGGGAAGCTGGTCGCGCTCCGCGGGCGATCCGGATCCGGGAAGACCACGCTGCTGAACCTCGTCGGCGGCCTCGACACCCCGGACGGCGGCTCGATCTGCGTCGCCGGGCAGCACGTGACAGCGATGGGGGAGCGCGAGCGGATGCAGTTGCGGCGCGACACCGTCGCGTTCATCTTCCAGTCGTTCGGTCTGCTGCCGGTGCTGTCGGCGGCCGAGAACGTCGGCGTGCCGCTGCGGATCGGCGGAGTAGCGCCGCACGAGCGCGAGTCTCGCGTCGCGCTGATGCTTCGCCTGGTCGGGCTGGCCGACCACGCGAAGCAGCGCCCGGCGGAACTGTCCGGAGGTCAGCAGCAGCGGGTGGCGATCGCGCGGGCGCTCGCCACCCGTCCGTCGCTGCTGCTCGCCGACGAGCCCACCGGCCAGCTCGACCGCGAGACCGGACGGCAGATCATGCGGCTGCTCCGGGCCGTGGTGGAGTCGGAAGGCGTCACCGCCCTCGTCGCCACGCACGACCCGGCGCTGATCGACCTGGCCGACTCCGTCATGCACCTGGTCGACGGACGAATCACCGCGTAGGGACGCGGTCGGGTTCAGCGGTCAGGTTGAGGGGTGAGGTTCAGAGCAGCGTCGTGACTGCCTTCAGCTCGGTGTAGTTGGTCAGGACCTCGTGCCCCATCTCCCGGCCCCAGCCGGATTGCTTGTAGCCGCCGAACGGCAGGGCCGCGTCGAAGACGTTGTAGCAGTTGATCCAGACGGTGCCCGCCCGCAGCTTCTTGGCCAGCGCGTGCGCCTTGGAGATGTCGCGGGTCCAGATGCCGGCGCCAAGACCGTAGCTCGTGTCGTTGGCGGTGGCGGCGATCTCGTCGATGCTCTGGAACGGCTCGGCAACGACGACCGGGCCGAAGATCTCCTCGCGGACGACCTTCATGTCAGGCCGAACGTTCGTCAGCACGGTCGGCTCGACGAAGTAACCGCGATCGCCGAACCGGCCGCCGCCGGCCAGTGCGGTCGCACCGTCGGTCCGGCCGGACTCCAGGTAACCGGTCACCCGGCGGAACTGCTCGTCCGACACCAGCGGTCCCATCTGCGTCGTCGGATCGAGGCCAGAGCCCAGCTTGATCGACTTGGCGATCTCGGCGACGCCGTCGACGACCTCGTCGAACCTGCCCGCCTGCACGAGCAGCCGAGAGCCTGCCACGCAGCACTGGCCGTGGTTGAAGAAGATCGCGTTCGCGGCGCCAGCGATCGCGCTGTCGTCCGCGTCCTCGAAGACGATGTTCGGGCTCTTGCCGCCGAGCTCGAGCGTGAGCTTCTTGAGGTTGCCCGCCGCTGCCTCGACGATGAGCTTGCCGACCTCGGTGGAGCCGGTGAAGGCGACCTTGTCGACGTCGTCGTGCGCGGCCAGCGCCGCGCCGGCGGTCTCGCCGAATCCGGGCACGACGTTGACGACGCCGTCTGGTACTCCGGCCTCGGAGAGCAGCTCAGCCAGCCGGAGGGCAGACAGCGGCGTCTGCTCGGCGGGCTTCAGCACCACGGTACAGCCAGTGGCAAGGGCCGGCCCGAGCTTCCACGCGGCCATCAGCAGCGGGAAGTTCCACGGGATGATCTGGCCGACGACGCCGATCGGCTCGCGGAGCGTGTACGAGTGGAAGTTCGCACTCGGCATGTAGGGCACCGAGATGTTGATGGTGTTGCCCTCGATCTTGGTCGTCCACCCGGCCATGTAGTGGAACAGGTCGGCGGCCAGCGGTACGTCGGCACCCTGGGCGATGAGGAATGGCTTGCCGTTGTCCAGTGACTCGAGCTGGGCGAGTTCGTCGGTGTGCTCGAGGATGAGGTCGCCGATCTTCCAGATGATGCGCGCTCGCTCGGATGGGGTCATCCTGCTCCAGGGGCCGTCCTCGAACGCGGCCCGGGCGGCCCGCACGGCGCGGTTGATGTCCTCGGCGTCTCCCTCGGCGACCCGCGCGAGGGTCTCGCCAGTGGCCGGATTAGGCGTCTCGAAGGTCTTGCCGGACGCTGCGTCGACCCACTCCCCGTTGATGAACAGCTGGCGCGGTGAGCCGATGAAGGCCTCGACGCTGTCCAGGGTCACCGTCATGCAGATCATCTCCTTGCGCTGCTTATCTTTGCGCTGGCAGTAGTCTCTATGAGACTACGGACGCAGCCTGGGCACAAGCCGTTCGCTGGCCGCGACGAGTGCGGCCTGCCGCCGGCCAGGCCGTAGTGTTGTGTCATGCCTGCCAGCAAGCCCCGGCTCTCGCTCGCCGAGTGGCTCGTCCTCTGCCTGGTCCGCGAAGGGCCAGCACACGGGTTCGCGATCACGCGGATCCTGGCGGCGGACGGCGAGCTAGGCCAGATCTGGCGGGTACCGAAGCCCGTCGTCTACCGGGCGCTGCAGCGGCTTGAGACCCTCGGGCTGCTGGCCATCGTCGAGATCCAGCCGTCGAGCACCGGCCCGGCCAGGTCGCTGGTCGACGTCACTACCGCCGGACGCGCTGCCGCGGCTGCCTGGCTTGCCGCGCCAGTCAGCCATACCCGCGATATCCGGTCGGAGCTGCTGGTAAAGCTGGCGCTGCTGGACCGGACCGGGAGTGACCCGGGACCGCTGCTGGCTGCACAGCGCCACCAGCTGCAGCCGGTCGCCGAGGCCCTGCAGTCGCGCCTGGCGGAGGCGGCCGGTTTCGACTGGATTGTCGCGCTGTGGCGCTGCGAAACAGTCGCGGCCACGCTGCGTTTCCTTGACGCCGTCAGCGAGCCGGCTGGCACCGCCGCGCCGCTCCGGTAGGGCGGCGGGCTGTATCTGCTGGGGTTCCGCACCTCCTGCGTGACTGGTAGTCTCAGTGCGACTACCGGAGTCCCTGGGAGGGTTTGCGCCGTGCTCGCTGATCCCGGCGGGGGAACGGTGGCCGTCAACGGCCAGCGGCCCGTCCTCGGCGTACTGGCCGACGGCACGGCTCATTACGCCCCGGTCGGCCAGATGCTCGCTGACGAGTCGCGCGTGATCTGCCACCTCTGCGGGCACGCGTTCCGGTCTGTCGCGGCTCACCTGCCGTCACACGGCTGGACGAAGTCGCAGTACTGCGATGCTTTCGGGCTTGAACGGCAGCAGTCGCTGGAGGGCTCCGAGACGCGCAAGCTGCGTGCCGCCGCGTTCAGCGCGCGCCTTGTCTTTGAGCCCGCAGTGCGGGAGGGCAGCGCGCACGGGCGCGATCGGGCCCGGCGCGGCGAGCTCACCAGGGACGCGGCCAACGCCGCGCGCGGGAGGCCGTTTCCCGAGCAGCGACGGCAGAAGTCTCGCGACAGCCTTTCTGCTGCCGCGCGTGCGCAGCTCGGCCTGGCTAGTCGCCAGCGCGCGGACCGGCAGCTGGCGATCGCGGCCGAGGATGCGGCACGCCGGGCAGGATACGACGCGATCGGCGAGCTGGTTCTCGATCGGCTGGGAGCCGGGCAGAGCCTGGCGTCGATCAGCCTCGAGTGCGGCCTCGGCAAGGACTGGCTCTCGCGCCACCTGCCACGGCTGGACCCGGCCGTGTCTGCGGCAGCGGGGCAGTGCAGTGCCCAGCGTGCCGATGCGCGCTGGGCAGACGTCGTCGCCCGGGCCGGTTTTGCTGACGTCGGCAGCTACCTGCGGCAGCGGCACCTGGTCGAGCATCTGAGCATCAATGCGATCGCCAGCGAGGCAGGGGTTTCGTTCCCCACCGTGAAGTCGGCGCTGCAGCGCCATGGTGTGGACGTCTGGCCGCACGCCGCGAAGCGGCACGCCGCGGAGCGGCGCCGGCAGCAGGTGGCAGCGCAGCTCGGCGTCGAGTCAATCGCGGCCTTCATTGACCGGTGCCGCGCCAAGGGGCTGACGTGGCGAGAGATGGCGGCCGAATGCGGCCAGCCGGAGGCCTGGCTGCGCCGGCAGGCAGCGTCGGCGAGTGGTGGCGGCCACTGCATGCCTGCCGCGCCTGCCTAGCAACGGGCCGGCTGGCTGCTAGCCGGCCTGGGCCTCGTACCCGGCGGGGCGGCCCTCGAGAATCACCGTCTTGATCTCGAGGTACGGACGCAGGCCCTCGATGCCGCCTTCCCTGCCGATGCCGGATTGCTTGAACCCGCCGAACGCGATGCCGAAGTCGGTGCGGAAGTTGTTGTGGCCGACAGTCCCGGAGCGCAGTTCGGCCGCCACGGCGCGTGCCCTGTTCACGTCGTTCGTGAAAACCGAGGCATTGAGGCCGTAGATCGTGTCGTTGGCGACCTTGACAGCGTCGCTCTCGTCCGCCGCCGGCACGACCGACAGGACCGGCCCGAAGATCTCCTCCTGGGCAATGGCGGAGGCGTTGTCGACGTTGCCGAACACGGTCGGCTCGACGTAGTAGCCACGGTCCAGGTCCTTCGGCCGGCCGCCGCCGGTGACCAGCGTGGCGCCGTCGGAGATGCCCCGCGCGATGTAGCCCTCGACCCGGTCCCGCTGCCGACTGGCCACCAGCGGCCCCATCTGCGTCTGCAGGTCGAACGGGTCGCCGACGCGGACCTTGGAGAACGTCTCGGCGAGCGCCTCGACGAACTCGTCATGCCGGTGCCGGGGCACGACAATCCTGGTGAGCGAGGAGCACACCTGCCCGGACAGGAAGCACTCCGCGCCCGCGATGGCCTGCGCCGCCGTCGCGACGTCAATGTCGTCGAGGATGACCGCGGCGGACTTGCCGCCGAGTTCGAGGGTGCACCGGGCGATGCGCTCGCCGCAGATCGAGGCGATGCGGCGGCCGGCGGCTGTCGATCCGGTGAATGCGATCTTGTCCACGCGCGGATCGCGGACGAGCAGCTCGGATACCTCGCGGTCCGCGGTGACGACGTTCAGCACGCCTGGCGGCAGTCCTGCGGCTTGCGCTGCCTCGGCTACGAGATAGCCCTCGCCGGGCGCTTCCGGTGAGGATTTGAGGACCACCGTGCAGCCGGCAATCAGCGCGGGGGCGACCTTGTTGGCCATCAGGCCGATGGGAACGTTCCACGGGATGATCGCGCCTACGACGCCGACGGGCTCGCGGACGATGAGGCCGAACTCGCCACCCAGGGTCGGCGTGGCCGGCTCCTCCCAGGCGAACGTGCCCGCGAGGCTGGCGTAGAAGTTGAACGTGCTGCCCGCGTCCCCGGCGAAGTACGGGGCGAGAACATGCAGTCCGCCGGACTCTCGCGGCCAGATCTGGCCAAGATCGTCGGCGCGGCTCGCCAGCGCCGCCCCGATCGCCCGGACGTAGCCAGCGCGCTCCGCGTGCGTCATCCGCGGCCACGGTCCCTCATCGAAGGCAACGCGAGCCGCTTCCACTGCCCGCGACATGTCGGCAGGCTGTGCCTCGGCGACGCTGAAGAACACCTCTTCAGTGCCCGAGTCGATCACGTCGATCACCGAGGCCGACGAGGGCTGCACCCACTCGCCGCCGATAAAGAACCGGTCCGTGTGGCGCAACGGCGCCTTGACCTCGTCAGCCAGGCTCATCTTCGCGAACTCCATCGCTTGAGGGATAGTGCTTTGCCTCAGTAGTCTCACGGAGACTACATGGCGGCGCAAGTGTCGGCTCGGTCCGCGACCCCCGGTTGCCGCCGTGGCCGCGTATCATCTACGCTTTTCATAAGTCCATACTTATGAAAGGAACCGGGATGTCATTCGATCCCGTGGCCACGGCTGGCCTGGTGGCGCGTGAGGTCCGCAGCGGGTCTCGCAACGGTGCAGCGACGAAGATTGTCATCGCGCGCCGGACGTACGACGCTACCCAGACCGACCTCTGGGACGCACTCACTAACCCCGACCGGCTTCCGCGGTGGTTCCTGCCCGTGAGCGGCGACCTCCGGGTCGGCGGGCGCTACCAGCTTGAGGGCAATGCCGGCGGCGTCGTCGAGCACTGCACGGAGCCGGCCTCCTTTGCCGTCACCTGGGAGTACGGCGGGATGCTGTCGTGGCTGCAAGTCACGCTCATCCCAGCAGGGGAGCGAACTACGCTTCAGCTAGCCCACGAGGATCTGCGCGAAGCCGGCCGGTGGCGGCAGTTCGGGCCTGGTGCTGTGGGCATCGGCTGGGACCTCTCGCTGCTGGGCCTCGGCAGGCATCTCGAGACCACAGCGACGGTGAACCCGGAGGACGCTGCTGCGTTCGTGGCTTCGCCGGAGGGCGCGGAACTGATTCGGGAGGCGGCGGCCGGCTGGGCTGACGCCGCCACCGCAGCCGGCGACGACCCTGACTCAGCCCAGCAGGCCGCCGCCCGCACGGTGGCCTTCTATACGAACGGGCCAGGGACTGAGGTCAGCAGCTAGGTGGCCGGGGTCTTCGAGGCGCTCGGCGACCCGGTCCGCCGGCACATCCTGGAACTGCTGGCTGCTGACGAGCAGCCGGCCGGCTCGCTCGTCGCGGCGCTGCAGGACCGGACGCCGATCTCACAGCCTGGAGTCTCGCAGCACCTCAGAGTGCTGCGCGAAGCCGGTCTCGTCGGCGTGCGCGCCGTGGGCACGCGACGGATCTACGCGCTCGATCAGGCGGGGGTCGACGCCGCGAGCTCGTGGCTGACGCGGCTTGCCGACCCCCTTGCACCGTTCAGCCGGCCGCTGGACGCCCTGGAGACCGAGCTCGCCCGTGGCCGGCGAGCCCGTGGCCGGCGAGCCCGCGGGACTGCTCGCGCCGAGCAGGCCGGTACACCGCGGTCACGATCGGTGAGCTGACGAGCGCGCGTCAGCTGCGTGGACGAAGGCGCTCCGCCGGGGTGGACGTGAAGTCGAAGCACTGAGTCAGGTTGCTCAGCGCCGCGTTGCCGTCCCGCGGCGGGAACGGCGCTCCGTTGGCGTCGTTGTTGGCCGTCGGAGTGCTGGTGTCGAACTCGTGGTTGATCGACGCAAGCGTCGGCAGGCCGAAGACGTATTCGATGAACTTCAGCACCGAGCTGTGGTCGGAGAACGTGGTGTCCACGTAGCCCGGCTTCGCATACGGCGACACGATCGTCATGGGCACCCGGATGCCGGGCCCGTACGCGTCGAGTTGCTGCGGCGCGATGTGGTCGAAGAAGCCGCCAGCCTCGTCGTAGGTGATGAGGATGGCCGTGCTCGACCAGGCCGGCGACGCTTGTACCGCCTGGACAATCGACTGGATCATCTGCATCCCGGTCTGAACATCCGCGACCGGGTGCTCGTCGTAAGGCGGCTGCTCGGTGATGAATGACACCTGCGCGAGCGTGTTGTTCGTGCAGTCCGTGGCGAACTGCGCCATGGGCTGATTGAGCTCGTTGTTCGGGCCCCCGGCGGCCCAGTTCTCGAACAGGGCAAGGACCGAGTAATTGTCCGGACAGTAGAAGTTGTAGTTCTTGAACGTGATGTTGTGCGAGGACAGCAGGTCGAGGATGCACGGGTAGGTCAGCGAGCCATTGCTGATGCTGTTGCTAGTGTTCCCGCCGCTGGTTCCGGAGTAGAGGACGAGCCGGTTCGGATAGGTATCGGTGAGCATGCCGCAGAAGTAATTGGCGCACAGCGTGTAGTCGGGAAACAGGGAGTAGTAGTACGGCAGGTCAGCGGCCTCATAGTAGCCCATGGCCGGGCTGCCATCCGTCGTGTAGAACCCGTTCATCGCGCCGTTGTTCCACTCCGCGTGGATGTCAGACCAGGCATGGTTCGGGTCAACGTTGTCCGTGGTCAGGTTCGTGAAATGGTGCGGTGCGACCGTGCCGCCCTGGCCGTCGGGCTGCGTGAACGCGGCCGGAATGCCATATCCGGCGGGCGCGCCCGAGTAGGACCCGAAGTAACTGTCGAATGAGTGGTTCTCCTGGCAGCAGACGATGATGTGCTGGATCGGGGTAGGCGGCGTTGGGGGAGTGGTCAACGGGTCCTCCGGTCGCGGACGAATAGGCTGCCCGGCCAAGCTATCCGGAGTCCGCCTCGCGCTCGCCCAGAACGAACGGCAAAGCTCAGTGAATTACCGGAAAACAATGCTTCCTAGCGTGCGCAGCTACTCTGTCGGGTCGAATGCCTGCCCGAAGGTACGCACCCGGTCAGGCCGGGTGAGCACCAGACCGAGGACAACTACCAGGCCGGCCGCAACCCAGGCCAGCGCGATCCACGCCGAATAGCTGATCGGCACCGGCGGGCGCGGCACCAGCGTCGAGTAGATCGCGTAGCCGCAGATCGCGACCGCTATCAGCGGCAGCACGACATCGAGAATCACGTTGTAGCGCGCACCGTCGCTATGCCGCGTGTGCCAGAAGTAGGCCATCCCGGCGATCGCGACGAGGGCATAGACGAACAGGATGCCCAGCGAGGCAGTCGTGGCCATGAGCGCGAAGTAGAGGCTGACGCCGAAATGCCGGCCGAACCATGCGCCGAGCACCAAGGTGACCACGACCGAAGCCGCAATGCCCACATACGGACTGCGAAATCTCGGGGTGACCGCGGCAAACTGTCTCGGGATGCCGCCATCGCGCCCCATCGCGAACAGAGTCCGCGCGGTGAGGTGCACCCCGGCCAGCGCGGCGACGAACGCGTCGACAGCGACAACGATGTCCACGAGCGTGCTGAACCAGTGCCCGACGTATCGGTCCGACAGTGTCGCCAGCGCGGTCGGATCTGCTGCCCACTTCCCGACCCCGGCGACGCCATAGCCGACAGCCTGCGCCCAGGTCACGAAGATGAAGTAAACGGTGGCCAGGATGACCGTTCCGAGGATGGCTCGCGGGATGACCCGTTTCGGCTTGGCCGCCTCCTCGCCGAGGACCGCTGCCGCCTCGAAACCGATGTAGCCGGTGAACGCGAGGATCACCGCCAGCGCGAGCCCGTGCCCGCTCGGCGCCAGCCTCGGATCGAATGGCTTCCAGGTCAGCCCGTGCGCGCCGCCCTTCGCCACGATGACAAGGGAGAGGGCCATGATCGTGAGGACGCCGATGACGGCAAAGACCAGCTGCACCCTGGTGGAGATCCGGATGTCGGTCAGCGCGATGAGCAGGATCAGGGCAAGCAGGATGATGTACAGCGGGAACCAGCCGAGGTGCACGCTGGTATTCGCGGTCAGCACCGTGGACAGGAAGTCCGCGGAGATGATCAGCACGAACGAGATGCCGACGGCAAAGGCGATCGCGTACAGCCAGCCGGCCAGGAAGCCGACCTGCGGACCGAGACCGCGCACCGTGTAGGTGTAGAGGCCGCCGGCGTGCGCGATCCGCCGGGTGAACCGGACAATGACTGACGCGAGGCACAGGCTGCCGATGCCAGCGATGATGTAGGCGACCGGCACGGCTGCCCCGGCGGTCGCGGCTGCGGATGCTGGAGCGGCCGAGACGGCAAACGTCAGGGCCAGCAGTGCCAGGGACTGGGCGATCGCATCGGCGCTGCCGAGGACACCGTGTCGAAGCTGACCTTGTGATGCGGGCCGCCGGTGGGATATCGCCATCGGGCTTTCCTCTCCGCGCAGGGGTCAGTCGTCTAGCAGGGCGAGAACGCGAGCCGGACCGCCATTGGCCCCGCGCACCTTCAGTGGAGCGACAATGATGCGGCAGCGGCGCGGCAGCTCCGCCAGGCTCGCCAGGTTCTCGAGGATGATCTTGCCCGCGCCCAGCCACAGGCGATGCAGGGGATAATCGACGCTATCCACCGGGTCCGCCGACGGGCCGTCGAAGCCGACCCCGGCGACGCCGCGGTCGATCAGTGCGAGGGTGCTGGCAGCGTCCGGGTAGCACCAGCCGTGCCAGTAGGCATCAGTTCCCCAGTTCTGCGCATTGCCAGAGCTAAACAGGACCAGGTCGCCCTCGCGCACCAGCGCCATCGTGCCGCCCAGGTCGTCAATCCCGACCGGGCCGGGCTTGTGGCCAGTCAGGTCGACGGTCAGCGCCTGCGTGACGAGGCGGTCGAGCGGGATGTCATCGAGGGTCGCGCCGCCGGCAATCTGATGGGCCGGGGCGTCTACGTGCGTCCCGGTGTGGTTGATGAACGTGTACCGCGACATCGCGTAGCCGTCCGCAACGACGCTGGCGAGGTCGTCAAACTGCGGGGCGGCGATGCCTTCCATGACGGGCATCCCGTTGGACATCGCCTGCGTTAAGTCGACGATCTTCACCGCGGTGCCCTCCAGCGGCCAGCTCGCCGGCGCGCGGCGGCTCCCCAGGGAACGCTCACTTAAAAGCAACGTAGGCGAGTGGCAGAGGGGGGTCAACAGGTAGTTCGGTCAACTCCTGATGCCAGCGATGACCGAGAGGATCAGGCCGTCATTACGAACTGAAGGTGTCGATGTTCTCGATCTTCCAGGTGCCGCCGGTGGTGACAGCCGTCACCGCAAACATGGCGCCGCCGTAGCTGGTCTTCTTGGTGCCCGTCATCGTGTCCTGCTGGTTGGCGAACACCAGCAGTCTCGCCCGGCCGCCGGCTAGCAGCTCAACCCCGATGTTGGTCACTCGCGTGGTGACGACCAGCTTTTCCTTGGGCGCGTCTTGCTTCACCAGGGCGAACAGCTGGTTGTACTGCTGGATCGCGGCGCCGGTGAGGACGGCCTGAGCGGCGGCCTGGGTACGCCCGGTGTCGGCGTAGCTGTAGGAGAAGATCGTGTTGACCGCGCTTGTCACGTCCCGCTTAACCGCCTGGGTGGCGCTGGCGTCGACCAGGGCGCCGTTAGCAGCGGCCGAGTTCGCCCGCAGGTCGTGCGCGCCGGCGGTGGCCCAGGCGCCGAGCGCGCCGAGCACAACGGTAGCCGCCCCGAAGGCGGCCGGGAGGATCCGGTGCCACCGCGGGCGCTGGCCGGCACTCTCCTCGAAGTTGCCAGGCTCCTCGGCTGGTTCTGTCAGGGCGGGAACGGCTGGGCTCTCCGGCTCGACCGCTGGCTGGAAAGACGGCCCCTTCGGCATCTGGGTCTCCTCTCCGGCCTCAGCCCGCAGACCCGGTGGCGGTGGCCGCCCCGACCGGGACCTGCTCGAGCGAGCTGAGCTTCCAGCCGGACGGCGTCAGGGTGAGCACGCCCTCCTGCCGGCTCTGCTTGGTCGCGGCCGCCCCGTGCGCGGGGGTGACGGTGATCTGAAGCGCGACGATGATCGACGCGGTGCCAGCGCTGGTGTTGAGCTCGGTCAGCGCGCCGTCCAGGATCCTGGCGGTAGTGGTGGATTTGGCCTGCTCGATTTGCTGCTCGAACGTGGACTGGCCGGCCGCGATGTCAGCGTGCAGGGTGCCGGTGGAGGACTGCTCCCAGAGCGTCACGCCCTGCTTGACCGTGCGGTAGCTGAGTGTGTTGAAGTTCAGTACCGCCTGCTCGCCCTCGCGGAGAGCCTGGTCCCTGACGGTCGCGGCCGGGGTCGTGCGCGGCGCGCTCAGCCAGGACCACCCGGCCCAGGCCGCGAACACGACCGCCAGCGCCAGCAGCGCGGACGAGGTGACCAGCAGGGGGTTGCGGCGCCACCTTCCGGTCGGCAGCAATGCCGCCAAGCTCGTCATCGCCACCACCTCCGATGGTGTGGGGCTCTCTCGGTCACGTCATGGTATGCAGCGCAGGAGAGTGTCATGGCCCGACGCCGAGGAGCTGGGCCATCCCGGGCTGGGCGGCGGCCGGCACGCCGCCTCCGCCCGGCGCGTGCGCCGAGCCGCGGACGTCGACGCCGCTGCTGGCCGGCTCAGCGCAGTAGGCGCTGGTATTGAGCGGGGCGTCCGGTGTGGTATCCAGCCCGTTGAGGTACTCCGTGCCGCCGTAGCCGGCCGTGCACGGGAGCGGGTCGAAGAAGGTGAGGGCCAGTCCGAAGGTGGCGCCCTTGCCGTTGATCGCCGTGGACCCGACAGCTACCGCAGCCGGAAGGGCCGACAGCAGCTCGTTCAGCGCCGCGCCCCTGGTCAGGGTGACCTGCGAGGTCGTCAGCAGGTTGGCAATCAGATCGCCGAGGCCGGGATTGGTCTCGGCGAGCAGGTTGGCCACCTGGGCCGCGGCTTGCGGGCCGTCCACTACGAGCTTGCGGATGCTGGCGTTGGAGCTGTCGAGCTGCCGGGCCAGGAGCAGCAGGCTGTGGCTGAACGAGTCCAGCTCGCTGCTCTCCGCGACCTGCGTGTCGATGACCTCCTGGCTATCCTTGATCAACTTCGTGGTCTGCGGCAGTGTCGCGTCGGCAGCGTGGATGAGGGCCGCGTTCCCGCCGACGATGCTCGCGACATTGCTGCCCTGGCCGCCGAAGCCGGCCGCCAGCTCGTCGGTCAGCTGCCGCAGCGTCGCTAGCGGCAGCGATGTAGCCAGCGTGTTCACGCTGTTCAGGAGGCTAGTAACGGGCAGCGGCAGCTGCGTGTCCTGCTCCGGGATCACGCTGCCGAAGCCCAGGTACGGGCCGGCGGACTCCTCCGGGCGCAGGTCCACGTATTGCTCGCCGACCGCGGACAGGTCGGCGACGGCGGCGTGCAGCCGCGCCGGAATGGGCGGCGCTGAGTCGCTGATGTCCAGGTCGACCTGGATGCCGCTGTTCGTCAGCTGCATGGCGCCGACCCGGCCTACTGACACCCCCCGGTAGGTCACGTCCGCATCGGAGTAGATCCCGCCGCCGTTCGCAAGATCGAGTTTGACCACGTAATAACCGCGCAGACCCACGAAGCGGCCGAGGTCGGCGTAGTGGATCGCGGTGTAGGCCATGACCAGGACGCCGAGCACTGCGAACGCGATGAGCTTCAGCCTGGTCGCACGGGTTAGCATCGCGATCACTTCGTCCCGTGCGGAACCGGGATCGGCGGGATGACTGTCGTTCCCTTCTTGGCCTCGATCGACAGGTAAGTGTTGAGGTAGTCGCCCTTCACGTCGCTGAGGACCTGGTTGGTGAACGGGTAGGTCAGCAGCACCTGCAGCGCGAGGGGCAGATTCTGGCCGGCGTTCGCAAGCTCGCGCAGCGTCGGATTCAGGGCGCGCAGGTCGGCGACGAGGTTGGCCTGGCTGGCGTTGATCGTGGACACTGCCACGCCGGACAGCCGGTTCAGCGAGTCGAGCAGGGTGACAAGCTGCTTGCGCTGGTCGGCGAGCACCCGCAAGCCCGGGGTGAGGTTGTCGAGGGCGCTGCCGATCTGCCGGTCCCGGGCCGCCAGCGTCGCGGACAGGTGCTTCAGGCCGGACAGCGCGGTGAAGATCGCCTGCTTGTGCGCGTCCAGGTTGGTGAGCGTGGTGTGGATCTGCACAAGCAGCGCGCGGATCTGCGGAGCGTTACCGGTCAGGGCCGCGTCGAGCTGGGTCACGATCGTGTGGATCTGGCTGATGCCGCCGCCGTTGAGCAGCAGCGAGAGCGCGCCGAGCACCTGCTCCACGCTCGCGTTCGCGGTGGTGCGGCTGAGCGGGATGACGGCGCGGTTACCCAGCCTGCCGACCGGTGTGATGCCGGGCGCGGCGGACAGTGCGATGTACTGCTCGCCCAGCAGGCTGGACTGGGTGACCTCGGCGATGGCGTTCGCCGGCAGCCGGACGCTGCCGTTGACGAGCATCTGCACGCTGGCCGTCCAGCTGTGGGCCGGCAGGTAGACCTTGGTGACCCGGCCGACCGCCACGTTGTTGACCATGACCGCGGACTGCGGCACCAGGTCGGCGACGTTGGCGAACTGCGCGGTCACCTGGTACGGATGCGCGCCCAGGCTTGCGCCGCCGGGCAGCGGGATGCTGTAGATACCGCTGTAGCCGTTCGACGAGCTGCAGCCCGCGAGCAGTCCGGTGACAGCTGCCGCTGCGGCCACGACGGCAGCCAGACGCGCCTTCACTTCTTGCCCCCGCTCACTGCGTCCGGCGTGCCGTAGACCGAGCCGGCGGAGGGCAGCGGCAGCGGTGGCAGCGACGAGAGCTCGGTGACCGGGACGGGGATCGTGCCGACTGGCGACGATGAAGCCGAGGTGAGCAGCGAGCCGGACCCCTGCGTGAACTCCAGCAGGTCACCGCGGCCGTCCAGCGTGTGCGTGCTGGTGTTGTAGGCGTTCACCACGTTGTCCGCGGCGAGCGGTGCCACGTCTAGCGCCTCGGCGAGCGAGGCGCGCTCCTGCACGAGCAGCGAGGTGATCGAAGCGAGCTTGTTCACGTTGGCCGCGAGCAGGCTGCGGTTGCTGCCGATGAACGTCTTGACCTGGTTGAGCGCGATTGCGAGCTCGCTGAGCGCCGACGATAGCGCCTGGCGGTCGCTGGCGAGAAAGCCGGAGACCTCGGCGAGCTGCTGCTCGGCCTGCTTTACCTGGCCGTTGTTCTGCTTGAGCATCGTGGTGAACTGCTGCAGGTAGGCGACCGAGGCGAACAGGTTGCCTGCGGACCCGCCGAGCGTCTTGGACAGGCCGCCGAACTCGGTGAGCATCTGCTTCAGGTAGGCGCCGTTCCCGTTCAGGTTGGCCGCGCCGGTCTTGATCAGGTTGCTCAGCGCGTCGTGCTTGTTCGCGCCGTGCGGTCCGAGCGCGTTGGCGAGCTTGGTCAGGCTGGCATACACCTGGTCGACCTCGAGCGGCACCTCGGTCCGGCTCAGCGGGATTACCGCGCCGCTGGCGAGCTGCGGCCCGCCAGTGTAGGCAGGAGTGAGCTGGATATAGCGGTCGGAGACCACGCTGGGCTCCATCACGACCGCGTCCGCACTGGCCGGGATCTTCACCCCGGAGCTGATCGTCATCGTGACCTTGACGTCGGTGCCGTCCGGTCGCACCGAGTCGACCGTCCCGACTGCCACGCCGAGCACGCGGACCGTGGACTGCGGGTAGACGCCGATGGTCTCGGCGAAGTAGGCGGTCACCTGAGTGCTGGGATGGGCGGTCTGGTAAATGGCCACCGCGCCCGCAGCCAGTCCGGCTAGCAGGACGAGGGCCCCGATACCGGCCAGCCACCGGTCGCGCCTGCTCGACAGCAGCCGGGCAAGCCACGGTGTTCGCCCGGGGGGCGACCCGCGTGCCCCCGCCCGCCGCGCGTGTGCCGCCTTGCGCGCCGGCCCCGGCGGCGGCTCAGTCCCAGTCAGCATGGTCGGATACCTCGGCTCACGGTTGCTGTGCTCATGGCTTGGGGGGCTCGCAGCCGGTGGCCGGCGTGTTGTCCGGCGCGTCGGTGTGCGTGATCAGGCCGCACAGGTAGACGTCGAACCAGCGGCCGTTGCCCAGGGCGTTGCCGAGCAGGCGGTAGTAAGGCCCGGCCAGCGAGAGCGCACGGCTGAGGTTCGACTGATTGCTCTGCAGCACGTCGGTGACCTGATTGAGTGCCTGCAGCGCCGGCTTGAGCTGAGCCTGGTCGTCATGCACCAGCCCGGAGACCTCGATGGCGAGCTCGCGCGTGTCGGTCAGCATGGCCGAAATGGCCTGCTGCCGCTGCTGCAGTTCGGAGAGCAGCAGGTTGCCGTCGCCGAGGAGCGCCGCGAACCTGGCGTCTTCACTGGCTAGCGTCCCGGTCACTGTCTTAGCTCCGGCCAGCAGGCTGGTGACCTCGCTCTGCCTGCTGGCGACGGTGGCCGATAGCGAAGCGAGACCGCGCAGCGCGGACCGCACGTACGGCGGCGTGGTCGCGAACGCGTCCGACAGTGTCTGCATACTCTGGGCCAGCTGCGCCGTGTTGATCTGGCTGATGTCCTGGCCAACTCCGCTGAAGGCCTGCGTGACGTCGTACGGCGAGGTGGTGCGGGCCAGCGGGATGGGCGTCGACGGGTTCTGCGCCGCGGTGCCCAGCGGGTCGACGGCGAGGTACTTGTCGCCGAGCAGCGTCTTGATCTCGATCGCCGCGGTGGTGCGGTTGCCGAGCCAGGCGTTCTTGACCTTGAACGTGACCGCGACCTTGGCGCCGTCGAGCGAGACGCCGGTGACCGAGCCGACGGTCACTCCGGCGATCCTTACCTCGTTGCCCGGCTGCAGTCCCGCTGCCTCGGCGAAGTAGGCGGTGTAACCGGTGCCGCCACCGATGATCGGCAGGTCGCCGGAGAAGTACACGAGCAGCGCGATCGCCGCCAGGATGGCGAGCCCGGCGAGAGCAACGGCGATCGGGTTGCGCTCTCTGATCGGCTTCAGCCGCGGACGTCTCAGCTTCGGGCGCTTCAGCTCGGCCGGGCGGAAGTTGAGAAGGGTCATGACAGGCACCTCGCGGAGGTGAGCGGGACGCCGGATGTCTTGCCCTTACCGCGGATGAAGTGGACCCCGTTGACCGTCGCGTCGCACAGGTAGAAGTTCAGCCAGGATCCGTAGCTGGCCATCCTGGCGATATCGGCCATCTTGGCGGGCAGGTCCTGGAGGAACGTGTTCACCGTGCCGGAGTTGTCGGCTAGGTTGCCGGCCAGCCGCCCTAGCTGGGTGATGTCGCCTTTCAGCTGCGGCCGGACGACCTGGAGCAGGCCGGCTGTCGCGCTGGTCAGGCTGCCGATCGCGGAGATCGCCTGGCCAATGGGCTGCCGGTTGGCC
>Ga0335074_10002578_pt1 | contig 24743 bp, 23 predicted proteins | sample Lox_Sample_23_FD_206715 | JGI IMG/M metagenome (GOLD analysis project Ga0335074, IMG submission 206715) | Soil microbial communities from Loxahatchee National Wildlife Refuge, Florida, United States - Lox_Sample_2.3 | ecosystem: Environmental > Terrestrial > Soil > Wetlands | place: USA... | reverse complement strand
GAGCATGACGTAATTGGACACGTCCACTGCCGGGTTGATCGCCCGCATGCCTGCAAGCACCAAGCGGTGCCGGACGACAGGGCTCACCTGGGCGAGCTCAACCGACTCGATAACGGTGCCCGTGAAACGTGGGCACGCAACAGCGGCCGGGCCACTTACGGCGACATTGGCGGAGGCCACCTCGCTGTCGGCCCGATGGGGCGGCTCGGGCAGGGAAAATTCAAGGCCGAAAGCTGCCGAAAGGTCGCGCGCAATGCCGGCGATGGAAAAGCAGTCGGAACGGTTTGGGCTGATGTCGAGGTCGAATATGACGTCGGCGGCGAGCCCGAGAGCTTCGGCGGCCGCTTGCCCGGGCTCAGCCGACCCGGACGCGAGGACGAGGATCGCCGGCTCGGGCCCTTCGGGCCCCAAATTGAGCTCGGGCGCCGAGCAAAGCATCCCGTTTGACCACTCGCCTCGCAGCTTTCGCCGGCCGATCTCCGTACCGCTCGGCATCACGGTCCCGATTGTGGCAAGGGGGACGAGATCGCCAGGCTTCATGTTGAAAGCCCCGCAACATATTTGCAAAGCCTCTCCGTCGCCGGTGTCGACGTCGACAAGCTGGATCCGGTCGGCTGCTGGGTGGGGACGCGTGGCAAGCACGCGTGCGACGACGATCCCGGGTAAGGGCGCGCCGGTCACCTCCATGCCCTCGACGACGAGGCCGAGGAACGACAGCGTGTGCGCTACCTCGCCAGGGGGCGCCTCGACGGGCGTGAACTCACGGATCCAGGAAAGTGGTGCGCGCATTCAGGCTTCAGAACTGGCTGAGGAAACGGACGTCATTATCCAACAGGTCGCGCAGGTCTGCCAACCCGGTGCGCGCCGCCGCGAGCCGATCGATCCCGAACCCCCAAGCGAAACCGGTATAACGCTCGGGATCTATGCCCACCGCCCCGAAGACGGCCGGGTCGACCATGCCGCAACCTCCGAGCTCGACCCACCCCGAACCGTCGCACGTACGGCACCCGGTACCGCCGCACACCCAGCACGTGACGTCGAACTCAGCCGATGGCTCGGTGAAGGGGAAAAAGCTAGGCCGGAGGCGGGCGCTGCGCCCCGGGCCGAAAAAAGCGTTCGCGAAGGCGTCGAGCGTGCCGGCCAGATGGCTCATCGACACGCCCTCGTCCACCACCAAAGCTTCGAGCTGATGGAATACGGGCAAATGCGTGGCGTCCGGGGTGTCCCGCCGGAAGCAACGACCCGGGACAACCATGTAGATCGGCGGCGGCCGGGACTCCATCATGCGGACTTGTACCGGCGAGGTGTGCGTCCGGAGCAAGACTGTTTCAGGTTTGGCCGTCTTCAGGTAGAAAGTGTCGAACATCGCTCTTGCGGGATGGTGCGGCGGCATATTGAGGGCTTCGAAATTGTGCCAATCGTCCTCAGCCTCGGGGCCCTCCGCTACCTCGAAACCCATCGAGATGAAGAGATCCTCGAGTTCGTCGCGCACCTGAGTGACGAGGTGAAGGTGACCGGGGGGCGAGGGCAGTGCCGTCCAGGTGGCAAGCGGGCCGGAGGCGCTCTCGAAGCCGAGTGCCAGTTCGGTGAGGTCGGCGCGCTCGGCTTCGGCCCGGCGCAGGGCTTCTTGTGCGCCGAGATCTGCCAGCTTTTGCGAGAAGAGCTCCCCCAGCACGGCCCGGGCGTCCTGGAGCGCTTGCCCGAGCTCTCGCCGACGTTCGGGGGGCTCGTCCCGCAACCTCGCGGTTATCGCCGCGAGCGCGCTCCTTTTCCCAAAGGACTCCGGCTCGACGGCGCGAAGCTCGGTCACCGAGCGGGCCCGCAGGATCATCTCCCTGCCGTGCTCGAGCGCTTCTTGCACCGCAGCGGTCTCGACGGTCATGGCTCAGCCAGCTTGCCAGAGGAGGCGCGGCGGCGCACATGCGTTTCTCGCTCGCCTCGACCCGGCGTGCACCGGTGATTTTCCGCCGGCCCGTGAAATCCTGCCGGTATGCCGTGAGCATTTCGCAGTGGCGCGCGACCGGGTGCCATCAACGCTCAGCCGAGGGAACGGGCGGATCTGCTACGTGAGATGTGGGCCGGCCGTGCCGGCGTTGCCTGGAAGCCTCGAAAAAAAGGACCGCTGCCGCCATCCCGACATTGAGCGACTCTGCCCCGGGCGCCATCGGTATGGTCACCACACCGTCGAGGCCGCCCTCGAGCTCGTGGAGCGAAAGGCCCGAGGCTTCGTTGCCGAGCACCAAGGCGCACGGGCTTGCCAGGTCGGCTGCGGAGTAGTCCTCGCCACCCGACGAGACCGCCCCCCACCTCCTGAGCCCCCAGCGCCCGATCTCGGCGAGGACGTCGGTGGCAGTTCCCCCGGGCACCACCGGCAGGTGGAGGACAGCCCCTGCAGACGACCGGACCGCCTTGGGGTTCCAGATGTCGACGGTGCCTTCGCAGCACACGAGCGCGTCCGCGCCGGCCGCCCAGGCCGAACGAGCCACAGTGCCGGCATTGCCCGGGTCCCGGACGTCGACGCAAACCGCAACGAGGCGCGGCTTGCGAGCGGCCACGTCTGCCAGGGTCACCTCGGGCAGGTAGGCGACAGCCATTACCGGCTGGGGCGTCACCGTGCCCGAGACCCTCGCGAGCACCCCTGGTTCGAGCTCGAAGATGCGGGCGCCCCGCTCGTAGGCCCGGTCCACCAGGTGCCTCAACCTCTCCCCCGCTCCAGATGGCACCGAGCCGTCACGATCGGGATCTTCGGCCCCGCCGGCCCAATCAGGGCCCAAGAAGACAGCCTCGATTTGCGCCCCTGCAGCAAGGGCCTCCTCGAGGAGCTTGGCGCCTTCGATGACGAAGCGCCCTTCTTCAGCTCGGGCGCTGCGCCTCCCGACGAGGCGCCGCAGCCGCTGGACCCTCTGGTGCCTGTAGCCGAGGGCGCTCACGCGGCTCAGCTCTCTTCGGCGGCTTTCACCTTGCTCGCGCGCGGCCTCGCGGCGACCGTCTTGGCGCTCGCTTCGGGCCCGGCAACACCATGGTCGGCCAGCTCGGCACCGTGGTCGGCCAGCTCGGCGCCCTCGCCGGCTGCGGGCTCCTGGCCGGGCGCCGGTCGCGCTCCCGAAGCCGGCGCTGGTGTGGCTTGGGCCCCCGAGACCTCCACAAGACGTGTGAAGGCGGCACTATCTCTGACTGCGAGGTCCGCCAGCACCTTGCGGTCAACCTCGACGCCTGCTGCCTTGAGCCCGGCGACGAAACGGCTATAGCTCGTCCCATTGGCCCGGCAAGCTGCATTGACGCGCTGCACCCAGAGCCTGCGGAACTCGCCCTTCCTCGCCCGCCGGTCCCGGAAGGCGTACGCGAGCGAGTGGTTGACCTGCTCATGTGCCGCTCGGTAGCTCCGGCTCTTGTTGCCGTAGTAGCCGCTGGCAGCCTCGAGCACGGACCGCCGGTGCTTCTTGCTGTGGACAGCGCGTTTAACCCTTGCCACTTGCTGTTCCTTTCACCACTGACGCTCAGATGCCGAGCAGGCGCTTGACCGAGCGGACGTCTCCCGGAGCGACGTCTTGGGGCCGCGACAGGCGGCGCGTACGGCGCGAGGATTTTTTTTCGAGCAGGTGCGACCTCATGGCCTGCCGCCGCCGGAGGCGCCCGGTGCCCGTCACCTTGAAGCGCTTGGCCGCGCCCTTATCTGTCTTTTGCTTTGGCATCTACAAGTCCCTATCCAAGAACCCCACCGGCAGCGAGGCGCCGGCGAGCACCGGTGCAGCCTATCAAGCGAAGTGCTGCCCATGTCAGTGGGCTGGGCCGGCTGGGCGGGGTGAGCTAGGCCGGGGTCGTGGCCGCAAGCGAGGGCGCCCCGTGCCTCCTCGCTTCGGCCGGACCTTGGCGACCGTCCTCGAGCTCCGAGCTATCGGCGAGCGGCGCCGGTGGCGGCTCGGGCGAGCCGTCCTGTGAGCGCTCCTGGTCGAGTGCGACAGCCGGGGCCGGCCGCGGGCCGTCCTGCGCGGGCCTTCGCGCCTGCTGCTGCCTCGCCCTGCGGTCCGGCGCCAGCACCATCGTCATGTTGCGGCCGTCGAGCTTGGGGGCAGCCTCCACCTTTGCCACCGAGGACACCTCTTGGGCAAGGTCCTCCAGGATCTTCATGCCGAGCTCGGGGTGGCTGACCTCGCGGCCCCGGAACATGATCGTGACCTTGACTTTGTGCCCGTCCTCGAGGAACCTGCTCACCTGGCGGGTCTTGGTCGAAAAGTCGCCCGACCCGATCTTGGGCCGGTACTTCATTTCCTTGATGCTGGTATTGGTGGCTTTCTTCCTCGACTCCTTCGCCCTTTGCGCCATGTCGTACTTGAACCGGTTGTAGTCCATGATCCGGCAGACAGGCGGGTTGGCATCGGGCGCGACCTCGACGAGGTCGAGGTCGAGTTGGTGGGCAACCGCTAAGGCGTCCGGGAGGGTCTTGACGCCGAGCTGCTTACCCTCGGGGTCTATCAGCCGGACTTCGCGGGCCCTGATGCGCTCGTTGACCCGGTGCTCTTCTAATTCAGTTGCAGTCGCTATGCGCTGGTCTCCTTGTTAAATGCCCCGTACAGAGGCTTTCAGCGAACATGGTCAGGGGGGCCCGTTACCCGTTAGGTCCCCGAGGACCGGCGAGCTCCGAGAAGTCCCCACCGGAGAGCGTGCGCAAGCGCGCGCTCACAAGCAAGGGGATAGGCCCCGACGAACAACAAACGCCACGAAGCTCCTGCGCGAAGCCGCCACCTCGGTTAAGGACATACCCCCTACAGCCGCAGCCTGACAGGACCGGCGCCCCGACGCCCGGTCTGCCGAGCAGCATTTCATACTCGGCACCCTATTTACCGTCTGTGACCATTATGCGCTGCCGGGCTCCTCATGCCACGTGATCGTCGTTTGATCATAGAGTAGCGCAGTGAGCACGCTTTGGACGCCGGGCGGGGAACACCCGGTACCCCGTCCCCAAACTGGTGGGCCGGCAACCGGGGGCGGTCAAACAGGAGGGCCGGGGGAAGGTCGGCCTGGAGGTACTGGTGGGCAAGGTACTGGTGGGCAGGACGACCTCGCCGGCCAGCCGACCCCCGAAGAGATCGAAGAGGCGCAGGCGGAGATGGACGCGATCCGTGAACAGCTCCTCCAAGCGCCCGTCGAGGTCGTGATCGCCAACCACGCTATGGGCCTCTGGGAGCTCGCTGCTCTCCACCTCTCCCAAAAGCCGCCCCAGCTCGCTCAGGCGCAGCTGGCGATCGACGCCCTCAGCGCGTTGGTGGAGGGACTTGGCAGCAGGCTGGGTGAGGGCGAACGCACGCTAACGGACGGCCTTGGGCAGATCCGGATGGCTTTTGTCCAGATCGCCAACGCCGAACGAGCGCGTACGTCTGCCGGGGGGGCCACACCCGCCTGAGCGGCGGCCGAGCCTGCACCGGCTGCCGTCTCTGTTCGCAGGCGCGGCTAAACGGCGGCTAAGACCCGCTGCACAGGAGCGGGACAAGCATCTCGGCGCCGGACAAGCCGCCGTGGCGGCAGACGAGCTTTGCGTCGCCCTGGTCACCAGGGTCCAAGTAGGCCCGGTTGTCGAGCGGGACGAGGAGCACGTCTCCCAGCCGCTCCAACGCCTCGGGGCTCGGGCCCGCACCGAGCACGTCTGCCTTCACGACCTCGTCCCTGGTGGCGACCCAGGCCTCCCGGCCATAGACGGCTGATGCCTGCTCGTACAGTTCTCCCCGGTCGCCGGGCAGGGCGTGGAGCCAACGGAACCTCGCCTCGCCGCTCATGAGCCCGCTGAGCCGAGCGACCTCGGGGGCTAGCGGGACCGCCAGCCGCCCGACTTCGACCTGGCCGTGGTCGGCGGTTACGGCGAGCACGGCACCGGGAGGGAGAGCCGAGACCAGGTCCGAGACGAGCCTGTCGACCGCGACCAGCTCCGCGTCGTAGAGCTCGCCGAAACCCGCCGAATGAGCGACCCTGTCAATCCCGTCGTAGTAGGCGTAAACCAAGGCGTCGCCAGCCGACAGCACCTGCCTCACCAGCACCGCCATGCTGGAGGGCACCGACCAGCCGACCTCGCGCGCCCCGCGCTGGTGGGCCTGGCTGAAGCCCGTCCCGGCGAAGTCGCTCCGGCTCACGACGGCGACCGGCACTCCTTCGAAGGAAAGATGGGGTTGAGCCTGCACTGGTGGGAAGAACTGCCTGGCATCTCCCGAACGCGTGCTCCAGCGCAGGACGTTGAGCACTTCACGTCCCGTCGGCCCGCTAACGGCGAACTTGTAGCCGACGATCCCATGGCGCGCCGGTGGCATCCCGAGGGCGAGCGAGGTGAGGGCGGTAGCAGTCGTCGACGGGGCGACGGTGGTAACAGGGATGCCCTCCATGGCGGTGAGCACCGGTGCCAGCGCCTGGCGTTCCCCGAGCTGCAGCCAGCCGAGGCCGTCGAGCACCAGGAGGGCGACCTGGGCCGCCGACCTGAGAGGCTGAGGGAGCCAGCCCGGCCGCTCGGCCTGCGGGGTAAGTAGGGCAGGTACGAGCGAGCTGATGCAAGCGCCCCCGTAATCGGGCAAGACCAGCCCCGCAACAGGCCCGGGACGCCCGACCTGTCCCGCCAGGCCCACTGCCGCACCCCCCGCCTCACCTGTGCCCGCCACTTCTCGGAGGCTATATGAAGCCGTCCCGGGAAGGCAGGGTGGGATCCCTGTACCATTTTGGACATGAGGGTTTCGACCCGGGGTGATTACGCCTGCCGAGCGCTGCTCTCCCTCGCACTGCACGGCGGCGACCTGCCGACATCTGTCCGCGACATCGCAGAAAGGACCGGCCTGCCCCAGCCGTACCTCGAGCAGATCCTCCTCGCTCTCAAGGGCGCTGGGCTTGTGCGTTCCAAGCGGGGCGTCGGCGGCGGGTACGTACTGGCGAGGCCGCCCGAGAAACTCACCCTTGGCCAGATCGTTGCGGCGGTCGACGGCCCGATCGTGGTGGGGGATTTCGGGGAACCGCACGAAGGAGGCGCCTGCAACCACGAAGGTCAGTGCGCTCTTCTCTCGGTCTGGGCCGAGGCCGGGGATTACATGCGCGCCTACCTCGACTCGTTCACGGTCGCCGAGATGGTCAGCCGGGTGACCCGAGCCACGCCCGTCCCTGCCTGAAAGGTTTCTAAGCCCGGGCGGCCGGGGCGGTGCTCCTGCTTCCGCCCTCTTCGGGCACGCGCTGCCTAGACGACGGCGTCATCCTCGCTAATCCCGAGCGTGCCCAGGGCTTCGACGAGGTCGGGGGGCAGGGCTGACGTGAACTTCATGTCCTGCCCCGACGAGGGGTGGACGAAGCCGAGCCGCGCTGCATGCAACCAGGGCCGCCGGAGGTGCGGGAGGAGCAGGGCCACCTCAGAAACCGTGCTGGGGCGGCCATAGCGTTCGTCACCTACGACGGGGTGGCCGATGGCGGCGAAGTGCGCCCGCACCTGGTGAGTCCGTCCGGTCTCCAGCCGGCAGACCAGCAAGGTGACGGGGAGCGGGCTCGTACGGCGGGCTCGCGCCCAGTAGCGGGTCCTGGCAGGCTTCCCGCCATGCACGACCGCGACCTTGGCACGCTCTGACTGCGACCTCCCGAGCGGCGCATCTACCGCTCCTTCGTCCTCGTCGACGACCCCGTGGACGAGCGCCAGGTAGCGCCTGTCGACCGAGCGAGCCGCCATCTGCGCCACGAGTGCTTCGCGGGCGTGCTCGTTGCGAGCGACGACCAGTAGGCCGGAGGTGCCCTTGTCCAGGCGGTGGACGACCCCGGGCCGTTCGGAGCCCGGCCCGGCGGCCGCGATGTCAGGGAAAAGGGATACCAGCTCCTGGACCATCGTCCCTTGCCGGTTACCGGCTCCTGGGTGGACGACCAGTCCTGCGGGCTTGTCCACCACTACGACGTCGGCGTCCGCGTAGACGATCGCAAGGGGGGCCGCTTCTCCACAAGGCCCCTGTGCCCGAGGGGCCCCGAGGGCGGGAGCTTCCCGAGCAGGGTCGTTATCTTGTGCTCCTGCGCCGAGGTCCACTTCGAGAAGCTCCCCGTCGTGGAGCCGGCGGCTGGCGGTACGCGCCGGCTTGCCTCCTATCGAAGCCCGGCCCCCGGCTACCAAGCGCGCCGCCGTCGCCCGGCTGACCCCGGTCAACAGGGCCAGGCCGCGGTCGAGCCGTTCCCCCGCCAGGGCCGCCGGGACGCTCAAGCGGAGCTGCCCCCCGACGTCCGGGTCGGTGCCGGGCCGCCCTTGGGCGGCCGTCCCCGGTGTGCGCCCGGAGGCCGGACCGTCCGGCGACGTCACGGTACCCCGCCGCTCCCGTCGGGGAGGGCACTGCGAGGCGGGGCAGAGAGGCGAGGAAAGAGCACCAAGCTCACGGCCACGGTCACTGCACCGAGCGTTATTGCTGCGTCCGCGATGTTGAAGATAGGCCACCAGCTCACAACCTGGACGAAGTCGACGACAGCCCCATGGTGGTGGCGGAACACCCGGTCCGCCAGATTGGAGACCGCGCCTCCCCCGATCAGAGCGAAACCCAACAGGGCAGCGAGGTTGCCGCCCCCTTTGGCCAAGCGGCCCGACACCAGCAACACAACCAGCGCGAGTGCGACGGCCACCACCTCGACCAGGGCCGACACGCCGCTGCCGAGAGAAAAGGCGGCCCCACGGTTGTAGGTAAGCACGAAGTAGGCGGTCCAAAAGACGTGTTCACGGCCCTTGCCTGCCAAGCTCTGTTGCGCCCAGGACTTCGTCCACTGGTCTAGAGCCACGACAGCGCCCGCGACACCCGCAAGGAGGACGCCCCGCCCGGCGCCCCCCCGCCCTCTCATTGCCGCCGCGAGGTCAGCCCCCCGCTCTTGCACGAGACGCAAAGCCGCGCGTGCGGGAGCGCCTCGAGCCTGGCTCTCGGGATTGGGTTGCCGCAGCTCTCGCAGTAGCCATAAGTGCCGGCTTCGAGCTTGGCGAGAGCGGCGTCGATCTCCTCGATCGCAGCGTGGGCCTGCGCCGAGAGGTGCAGGTCGAGCTCGCGGTCGACATTCGCTGTGCCCCCTTCCCCGCCCTCCTCGTCGAACTGCACGTCGCCGGGTTCGTGCTCCAAAGCGAGCGCCTCGGCTTCGGCCCTCAATTCCTCGGCTTGGCGGGTGTAGTTGCGGCGCTCAACGAGAAGGAGCTCACGTTGCCGGGCCAGGAAAGGGCCCTCAGGCTCCTCGGCCACAACGGTGCCGGCATGGGACGCAGCTCCGGCGACCTGGAGCAACGCGGGAGCCGGCGCCCTGTGGCTACGAGCATGGGTGGGCGCGGGCACCTCGGCCTTGGGGTGAGAGGCCGCCTTGGGATGAGAGGGAGGCGCCTTGTGGCCGTGCTGCGCCTCGGTGGGAGCCGTCTCAGGGGAAGCCCCGGCGGCCGGAGAGGTCATCTTTGTCCTGGCAACGGTGCCCGGGTCGGCGTCGGCCCGGCTCGGGGCCTTTGGCCCCGCTTCCTTGCTGGCCACGTGGGCCGCCTGCACGTTCGCTTTGGGTGCAGGCGCGGCGGCCTTCGCTGGGCTCAAACCCGGATGGGGGGCGGCGCCGCTCGCCGGCGCAGGCGACTTGGCTTGGACAGCCTTGCCCTTGCCTGCGACAGCCTTGGCGGCTGGAGCCTTCTTGGCTGCGGGAGCCTCCTTCGCCTGCTTGGTGCTCTTGGGCGAGGCGGCAGCCTTGGCCGGCGACGCCTTTTTGGCAGTAGCGCCGGCAACCCGGGCCACAGGCGCGGCACCGGTGGACGCCGTAGCGTCCTTTGGGCTCGCCGCCTTCGCTGCCCCTGCACCTTTGGCCGGGGGCTCCGCCGGGCGCTTGCCTGCGGCCCCGTTGGCCCGCTCCTTTGCAGGTGGGGCCGATGGGGCTACCTGGGCCTTGTCTTCTTGCTTGGCTCTGGGCATCGTGGCACCTTACCCTTCGAGGGAGCGGGGAAGCCTACCACGTACGCAGCAAAACCTTGCGGCACTCTTAGGCCCAGCGGGCCGGTGCAAAGGCGAAGGGCGGGGCGGGGCCCCGGGAGCCTACTGCCGGCGGCGGAAACGGCCCAGGCCGCGGGATTCGCCGAGATCCTGGTCGCTGAAGAAGCTGTCAAGAGCACGCTCGTCGAAAGCCATCGTCGCCTCGCCCTGACCTGCGGCAGAGGCGGCGACCCCATTGCCGGGAGCCTGGCCGTAGGCACTGTACGCGCTGCCGAACGCACCACCATCAGGGATGGCGCCTGCCTGCTGGGGGGCCGGCTGGCCGGCTGCCTCGTCGCCTCCGAACCCGTTTTGGTGTTGAGCGTCCCACTCGGCCGTCGCGTCCTCGCTGAGCGGGGCAGCGGTGCCGGCTTCGGAGGTCCCCTCGCCACTTTCCCCACTTTCCTCCAACCCTGCTCTTGCGAAGTGGCCGGCGTCGTGGTCGCTCGCTACACCCGAGGGCGTGACGGTCGGGGGCTCGCTCAAAAACCCGGCCCGCTCGACCAAGGCCTCAGCCTCCCGCAACACGGATAACAGGTGGCCCTTGTGCTGGTCGACCCAGCCGCGCAACGCCTCGACTTCCTCCTCGGCCTGCCTGCGGGCCTCCTCGGCCCGGGCGAGGTTGCGGCGGCTTTCCGACACGCTGTCCTCGTAGGCCTTGCGGCTGCGGTCCTCGGCGTCGACGAGCATCGCGGCCGACTTGGCCCTGGCCTCCGCGACGATCCTGTCGGCGTCGTTGCGCGCCTCACCTATCGCCTGATCGGCGGTGCGTTGCGCGAGGAGGAGCACCTTGCGGAGTGTTTCGTCTGTGGACGAGGCCTCCCCCGCCGCCATCTCGGCACGTTGGGCGCGGTCGAGAGCCTGCCTCAACTGGGCTTGCATTGCCTCGACAGCGAGGGCCGCCTGCTCCAAGAACTCGTCGACGTCTTCAGGGTGGTAACCACCGCGAAGCTTCTCCCGGAACTGCACGTCACGGAAGACCTTTGGGGTCAACTCCATGGAGACCAATGCTAACACCAGGCCTTTCATCTTCCACACATATCTCAACGGCCCGCGCCGAGGCCCCGACGCCCAACCGGGCCCGGTCCGCCTGACGCCCGCCCGCCGCGCCGCCCTCCGTCCGTCCGTCCGGCGACCCTGTAGTTGGCCGGTACGGCCGTTCGGCCTATATGACTATGCGGTAAAAAACGAACTCGTTGAGCAGCAGCACGACGATGAAAGCCACCATGTACGACATGTCGAACATGCCGGCGGGCGGTATGAACCGCCTGAACGGAGCCACCACTGGCTGTACCAGCACCCCGAGGCTGTGGCGGAACTTCGACACGGGCGACCCCGGGTCAACAGGGAACCAGGAAAGGACCGCCCAGAGGATCATTACCAGGAGGTAAATGTAGCCAATCGTGTAAAACGGCCGGTCAACCCAAAACAACGGGCACCCCTACGAACGCGGCGAGGAGCGGCTTGGGCGACCCAAAGTCACGGCCGGTAAAGACCTTTTTCCTGGAGCCGGCGCTTCTCCTCGGCGGACAGTTCGACATTTGTGGGAGTCATCAAGAACACTTTGTCCGCCACCTTCTCCATTGCGCCCCCGAGCGCATATGCGACCCCGCTGCAAAAGTCGATCATCCTGTGGGCGAGCTCACGGTACGCGTTGCCGAGGTTTACGATCACCGGTTGGCCGTTGCGGAAACGGTCGGCGATCTCCTGGGCGTCGGCGAACTCGGAGGGTGAGGCCACGTAAACCTTGGCGGGCGGCACCGCCGCGGCGACGGAGGCGGGAGTGGGCAGGGAGCGCAACTGCGTGGTCGCAGGGCGAAGGTTGATCGGCCCACTTTCGTTGCCTTCACGGGGGAGCGTCCGGACCGCAGGCGATGTTTGCGGCGCCATTTCGACCGGGTCGGGGGCCCTCCTGGCCGAGGCTTGAGGAGCCGGTGCCTCCTCGTAGGGCTCGTAATCGTCGTACTCCTCGGCGTCGGCGAGGCCGAGCCACATCAGCATCTTCTTGCCTGTCCCGGGCATAGCTCCTCCTTCTTACAAGCCTAGCGTCGGCGCCGTCGTTGACGCCTCCTCGCCGCGCTGCCGCCGTAACGGGCGTTCGCCGAACAACGCCCGGCCGAGGCGCACGATGGTGGCACCTTCTGCTACCGCCAGTTCGAAGTCGCCGCTCATGCCCATCGACAGCTCGGCCAGGCCGAGCGAGCGAGCAAGCGCGGCGACCCTGGCAAAATCTGCGCGCACATCTTCGGGCGGAGCCGCGGGAGGCCCGACCGCCATCAACCCCCGGACGTCCAACCCCGCCCGGCGTGCCATGTCGACCAACGGGGGCACTACTTCAGGAGCCACGCCACGGCGCCCGCCACCGCTTGTCAACGCCACTTGGACCAGGGCCCGGGCACCGGGGGCCCGTTGCGCCAGGGCGGAGGCGGCCTCTTGGCTGTCCAGGCTGTGCCACAGGTAAACGTGAGCGGCGAGCCGGCCGATCTTGTTGCGTTGCATTGCACCCAGGTAGTGCCAACGCGTCGCCGGGGCAACTGGGAGCTTGCCCAACATCTCGCCGGCATAGTTTTCTCCGAAGTCCTCGACGCCGGCGGCGGCGGCCAGCCTGACGGCGTCTTCGCCGAAGCCTTTTGTCACCGCAACGAGGCGGACCGGCTGGGCGGTGGACGAAGCCCTTTCGATGCGCGCCCTCGTGGCGGCCAACCTGTCGGCGAACTCCTCAGGGCTCGGGAGCCGGGGGTTCACCGCTCGACCGGCCGCCAGACCACCGTCGCCTGGCGGCCCGTATCTGCCCGGGCACGCCACGACCAGTGGTCGGGAGAACAGTGGGTGCAGCAGGCCGAGCTCGCAACGAGGGTCGCGCCGCTCATCCCGAGAGCCGAAGAGACAGCCGCCGGGAGGTCGAGGGCTGGGTTGCCCGCCTCGTCGCAAGATCTCACCCCGCGCCCGAACCGGGCGATCAGCAGCTCGAGGTCACTTTCGGAAAAGCGGTAGCCGTGCGGCCGGATGCAAGGCCCTAGGGCTGCGTAGACCTGCGTCCCCCCAAGCTCGCGGACGGCGGCGACTGCGGCCTCGACTACTCCGGCGAGCAAGCCCCGCCAACCGGCGTGGGCGATGCCGATGACCCCCTCGGGGCTCGACAACGCCACGGGCGCGCAATCTGCGGTAAGTACTGCAAGGCCTGCGCCCCTGCACCGGGTCACCGCGGCGTCGGCCGGGGAACCACAGTGGTCCCCGGGACTGTTGACCGCGACCACACGAGCCCCGTGGACCTGGCGCAGCCAGGTGAGCGGCGTACCGCCGAGCCCGGGGCCGGCCCGCGGTGACCCCTGTACCTCGCGAGGGAGCCGCCCCGTCCCGGTGAGGCTCGAAAAGTCTCCCGAGGAGCGACCTGCCGCAAAGACAACAGCACCGCCGGGCAGAGGGACGGTCCAGGTCCCCCGAGGGAGGGTGCCGGCGCTACTTGAGGAAGGGGGGGACGTCGAAATCGTCTTCGTCGCCGAAGTTGAGCCCCGAGCCAGTCACGTCGCCGTCGGTCTCCGCCAGGCCCAGGGACCGCCTCGAGCCGGGCATGGGAGAGACGTCGCCCGCGTGAGGCTGCGGCTGCGCAGAACCGTCCCAGCGGTCGAAGCCCGCCGCTATCACGGTCACCCGTACCTCGTCACCCATGTCGTCGTCGATCACCTGACCGAAGATGATGTTGGCATCGGGGTGGGCGGCCGAGTGGATTATCTCGGCGGCCTCGTTTACCTCGAACAGGCCAAGGTCCGGGCCACCGGCGATGTTGAGCAGGATGCCGCGGGCGCCTTCGATCGAGGCCTCCAGCAACGGCGACGTCACCGCCAGCTTGGCCGCTGCGGTCGCACGCCCATCGCCTGAAGCCGAACCGATCCCCATGATCGCCGTCCCGGCGTTGCTCATGATCATCTTCACGTCGGCGAAGTCGGTGTTGATGAGCCCGGGCGTAGTGATGAGCTCGGTGATGCCCTGTACCCCGTGCAGGAGCACCTCGTCGGCCATCTTGAACGCGCCGACCATGGTCGTCTTGTTGCTCGACACTGCGAGGAGACGGTCGTTCGGGATGACGATGAGGGTGTCGACCTTCTCCTTGAGCGCCTGGATACCCGCGTCGGCCTGCATCGCGCGGCGGCGGCCCTCGAACGAGAACGGCCGCGTCACGACCCCTATGGTGAGAGCCCCTACCCCTTTGGCGATCTCGGCCACAACCGGCGCGCCGCCCGTACCGGTGCCGCCACCTTTGCCTGCCGTGATGAAGACCATGTCCGCACCCTTGAGGACCTCTTCGATCTCGTCACGGTGCTCTTCGGCCGCCTGCCGTCCGATCTCGGGGTCGCTCCCCGCTCCGAGACCGCGTGTCAGCTGCCGGCCGATGTCAAGTTTCACGTCGGCGTCGCTCATGAGAAGAGCCTGCGCGTCAGTGTTGACGGCGATGAACTCGACGCCCTTCAGGCCGGCGTCGATCATCCTGTTGACGGCGTTGACGCCACCGCCACCGATGCCGACAACTTTGATGACGGCTATGTAATTCTGCGCAGGCCCGGCCATCGCACCTTCCTAACGGCTAAACCCTAATGGCTAAGGTCACAGATAACTGCCTTCCCATAGCCCCTTGTGCCAGGGCGGGCCCTGGACCTAAAGTAGAGGTTTAGGCTTAGCCCGGCTCTACTAGCTGAACGTTAGCTTCCTCGTCACTTCTCGATCAAGTGGCGGTCAACTACCGGCTGTCCCGGGCAAAGGCGTCAGAGCAGGACGTTCAGGCACGGTCAGGTCCACCTCGGAGTATGCGGAGAGGTTGACCCTCTCCGCCAGTTCGGCAAGCACCTCGATCTTGTAAGCCATCGTGCTGGGGGCCCCCAGGAGGACCGTCACCCTCGTGGGGCCGACCAAAGCGCGCACGCCGCCCGTGGCGCTCTGCGCGGGGAACCAAATACCCGACTGCGCCAGCGAGCTCGGCACGTCGGCCGCGGCCGACAAGAGCTCGGCGAGTGCCAGCGCACCCTCACCTCCGGCCGGTGCGACGACCTTCCCGGGCCCAGCCGCGGCGGCGGCAAGGACCTCGGGAAGAGCCGGCAACCGCTGGCCAGGGAGCAACTCCGCCAGGACCCGGCCGTCCTGGCCGACGATGTCGGTCCCCCCGGCGAACGGGACCAGCGCGACGGGGGTGCGTTCTTTGACGGTTATCTCAACGGTCCAGGGCCAGCGCCGGCTGAACGAGACGGTGGACACCCATGGGAGCGCTTCGACGGCCCGTCTTGCAGCGGCCCCGCCCGCGTCGAGCATGAGGACGTCGCTGTGAGCCAGGCCGGCTGCGGCGACAACCTGTTGGCTGGGGGTACGGAAGTTACCCTTGACGACGACATCGCGCACCCTGAACAGCGGCGAGTGGAGGATCCCGGCGCCACCGGCGAGGACCGCCAGGGCAGCCAAACCGCAGAGCAGCGCCCGCAGCCGCCTGCGCCCCTCCTCGCGCCGTGCCTCCGCCCAACGCCTTCGAAAGCGGGGGTCGACAGCGGGTTTGAGGGAGGGGCCGACGGCGCCTGGAGGGGGAGGGCCGGACGGGCCTCTTGGCCCCGGCGGGCCCGGGGGACCGGGAGGCCCTGGTGGGCCGGGAGGGCGCGGGGGGCTGAGCAGGTCGGTCATTTTTGGTGCTCCTTTACTGGCGCCGGGGGGCGGCCGCCGCCTTGTCCGGGAGTTGCCAGCAGCTCCTCCGAGAGGGTCGTGATGTCCCCGGCCCCCATAGTCAGGCACAGGTCGCCCGGACGGAGCAGCTGCCGGAGGCTGGCGGCCAGGTCGGCCCTGCCCTCGACGTAGACGACTTCGAGGCCAGGGCAGGCGGCGCGGGCCGACCCGGCGATCAGCTCGCCGCCGATGCCAGGCATAGGCGCCTCGCCCGCCGAATAGACGGACGTCACGAGGAGCAGGTCCGCGCCCTGGAAGGCCGCTCCGAACTCGCTCCACAAAGCTGCTGTCCGGCTGTAGCGGTGGGGTTGGAAGACGACGACCACCCTGCCCCATCCGCCGAGGCGGGCAGTGGCGACGGCGGCTTTGACCTTCCCCGGGTTGTGTGCGTAGTCGTCTATGTACGTGACGCCGTCCCGCTGCCCTTTCGTTTGGAAACGCCTGGCGACGTTGCGGTAGTTGGCCAGCGCCGTCCGGGCTGCGCTCTCGGTGGCGCCGACGCAGAGCGCCATCGCCAGGGCACCACCGGCGTTGAGGACGTTGTGCATGCCCGGGACGCCGACCGAGTAACGCTCGCCCCGGGCCAGGAAGCTCGACGACCCGGGCCCGAGCTCGACCTCGCTCAGATGGAGACCGGCCTCCGGCGAAGTCCCGTAAGTGACCAGGTTGGCGGCGGGCGTCACGTCGTGCGACAAAGAGGCGGCCACGGGGTCGTCGGCGCAAACGACCTTTGGCCCGGGGGCCCCCACGACAAAGGAGCGAAAGGCATCCTCGAGCGCGCCGAAGCTGCCGTAGTGGTCCACATGGTCCGCCTCGATGTTCGTCACAACGACGCCTTCGGCGGGCAGCGCGAGGAACGTGCCGTCCGATTCGTCCGCCTCGACAACCAGCCATGGCCCGGCGTCCCATCTCGCACCGCTCCCGCCACCCGCCAGCTCGCCCCCGACCATGTACGACGGCCGTGACCCCGACTCTACGAGGATCCCGGCCAGCATCGCCGTGGTCGTGGTCTTGCCGTGGGTCCCGCTCACCGCCACAGTCCGACGTTCCCCGCAGATGGCGGCGAGCATCTCGGCCCGCGTGAAGACCGGGGTGCCCCTCCGGCGTGCCTCGGCCAGCTCGACGTTGTCGTCGGCCACCGCTGCCGAGAACGTGACAGCGTCGGCTGCCCCCAGGTTGGCGGGGTCGTGGCCTACGAAGATCGCTGCACCCTCACGTTGCAGCCGTTGCAGTACCGGCGACGACCGTTGGTCGCTCCCCGAAACCCGGTGCCCCATAGCCAGGAGCACCGACGCGATGGTGTTCATGTTGCCCCCGCCGATGCCGACGATGTGGGCCCAGCGTGGACGCCCCAGGTCAGGTACCGGCATGCGCCCCTGGCCCCCCGGCGCCCTTGCGAGCGCACTGTTCGACGACGTCGGTCACCTCTGCCGTGGCTCGCGGCGTCGCAAGGGCCTGAGCCGACCCTCCCATTTCGGCCAGGCGGCCCGGCCCGGCGAGCAGGTCCCCGAGCTCTTGGGCCAGACGCTCACCGTCGAGCTCGGCGTCCGGGACCACCACCGCACCTCCTGCAGACGCCATCGCACGTGCGTTCGCCGATTGGTGGTCACCCGGGGCTCCGGGCAGGGGGACGAGGACCGATGGCAAGCCCGCCAGAGCAAGCTCGGCAACCGTATTTGCCCCGGCGCGCTGTACGGCGACATCGGCTGCCGAGTAGAGGCTTGCCATGTCCTCTTCGTAAGGTACGGCTTTGTAAAAAGGCCGGGGCACGTCGCCGGCGCGCGGCCCGAAGCTGTCCCAGTCACGCCTGCCCACGACGTGGTAGATGTACACGTCCGTACGGCCTGCCCACAGGTCGGCCAACTGGACGGTGGCCTCGTTGACCCGACGGGAGCCAAGAGAGCCTCCCGAAACTGCGACGACGAGCGGCGTGAGAGGTATGCCGAGACGCTCCCTCGCTGCCGCACGCCCGGCCGGGCCTCTTTCGACTGCCGCCATCTCGGCCCTGACCGGAACGCCGGTGAACACCGTGTGAGGCAGTTCCACGCCGCGCTGGCCGACGGCACAAGCGCAGGCAAAACGAGCGGCCACCCGGTTGGCCGCGCCCGGCGCCGCGTCGACGTTCACCACGACCAGGGGCACCCTCCACACGAGCGCGGCGGCAACGGCGGGCAAACTTGCGTACCCGCCGAGCGAGACGACCACCGCCGGCCTCCACGTCGCGAACAAGGCGACGGCCGCGGCGACGGCCGCCAGCTCCCCGGCAAGGGCCATCCCGTTAGCCATGAGCGACGGCCACCTCAACGACCTTTGCAGCCCCCGCCCGGGCAGGAGCGTCGTCGGGAAGGGCTCGGTAGCCCTCGTGCGCCCTTCGAGGCCGCGGCGCGCGCCGACAAAGTGAAGCGAGGCGGTCGGGTGCCCGCGAGCGACGAGTTCCCGGGCGATGGCTATGCCCGGGTAGAGGTGGCCCCCTGTGCCCCCGCCTGCTATCACAGCCCAGGCGGCCCCCGATGAGGCGTCCGGCCCGGCACGCTTCAGCGGTCATCACCGCCGGCCGTGGGGCGCCCGGGGATCGCGGCCGAACGTCGTGCGACATTGGCCAGCAGCCCTGCCCCCACCATGACGATGATGAGCGAGGTGCCGCCGTACGAAACGAACGGGAGCGGTACCCCCGTGACGGGGAGGACACCGGCGACCGCACCGACGTTTATCACCGCCTGGGACACCAGCCAGGCGGTCACGCCAGCAGCCAACAGGCTTTCGAAAGTCGTCGTCGCGCGCCAGGCGACCCTGGTCCCAACTATGGCGATCGTCCCGAACAGGGCGACGACAACAGCGCTCCCCACGAACCCGGTCTCCTGGCCGATCACGGCAAAAATGAAATCTGTGTACTGGTTTGGGAGGTAGCCCCAGCTTGCAAGGCTTTGACCGAGGCCTGAGCCCGTCCAGTGCCCCGCTCCGAGGGCGATGAGGGCCTGAACCGACTGGTAACCGGTCGTGCTCGCATGGGCAAACGGGTCCATGAACGAAGCGAGCCGGGCGGACCGGTAGCTCGCCGCGCTCGCGGCGACATAACCGGCAAGCCCGCCGGTCGTACCCAGCGCCGCCATCAACGGCAATGGCATCCCTGCGGCAAAAAGCATCGCAGCGCCGACGCAACAAATGACGACCGCCGTCCCCATGTCGGGCTGCTTCATGATGAGCGCACCGAGGACGACGATGCTCACGACCACCGGGACCGACCGGTAGGCCCAACTGCCCTTGCCTTCGCGGCGCGCCAGGACGTCCGCGCCGAAAAGGACCAAGGCAAGCTTGGCGAGTTCCGACGGCTGGAACTGGAAAGACCCGCTCCCGAGCCAACGCGACGCCCCGCCTGCGCTACGCCCCACAACCAGTACGGCCAGTAGGGCGAGCAACGTGACGATCATGAGCGGCCGTGCGGCTTTTTGCCAAAACAACGTCGTCGTGCCAAGCGCTACCAGGAACCCGATCGTCCCCAAACAGAGGTAAACCCCCTGGTGCTCGAAATACCACCAGGGAGTCCCGAGGCTCGCGAGGCTGGTAACCGACGACGCCGACAGGACCATGACAAGGCCGGCCAGGCAGAGCACGAGGACCGTCGCCAGCAGCAACAAGTAGGTAGTACGCTCAGGCCGGCCGCCCGTCTGCCTCCGGCTAAAAGCGCCGTACCTGCTCTCAGCGCCCACTCCCGCGCCCGTCACAGCCACAGTCACCTGATCGCCACCTCCTCGAGCTTTGCCCGCACTGTTGCGGAAAAATCCTCGCCGCGTTCGGCGTAGGACGAGTACCAATCGAAACTTGCGCACCCGGGCGACAGGACGACAGCGTCACCGGGCCGGGCGAGCGAAATTGCAGCTTCCACAGCCGCCACCATCGAGGTTGCAACATGGACCGGCACCCTGCCCTCGAAGATGGCGGCTATTTCGGCTGCGTTTTCGCCTATCGCTACGACGGCGCGCACAGGCGGGACGCTTGCCGCGAGCACCGAGAGGTCAAGGCCCTTGTTGCGGCCACCCGCCAGCAGCACGACGGAGGAAAAGCCGCTCACCGCTGCGAGGACCGAAGCCGGCGTCGTGGCTTTGGAATCGTCGTACCACGCGGTCCCACCGGCCTCGGCGACGAGCTCGACACGGTGGTGAGGAGGTGCCGTAACCCGGGCTGCCTGCTTGGCGCCCTCTGCAGTTGCGCCGGCGGCGAGGGCTACGGCAAAGGCGGCCGTTGTGTTGGCGAGGTCGTGCGGGAACGCTCTCGGCAACTCCGAAGCCGCCAGCTCGAAGCCGGCCGGCCCGCGGATGCCCTCGGGACCGAAGCACCAGGTGGGCCCGGGGTGCGGGCCGGCGCCGGCACTGGCGCCTGCGGCGGCGTTCCCGAAGGTGACGAGCGTGGCTCCCGCCGGGAGCGAACTTTGGGCGGCTCGCATGACTACCGGGTCGTCTGCGTTTGCGACAACCGTGGTCCCGGGTTTTTGGTTGGCCCAGATCTTCGCCTTGGCCGAGGCGTAGTGCTCGATGCTCGGGTGCCAGTCCAGGTGGTCGGGCGAAAAGTTGAGCCAGCAGCTGACACTTGGGGCAAACCCAGCCGTGAACTCGAGCTGGAACGAGGAGACCTCGGTCACGAGCGCGGTCCTCCCCGCGCCAGCTACCTGCGAGACCGCGTCGAGCAGCGGGTAGCCGACGTTGCCCACGGCCAGAGCGCGCAACCCGCTCGCTCGCAGCATTTCGGTAACCAGTTCCGTCACCGTCGTCTTGCCGTTGGTGCCGGTGATCGCGACGAGCAAGTAGCTGCCCGGCCGTAAGAGCGCGAGCTGTGACGAGGCCAACTCGATCTCGCTCCAGACAGGTACGCTGCTCCGAGAGGCGCACACCAACGCGGGATGGCCCATTTTGACCCCCGGGCTCGGCACGACGAGATCCGCTCGGGCAACGAGCTCTGCGACCGCGCCCGCAGCGGGGCCGGCGACGACCGAGAGCCGGCCGGCGTACCCGCCCCCTCCCGCTCTGACGGCTCGGGCCGCTTCCGAAGCGGCAGTTTGGTCGTCCTCGATCACGCAGACGTCCCAGTCGTTGGAGGTAAACCACCTGGCGGCTGCGCGCCCGCTCACCCCCCAGCCGATCACTACGGCACGCTTATGGCCCGGCGAAGAGGCGCTCACCCTGTGCCTCCGTGCGCAAGGAAGTCGGCGTAAAAGACGCCGAGAGACAGGGCGGTGAACAGGCCGGCGAGTATCCAGAACCTTACGATCACTGTCGTTTCGGGCCACCCGAGGAGCTCGAAATGGTGATGAATGGGCGCCATACGGAAAACTCGCCTGCCGAAGCCGCGGTAAGACACGACTTGCACCATCACCGAAAGTGTCTCAAGGACGTAGAGGCCCCCGATCATCAAGAGGAGGAGGTCCACGTTTTCGAGCAGTGCCAGCACGGCGACACCCGCTCCGATCCCGAGCGAACCGGTGTCGCCCATGATTATGCGAGCGGGGGCGGCGTTCCACCACAAGAACCCGGCGCACGCCCCGATCAGGGCGGCAGCCATCACCGCCTCGTCCAGGGAGGCAGGGTTGCGGTACATCACTTCGTGCCTCAGCTGGTAAAAGCCGATAACTGTAAAGGTCACAAAAGTGAAGGCCGAGGACCCGGCGGCGAGGCCGTCGAGCCCGTCGGTCAGGTTGACGGCGTTCATCGTCCCGACTATTACGACCACCGCCAGGACCGCCCAACCTACCTCCCCGAGCTGCAGGCCGATCGAATTGAAGCGTGTAAAGGAAAGGTGCGTGTCGACCTTCAGCCACTTCACGGCAACGACAGCGAAAGCGATCGCGACCACCAGCTGCCCGGACATCTTCGCTCTCTTGTTGAGGCCGAGGCTGCGCTGGCGCGTGACTTTCAGCCAGTCGTCTATAAAACCTACAAGTGCTGCCGCGCAGATCGTTGCCACCCCTACGAGGCCCCGGACCGTGAACGTCGCCGATACGTGGGCGACGCTGTAACCTGCGACGGCGGCTACGACGATCGCAACGCCTCCCATGGTGGGAGTGCCCGCTTTGGAAAAGTGCCCTTCGGGCCCATCCTCGCGAACCGGCTGCCCGATGCCGCGGACCCGGAACTCGCTTATCAGCAGGGGGGTGAAGAGGATCGCAACCAGGAGCGCGACTCCTCCCGCGATGAGCAGGGCCTTCATATTGGCCGGCTCAATTTCTGCTCGATCGCTTCACGGGCGACATCGACGTCGTCGAACGGTTGGACATGCGTGCCAAAATCTTGGCCGGTTTCATGGCCTTTCCCTGCGATGAGCACTACGTCGCCCGGCAGGGCGGCCATAACGGCGGAAGTGATCGCCCTCGCGCGGTCAGGTTCGGCCACGACCTTGCCGGCCTCTGCCCCGCCGAGGATCTCCTCCATTATCGCCAAGGGCGGTTCGCTACGGGGGTTGTCAGAGGTGACGATGGCGACGTCCGCGAGCATGCTTGCGACACGGCCCATCAAAGGGCGCTTCGACTTGTCCCTGTCGCCCCCGGCGCCGAAGACCACCAGCACGCGGCCGGGGCGCGAGGTCACGGGGGGCCTGAGCGAGTTCACTGCTCCAGTAGAGGCCTGCGCCCGTTGTGCCACGAGGTCGCGAGCGGCGTTGATCGCCCCCTCGAGAGCGGCCGGAGTGTGAGCGAAGTCGACGACGACATCGAAAGGCTGCCCTACGTCGACTGCCTGAAAACGGCCTTTCACCGTCTCGAGGTTTGCCAAGCCCTCGGCGACGGCCTCGAGGCCGGCGCCGAGCTCGACCGCCGTCGTCGCTGCCGCAACCGCGTTGGCGACATTGAACCGGCCGCCGATGTTGAGCTCGAACCGCTTGCCACGCCAGCAAAACCTGGCCCCTCGCGCCCAGACCTCCACCTCGGTGGCGTCGTCAGGCGAAAAAGTCACCACCGGCAGGGGGCCTCCGGCCAAGCGTGCGACGAGCTTTGCCCCCCAGGGGCCCGCCCGGTTGACGACCGCGAGGCGCACACTTTGTTGGGTGAAAAGAAGTGCCTTCGCCTCGAAGTAGCTCTCCATCGTCCTGTGATAGTCCAGGTGGTCCTGGCTCAAGTTGTTGAACACCCCGGCGGCGAAGTCGGTTCCGCCAACCCTGTTTTGCTGGAGGGCGTGCGAGGAAACCTCCATCGCTACCGCGCAGTCACCCCCGTCGCGAAGCTCGGCGAGCCGGCGCTGCAAGGTAGGCGCGTCGGGCGTCGTCCTCTCGCCGGTAAGGGTCCCGATCACAGACGCAGGCCAGCCATGCGCCCGAAAAATAGCAGCCAGTAGGGCACAAGTCGTCGTTTTGCCGTTAGTGCCAGTGACACCCACGACGGCCATGCCCGCCGATGGGTGGGACCAAAAGGCGGCCGAAACCGGCCCGAGCGCGTCACGGACGGACCGGACCAGGATCTGTGGCAAGGCGACGTCCAGGCGGCGTTCGCACAGCAGTGCGCTCGCCCCTCGAGCGAAAGCAGCCGGCGCAAAGTCGTGGCCGTCCACCTTGGCCCCCTTCACACACGCGAAGAGCGCACCGGGCGTCACGTCGCGCGAGGCGACAACGACGTCGCTCACGATCGGTCCGCCAGGACTGCCGGGACCACCGGTGCCTAGGGCCCGAGCCTCGAGCGCCACCGGCTGGCACAACTCGGCGTCAGCGAGCTTCGCCGCGGCAAGAAGGTCGCCCAAACGTACACGAGGCGTTGTCAAGCTCCATCGACCCTAGTTGCCGGCCGGCTCGGTACCGGCGGTGCTGCCGGCGGCGGCGGTGCTTGCGGCGGCGGTGCTTGCGCCGGCACCGGCACCGGCAACAGTAGTGCTGGTCAGCGCAGGGGCAGCGGTCGAGGTGGTCGTCGTTACCGCAGGCGGGAGCGAGGAGGCGTTGGCCGTGAGCGTCGCCTCAGTTGCGGGAGCCGTAGTCGCCGGTACTGCTGCTGTCGGAGGTGTTGGCGTGGTTGCAGGTGTGGCTGTCGTTACGGGTGTCGCTGTGGTTGCTGTCGCCCCGGTCCCAGAAGCGCTGCCCTCCGCCGAGGGGCTCACGACGTCGGGTGCTCCCGAAAGCCCCGGCAAGGGACCGCCGGCAGCCTCGCCCTCCCCCCCGTAGGCAGTTGCCTGCGGGACGTCGGCCGGCCCCGGTTGGGGCTTGTGAGGCGGGACGCCGAGAGCTTGCAAAGCGTCCCTGGCAAGCATCGCGAAGACAGGGGCGGATGCCTCGGCCCCGTACTGGTGAGTCCCTACAACGACGACCATCGCGGTTATGGCGGGATCCTCGGCCGGGACGAAGCCAGCGAAGCTCGATACGAAAAAGCCGTTTATGTAACCGCCCTTGGGCGAAGGTACAAGGGCCGTGCCCGTCTTGCCTGCAACCGTATAAGGCTCGAGGTTGGCGGCTGTACCGGTCCCGACCCGGACGACGCCCTCCAGCATCGAGGTCATTTCGCTCGAGATTTGCGCGCCTATGACACGGCGAGGCTTGGGGCTCGGGAACAGGTGCTCCCTGCCCTCTGCGTCGACATAACCGTCGGCGAGGCGGGGTGCTATGAACATCCCGTCGTTCGCGATCACGTTGTACGCGTCGAGCATTTGGATCGCGGTGACTGCGATCCCCTGCCCGATGGGCACCGTGGCGATAGTCGTCCCGGACCATTGCGACGGCCCGGGCACGAGGCCCGCCGACTCGCCCGGGAAGCCGATGTCGGTAGCATCGCCGATGCCGAAATCGTGGATGTAGCTGAGCAAAGTCGGCATGCCCATCTTTTGTGCGATCTCAACCGTGCCAATGTCGGAGGAATGAGCGAGGATATTGGACGCAGTCCAGTAGAGGTCGGGGTGCCACCATGCGTCCTGGATGGCCGTGCCCGCAACGTCGTAACTGCCAGGCACCTTGAAGACTTCTCCCGGCGTGATCGACCCGCTGGCGAGAGCGGCGGACACCGTTATCAATTTCTCCACCGACCCTGGCTCGTAGACGTTGGTGAACACCGAAGCGCTCGGCGCCTCCACCGGTTGCGACTCTGCAATCGCTGCGGCGCCGGTGGGGGGCCCGCCGGGG